>Ga0209164_1000240_pt1 | contig 165780 bp, 151 predicted proteins | sample MTBNYHSulfiMetaG_FD_187458 | JGI IMG/M metagenome (GOLD analysis project Ga0209164, IMG submission 187458) | Enrichment culture microbial communities from rom New York Harbor, USA that are MTBE-degrading - MTBE-NYH (New York Harbor Sulfidogenic)... | ecosystem: Environmental > Aquatic > Marine...
TGTCGACGATGTCGAGCATCGCCGCGTCGGTCTCCTCCTCCATCGGCTCTTCGGTCGCCTCGGTCTCGGCCGGCGCCGGCTCCTCGTCGCCGCAGGCGGCGACGACGAACGGGACGGCGACGATGAGGATCGCGGCCATCAGCAGAACTGTCAGTCTCTTCACGATTGATACACCCCTCGCAATAGGTCGGCGATCCGCGAGCGCTCCATACTCGCGTTGGATCTCGCCGATGTGTGCTTGTGCATATATCCACAAAGTGGTCTTTTTAGTCCTCATCGCCATTCTGGACACGACCGCTGCGTTGTCGAGGCGACGGCCGGCCCCGAGGATGAAGGTGCCGGCACGTCGGCGAGTATCATGGGATCTGCAGGACGATCGGCCCCGGTCAGCCGACGAGCCGTCCGTCAATGAGCTCGTCGCTCAGCCAAGCGCTGAGGCCGTCGCTGAGGCCCCGAGAGGAGCGCAGGAATGGCCATCATCCGAACTCGTATGGGCGACGGTCACGCCGTCTCGCTGTCGCCGGACGAGCTGCGGCGCGACCTGAGCGACGGTTCGGAACAGGCGGCCCGCCGGGCGCACATCGTGCCGCTCGACGACGCCGACCTCGACCGGCTGGAGGAGCTTTTCTCGCACCCGGGGCGCATCACCGGGGTGGAGCCGGGACACGAGGTGGTGCTCACCAAGGACGGCTGCGCCAACACGCTCTACAGCGGACAGATGTCGAGCGGGGTGGGCGTGCCGCTCGCGCGCGAACAGGGGATCCGGGTGATGGAGCGGGCGTTCGGCTTCGACACCATGGAGGTCGGCCATCCCGACTACTCGTTCAAGCCGGCGAAGATGCTCCTTGCGCTGGAGCAGCTCTCGATGGAGCAGGCGCAGCTCGACTGCGTCGTGCCGCTGTTCTACGGCGCCATGCCCAACATGGGCCTCTACTTCCGCCCCGACGGGCCGTTCGACAACCCGGCCGACCTGCTGCCGGACGGACGCGTCGAGGAGGCCCGGTCGGCGCAGCTGGAGGCGGCCGAGCAGCTGCGCCGGGACATGCTCTACATGGCCCGCGGCATGAACGACGCCGGCGCCGACGGCATCGACTTCGACACCACAGCATCGGCCGGCGACGCCGAGTTCCTGGCCACGCTCCAGGCGACCGAGGAGATCGCCGCCACTACGGGCATCGCCGTCGAGGTGGGCATGGCGACCGAGCTCGTGCTGGGGTTCCACGGCGAGCTCGAGTACGCCGGCCGGCGCCTGGCCGGCATGTGGCCGCATCAGCAGCTGGAGGTGGTGCAGGCGGCCGGGGCCCATGTTTTCGGCCCGGCCGTGACGACCGACACCGGCAGGTCGTCACCCTGGAACGTCGCCCGGGCCTGCACGTTCGTCAAGGCGTGCACGGAGGTCGCCGAGATCCCGGTCCACGCCAACGTCGGCATGGGCGTGGGCGGCGTGCCGACCGTCGAGGTGCAGCCCAACGACGTCGTCACCCGGGCCGGCGTCGCACTCGTGGAGGTCGGCGGAGCGGACGGCTTGTAGGTGGGCGGCGGCGACCCCGCCGGAATGTCGCTCTGTCACGCCCTGGCCTCGGGGATGGGTGGCATCCGGACGGCCGGAGACCTGGTCGCCCGGATGCAGCTGCGCAAGATGCGCCTGCCGCAGGCGAAGCGCTACGTGGCCGACAGACTCGGCGTCGGCCTCCTCGACCTCACCGACTCCACGGTGATGCGCGAGCTGCGCGCCGAGCTCGACATCGGCGTGGTGACCGGCCTGCCGGGCGCCGCCAAAGGTATCGCCGCCAAGGCGCGCATCGCCGAGCTGCTCGACGTGCCCATCCCCTGCGTCGGTCCGCAATGAGCTCTCTCCCCTGACACCGGCACAGGAAACGGACATCGCGGCGTGCTCCACCGAGAAACATTGGTCCTGACGGCCGTCACCGTCGACGGCGAGCCGGTGAGCTTCGGCGAGGGATGGATCCTGCCCGAGGGCCCGAGCTCCGCTCCCTCCTGGCGCCCTTGGCGGAGGATCCTCCGCGTCGCCTACAGACTGGGGGGGCACGTGCTGGCCGGCTCGGACCTCACCTTCAGCTGGCGCTACACGTGGAGCTGGATCGCGGCAGAAGAAGACGGCGACGCCCCGTTCTGGCGAGGAGCGCTGCGGGGCTGCAGCCCCACCGAAGCCGGGCTCGCCGACGGCACGCTGCACGACCTGCGCGCCCGGACGAAAGACGGACGATCCCTGGAGAGTCCCGTCCGGGTGACGAGTCACGCACTCGAGAGCGGCGACCTCGAACTCAGACTCGTGGGGATGAGCCCCCTGGGGATCGAGGGCCGGTGCCGTCCTTCGACTTCCGAGAGTACCGAGCCGGAGATGCGGTCCCGGATGAGGGAGCAGCTCAAACGACAGCGGAGGCGGTGAGCGCGGTGGACGAGATCAGCCACATCGAAGCCCTCGACAGGGTGCGCATACTCGCCAACAGCGAGCGTCTGCGGCTGCTCCGCCTGCTCATGCGCCGCCCCGCCACGCTCACCCAGCTCGGCGAGACGATCGGTCACCATCCGGCCTGGGTCCGTCACCACATCCTCACGCTCGAGCGCGCCGGCTTCGTCGAGCTCGTCGAGACGAGACGGATCAGCAACTACGTCGAGAAGTACTACGGCGCCACGGCCCGCGCCTACGCGGTGGACTTCATGGTGCTGCCCGAGGAAGGCGAGCACGGGCTGCTCGTGATCCTCGGCAGCGACGACCTCGCCCTCGAGCTGCTCGCCCAACGGCTGCGCGAGGACGAGAAGGCTCCCGAGGTCGTCACCATCGCCATGGGGAGCCTCGAGGGCCTCATCGCGCTTCGCCACGAGCTCGGACACGTCGCCGGGTGCCACCTGTTCGATCCCCAGACCGGCGACTTCAATCGCTCCTACGCGCGCACCCTCTTCCCGGGACGCGAGCTCACGCTCGTCACGCTCGCCCATCGACAACAGGGGCTGATCGTCCCGCCCGGCAATCCGCGCGATCTTGGCGGGCTGGATGACGCGGTCGACAAGGGGGCACGCATCGTCAACCGCAACCTCGGCTCCGGGACGCGGGTCTGGCTCGACCGGCTGCTGGCCGAGGCGAAGATCGCCCCCGCCGCCGTCGCCGGCTACGAGCGGGAGGTCACCACGCACCGGCAGGCGGCCGGGGCCGTCGCCGACGGGACGGCCGACGTGGCGCTGGGCATCTACGCCGCGGCGCACGCCCAGGGTCTCGACTTCGTGCCGCTCCTCGAGGAGCGCTACGACCTCGTGATGCCCACGGCCGTCTACGAGAGCAAGCTTCTTGCGCCCCTGCTGGCGCTGCTGAAGGAGGAGGCGTTCAAGCGCGCCATCGACGATCTGGGCGGGTACTCGACCCGCGACGCCGGCGCGGTCGACATAGTGCCTAGCTAGTCCGTTCTTTGTACCAGCGGCGGAAGCAGAGCATGGCGGCCAGCGCGCACGGAGCGCTGAGGAAGAACAGATACTGGCCGGTGGCCGCGGTGCCCACCGCGAGCACGGCCGGCTCCCCGTACCCCCCGTACAGCAGCGGCGCCTGTTCGGCGACCTCCGAGAGCTCCGGAGCCGTCTGAGCGACGAGATGGGCGAGCGGCGGCATGATCGCCAGACCCGCGAGCACTCCCGCCAGCAGCGCCCGGGTGCCGGCGAACCCCGATGAGACGAGCGCAACGCCCGCCGAGGCGAAGGCAAGGCAGGCGCCCATGACGTAGAGGACCACCCAGAGGTAGTCGGTCCACACGTGTGGCACGTCGCTGAGCAGCCCGGAGACGGCCAGGCCCTCGCCCGCCATCCAGACCAGGATCAATCCGCCGACGACCGCCGAGACGATCACGACGAGGGGGCGAGACGATCCGCTCATGGCTCTCCCTTCCGACAGCGATGTGGTGCTGTTGCAGGCTAGGAGACACGGCGGAGGCCCGCGTCTGCCCAGAGAAGGCACTTCGCCTCGTCCGCGAGGAGTACGCGCGAGGACGAGTACGCTCGCGAAGGAGCAGATTCCGCGAGGAGTGCGTTCGGGGAGGACTGCGCTCGGGTGTTGGAGTAGCATGCGCGCGGACCGATCGACCGGATCGGATCACCCGCGGGCACAGTCGCGTTCACGCGTGCTCACCTTTGCGCCGAGGAACCGGCCGTCCTGCCCACCTTGAAGGAGCATCATGAACGTTCGAAGGACCGCCGGAGCGCTCGCCGTGGCGCTCGTCACCATCGCGGTCGCGCTGCTCATCGGCTGCGGCTCAGGCTCGGAGGAGCTGGGCTTCAGCGGCGACTGGGTCTCGACGGGAGGCTCAGAGTTCACGCTCACCATCGGTGAGGCCTCCGACGGCGAGTACCCGGTGACCTTCGTCGGCGGCGACATCGAGAGGACGCTCACCGCCACCCAGGAGAACGACACCACCTACCGCGGCGAGGGAGAGACCGACACCTGGGTCTTCCGCATGGTCGACGACGAACTGATGGACGTCACCATCACCACAGCGGACGGAGACTCGGCGACCACCGGCTTCAAGCGCAAATGACATCGGCCGCGCCCCGGCGCGCCCGCACGGGCTCGCCGGGGCGCAGGCTGAGGGCGGGAGCCCCTGCCGAGAGGGTACATGCAGCATGATAGGCTCCTCGTCCCTCGCAGCTTCTGCAGGATCCGACGGAGCCCGCCTCAGCGTGTCGACGACGCAGACAAGCAGCCCACTCAGGCATCGTCATCGCCTCACCGGCACGCTATGGACGCTGCTGTACCTGGGGCTCGCCGTGGCCCCACTCGTGGTGGCCCTCGTGCCCCCCGCCCCGCCGGGCCGCGACTTCTGGACCGAGGTCGCCGTCGCCGCCGGCTTCGTGGGGCTCTCCACGATGTGTCTGCAGTTCGCCGTGTCGGCCCGGTTCCGCCACGTGGCGGCGCCGTTCGGCATCGACGTCGTCCTGCAGTTCCACCGCCAGATCGCGATCTTCGCCGCCGTCCTGGTCATCGCTCACCCGCTCATCCTGATAGCGGACGAACCGTCGCGGCTGGGATTGCTCGACCCCTTCTCGGCCCCGTGGCGAGCGAGGGCGGGCCTCATCGGCCTGCTCGCCGTGCTCATCCTGACGCTGCTGGCCCACCTGCGCCGGCGTGTCCGTCTGCGCTATGAGCCGTGGCGCGTCTCGCACGGCCTGCTGGCCGTCGCCGCCGTCGCCGGCGCCCTCATCCACATCGAGCTGGTCGGGCACTACCTCGATCAGCCGTGGAAGCGCGCCCTCTGGGCCGCCTACACGGCGGGCGTCGTCGGCCTCCTGGTGCAGGTGAGGATCGTGCGACCTCTCCTTCAGCGACGCCGCCCCTTCCGCGTCGAGGAGGTGCGCCCGGAGCGTGGGCGGGCCTGGACGCTGACGCTGCGGCCGCAGAAGCACGCGGGCGTCTCCTTCCAGCCGGGGCAGTTCGCGTGGCTGACCCTTGGGCGTTCACCGTTCGCCATCGAGCAGCACCCGTTCTCCTTCTCCTCGAGCGCCCGTGAACCCGATCGCCCGTCACTGACCATCAAGGAGCTCGGCGACTTCACCGGCAGGATAGGAGAGATCGAGCCCGGCACGACCGCCTTCCTCGAGGGGCCCCATGGAGCCTTCAGCATCGACCGCTACGAGGGGCCCGGCTACGTCTTCGTCGCCGGCGGTATCGGCATCACGCCCATCATGAGCATGCTGCGCACGCTCGCCGACAGGAGAGACCCGCGACACCACGAGCTGATCTACGCGGCGGCCACGCTCGACGACCTGACGTTCAGGGAGGAGATCGATGAGCTGGCCGGGGTGCTCGACCTCGACATCGTCTACGTGCCCTCCCGGCCACCGGCCGACTGGCAGGGCGAGAGCGGCAGGATCACGCCGGAGCTGCTGCGGCGTCACGTGGTGGACGAGTGGCCGGGCCACGAGTACTTCGTGTGCGGCCCGCGGGCCATGATGGACGCGATCGAGCGCGATCTGGTGGCACACGGCGTGCCGCTCGACCAGATCCACACCGAACGCTTCGCCTTCGCGTAAGGAGCGCCGGCATGCGACACAAGCTGACCACGTACGTCGTGATCGCTGCGGTGACCGCCGCGACGCTCGCGATACTGGTCTTCGGCCTCGTGCGCTCGCTCTAGGTCCGACCCACACCTGACGTCACCGACGAGAGTACCGTAGAGAGATCGTCTGCCGTACGTGACCTCCTGCGCGGCGGAGAGAGAGGTCTCACTCCGCCGGCGGTTCCTCCGGCCGGCGCCAGCGCCGACCCGGCCAGCCGGCCGACGGACCGATCAGAAGGGTGAGACCGGGGACGAGCGCCGTCCGCACCAGGAACGTGTCGATCAGGACGCCGAGTGCGACGCCGATGCTGATCTCCACGAGGTCCTTCACCGGCTGTGAGAGCAGGATGAGGAACGTGCCGGCCAGGATGATCCCGGCCCCGGTGAGGACGCCGCCGGTCACCGTGAGCGCCCGGATCGTCCCCTCCTTGAGGCCGTGCACCATCGCTTCGCTGCGGATGCGCGTCGTGATGAAGATGTTGTAGTCGCTGCCGAGAGCGACGAGGAAGATGAACATGTAGAGGGGGACCCGGTAGCTGATCCGCTCCCAGCCGAGGAGGAGCTCGGTGATGATGATCGTCATCCCCAGAGCGGCGAGGAACGACAGCACATTGGTCGCCAGCAGGTAGAGCGCCGAGACGACGGAGCGAAGCAGCAGGCCGAGGATCAGCCCGACGACCAGCAGGGCGATGCCGGCCACGACCAGCGTGTCGCGGTTGGAGAGCGCCCAGGTGTCTGCCTGCACCGCCGTGGGGCCGCCGACGAGCGCCGTCCCCCCGCCCGCCGCGGCCACCTCGCGCGCCTGCTCGCGCAGGAGGCGCACCTGTTCCAGCGCCGTCGACGAGTAGGGGTCGCCGCGGAAGATGACCTGGAAGCCCAGCAGCCGGCCGTCGTCGGCCGAGCCGATCGGGTAGACCTCCTCGACACCGGCGCTCTGGCTCAACGCGCCGATGATCATCCCGGTGACGAACTCCGGCGGCGGCTCCGGACTCTCGATGAGGACCGTGGTCGGCGCCAGGCTCCCCTGTGGGAAGTGCCGCTCGAGGAGTGCGAAGCCCTGCTTCGAAGGCATGTCGCGGAGGAAGTCCTCTGTGTAGCTGAACCGGGGACTGTAGAAGACGACCCCCACCGACATCACGACGAGGATCAAGGTCACGCCACCGGCCGCCCGCAGCGGCCTGGCGGCCACCCACTCGCCGATGCGGCGCCACCTCCCGGGCTTCGGTTCGTCGCCGGCGCGCGGCACCCGGGGCCAGAACCCGCGCCTTCCGAGCACCGCCAGAAGGGCCGGCATCAGGGTCAGCGAGGCGATCAGCGTGACGAACACGCCCAGCCCCATGACCGGCGCGAACGACGAGTAGTCGCCGTAGGTGGCGAAGGCGAGCGCCGTCACGGCCAGCGTCACGGTGAGTCCGCTGGCGGCGATGGCCTCCCACGTCGCGGCGAGCGCCTTCTCGAGCGCGACCCGGGCATCGGCCTCGCGACGCAACTCCTCGCGGTAGCGGGCGATCAGGAGGAGTCCGTAGTCGGTGCCCACCCCGAACAGCAGGATCACCATGAGCGACGTCGCCTGAGCCGTGAAGGTCATGTCCAGCGCGCTGGCGATGAGCGCCAGCAGACCACCGGCGACCATGTAGCCGAAGCCGACGGCAAGCAGGGGCACGAAGGGCAGGACCGGCGACCTGTAGATCAGCAGCAGGAGCGTCAGCACGAGGACGACCGTGCCGATCAGGAGGTTGATGTCTGCGTTGATGAAGATCTCGTAGACATCGGTGATCAGACCGCCGGGTCCGGTGACCCGTACCTCCATCTCCCCGACGGTGTCCCCGAAGTGACTGCCGATGGCCTTCACGGAGTCGCGGAACGCCTCTTCCCCGGGGCTCCCATCGAGATCGGCGAAGATGAGGGCGCCCCTGCCGTCCTCGGAGAACTGCACGCGGGCATCGTTGACCGGCTCGGGCCCATCCCTGAGCCACTCGGCGCCGGCCTCCACGGCGTCCTTGTCGGCCGCGCTCAGCTCCTGCGACGAGCTGAAGACGACGATGACGGGCGTGCCCTTCGCGGTGGGGAACGACGTCCGAGCCAGCTCGTCGGCCCTCTTGCTCTCGGTCTCCGCCGGCAGCGCTCCCGCCGAGTCATTGCTGGTGACGCTCTGGAGCGTCGGCCCGGCGGCGAGCCCGCCGACGATGACGACCCAGATCGCGATGACGATCCAGGGATGCCGCCCGCGGACCGACCACGTGACTATCCTGCGCACTCTTGCGTCTCCGATCGACGTGCGGTGGCGGGCAGGGGAGTCCGACCCCGACCTCAGCCGGGATCAGGGCCGGACGGCGCTGGTCCAGTAGCTGATCGACTGGTAGCAGACCGTGTAGCCGGTCCGCGGCGAGTGGATCGCCTGTCCACCGCCGACGTAGATGCCCACGTGGTACGCCGGATAGCCGCGGAAGACCAGATCGCCCGGCTGCAGGGCGTTCATGGACACCCGCGTCCCGATCTGTTGCTGCGTCATCGACGTGCGCGGCAGACTGATCCCCGCCTGAGCGAAGACGTACTGCACGAACCCGGAGCAGTCGAAGCCGGTCTGGGGACTCGTCCCGCCGTACCTGTAGGGGGTGCCGAGGTAGCGCGCGGCGATGGCCGGGATCTGGGGGCGGCCGCCTCCGCCGGAGGGGATGATCGGCCGCTGCGTGGGCGTGGTGCCGGACGCGGTCGATCCCGACGATGAGGTATCGCCCGACGAACTCGAGCTCTCCGCGACTTGCGCGGCCGCCGCCTCTGCCGCCCGCCGGGCAGCCTCTTCCTCGGCCCGTTCGAGCTCGCGGATCTCGTCCTCGACGCCGCTCAGCATGCTCCGGCGCTCCGCGAGTCCGTCCTCGATCTCATCCTTCTTGCCGGCGACATCCGCGACGAGCTTGCCGGCCTCGTCGCGGTCGCGCCCAAGGCTCGTGCGCTTCTCCTTGATCTCCTTCTTGTGGGCGGCGACCGCGTCGATGAGCGCGGAGTCGTGTTCGCCCACCCGCCGCATGAGGTCCAGCTGGCTGGCGATCTCCTGGAGACTGCCGGCGGCGAAGAGCACGTCCAGCATGTCGGCCGGGCGCTCCTTGTACATCGCCACGACACGCGCATCCAGCTGCGTGCGAGCGGCGACGAGATTGAGCTCGGCGATCTTCAGCGCCTTCGAGTTCTTCCTGATCTGGCCCTTGACCTTCTTCAGGTCCTCGGTGGCCTGGTTGTACTGCTCGATGACCGCCTCGAGCCTGGCGTCGAAGGCGGCGACCTCCTGTCTGATCCGTTGTGCCTCGCTCTTCTTCTCGCTGAGCGGATCCGCCGCGGCGAGCGCCGGGGCGAGCAGTGCGCTGGTGATGACGATGGAGAGGACGAACAGGGGGGCACGGATGAGGCGAGTCACGTAGCGCGTTCCTTCTGCCGGGGTCAGGGGCCGGAGCGTTCGCGTGCGGACACGGCGCAGATGCGATGTGGCACAGTACCACACCTGCCAGACCGCTTCCTCACGGCGGCGTCACATCCTCGCGGCGCCGTCACACCCTCGCGAGGCGAGCGAGCTCTGGTGTCATGCCGCCAGCTCCGGCCTGATCTCCGCCCTGATCTCCGTCCTGTCGAGCTGCAGCGGCGGGTACTCATCGCTGAGCCCCAGGATGAAGACGCTGAGGCGCGTCTGCCAGCGCAGCACGGCGACCACGAAGTCGAGGATCTCCAGGGGATAGCGTCCGGTGAAGAGCACCACGAGGTTCGCGACCCACACCAGGACGCCCATCACCAGCCAGAGGAAGTACAGGACGACCGCGTGAGGGGCCACAGCCACCAGCTTGACGAAGAGCAGCGCCAGAGCCGCCCAGCGGCGGGAGCTCGTCTCGGTGCTGGGGATGACGGTGACCACGGGAGAGACCTCGTCGGTCGGACGCAACGGGGGGTAGACGTCCGTGAGGCCGCATGCCCACGCGATCACCAGGTTGGTCCATCGCAGGTAGCGAGCGATGAAGCGACGCCTGCCTTCCGGGTACCTGCTCGTGAAGATGACGACGACCTGGCTCACGACGAAGAAGAGCAGCGCGGCGATACCCCAGATCAGCGCGACGACCGCGTGGAAGACCAGGGCAAGGAACTTCGGCCAGATGAGCACCGCGAGGAGTGCCAGCAGCCGTGAGCTCTCCCGCGGCTGCTCGACGATGACGACGACCGGGCTGGCCTGGGTACCGGTCGCGGGCCGCTCCCGGCCTGCCTCCCGTTCCCGCACGAGCTGACGGACCCAGTGCACCAGGTGGTAGCGGTCGAAGAGGACGGTCAGCAGCGTGATGAGGAAGACCATGAAGAGCAGCGTCCAGGCGGGCAACGTGATCCCGGTGAACAGGGGGAGGTCGTCGAAGAGCTCGAGGACGAGGACGATCCCGATGTTGACGAGCAGCATGCCGCCGACCTCGACGGCCAGCGACCGCCAGTGGCCGAGGCGTGCCAGCCACTGGCTGGCGAGGGCGCTGAGGGCGACGAAGACGCTCACCCAGAAGACCGTCTCGACAGGTCCGGCCCCGGTGGTGACCAGAAACTGCAGGAACATGACGACGATGGCGCCGATCAGCAGCGCCTTCTGGGCGAAGAAGCGGTCGAAGACGGCCGACTTGACCTTCGCCTCGCGGTAGAGCTTCTCCCCGGTCAACCTCACCGGCAGCGGATCGGCCCGCAACCGGGGGCGGTGGTCGGCCGGCGCCGCCTTGTAGCGGACCACCCACCAGGCCGCCGCGGCGACCGCCACGACGACGCCGGCGATCGGGATGACCACCCACGGATGCGCGGAGACCGCGTCGGTGAAGTCGCGCCTGGCGAGATGGATCCACCACTCCTGCGGCAGCTTGACGAAGACCCAGATGAGCGCCGCGGCGGCGATGGAGAGCGTCCAGCCGAACCGCCGCTGGTCCCAGCGCAGGCGGCAGAGCTCGATGAACAGGAAGAAGTACTCGAAGGTGTTGGGGAAGACGAAGAGCAGCCAGCGGGCCTGGCTGAGCTCGAAGAGCAGCATGCCGAAGAGCCGGTAGTAGAAGAGGAGCTGTGAGACACGGAAGGCCGGCGCGCTGGTCCAGTTGCGGAACGTGCTGAGGTACGCGATGGCCAGGTAGTAGACGTCCAGCGCCTTGTCGTAGGACTGATAGCCCTCCAGGTTGATACCCGGGAACTGCTGGAAGATCGTCTGGTCCACCATGTCGAGGAGCAGACAGGACAGCAGGCCGACGACCGGGACGTAGGGGATGAGGAGCGGCAGGAAGATGCGGCCGCCGACCACCAGCACGATGATCACGACCTCGACCGCTCCCACGTCTCCGGCCCCCCTGGCTCTCGAGCCTCACGCCCGACTCGCCGCCGCGAAGGGTATCAGTCGTTGTCGAAGTGACATCGTGGTGGACCGCAGGGGAGTCGAACCCCTGACCTCCGCCGTGCAAAGGCATCGCTAGAATCCTCATGAACTGCCTTGGATAGCCGCTTGGTACCGGCTCACGCGCAGTGATGCCGGTCACAGCGCCTTGCCGTGCCGCCTACGCCCGTGCGCGACCGCGGGTGACGTTTGCCGCAGGTTGGCCGAATCGATGGCAGGAAGGGCGGGCTGCAGCTTCGCCTTGGGAATCAGGTGCTCGCCTGGGCTGGACATACGGTAGGAGACGCCGTCGAGGTCCCATTGCATTTTTCGAAGCCGATCGCAGTCTACGCAGCCGAACGGCCGGCGGGGCGAGCGACCGATGAGGGACGATGGGGATGGTCGCCCGCCCCACGTGCCAGCTGAGTCCCCCAGGGGGGAGTGGGGGCCGGGGAGTCTTGGCCTACCCGCGATGAGGCGTTAGCACAGCTCCCTCCTGTCGGCCTCAGTCGCGCGGTCCCTCAGCATGTAGCGGCGAATCGGAGGGACAAGCGCCAGGCCAAGATACACAGCCACAGAGACGATCGCCGCGAAGCCACTGGCCGTGAAGATGTTGAACACACTTGTGGCACGCGGGACGTAGTCGATGGGATCGTAGACGAGAAAGTAGGCGGCCGCACCGGCGGCGAACGCCGCCACCGCTACCAGGTTGATGCCGCCTGTGTAACGGTAGGCCGGCCGGCGGAAGTCGAAGCACGCCTTCAGATCGAGCTTCTGGCGACGCAGGATCCAGTAGTCGACGACCAGGAGCGACACGCCAGGCGCGTTGATGACGCCCACGACCGCCAGGAAGGTGCCGTAGTACTCCGGCACGCCTCCCCACAGCACCAGACCGACCCAGTAGACGGTGTAGGCGATGGCGAGCCACTCGTAGCGTAGGCTCGGCCACAGCAGTTTCGTGCTGAGTGTGAGGCCGTAGAGGGCCACCGCGCTGGTGCTGATATTCGCGATGGCGACCAGGAGAAGCGCCACAGTGCCGAGACCGGGACCCCCGAGCGCTAGCAGATACTCGGTCGGGTCGCCGGTCGGTGCCGCACCCTCACTCACCGCAGCATACGCCGCGGCGGCGCCTATGAAGATGAAGATGCCCATGATGATGCCATAGCCGCCCCAGATGCCCCAGGCAGCTCCGCGCTCGTTCTTTGCAAGACGCGTGTAGACACCGATGCCGGCAAACCACGCGAAGACGAAGGCGACCGTCCACTCGGCTCCGAGCATGTAGGTCGTCTGGTCGGCCGGCCCCATGCCGTAGAGAGGCTCGGCGTTCCACATGGCGCTGACGTCGCCCTGTGTGAAGATGAGGATCAGGATGATCAGCCCCACGAGCAGCAAGGTGGTGGCCATGATGCGCGTCGCCCACTTGATCGCATGGACGCCCCTCAGGGCGATGAAGAAGCCAAGGATCGGGCACGTCGCTGCGATGAGCCTGACTGCCCACTTGCTCCCTGCGGCATCCCAGCCGGCCGCCACCAGCGTCCTCGAGATCGAGTTGGCGTAGAGGTCGGCGTTGATGGCCAGGAAGCCTGAGGACGAGGCCACGGTGGCCAAGAGCAGCAGAAAGGCGATTCCCCAGAACCCCCATGTCGCCCGCATGCAGAACCAGTGGTCGATGCCGTACCGGTTGGACATCACGCCGATGAGGCAGATGAGGAAGAGCGGGAAGAGGACGCCCCCGAAGGTGACGGCCAGCGACTGCCCAAGGCTGAGCAGCCCCGCGACGGCGGCACCCTGCACGTAGCACCAGGAGGCGATCGCAAAGGAGCCAAGGACGAAGAGGAGATCGAGCGTCGAGTAGATGCGGTTCGGCCGCAACAGCGGCACGATGCCGAACGTCGTCTCCCGGTCGGCGTACTCGGTCATCGACATTTCTTGTCTTGCCATGTTCATCCCCCCCGTAGGCGAGAGAAGGTGTGAGAGCCTTGCCGCAGGCCCGCACCGCTCACGCCGCGTCTGCAGTCACACCAGCTGTCCGAGGTACATCAACAGACCGGTGGCGACGGTCAGGATGCTCAGAATGATCCAATCGATCCGTCGCATTCTGGGCGGGTAGTCGTAGTCCCTGCCGGCCATGGTGCTGCACCTGTCAAGACAGGCCAGCTTCACCGCCTCGGCCCGGTTGGAGGCCGCCTCGACGACGTCCTCGACCGGTTCCGTTGCGGAAGCCCTGCTCAGTCCACCGTCTTCGAGGCTCATCTCTCCTCCTTCGGTCCCCATCGGGGCCGTCGCAGTTCCCAGCGCCACCAGGTTCCGGGCCTCTCCTTAGCGCATCCGCCGGCGCACATCTCTCATCACCGCGTCGATCGTTTCTGCGGCTCGCGTCGGCAGCGGAGACGGCTCGTGGCTCTCCAGGATCTCGTCGACCTTCCTCTGCGCGAGAGCGAGCTCATCTGGCCCGCCCTTCTTCAGCTCGGCATACGAGGTCCGTCTCAGCACATCCGGCGACCAATGCTCGCCGGCACGCATCAGCGTCAAGGTCTCCTCGCGATCGAGGTAGTTGCCTCCTGGACCGACTTCCCGGATGAGCTCTACCTGGCTGTGCGCGTCTTCGGTCTCGATGCCTGCAGTCAGACGGTCGGTACCGCCGCATAGCTCCGCGTCGAGCACGAGCTTGGGCAGTGAGATGGCCTGGCCATACTCGACGGTGCCGAGCCCGATCATGATGTCGGGCCTCGCCAACCGACTCATGATCGCGTAGCCGGCATCCTCGGCGCCGCATCGGAAGCCCAACTCTGCCGCGTCGCTCGAGAACCCCACGCCGAGTGTCGGCACCTGGTAGGAGCCCGCCAACTCGACCTGCGCGACGCTCATCAGGAACGTCTCAGGGGTCGCCGTCGCACCGGAGGCCGAGCGCATGTCCATGATGCCGGAATTGCAGGAGAAGATGAGTGGAGAGCGCTCGTTCACGAGTTTGAACAGCACGGCGGCGCTCAGTGTCTCGCAGTTGTTCTGGATGACGGTCCCGGCAAGCGACATGGGCGACGTACCACCGGAAAGCGGCAGCGCGAAGATGTCGATGGGAACGCCATTCTCGGCCATCAGCATGCCCGCCTCAGTAGGCTGCGCTTCGTGCTGAAGCGGAGAGACCGGGCAGTACAGACTCGAGAAGAGTGGGCGATCCTTCGGATCCGACCCTGCCGCGGCGCCGACCATCTCCAGCGCCGGCTCCACATCTTCCGGCCGGACAAGCTGACCCTGGATGTGCTTGCTGGTGTTGGCCAGCAAGCAGGCCAGGGACGCGAGATCTGTCGTCGTCCCCGGCGCATCGGCCGTAGGGCTCAACGCGAACCAGACGAGTCCCACTGGGTCAAGGAAGTCCATGATGCGCCCGACCTGTGCGAGATCGGCGATCTCCGACTCTCGGTACTTGCCGCTCTCCCGGTCTACCACGTAGGGGCAGATGCCGGCGGAGGTGAAGAACGTGCGCGACCCGTCAAGGAGGATGTCTTTCTCGGGCACGCGCCCGGCAAGCAAGAGAGGCCGCTGCAGGGTGGAGATGGTCCACTCGACAAGGTCGCGCGGCAGAAGGACACGTTCCGTGTCTTCATCTACCTTGGCCCCTGCCTTCACAAGGACGGCGCGCGCCTTGGCACTCTCGAAGCGGGCACCCACCGTCTCCAGGAGCTCAAGCGAGCACTCATGAAGAGACAGGACATCCTCTTGGCTCAACAGCTCGACTCGAATCTGTGCCATCACTCATCCTCCCGGGCCACCCGGTTCAGGTTCGGCGGCCGACGCCTGCGGTCGCCGGCCGCCGAACCTGCTTGTCAACTTGCCGGCTCCTCCAGTTCCTGAAGCTGTGCCGTGTCGCGCCACGAGAGCCGTGCACGATCCTGGACCAGCACTCGGTAGGCCCAGAAGACGATGCCCAGCAGAAGGATGCCGAGGCCGATCAGCGTCTCCTTGACACCGCCGTAGCCCGCAAGCCCTGGGTTCAAGGCACCGGCAACCAGGATCACAACATCGAACAGTCCGATCGCGGCGGCGATGGGAATCCAGATCCTGGGTAGCTTGATCGGTCGCGGCGCATCCGGGTAGGCACGTCGAAGCGCTAGGAAGGCGAACACCGCCAGGGCATGCGACAGAATGTAGCCCAGGTTCGATGCCAAGATGATAGCCAGCGGGTTGCTGGCGAAGAGCACGATCCCGATGCAGACGATAGCCACGACGGCCAGGCCCCAGACCGGCTCGCCACGACGGTTGAGGTTCTTGAGCTGCTTGATCGTGATGCCTTCCTCCGCCATGCCGGCCGTGGCACGGGAGGAGTCTGCCATGAACACGAGGACGGTGACCGCCTGTGTGGCCACCAGGATAGCGGTGAAGATGGCACTACCGCCTCCAAAGACCTCCGCCGCAGCCATCGGGCCGTAGGTGATCGGATTGGCGAGCATGACGTCCCCGCCGAGCACGCCGGTGGCGGTGAAGGGAGTGAAGACGTAGACGATCATCAGGAACATCCCGGCAGCGAGCAGTGCTTTGGGCGTGTCCCGTTTGGTGTTCTTGTACTCCGGAGCGAAGACCGCGGTGATCTCCGAGACATAAGCGGTCCAGCCGGCGATGTAGAACCAGACGAGGAGGCCGGTCCAGCCAGGCCACTGGAACTCCAGGTTCGCGGTACTGAACTTCCCGGTCACCAGGGGACCGATGATCACAATCGCGATGACGATTGTCATCACGATCCCAACGACGGTGCTGATCCGTGCTGCCACACGGATGCCGAGCACGCTCAGGAACCAGCAGACGAGGAGCAGGCCGATGCCGATGAAGTGCGCCAGTGTCAGCTCCATACCGGCGAACGCCACCGACCAGGTGACATCAGAGAACCACTGCATCTGAACGAGGATGCCGACCTGCAGCGCGATGAACGCGACCGCGATCGCATACCCACACCAGTAGCCGAACGCTCCGATGACACCGGCCGGAGCGAAGAAACGTCGCATCCCGATCCGCGAGTAGAGCGACAGGCTCCCTGGATGGTTCGGGAACATGGCCGCCATCTCGCTGAAGAGGAAGTTCGACAGTATGGCGATGCCGCACATGATGGCGAAAATCATGAACGCACCCCACGCACCGAGCGCGCCGACGGCGTAGCCGCTGCTCACGAAGGCGCCGCCGGCGATCGGCAGCGCCAGCGAGAATCCATCACGCCACGTAAGGCTCTTCACCCACCCCTGCTTCTCGACAGCAGGCGCCGGGCTACTCACATCCATTGTGCTCATGTGTGACCCCCTACCTCGGGACGTCTGACGGCCGCCCCTCTCGGGCGGAATCGCAGACGTTTCGAATCAGACGTGTGTCGAATCGAGTCGAGCGGCGCCGCCGAGCTCGCGCCCCGGGCTCTGCGCCTTCCGATGCGCCACCGCGCCGCCGCATGTCCTGCGCCGCAACGGCTCACGCGCCTACCAGCTCCTTGACACGGTCGACGCCCATGGCCGCGTTGGGGCCATACGCATCGGCACCGATCTCGTCGCAGAACTCAGGTGAGACCGGGGCCCCGCCGCAGATGACCTTGCAGCCGTCGCGGACGCCGGCGTCCTTCATGGCGTTGATCGTCTCGGACATCTTGGGGATGGTCGTGGTGAGCAGACCGCTCATGCCGACGACCTTGGCGTTGTTGTCCTTGACGGCGGCCACGAACTCGGCCGGGGTGATGCCCTTGCCGAGGTTGACGACGTTGAAGCCGGCTCCCTCGAGGAGCATGGCGACCAGGTTCTTGCCGATGTCGTGCATGTCGCCCTCGACGGTGCCGATGACGACCGTCTCGAGCGACTCGCCGCCCTCGGTGAGCAGCGGCTTGAGGATGTCGAGCGAGCCCTGCATGGTGCGGGCACTGAGGAGCACCTCAGGGATGAAGCACTCGCCGCTCTTCATGCGCTGACCGACGACGTCCATGCCGGGCAGCAGGGACTCGTTGAGGATCTCACGCGGGCCCTTGCCCTCGGCGATGAGGGCGTCGGTCTGTGCCTTGGCACCGTCACCGTCGCCGGAGATGATCATCCCCTTGAGCGTCTCGAAATCTGCCATAGGTTCTCCTGACGTCAAAGATGTGGGTCGGGTCTCACTGGTCGTCGGTCAAGCACCGGCCTTGGTGGCAGACGGCCTACCGGCGTACTTCGTGTCTGCTTCTGCGACGATTGCGCGGATCTCGGCCGTCACGTCGTCAGGCAGTGGCTCGACCTCGTGCTCCGCGAGGATCCGCTTGGCCTCCTTGCGGGCTTCGAGGTAGAAGTCGGGCGAGCCCTCGGCCTCCCAGGCCTCGCGCACGTTGCGATGGATCAGTCTCGGCGCGCTGAGCTTGCGGGCGCCTATCAGCGTGCTCTCGAGCTCGAGGAAGTTGCCGGCGGGACCCACCCTCATGATCTCGTCGATGGCCGTGGTCGCGTCGTTGACGTCGATCCCATCCCGCACAAACCGTGTCATGGCGACGAACTCGTTGTCGGCGACCACCTGCGCCGGGTCGTAGGTCATGCCCGACTCGAGCATCCCTGGACCGTAGATGACACTGGCCCCTGCCAGCATCGCCGTCAGTCCGGAAATGGTCTTCTCATGCCCGGCCTGGCAATCGCTGACCTTGGAGTCCGCCTAATAGCCGGCGGTCCAGGAGGGCAGGCCGTAGTAGCGCGCAAGGGCCGCTGTGCCGGCCTGGTACAACGCGGTCTCCGGCGTACCGACCGCAGACGCCCCCCAGCGCAGGTCCATGGTGCAGGTGGAGTTGCCGTACACGAAGGCATTGCCCCGGTTCACCAGTTGGGTGAGCACGTAGGTGGCCAGCAGTTCAGCGTTCTGGACGATCAGCGTGCCTGCAAGAGTGATCGGCGTGGAGCCTCCGGCCATCCCCATCGAGATCGCCAGGAACGGCATCCCGGCCCGCACACTCGGGATGAGCGCATCGGTGAGGGTGACGCAGAGGTTCATGGGAGCGACCGGACAGCTGCCGAAAAAGCAGATCGGGCGCTCGCGCAGCGCGTCTCTCCCTCCGACCACGGCTGCCGCCATGTCCATGCACAGTTCGGCCTCATGGGAGCTGACCATCGACATGTTGAACGGCTTTGTCGTGCGTGGCAGTGCCGCCTCGAGGTTGTGCAACGCCGCCGTCTCGGTCGGCACATCGCGTGCCATGACGCTGACCAGATTGAGATCCAGCTGGTCGAGGGCATCGACGATGTGGCAGTGGGTACCGACATCAGCCTTTGTCGAGGGACGGTTCTCACCGGTCTCCAGGTCGTTCACCAGCAGACCCTCAGCGAACGTGGTGACGAGCACGCGACCGCTTTCGACGAGGACGTCGTCCTTTGGATCACGGCCGGCCAGCAGGAAGCTCGAGCGGGCCGAGGCCAGCGCGCCCTGAAGCACTTCCGGCGGTATCTGCACGATGTGCGTCTCTCGATTCACCCGACAGCCACCGTCGGCGAAGATGTCGAGCGCCTCGTCGCTCTCCACGAGCACCCCGGTGCGATCGAGGACGGTAACCGTTCCTTCATGCAGATCGTCAAGGTCGGCTTCTGTGAACATGTGGAGTGACACCCCCGAGCTGCGGGGAGCCACCTTCGTACCTCGCTTCATCTGACCTCCCTCCGGCCATTCGGGTGGCGATTGCCTCTGGCGACGATCGATCGCATGCCATCGGGTCCACGACTCTTCATCGCATGGGTTGACCGCCACCAAAGTCATTTGGTTTTTGACCAACTTTCGCGGTATTGTGACGGCGGCTCGCATGGTTGTCAAGAGTCGATTTCGTGAAGAAAGCGGGCTTATCGATTGTAATCTAGACGTCCTTGGCATGGCTTGGTCATAAGACAAACCGAGCTGGGAGGAGATGGAACCGAGCTCTGTGGTAGTTTCGTCCTCGCCGCAATCAGCAGTCACACTGACCCGGCCGAACGTAGAGCGTTGGGAGGCACGATGGCGCAGGGAGGAAGTGAGGATCGGCAGGGTGGCTCAGAGGAAGAAGTCAGACAATTGAAGATACCCAGCGCGGCCGCTGAACTCGCTCCAACGGCCCGAAAGCTCCTGGAGGCTGCCAGGCGACTCGTCGAGAGCTCCGGCTACTCCTCGCTCTCTCTTGAAGCGATCGGTCGAGAGGCAGGGGAGAACAAATCGCTGATCTGGTATCACTTCGGCGGCAAGCCTGGCTTGCTGGCAGCTCTCGTAGACTGGCTGCTCTACGACACCATACGGGACCTGCATGACAAGGTCACTGGGGCAGCGGGCGACGTCGACAAGCAACATGAGGCGATTACCGACGCCGGAAGACTGGCATCCGACGCGACCGCGTATCGGGCCTTCTACGAGGTGCTGCCGCACCTGCTGGAATCCCGTGAGGGAAGAGACCGTCTCGCAGAGCTGTATGCCGAGTACCGAAGACTGAACGCCGCGGCCCTGAGCGGCGCCGACGGCGAGAGTGGTTCAATGGAAGCTCGTGCGATGGGATCGATGACGGTCGCGTTGGTAGACGGACTAGCGATCCAGCTGCTCGTCGATCCTGGATGCGTTGATCTGGAGGCGACCTTCCGTATGTGGGAGGACTTCGTTCGACTGACGTTGCCGAAACCGGCATCGTGAGCCAGCAGGAGCCGGGACTTGACCTGCTCCTGAGCGTAGAGAAGCTGGTGGACCGCAGGGGAGTCGAACCCCTGACCTCCGCCGTGCAAAGGCGGCGCTCTCCCAACTGAGCTAGCGGCCCACGAGGGGGCCACTATAGCAGGCAGGCACGAGTGGCCCCGTCGAGCACCATCGAGACGCAACGACCTGGGTTGCAGGATGGTGGCAAGGGGGGCGGACGAGGGGCGACGAAGGGCTGGCGATTGCCTCATCTGCCCCGAACGCCAGCGCTCACAGTGGACGTACTCGTGCGTAGGCTCCCTTGCGGCCCAGATGCTGGATCTCGAAGGCGGAAGTCTCTATGCCCAGGCGCTCGAACTGGTCCCTGAGTTGCGCCTCCGCCCGCGTGTTTCCGTTCGAGACGTTCTTGGCTTCGACTATGAGCAGCGTGAAGTCGTTCGTCTCGCGGGACAGCAGCACGGCGACGCCGTCGAACTCAGCCAAGGTCTTGCCCTCCTCGACGACTACCGTGGACCCAGCGAAGCAGACGAGGCAGCCACGATAGGGCACGTCAATCAGTGCCTCTCGAAGCATCTCAATCTCGTTTCGGCGATCAGCATCGAAGGATGACGACTCCGGCACCTTGCCGAGGTAGCCGTCCACATCCTTCGAGATCTTCGTTGATCCATATCCCCTGAAGAACGGCGAGGCATTGGCCAATGGGCTGGCGTCAAACCGATAGTTTCGCATCGACCCGAGTGCGCAGGAAAGCAGCATCCTGAGCATGGATCTACCGTTTCGGAGGTCATCAAGGGCCGACACGTCGACAACTTGCCGAACTTCCAGGTCGAGGTCGACAAGCTGCTTGCAGACCCTAAGGCAGGCTCTCCACGCGAGATCGTCGCTCATGCCCGGGGACAACGAGGCGGCCACATGGAGATGCTGCCTCGGAGGGTTGAATTCGGCTCCGAAACGACACGAACGCAGCCCGACTTTGGAGCGCGACTCGCGTTCCCAACCAAGGGGATCCTCCAGAATCGCGGTAGCAGCTTCGGGCCCTACCGGATAACGGGCGGCTACGACTGCGTCCATGGTCGTCTGCTGGCGCTGGTCATCAGGCGCTTGTCGGAACGAAGCCCACTCCCCGTCCGGGCGCACCAGATCCCAGACCGCCCCAACGCCCCAAGGCTCAGTCGATGCCTCCAGTGTGGCAAGTGTGCGATCCGACACCCGAGCATGGTTCAGCAACGTCGCTGGGGCCAGGTAGACGGTGTCCTCCATGACCCCTTCGAGCCGCGTCAGAGCGTCGTATGAAGCCGACCCTTCCACGAACAGCTCACCGAGGTTCTCATCCAGGCTGAGGAAGATGGATGCAAGATCGAGGGAGAACGGGACCGGAGCATAGAGGGAGTCCAGGGCGATGTATGTGAGTCGGCGGATGCTTCGATAGAAGCGCCACAGCGCTCTGACAGACTCGCTCTCCTCTTCAGGTGGCGTGCGGCTCGCAAACGACCGCAGAAGGCTCTGGCAGAAGTCGACCATCGCCGGACCGTTGTCTCTGCGCCGGTATCGGTTCAGCAGGAAGAGGGCGATGAAGTAGTTGAGTCGGTACACGTCGAAGGACTCCAGCGCCCGGGCGAAGTCCGTACGGTCCTGTGCTGGCAAGCCTGAACGAAGAGCCCTGCGAGAATTGGCGTTGTCACGAAGGTACTTCAGGAAGGCGCGCTCGCCTGAGAAGGTCGTCGGCAAGTGCCCGATGTTCCCAAGCAGGGCGAGAACCTGAAGGATTTCTCCGTTCGTCGGCACCTTGTCAATTGTCGGGACGAGGCCGAAGGAACCCTGATTTCGGCCGAGACTCATGCCTGATGGCAACGGTCCCTCGAGTTCACACAGTTCGGTAATCAAGGCCAGTTGCGCCATCAGGTACTCGTATCGCGTGTGGTGCGCGCCGGGCAGGACGTCGCGGATTGGCCCCAACTGATCGATGTCCGTGAGCCGCGAGACGTGCTGATACTGCTCGAGGAACTGGAACACGGCCCGCGCGCAAGGCAACAGTCGAACCCTCATGTAGCCAAAACCAGGCAGGTTGTAGCGCTGCTCCTCTTGGATCTCCATGGCTATGCCTGCCGCCCTCCCTGAGACGTCGATAACTCCACGAAGGCTACGACTTGCCACACGACTAATCTAGGCGTTCTCTTGGATCTCACAACGAGTCCCTTGCGAGATCGACGGCCGGCACACAGCGCAGCTCTGGAGCCATCCTCGCCCTTGTCCCCGATGCGATGCGACGATTGAGCGGGGCGAGCTGACAGTCTGCTGGGACTGACGGAAACGACGCAACCGACGACTCGGGTCGATACCCGCGACGATCCGCACGAAGTGCGGTGCGGGGACCGAGAGGCCGACTAGTACGGTCGGCGGCCCCCGTGATGGCTGCGGGGATTCTGTCGGTTCTGTCGATTGTGTCTGGATGCGAGCGGCGCGTAGCTACCTAGCCTATGGCTTCGTCCACGACTCACGCCCTCACCACTGTCGATTCGTCGTCGCCCCATACCCGGGCGAGCGTGCCCTGGATCCTCTTCTCCATGCCAGCAATCAGCTCGCGGTTGCCGTTGACCAGCGCCTGCTCGGTCTCGAATGCGGAGACGATGGCGCTCTGAGTCCGAATATCGGGACACGGCATTGAGTATGCCTCAACGACTGTCTTTCGCATTGATGGCGGCTGCGCCTCGCTCGCCCAGCGCGATAGGTCGAAGCCCAGCAACCACATATGGAGGAACTCGGGAAGCAGCTGCTCAGAATCCGGCACGATGCCCATGACGTTGTTGTCGAAGGCGGACTCCCTCGAGAGGATTCGCTTCTTGTTCGTCGCGATGGCAGCGCCGATCTTCGGAAAATGACTGTGCCAGTTGGATACGATCGCGCCTTCAACTCGCGAAGTGTCTCGCGCGACACCGTGTTGTTCCACGAGGAGATGCGAATCTCATTCCCAGGGAGATTCATATCGCTGACCTTGAGGAACGGGACCTCTTCCTCGGTAAGGCCTTGTCGATCACGCGGGAAACCAAACCCGCTTTCGACTGATGCAACATCGCCGATCTCCACCACCGGCCAATCCGGGCTGACGGGGATGTGGGGACGGTAGTTGTCGAGGACGGCACGGGCGCCATCGATGACTGCCTGGTAGCCCTCAATCTCCGCCACAATTCCCTTCTGCACCTCAAGAGGAGGAAGAGGAATCTCGAGCTCAAGGAACCGGGACTTCGAGATCTCAGCGAACGTCCCGCCACTCGCCCATGCCTGCATCGTTGCCACCAACTTGGAGAGCGCCAGGGCAACGTACTCGGGCACCGCGCGCTTGGCATCCTCAATGACCACGTTCTTGAAGCCCTGATTCGTCGCGATCGGCACGCGGTTGATTGCGATTCGACCAATCGTCGCGCGTGTCGAGACAACCACTGAGTTCGCCGGCATGAGCTTGGCGGACGACTCGCGCAGACCCTTCTCGGAGATTGTCCTCTGCGTCGTAGTGATCTGGGTGATGAAGTTCGACGGAGGAAGGTCGACCAGCGTTGCCCAGGGAATACCGCCACCCCAGTACTCCTCTACACCGGACTTCGGAGTGCCGCCACCTTCGACGCGAAACAGGGTCTCGTCGCCGAGAGACACAAGCGGATAGCGTTGGCTGCTGGACGCAACTACCCGATATCGCTCTCCGCTCAGGCTGTGGTCACCGTTGGCAGCAATCATCTGCCTTGACACGACCAGGCCAAGCGTCGCCTGATACTCATCCGGCCACTCCGAGGCTCGCACGCGACGGAGATACTCGGCAATCTCGGCACGGGCCTGAGGCAGGTCGTCCTTGTCAATCGGTCGGCGCTGAGCGCCGAGACTGAACCCGTCGTCCTCGATCTTGAAGAAGCCGATGCTGTCGCTCTGCTTCGCAAGTGCTCTGTCGAGGATGAGGATCGAGGTCTTGACGCCGGAGTACGGGTTGAACACACCCGCCGGCAGCGAGATGACGGCGACGAGGTACTCCTCCACCAGCAGCTTGCGAAGCTGCCTGTAGGCAGTCTGGCTCTGGAAGATGATGCCCTCGGGCACGATGATGCCGGCGCGCCCGTTGGGCGTGAGGTGCTCGGCCATGTAGTCGACGAAGAGCACCTCGCTGCGCTTGGACTTCACAGAGAAGCGGTTGTGGGGCTTGATGCCACCCTTCGGCGACATGAAGGGCGGATTGGCCAGGATGACGTCGGCGTACTCGTTCCAGCGGTCCTGACTGGTCAGCGTGTCGTACTCGTAGATGTGCGGGTCGGTGAAGCCGTGCAGGTACATGTTGACCAGCGACAGGCGCACCATGTCGGGCGAGATGTCGTAGCCCTTGAAGCTGTCGGCAAGCCGTCCGCGCTCGTCGGGCGTCAGGGTGCTGTTGCCACCGTCGTCGGTGTTCGCCTTGAGGATGTGCTTGTAGGACGAGATCAGGAAGCCGGCCGTGCCGCAGGCCGGGTCGAGCACGGTCTCGGTCTTCTTCGGGTCGATGATCGCGACGATGAAGTCGATGATGTGCCGTGGCGTGCGGAACTGCCCGGCATCGCCCTGGCTGCCGAGCACCGAGAGCAGGTACTCGAAGGCGTCGCCCAGGCGCTCGGAGTGGTCGTACTCGAACTCGTCGATCACCTTCAGGAAGGCGCGCAGGGTCTCCGGATCCCGGTAGGGCAGGAAGGCGTTCTTGAAGATGTCGCGGAAGAGCGGCGGGATGCCGGGGTTCTCCGGCATCTTGGTGATCGCCTCGGCATAGAGGTTGAGCGTCTCGTGTCCGCCGAGCCCTGAGCGCATCAGCTTGGCCCAGCCGTACCTCGCGAACTCGCCGGCGAAGAACTTGCGCTGACCGCCGAGTTCCTCGGCCTCGGCGTCCATGTCGTCCATGAACTTGTAGATCAGGGCGATCGTGATCTGCTCGACCTGGCTCTTGGGGTCGGGCACCTTGCCGACGAGGATGTCGCGGGCGGTGTCGATGCGGCGCTTGGTCTCGGTGTCGAGCATCGGGCTCCCTCAGGCGGCGAACTGGTTGAGCGGGACGTAGTCCTTGACGTACTCGGGCACCAGCGTGCGGAACTCCTTGGGAACCGCCCTGAAGTCCCGGGTCGAGAACGTCGGGTTGGTCGCGAGGTCCGTGAACTCGCGGCTCTCGATGATGTGCCGCACCAAGTCGCTCGTCACGTAGGCCTTGAAGTAGGTCTTGATCGCCGGGATCGACGTCGCCTCCTCCGGCACATGCTCGGCGACGAACTTGGCGAACTCCTCCTCCAGCAGCTCGTCCTTGCTCTTGAAGGCCGGGATGAGGCCGAAGACCTTCTCCAGGATCTCGCGCATGCTGATGCGGCGATCCACGCCGGCGGCCTTGCGCAACTTCTCGAGCGAGTAGTACTCCTCGGGTTTGTCGAAGACCTCGCGGTTGACGAGATCGATGACCCGGTCCCACTGGCCCACCTCGACCGCTTTGCGGATCATGTCGTTCTCGCGCACCGTCTCCTCGAACTTCTCGAAGAACATGCGGTCGATCTTCATGCCCTCGAGCCCCACCTCTTCGACCTCGATCGAGGCGATGATGTCGGCGCCGAGATGCTCGTAGCTCTCGGGCGTGTGGGGCTGGCCATCGTCGTCTCCACTCGACGCCAGGCGCGGCAGCTCCAGCACCTCGTCGTAGTCGTACTCCTCCTCGAAGTACTCACAGTTGCCGAAGAAGTCGAAGAGCTTGAACGTCTCCTTGAGCGGCTTCGTCACGCCGGTCAGGACCTCGTCGTCAAAGAGCTGCTCGGTGAAGTCGTGCCTGCGCGTCCCGCGACCCTTGATCTGGATGAAGTCCGTCGGCGAGAAGATGGGGCGGAAGAGACCGAGGTTGAGGATGTCGGTGCAGTCGTACCCGGTCGTCATCATGCCGACCGTGACACAGACCCTCGCCTTGCTCGTCTTGTAGGCGGAGATGAAGCTGCCGCAGCCGAGCAGGTTGTTGTTGGCGAAGTTGACCGTGAACTGCTGCGCGCCGGAGACCGATGAGGTCACCTGCACGGCGAAGTCGGACTGGTACTTGCCGGGGAACATGCGGTCGGCCATCTCGTTGAGCAACTGCGTCAGCTTCGCCGCGTGGTGCTGGCTCACCCCGTAGATGACCGACTTGCCGATCTCGCCGCTGATCGGGTCACGCAGCGCGTGCTCGAGGAAGGTCTTGCAGAACAGCGCGTTGGTCGCCTTCGAGTAGAAGCGCTTCTCGAACTCCCGCTGCTTGAAGACCTCCTCCCGGTCTTCGCCTTCTTCGTCGGTGAAGGTGACGGCGAAGCCCTCCTCGCTGAGCAGGGCGGTGGTGATCTCGGTGCGCGCGTCGATCACCGTCGGGTTCACCAGATAGCCGTCCTTGACGCCGTCGAGCAGCGAGTAACGGAAGGTCGGCTGACCGCTCTCACAGCCGAACGTGCGGTAGGTGTCGAGCAGTTGCCGGCGCTCCAGATCGCGCGGCGATTGGCTCTCGCTCTCGCCGGTCCCCTTGAGGTAGTCGCGCGGCGTGGCCGTGAGGCCGAGCTTGGCGCCGACGAAGTACTCGAATACGGCGCGCGCATTGCCACCGATCGACCGGTGGGCCTCGTCGCTGATCACCAGGTCGAAGTCGGTCGGCGAGAAGAGGCTGCGGTACTTGTTGTTGAAGAGCAGCGACTGGACGGTCGTCACCACGATCTCCGCCTTGCGCCAGTCGTCCCGGTTCTCCTTGTAGACCACCGTCGTGAAGTCGGCCGAGAGGAGGCTGTTGAGCTGCTTCCTGGCCTGCTCCTCCAGCTCCAGACGATCGACCAGGAACAGCACCCGCCGCGCGTTCTGCGTGCGCAGGAAGAGCTTGATCACCGCCGCCGAGACGAGCGTCTTGCCGGTGCCGGTCGCCATCTCGAAGAGGTAGCGGTCGCTGCCCTCCCTGGTTGCTTTCTGCAGCGCGCGGACCGCCCTCAACTGATAGGGCCGCAGGAAGCGGAGCTTGTTGCCGCGCACGTACTCGTCGCGCTCATCCTCGTTCTTCCAGCCGGCCTCCGAGGCGTAGTTGGGGCGCTGCGTGAGCACGATGTAGTCGTCGTTGATGATCTCGGAGACCAGACGCTTGGGGTCCGGCTCGAACTTGCCGTAGTCCCCGACCGACCCCGGTGTCGGGAACGCGGTGAGAACGTAGGGATTGCCGTGTTCGAGGTCCCAGAAGTAGTGGAGGTTGCCGTTCGAGAGGATGACGAAGCGGCAGTTCTCGGCCCGCGCGTACTTGCGGGCCTGTTCCTTACCGACGAGCGGCTCCTTGTCCTCCGACTTCGCCTCCAGGACGATGAGCGGGAAGCCCTTGTCGTCCAGGAGCAGGAAGTCCACGAAGCCGGTCTTCGCCCACTCGAAGTCGTCGCCGAAGGCCTCGAGGTCGCCGGGCTTGAGCTTGACGCCGCCCTCCAGGCAGACGTTGGCGGGCTGACCGTCCTCGGGGAAGAAGCGCCAGCCCGCTTCCTCGAGCAGCTTGTTGATCTTGATGCGCGCTGTGGCTTCGTTGGCGGCCAATCTCGCCCTCATGTCGCACCCGCGCCAATCCGCGCGTGCAGCCTCGACCTACGTAGATGCTACATCGGTCAAGGGACGAGATGCGCACGGGAGGCGCGGCCGGCGCGAAGTGCTCCGCAAGACGGCCGAGGGGACGGACGTTGACGTCGGCGGAATCCGCCCGTGTGGTCGAATCGCCGTACGGTCCCACCACCCGCTAGGCCCATTCCGGTGGCCGGTACACCTCCCAACCCTCTGGCGCCCGGACCGGGTTGGGCAGTTGGTGACGCTGATAGGCGTCCGGCTTGATCCTGAAGCGGCCTGTGACTGCTCGCTTGAGCGCGTCACTGCCACGGTATGCGGGGAACAGAGCGTAGACCGGCTTCTTCGGGCGGAGTGACAGGGACGTCCTCACGGCGGGCACGAGGTCCGAGTCCCCGGAGACGACAACCAGGGCCTCTATCGATTGGCCAATCGCCAACTCGAGCAACTTCGATGCGATCGCCACGTCGGTCTCCTTCTCGACGTGGCGGATCCATTTCAGGAAGATCCCGTCTTCGTCGTTGCGGTAGTAGAAGGGTTTCTCCTTGAAGGACGCCTGATAGGTCACGACTCCCCTGGCCTTCAAGGCACGCAGGTAGGCCTCATGCCGCTTGATCGTTCCCGGGTTGCGGGACTCAACGTGGTGAGCGAGGGCTGTGAAGTAGTGGACCTCCTGCAGCGTCGCCTTGGACGACATGTACGGGAGGTACGAGGTGAACAGAGACCACGGGTCAAGCCACCGGCAGTTTCGGCCCAGCTCATCGCTTGCCGTACGTACAGAATGGTAGAGGTTGAATCCGTCGACCAGGAAGGCGACCTTCACCACTTGCCCCCACAAAGAAGAAACCCCCGAGGTCAGTGACCCCGGGGGACCCAGAGAGCCGCAGCCCCGCTGGGGATGATCTGTTCACAGTATACCCGCTACGGCCGGCCAGCAGTCAACAGGACCGCACGCGGCCGCACTTGGCCGACAAACGATACCACCGCCAGCTATCGGCATGCTTCTGCACTGCCTGGAGAGCCTTCTCAAGCGGCCGGTCCCACCCGAGAGTCGCTTGTCACCGTGGCAAGCGCTGGCCCGGCGCGCTAGCCTTCCGTCTGACCGCAAAGACCTCGACGCTGTCCCTCGACGCTCCCCCGTTCGCGACTGCCTGCACATCCGCTCCGGGTGAAGGAGTGTTATCATCCAAAGCAAGGTGATTACACATTGGAGTTGTGCCGTGATCCGCACCCAGATTCAGCTCACCCCGCAGCAGGTGGACGAACTGAGACGTTGGGCCGACGAGCGCGGGATCTCGATGGCCGCCGTGATCCGCGAGGCGATAGACCAGCACTTGGGTCGTCGCACCCGTCCCTCGGGTGAGGAGCTCAGAGGACGCGCCATCGCCGCCGCAGGCTGCGCGAGATCCGGAACCGGCGACGTAGCACGACGTCACGACGACTACTTCGCCGACGCCGCCCTCGACGACGAATGACCCCGCACACCCCGACCACGGTGTTCGTGGACTCGTCGGCCTTCATCGCCCTCATCGATGCCGACGACAACCGACATAGTGACGCGCTCGAGACCTGGCGGACGGGTCTGCTGGGCGGAGATGCCTACGTCAGCACGAACTACGTGATCCTGGAGACGACCGCCGTGCTGCAGCGCCGCTTCGGCCTCGAGGTCGTGCGACGGTTCGTCACCGACATGCTGCCCGTCGTCAGGATCGAATGGGTCGGCGGGACCGACCACGACGCGGGCCTTGCACTGCTACTTGCCGAGGCCCGCCGTGGGCTGTCCCTGGTCGACTGCGCGAGCTTCGTCGTCATGCGCCGGCTGGGCCTGGGCACGGCCTTCGCCCTCGATCGCCACTTCGCCGAACAGGGGTTCGCCGTCAAGCCGGCGGCGGCCCGCGAAGACCGCTGAGACTCCCTTCGGGCAGCGTCGAGAGGCCTGAAGGCCCCTTGTGCCGACAGCACCAGCAGGTCGGGCCGTCTCACCACCCGGACGACGAGACACTGAGGGACGAGGCGGCGTGCTGATCAACTACGGCTCCAGGCACTGGGTGTTCCTCATCAACGTGCCGGCCGGCATCGGTATCGGCTCGAGCGTTCAGGGCTGCGATGCTCATGCACGGACAGACCTTCACGCCATCCAACCTGTGGGTCGCGCTGCGTAGTGCTGGTTGATGCCAACTGGGTTTGGACGCGGACACACAGAGAGCGCAGTCGGCGGCAAGAGACAGACACCTGCACATCAGCAGCGAATCGGGGCGTCAGCGACCTCACCTTGCCTTCTCTCGCGCTCGTGCGCCAAACGGCGGGTCCGGTCGCGGGCTACCCGACCCGCCGTTTGGCGCGTGGCGCGCAGGTCGTCCGCCTCAGACCTCCTCTTCGCGCGGCGTGCCCCGACGCCGTATCACCAGGAACGCAGCCACGCCGATGACCACCACCGCCGCGGCGACGATGCCGATGATGAGGCGGGTGTTCGACCCCGACTCGCTCACTGCTGCCCTGGGCGCGACACCGACGTAGGTCCAGTAGTTGTTCACTGAGCCCGTCCCGGCCGGCTGGAGTACCCACCCCTGCCATTTCTCGGTGTTGTAGACCTCGAGCGTCTGCGGGTAGACAAGCACCAGATACGGGTTGTCCTTGTACAGCAGTTCCTGCATCTGGTGGACGAGAGCCTTTCGCGCCTGCGGGTCGATCGCCGCTTCCTGCTCTGCGTAGAGCCGATCGTACTCGGCATTAGACCAACAGCAGTCACTCCAGTTCTCGATCTGGTTCGTGAGGAAGATGGAGAGCACGAAGTTTGGGTCGGGATCGGCGCTCCATCCCCAGATGAACATGTCGTAGTCCGGTGTGAACGTGTCGCCCTCGTACGCGTAGATGCCGTCTGAGACGGTGCCGTCATCGAGGGTCTTCATGTCGGTCCCGATGCCGACGTCCGCCAGCCAGCCGGAGATGAGCTTGGCGGCGTTGGTGTAGGCCGCCTTCTCCTGCACCGCCCACAGACGTAGCTCGATGGGCTTGCCGTCGTTCTCACGAATGCCGTCGCCGTCGGTGTCCCGGTAGCCGGCGGCATCCAGTAGCTCCTTCGCCTTGGCTGGGTCGTAGGTGATCTTCTCGTCGGCAGGTGGCTCCCAGTGATAGTCAAGATCGGCAGACCAGAAATCTGACGGCAGCAGGCCGGTGGCCGGCGTGGCGCGTCCGTTGAAGGCGATGCGGGCGATGGCTTCACGGTCGATGGCCCAGCTGAGCGCGGTGCGGAATGCCGGATCCCGCAGCGCGGGGTTCCCCTTGGAGGGGCCCTCGTAGCAGTTCATGCCGAGGTTCTCGAAGCTGTTCTCGACAGCCGCGTTCGCCTTCCATCCTTCGCGGTCTTCGAAACGCTTGAACTGGGCCGCATCCACGTAGTTGCTCATGTCCAGCACGCCCTTCTGGAGGTCGGCGGCCATGGTCTCGTTGTTGGAGTAGATGCGGAACATGATCTCGTCGATCTTGGGCGCACCGCCCCAGTAATCCTTGTTGGCGACCATGCGCACGTACCGGTTCCGCTTCCACTCCACCACCTGGAACGGACCGCTTCCGATCACCGGCGGGTCGTTCTTGAACGTCGTCTCCGCCTTCTCGGCAGGGATCTTGCCCCAGATGTGCTCGGGCAGGATCGGTACCCACATCTGCAGCATGGTGGCGGTGGGGGAGTCCAGATCGAAACGCACCGTGTAGTCGTCGGTCGCCGTCACCTTCTTGATGTGGGTGGTGTAGTTGGTGAACGCAGCCAGTTCGTTGTCGATGATGTAAGTGAAGGTGAAGGCGACGTCGTGCGCCGTAAGAGGCTCGCCGTCCTGCCACGTGGCGTCGTCTCGGATGTGGAAGGTCCAGGTCTTGCCGTCCTCCGAGTACTCCCAGCTCTCGGCAAGCCCGGGTATCGGCTCCATCGTTTCCGGGTGGTACTGGACCAGTCGGTCGTAGTTGAGGAAGTAGGTGTCGTAGGAGACGTTCTGATAGCCGATGAACGGATTAAGGCTGTCGAGGTTCTGCGTCCAGCCGACCTGCAGTGTCGTCGTCGCCCCTTCGGCGCTCGGCGAGGCGCTGTCTGCCTGGGCAGACGACACCACCTCGTCGTTGGTGGTTGCCAGAACGGCAAGAACGGCCGCGACCACGAACACGGCCGCGACCAGCGAACGCCTGGTGACTCGCGGCCACAGAGTCCGCTCGTGCTGCGACGATGCCGCCGGCAGCGCAGTCGATGGGACACCCGGTGAACGTCGACGACTCATAGCCCCCTCCTTGACAGGTCGACAGCCTGCCGAGCACCGGACACACTACGTGGGGATTCCGCGCTCGGCATAGCGGGACGTTATCATACGGACGTCCGAGTTACAAGTATCTGTCACAGGGATCCCTCACGAGACAGGCCGCTCAGAGGCTCTTCAAGGGGCCTGGATTGCTCTGATCTGGGGTCCTTGTGGAAGCGCCGGCAGCGCCGACGACTGTGTCAGATACCGGAGGCCGGGCGACCCGCCGGCTCACGCGCCCACAGATGAGGAACCGTCGAGCGTGAATGTGACATACCTGCCGGAACAGGGGCGACCCTTGAGGACATGCATGGTCCCGTTCGTCAGGTCCCATATCATGCTCGCCATCGTGGCGCCCTCAAGGCCAAAAGGTGAGTGCTCGTCCGGGTGATTGCAGATGGATCCGGGGGCCCCAGCATGGTCTCTGAGAATGGCGGCCGCGAGCTGCACCGCGTCGACGTCGCGCGTCCACTCGGCCTGCAGGATCTCGTGCGCGCGAACCAGCCTGCTATGCGAGGCCTCAAAGCCCGGAGCGGCCTCGCAGCCGGTCATGACCTCGATGACGTAGTGGTTGGTGTGCGCAAGCCAGGTCGTCGATTCCACGACTGCACTACTCGTTGCCGATGTCTCGATATCGACCAGGCGGCCGGACACATCGCCGGCGAGGTTGTTGCTTCCTCGCGCCCGTCGGGGATGACACACGATCCGTTCCAGCTCCGCCAATGAGCGAGCCTCCAGGGCCCGGCGGAGAACGAACCACTCGGGCAGTCCGGGCCTTGTGTCGAAGGAGCGCACCGTGTTGGCGCCCCGAGCGATGCCACACGAGTTGATGCCGGTCACAGGCAGGTAGCACGGAGGAGTCGCTGCCAGGAAGCGCACGCCACTCGGGGACGTGACATCCAGGACCACGAGATTCTCGTGATCGCCCAGCCACCAGTCTTCATTGTGGGCGACCACGCACCCACGCTCCGTGACCATCGCGACAGTCGTGCAATGATCACCGGCGGATTCCGGCACGGGCCGGGACGTCAGCTCGCCGTTGCAGTTGATGACGAACGCGTCGAGAAACGGGACTCCGGCGCCGCTGGCTACGCCTTCAAGCTCAGAGACAAGATCCGGCGCCTCGCGACGCGCATACGGCAAGTAGTCGCTCTCCACGACCCTCCGGGCCGACCCGAAGTCCATGCCGGCGACGCGCGGGTACACGTCCTTGTAGTAGGCGACCGATGCACGCACGAGCTCGCGGAACTCCTCACCGACAGCCTGCCCGTTGGAGCGATGAGATCCGGTCGCGACCTTGATGAACGGCAGGCCGTCGCGGATGCCAGAACGGTCGCCTTTCCCCACCGGATGTCTCATGGCGCCAGCCCGTAGTCGAGCCGTGTCAGTGTGCGGCAACCGTCCTCGGTGATCAGCACCACGTCCTCGAGACGGACGGCGCCCACCGAGGGGGCCCTCCCTTCCGGTTCGATTGTCAGGACATTGCCGGCCTGCAGCGGCTGGTGGCTGTACGGCTGCACCCCCACCTCGAACTCGTGGAGCTCAAGTCCGAGACCGTGTCCCAGGTAGGGGGCAGGCTCGATGCCGTCGACAGGGCCTTGCGCGATGAACGCAGCGACCTCCGAATACACCTCGCTGCCCACCATCCCCGGCCGACACCTCGACTTGGCCAACTCCACAGCTTCGCGGATGTGCGCATGCAGACGAGCGAGCGGCTCCGGAGGAGGGCCGACACAGTACACTCTCGTGATGTCGGCGAAGTAGCGACTCGTCTGGTCGCGGGGGAAGAGATCCAGGAGAATGGGCTCGCCGGCTCGCAGCGGGCGGCTGGGATCCGGCTCCAGAAGGAGCGTCTCGCGTCCCCCGCAGACCAGCGGTTCCTCACCCTCGCATCCAGTGGCCTGCCATTGGGTCATGACCAGATCGGTGAGCGCACCGGCAGTGAGGGGCCGACCGTCGATCTGCAGGACGCCCTCCCTCGAGAGCGATGCGGAACCGATGACCGATCGCGCGTACCGCATCGACTCCTCTGCCTTGCGCAGCACCGACTCGATCTTCTGCACTTCGACCCGGTCCTTGCGTCGGCGTCGCCGGCCGACGGCGTCCGGGTCCAGAATCACGGTGATGCCCTGGTCCCGCAAGAAGGCCACGCGGGAGACCGCAAGCCAACCCGGCACGACCACTGCCGAGACGCCCAGTCGCCGAAGAGCGTGGACGGCGACCATGAGGTCGGCCGACTCGGCGGAGCCCAACCGCACGGCCTCCGTCAGCCAGCCGAGCTCCCCTTTCGTCCAGACAGCACCGACTCCGGTCCGGCTGCGGACGGCCTCTGCCTCGCCATCCTCCACCACGATGATAGTGTCGTGTTCCGCTTCGATGTAGACCCACGTCTCGGAGGAGAGATGCCCGACCAGGTAGTACATGTCAGGGCATTGCAGAGTGGAGCCGATCAAGAGGGTCGTCTTGGACGACGACATGCCGTGGTCGCGGGACGGGTCAGTCATCGAGTCTCCTCCGGCAAGCCAGCTTCCGGCGGCACGTTATCATACGGACGTCCGAGTACCCAAGTCGCGCGGACCCGCCCTGCTGGCAGGAGGTGAGGATGCCGAAAGCCGTTGACCACGACGAGCGCCAGCGCGAGCTGGCGGAGGCAGTGTGGAGGATCATCGCACGCAGTGGTGTCGGGGAGGTCACCGTGCGCGAGGTGGCACGAGAGGCCGGGTGGTCGGCCGGCACTCTGGCGCACTACTTCCGCAACAAGGACGATCTGCTGCTGTTCGCGTTTCAGATGATCTGGGAGCGAGAGGCGGAGCGCCACACCGCGGGAGCTCGATCGGCACACGGACTCGAGGCGCTCAAAGCAGCCGTCTCGGCCAACCTCTGTCTCGACGAAGAGAGCCGGCTGTGGACCCGCGTATGGACCAACTTCATCGCTCGGGTCGCGAGCCAGCCCTCGTTCTCAGAGCACCACCTGGCCTGCGAAGTCGACTGGCGTGCCGGGATGAGAGCTCTGCTGGCCGACGCCAAGCAGCTTGGTGAGCTCGGTCCTGACGTCGATGTCGCGCTGGAGGCCGAGATGCTGGCAGCATTCATCAACGGCCTGGCGATCCAGAGCGACCTGGAACCCGAGACCTTCACCCCCGAGCGGCAGCGTGAGCTGCTGGACGGCTACTTCGAGCGCTTTCGACCGGCCCATCCTTCGACCGCCGAGCATCCTGCCAAGGGTTGAGGGGAGTATCTGCCGAGACTCCAACGGTCTTCGCGGCCGCGAGCGCATATCGGATACTGTCGGCAGTCGTCACCCGGTGCGGCAGCCAACGTCCACCTGGAGCTCGGTCCTCATCATGGTACGGCCCTGCGCGGCGCGGTAGCTTGTGCCTGACCGCGAAGACCTCGACGCTCCCCCGTTCGCGACTGCCTGCACATCCGCTCCGGGTGAAGGAGTGTTATCATCCAAAGCAAGGTGATTACACATTGGAGTTGTGCCGTGATCCGCACCCAGATTCAGCTCACCCCGCAGCAGGTGGACGAACTGAGACGTTGGGCCGACGAGCGCGGGATCTCGATGGCCGCCGTGATCCGCGAGGCGATAGACCAGCACTTGGGTCGTCGCACCCGTCCCTCGGGTGAGGAGCTCAGAGGACGCGCCATCGCCGCCGCAGGCTGCGCGAGATCCGGAACCGGCGACGTAGCACGACGTCACGACGACTACTTCGCCGACGCCGCCCTCGACGACGAATGACCCCGCACACCCCGACCACGGTGTTCGTGGACTCGTCGGCCTTCATCGCCCTCATCGATGCCGACGACAACCGACATAGTGACGCGCTCGAGACCTGGCGGACGGGTCTGCTGGGCGGAGATGCCTACGTCAGCACGAACTACGTGATCCTGGAGACGACCGCCGTGCTGCAGCGCCGCTTCGGCCTCGAGGTCGTGCGACGGTTCGTCACCGACATGCTGCCCGTCGTCAGGATCGAATGGGTCGGCGGGACCGACCACGACGCGGGCCTTGCACTGCTACTTGCCGAGGCCCGCCGTGGGCTGTCCCTGGTCGACTGCGCGAGCTTCGTCGTCATGCGCCGGCTGGGCCTGGGCACGGCCTTCGCCCTCGATCGCCACTTCGCCGAACAGGGGTTCGCCGTCAAGCCGGCGGCGGCCCGTTGAAGTCCTGAGCGGATCCCGCGGAGGCGGACGCCTCCTCGATGGTGTCGTACATGTCGGCGGCGGTGAAGTCGACCTTCAGCTCGTCGCCGACCAGCAGGTCGTAGACGCGACCGACGGCGCCGGCGACCACAAGACGGACACCGTTGGCCGCGAGCTGCTCCTGCAGTTCGCCCAGCATGCGACCCGACGTCACGTCGATGTCGGAGATGGTCGAGGCGTCGACGACGACCAGTCGTGTTCCAGGGTGTCGCGCCACGAGCCGGTGGACGCGCTCGCGGAAGTGCTCGGCGTTGGCATAGAAGAGCGGCGCGTCGAAGCGGTACACCATGACGCCTGACGTGCCCGCCGCCTCCCGCACCCGCGCGACGTCGTGGTACCCGGCGCGTCCGGGCACTCGTCCGAGGATCGCGTCGTGCGGCCGGCTCGTGCGCCACAGGAAGTCGAGCAGTGAGAGTCCCATCGCGATCACGACGCCCTCCAGCAGCCCGACGGCGACGACCCCGGCGACCGCCGCCAGCGCGATGGCGAACTCGACTCGCCGGACGCGGAAGAGTGTGCGAAGCGCGCGCAGGTCGACCAGACGCAGGACGGCCGCGACGACGATGGCCGCCAGCACCGCGACCGGCACGTACGAGAGCGGTCCGGTGAGGACGAGCAGCACGATGACCATGAGCCCGGCCGCAGTCAGGCCGGCGACCTGGGTCCGGGAGCCGACCGACTCGGCGACCGCGGTACGGGCGGCGCTGGCGCTCGTGGCGATGCCGCCCGACAGCGCCGAGACCACGTTGGCCGCCCCCAGCCCGAAGAGGTCGCGGTCGGCATCGATCGCATAGTCGCCGCGAGCGGCGAAGACCCGCGAGCTCACCAGCGTGTCGGCGGCGGCGACGAGGGCGATCGCGGCGGCGGCCGGAAGCAGCGTCCGAACGTCGCCCCACGAGACGTCCGGTACGGCCAGCGGCGGCAGTCCGGACGGGATCTCCTCGAGCACTGCGACCCCGCGTGCACCGAGGTCGAAGGCATACGCCAGGACGGCGCCGAGCACGAGGGCGATGAGCGCTCCGGGGACGACCCATCTCAATCGCTGCGTGACGATGACGATGGCCAGCGTGGCGAGGCCGAGGGTGGTCGACCACGGCTCGGCCTCGCCCAGCACTCGCATGAGCTCCCAGATCCGCTCGAGGGTGGAGTCACCGGACACCTTGACGCCGAACAACGACGGTAGCTGCCCGGCGATCACGACGAGAGCGAGCCCAGCTTGATAGCCGAGCAGCACCGGCTCGGAGAGGAAGTCGGCGATCATCCCCAGGCGAGCCGTCCCGGCGATCAGGAGGACGATCCCGACGACGAGGGTGAGGCCGCCGGCGAGGGCCGCGTAGCGGAGAGGGTCGCCGCCGGCGAGCGGTGCCACGGCCGCTCCGAGCATGGCCGCCGTGGAGGCGTCCAGGGCGACCACGAGCTGCGGCGACGACCCGAAGACGGCATAGGCGACCAGCGGCAGGATGCAGCTGTAGAGGCCGGCGACCGGAGGCATGCCGGCCAGTTCCGCCATCCCCATGCTCAGCGGGATGGCCAGCGCCACGATGAGCACGCCCGCCGTCAGATCCCGGGGCAACCACGCACGTCGGTAGCCCCGCAGGGAGGTGAGGACGGGTAGACCCCGCAGGGACGTCAGAACAGGTGGTCGCGTTGGGCGGCGCATGGCGTGACCCTACCTGACGCGGCACGAGCCGCCGGCACCAGCGCCACACGCTTTCGCGCGACGGTGCCGGAACCGCGCATCCGGTCGGGAGCTGGTAGACTGAGCCCACGCGCCGGCTCTCGTCAGGGCCGGCGTCCGTGTGTCCCGGGGTCCGTCGAGTCGCGCCGTGCCCGGTCGTCCTTGGAGTCGTGCCGTGCCCGTCGTCCGTCGATCCGCATCCGCCCACCACCGGTGTCTCATGTCGTCGCACGCCGCCGAACACATCCGCAACGTCGCCATCATCGCCCACATCGATCACGGCAAGACCACCCTGATCGATGCCATCTTCCGTGCCGCCCGCGTGTTCCGCGAGAACGCCCGCGTCGAGGAGCGGGTCATGGACAGCCACGATTTGGAACGCGAGCGAGGCATCACCATCCGCTCCAAGCACTGCACGGTGGAGTGGGAGGGCCATCTCATCAACATCATCGACACGCCCGGGCACGCCGACTTCAGCGGCGAGGTGGAGCGAGTGCTGAGCATGGTCGACTCCGTGCTCCTGCTGGTGGACGCCAACGAGGGACCGATGCCGCAGACCCGCTACGTGCTCATGCGGGCCCTGCGGATGGGGCTGCGGCCGATCGTCATCGTCAACAAGGCCGACCGTCCCGGGGCCGATGCCTCCGCGGCGCTCGACGCCACCTTCGACCTGTTCGTGGAGCTGGGCGCCGACGACCACCAGCTCGACTTCCCGATCCTCTACGGCTCCGGCCTGGAGGGGTGGATCGTGCACGACCTCGAGGACCGCGCGCGCGGGGACATGGTCGACCTCTTCCGCACGATCGTCGCGGAGGTGCCGGCACCGCAGGCCGACCGCGAGGCGCCGTTCCTGATGCAGGTGAGCACCCTCGCGTGGAGCGACTACGTGGGGCGCATCGGCTGCGGCCGGGTCCTGCAGGGAGCGCACCGCGTCGGCGAGGAGCTGCGCCGCACGTCGACGAGCCGCCGCGACCGGCAGGGTCAGAACGGCGACGCCTGGGCGATCGTCGGCAGCGAGCTCACCCGCAGCTCGCACCTGTGGGTCACGCGCGGCCTCGAGCGCCGCGAGGTCGAGCAAATCGAGGCCGGCGACATCGTCTGGCTCAGCGGCCCCGACGACATCGCCATCGGCGACACGCTGAGCGCGCCGGAGCTGGAGGACACGGTCTTGCCGCCGCTGGAGATCGAGGAGCCGACGGTCTCCATGTTCTTCCTCGTCAACGACGGGCCATTCGCCGGCCGGGAGGGGCGCGCCGTCACCCTGCGGCAGATCAAGGACCGCCTCGCCCGCGAGGAGCGGGTCAACGTGGCCCTGCGGGTGGAAGACATCGGCCGGCCCGACGGCGTCAAGGTCTCCGGCCGCGGCGAGCTCCATCTGGCGATCCTCATCGAGGAGATGCGCCGCGAGGGGCTCGAGCTCTGCGTCTCCCGCCCGGAGGTCATCACCCATGTCGACGAGGCGGGCCACGTGCACGAGCCGATGGAGCGCCTGGTCATCGACGTCCCCGACGAGTTCCAGGGGGCCATCATCCGGGAGCTCGCCCTGCGCAAGGCCGAACTGGAGGGCGTCCACGTGTCGGGCACCGGTCTGGTCCGGCTCGAGTTCGCCATCAGCACCCGCGGGCTCATCGGCTATCGCTCCGAGTTCCTCACCGAGACCCGCGGCCTCGGCGTCATGACCTCACGCTTCACGGGGTACGGTCCGTGGCGCGGCGACCTGCCCAAGCGGGAGCGCGGCTCGCTGGTCAGTCAGGCGACCGGCGAGACCACGTCGTACACGCTCGAGAACCTGCAGCAGCGGGCGGTCCTCTTCGTCGGGCCGATGGTGCCGGTCTACGAGGGCATGATCGTCGGCGAGAACGCCCGCCCCGGCGACATGCTCTGCAACCCCACCAAGAAGAAGCAGCTCGGCAACTACCGCTCGTCGACCAAGGAGATCGACACCGGTCTCAAGGTGCCCCGCCGCCCCACGCTGGAGTCGGCGCTGGAGTGGATCGCCGACGACGAGCTGGTGGAAGTGACGCCGCAGAGCGTCCGCGTCCGCAAGGCGATCCTGCGGGCGGAGCAGCGCAAGCAGGCGGCCAAACGGGCGGCGCCCCTCCCGTCCTGACCCAGACGGTGGCCCACCGCCAGGCAGGCCTCAGGGCGCCAGAAGCCCCGTTGAGCGGAGCGGCTAGTGCGGGTTGTTCCGCGCCCGCAGCGCCTGAGCCACCATGCCGATGCCGGCGATGAGCACCGCGATGCCGACCAGGACCGCCACGATCGCCAGCGTCGGCCCCGGCCACACGATGACGATGATCCCGAGCACCGCCAGCACCATGCCGGCCAGCAGCGGCGCCCACCTGTCGTCGCCGCGCCCCGCGATCGCCACCACGATGGTCACGATGCCGAACGCAAGCCAGATGAGTCCGACCACGATGGCCGCCGTCTTCACGCTCGTCTCGGGGAACACGATCAGGATGATGCCGCCGATGAGCGCCACGGCCGGTCCGGCCCAGCCGATGCCGGAGGTCCCGCGCATGGCGCCGATGATGCCGAAGATGCCGGCCACCACGAGGGCGATACCGACCACCACGGTCAGGAAGCGGACGCTGTCGAACGGATTGAAGACGACGAGGATCCCGAGGATGATGGCGATGATCCCGCCGACCAGCAGCACGCCCCACGGCGTCGTCGGCAGCTTCCGGTCAGTGTCTCCCACGACGTCCTCCCTTTCGTGATGTGCCGTCGGGGAGGTGGAGGCCCGCGTCTCCACCGTCCCTCCCGGGCAAGCTACCCACCCGGTCGGTGACGGCAAACCGCCGCGCCGGCAGGAGGTAAGCCGTTCCGCGCAACGCGGCGGGCGCGCCGGTCGCCGACGCGGGTGCCTCTCACAGCAGCCAGCTGCCGACGTGGTGCCCCGCGCGCGGAGGGGTCAGGTCCGGCCGTGGCGGCGCGGCAGCACGTGCACGGCCGAGGCCTTGAAGCCGGCCACGACCGGGTCGCCGACCTGCAGGCCGAGCTCATCGAGAGCGGCCTGTGTGATCACCGACACCACACGCAGCGACCCGCAACACCCCACCGTCACGTGGCGGAGCCTGTTGTTGCGCCGGATCTCCGTGACAGTACCCTCGATGCAGTTGCGCAGGCTTGTCTCACCCGGCCCCGGTATCTGCCTCAGCAGCACCACGTCCTCCGGGAAGATGAACGCCAGTGCCGGACCTGCCTCGCCCTCGTCGCCGACCATCAGCTGCGTGCCGTCTTCGAGAAGCAGGTAGGCCTCCCCGTCCCGGATCTCGACGATGCCCTCGATGTACGTCTCGAGGCCCAGGAACTCGGCCACCTCCTCGTTGCCGGGGTGACCGAAGACCTCGGTCGCCGTGCCCTGCTGGCTCACCTCGCCGGCGCTGATGAACGTGACCCGGTCGCCGACCGCCGCCGCCTCCTCGCGGTCGTGCGTCACCCAGACCGCCGAGACGGAGCGTTCGGCGAGCACGTCGAACAGGTCGGCGAGCAGCGAGCGGCGGGTCGGCGGGTCGAGCGAGGCCATCGGCTCGTCGAGGAAGAGGACCTGCGGCTCGAGGGCCAGCGCCCGGGCGATGCTCACCCGCTGCGCCTCGCCGCCGGACAGGCCCTCGCGGCGCCGCGCGGCGAGGTGCTCTATGCCCAACAGCTCGAGGGCGGCGTGGGCGCGGCTGTGCAGCTCGTCGCCGCGCACGCCGTGCAGTTTCAGGCCGGTCTCGACGTTCCCCAGCACGCTCGTCGACAGCAGGTAAGGCTTCTGGAAGACCTGGGCGGTCGCCCGCCGCAGACGGAAGCGATCCCGCCCCGACGTCACCGGGCGGCCGTCGAACCACAGCGAGCCCTCGGCCTTCGTGAGGCCGCTGACCGCCCGCAGCAGGGTGCTCTTGCCGGCCCCGTTGGGCCCCATCAGCACGTGGGTCTCGCCGAGGAAGACCTGGAACGCGTCGACGTGCACCAGCGTGGTGCGGCCGATCACCACGCTCAGGTCCTTCGCCTCTATCAGCGGCGCCTCAGTAGCCACGCCGCCGCCCTCGCTGCTGGATGATCGTCATGCCGAGGTTCGCCGTGAACACCAGGAGCAGGAGGATGATGCTGAGCGCCAGCGCCGTCGCGAAGCGGCCGGCCCGCGTCTCCTCGACGACACCGGTCGTGAGCACCTGCGTCTGGCCGCGGATGTTGCCGCCGACCATCATCACGGCGCCGACCTCGGAGATGATGCCGCCGAAGGCCGCCATCACGGCCGCCAGCAGCGTCACCCATATCTCTCGCAGCAGCAGCCAGAACGTGCGGACGCGGCCGGCGCCGAGCGAGACGATCTGCAGACGGTACCCGGGGTCGAGCTGCTGCACCGCCGCCAGCGAGAGGCCGGCGACCAGCGGCAGGGCGATGAAGATCTGGGCGATGACCATGGCCCAGTTGGTGTACAGCAGCCGCATGAAGCCGAACATGCCGTTGCGCGACAGCAGCAGCGCGACGATGAGGCCGACGACGACCGGCGGGACGCCCATGCCGGAGTTGACCACCGTCACCGCGAAGCGGCGGCCCCAGAAGTCGGAGAGGGCCAGCGTCATGCCGAGCGGCAGGCCGATCATGCTGGCGAAGAACAGGGCCAGCCCCGAGACCCACAGCGACCGCAGCATGATCTCGTAGACGTTGGCGTCGCCGCCGAAGAGGAGGCGGAACGCCTCCACAAGACCGTTCCAGATCAGTTCCATGCGCGGATGATGCTACCCCAGGGACTGCCGCAGGCCCCTCCGGCCCGGGTGAGGAGTTCCGGACCGGAGGGGCGCTGCGTGAGAGCGGTCGCCCGGCGGGATGCCTGCCTCGAAGAGGGCGACCGCGGGAGACCGCCGGCGCAATGGGGGGATTCCGGCGGTCCCCCGGACTCGTGCAGACTCAGGTCACTCGGTCTCTGCCACCGAGTCGGCGTTCGGCGCGAACAGCGGCTGGCCGAACTCCGCCACGCCGTAGTCGGCCAGCGCGTCCTGGATCTGCTTGTGCACCAGAAGGTTTGCGAACTGCTCGGCGGCGGCCGCGTTCACCGTCGGATGCATGTTCTGGTTGACGATGATCACGCTGTAGTAGTTGGCGAGGTCGTCGCTCTCCTTCGTGAGGATCTCAAGGTCGAGATCGTCCCTGGTGGCGAGGTACGTGCCGATATCGCTCAGCGTGTAGCCCTGCTTCTCGTTGGTGATCCGCAGCGTCTCGCCCATCCCCTGACCGGTCTCGATGTACCAGTCGCCGGACGGCTCGATGCCGGCGCTCTCCCAGAGGCTCAGCTCCTTGCTGTTGGTGCCGGACTCGTCGCCGCGGGAGACGAACAGGGACTCGCTGTCGGCGATCGCCTTCATGGCGTCGGTGGCGGTGTCGGTGTCCTTGACGCCGGCCGGGTCGTCGGCGGGACCGACGATCACGAAGTAGTTGCGGGCCACCGGCAGCCGCAGGGTGCCGTAGTCGTTGGCCATGAACTCTTCTTCTGCGGACGGCGAGTGGACGACCAGGCAGTCGGCCTCGCCGCGCTCGCCCATCGACATCGCCTCACCGGAGCCGACGGCGATCAGCTTGACCTCGATGTCGGGCTGCGCCTCCTTGAAAGCCGGCAGTACCAGCTCGTCCATGAGGCCGGAGTCCTTGACGCTGGTCGTGGTCGCCAGGATCAGCTGGTCCTGCTTGACCTGCGAGTCGCCGCCGCTGTCGGCGGCCGCGTCGTCCGAGTCTGAGCCGCAGCCGACGGCCACCGCCATCGTCAACGCCAGTACGAGTGCCATGACGCCGGCGATCAGCCAGCGCAGTCGACGATCCTTGAGTCCCACCCTTGCCATCATCTACCTCCGTTCGGGAGCACGTACGCGCTTCTGCCGCAGGCGGATGAGGAGACGTGAGGGCGCCCGGGCGACGGGCGACCCCGCACGGCGACGCACGGAGCACCCCACAGCTCCGCACGGCGCAAGGGAACACGTAAGACGCGCTCTCCTTTCCGCACTGGGAGGCACCGGCGTTTCCACCGGTACCCTGCCGGCATATGAGGGCCATAAGCCGCGATCCTGGCGGACCGCCTGCCCGTAGGCCCCGATGCTCGGAGAAGCGTCTCTAGGTTATCCGGATGATTCAGACGGGCGCAAGTCCCGCCGTATGACCTCCCAGAAGCGCGGGCCCTCCTGGCCCATCGCCCAGATGGAGATGCCGGCGACGTCCGGATGGCGCTCGTTGAGGAAGGCCAGCTTCGCCTCGAGCGCGGCCCGGTCCTGGACGTAGGCGTGATGGAGCACGCCGTAGTCGTCGGTGAACTTGAGGACCAGCTCGCCCGACGCCGGATCGCGCGTGGCCTGGCTGAGGAAGCGTTGCGGCAGCGCCGCGACCTCCGCCGCCGTCATCGCCCGCGCCGTGCCGGCCCGCCAGCTGAAGCCGTAGAAGGGCACGCCCATGTAGATCTTCTTCGGCGGCACCACGCCCTCGGCGTAGGTCAGCACTTCGTCGAGCCACTCTGTCGGCGCCTGCGGTCCGGGGCCGCTCCACGGGCCGTGGTAGGCGTAGGTCATGATCTTGAACTCGTCGACGGCGGCGCCGATGCGCTCGTAGTCGAACGCCTTCTGCGTCTCCCACTCGCCGGGGTCCGAGCTCTTGGCGTGGACGGCGATGGAGAGGAGCTTGTCCCTGGCGTGCAGCGCCGCCGCCAGTTCCTCGACGAACAGCGAGAAGCGCTCGCGATCCTGCGCCCGCAGCTCCTCCCAGTCGAGGTCGATGCCGTCGTAGCCCTTGTCGACGGCGAGCTTCACCAGGCGCTCGATGTGCCGTTCCCGCGTCTCCGCGGTCTCGAGGATGGCGGCCGCCAGCGTGTCGCTGAACGCGGCGCCCGCCGAGGCCGAGTTGGTGACGGTGGCGAACACGTTGAGTTTCGCCTCGCGAGCGAGTTCAACCTGCTCGAGGTCCTCGTCCTGGGCCGTGAGCCGTCCGTCGGCCTGGGAGTGGTACCAGTCGAAGTCGACCTCGTCGATGGCCTTGGCGGCGATGGCCGCCTTCAGCGACTCTGCGTCGCCGAGCGTCCAGACCGTCACCCGGTAGGCGCGGCCACCGCCGGGCTTCTTCAGGTAGCCGAGCGGTTCGTCGGCGCCGCCGGACGACGGCCACATCGTGATCATGAGGACGATGGCGACGACCACGGCGGCGATGGCGGCGCCGAAGAAGAGGTAGCGCTGCCGGCGGGCGCGCTCGCGCGTCTCCTTCCGTCGCTCCTCTCGCTCCTGTCCGGTCGTCTCCATGTCTGTCTCGTCCTGTCTGTCTTGTCCTCACAGTGGAAGTCTCGCCGACATCCTCGTCGTCACAGAGGAAGTCTCGCCGGGGAGGGCGTGCGGGAACGGCGGCGCCGTGCAGACAGTCTCGAGGATACGGGCCGCCGTCGGTTCTCGCGACGTCAGTCCGTTGCCGGCGACTCCGCCGTCGTCTCGCCGGTCGCGCGCCGCTCCATCACGAACCTGTAGATGAGGCCGCCGATCACGCCGCCGACGATCGGGAAGACGATGAACGCCCACACCTGCTCGATCGCCCAGCCGCCGACGAAGACCGCGGGCGCCAGGCTGCGGGCCGGGTTGACCGAGGCGTTGTCGACCGGGATGTCGACGAGGTGGATCAGGGTCAGGGTGAGGCCGATGGCCACCGGCGCCAGCGCGGCCGGCGCCCGCTTGTCGGTGGCGCCGTGGATGACGATGACGAAGAAGGCGGTGAGGATGATCTCGGCCACCACGACGGCGAGCAGCGTGTACCCGCCCGGCGAGTGGTCGCCGTAGCCGTTCGCCGCCAGGCCGTCGCTGAGCTTGAAGCCGGCGGCGCCGGCGGCGATCGCCCAGACGGCCGCCGAGGCGGCGATGCCGCCGATCACCTGGGCGATGATGTACGGCACCAGGTCGCGGGCCGGGAACCGGCCGCCGGCCCAGAGGCCGATCGACACGGCGGGATTGAAGTGGGCCCCGGAGATGTGCCCCAGCGCATACGCGCCGGTGAGCACCGTGAGGCCGAAGGCGAGCGCGACGCCCAGCCAGCCGATACCCACCTCGGGGACGGCAGCCGCGAGCACGGCGCTGCCGGTACCGCCGAAGACCAGCCAGAACGTGCCCAGGAACTCAGCGGCCAGACGCCGCGTCATGGGGATCTCCATCGTGCCCTCCTGTGCGTGCCGCGGCATGCCTGCCCACCGGCGATGACTCCCAACGATGACCGCAGTATCTCCACCGAAACTGTCCGCAAACCACGCGCGGAGAGCGTGACAGGGGCTGGCGGTCGCGGCCGCCGCTTCGCCTGCCCTTCAGCGCCGCGAGGTGAGCTCGGCGACGAGCTCGGCGAAGACGCCGAGGTAGGCGTTGACGTCGTCGGCGGTGGCCGCGACCGAGACGGCCGGGCCGGCGGAGTCGATCGCCTCCCAGACGCCACGGTTGGCGAAGTAGGTGTGCAGCAGCGCCGAGAGCTCCGGCCGGGCGTCCTCGTCGGCCTCCTCGGCCGACGACGGGAGACGACCGCACAGCGACCAGCCGGACCGGGCGTAGAGCCGGTGGACCGGCCAGGACAGGCCCGCCGCGTCGATCACGCGCTCGAGGCCGTCGGCCAGGCGCGCGCCCAGCGCGGCCGTGCGTCCATACGCCTCCTCCGTCAGCACCTCGGTCAGCGCCGCCCGGGCCGCGGCCAGACTCAGACCGTTGGCGAACAGCGTGCCGCCGGTCGCCAGCTCGCCGCCGGGCCCGGCGCCGATTGCCGGCACGCCCCCAGCCCCGGCACCGATCGTTGACTCGCCGGCGCAGAACCGCTCGGCCAGCTCCTCCGTCATCCCGTAGGCGCCGAGGGGTACCCCACCGCCGATCGCCTTGCCCATGGTCACGATGTCCGGCTCCAGACCCCAGCGGCCGACGAGGCCGCCGGGCCCGCAGATGAGCGTGTGCGTCTCGTCGAGCACGAGGAGGCTGCCGGTCTCCCGCGTGAGCCGTCGCAGCTCGTCGTGGAACCCCGGCTCGGGGTGGACCACGCCGACGTTGGTGAGCGCCGGCTCGGTCAGCACGCAGGCGAACTCTCCGGTGCGCAGCGCCGCCTCCAGCGAGGCCACGTCGTTGAACCTCACCAGGCCGGCGGCCCCGTAGGCGCCCGCCGAGAGGCCGAGCACCCGGGGGCGCCAGGTCCCACCGCTCCAGCTCACCAGCAGGTCGTCGGCGTGCCCGGCGTAGTTGCCGAAGAACAGCAGCACCCGGTCGCGGCCGGTCGCGTGACGGGCGAGCCGCACGGCCTCCATGTTGGCCTGCGTCGCCGAGAGTGTGAACTGCCAGAACGGCAGACCCCAGCGCCGGGCCAGCTCGCGCGAGACGGCGAGCGCGTCTTCCATCGGCAGCATGAACTGCCAGCCGGCCGACACGCGCTCGCCGACGGCACGGACGACCGGCTCGGGATCGAGCCCGCAGAAGGTGCTCTTGTCGCCGATGTTGGTGTCGAGGAACCGCAGTCCGTCGGCGCACTCGAAGTGGGCGCCGTGGCCGGACGTCGCCCACACCGGCGGGTGCCCGAAGTCGCTCATCCACGACATCGGCACGCCGAGCGGCATCGAGCGACGGCCCTCTTCGCGAAGCGTGAGACAGCGCGGATGCAGCTCCGCGAACCGCTCCAGCTCGCGCTCGTGGAGCTCGGCGACCCGCTCCGGTTCGACTCCCGTGCGCCTCCATCTGCTCCTGTCCGCCATCGTCGACCTCCTGCCCGCTCACAGCCAGGGCTCGCGACCGATGCTATCCGAGCGGCGCCCGGCTCCGGAGAGTCGGCGCGTTCACCCCCGGACCTCGATGCAGCCTCTCGACGAACGTCAGAGCTCCGGCGCCGCGGCGGCCTCCTCGGCCGTCTTCCGTGCGCCCTTCAGCACGACAAGGCTCCCTGCCGTGGCGATCAGGACCCCGCCGAGCATCGTCCACAAGGACGGGGCCTCGCCGAGCACGAGGAACGCGTACAGGGGCGCCATCATCGGCTGGATGTAGCCGAGGACCGGCGCGTGCTGCACCGGGATGAACGCGACCCCCTCCGCCCACAGCCAGTAGGTCAGCGCGGTGCAGACGGTCCCGAGGATCAGACCCGCCAGCAGGTCGGCGTTTGTCAGGCCGTCGCCGACGACCCATGTCTGCCACACCGCCAGCGGCAGGAGGAGGAGCGTGTCCAGCACGCCCTCCGCCAGGACGATGGTCACCGAGCGCACTCCCCGGCCGCGCAGCTCGCTGACGATCAGCATGTAGCCTGCCAGACCGATGCCGGACAGCAGACCGAACAGCACCCCCCACCACGTCACCCGGACGCCGCCCAGGAGCGACGGACCGAGGATGAGCGCCAGACCGCCGAGCGCGATGGCGGTGGCCGGCCAGACGACCCGGTCGGTACGCTGCTTCAGGAGGACCGGCGCCAGGAGCGCGACCCAGATCGGCGCCAGGAACGAGAGGAACATGCCGATGGCGACGCTGGTCGTCCGCATGCTCACGAAGAAGAGCAGGAGCCCGCCTGCATCGATGACTCCCAGGAAGAGAAGGAGCCGCAGGACACCCGGCCGGCGGATCTCGGCCCACGCTGAACGTCGCGCGAAGAACGGCGCGAGGACCAGCGCGGCGATGCCCATCCGCATCACGATCAGCATGCTCGCCGGCGCTGTCACGCCCGTCACCAGGACGCCGAGAGCGCCGCCGATCACATATGACGCGGCGACCATCGTGTAGCCCCGCGCGCGTTGGCTGCCCGGCATCCCCGCTCCCGCCTCCTTCTCGCCGCCGGTCGTCGGCCGGCCGCTTAGCCGCCGCTCGTTGGACGCGCGCCTCGCCACCGATCGTCGGCTGCAGACCGCTGTCCGACCGCCTTGCCATTCGTCGTAGGCGGGCCGCCTCGTCGCCGATCGTCGGCTGCCGGCCGCGCCGGCAGTCGCCGGCCGCGCAAGCCCGCCGGCGCGCCCATGTTGACACTTCCAAGGCCGTCCCAGCCACCACGGAGAAGCGCGGTCCCGCCGGCCGGTCACCACTTCCGGACCGCTCGCCCGGACGGGGCGCCTTCTAGTAGCATCGTGGCACCACCACGATCCGGGCGCGTCCGCCCGCCTGTCAGTGATGCCGAAGCGCCTCGCCCACACCGTCCTCGCCGACCTGAGCGGCCTGCCGCGCCAGTTCTGGCTGCTGACCGCCGGCACGCTCTTCTACGTGGTCGGCCTCTACATGGCGTTCCCGTTCGCCACCCTGTTCATGACGGAGCGGCTCGATATCTCGCTGACGACGGTCGGCCTGCTCTTCGGCGTCATCGCCGTCGTCGGCCTGCCGTTCCAGTTCCCCGCCGGTACGTGCGCCGACCGGGTCGGGCGCAAGCCGGTGCTTGCTCTCGCCGCCGTCGGCTCCATGCTGTTCTGCTTCCTGCTCGCGATCTCCCAGACCGCGTGGCTGGCAGCCATCGCGATCTTCTCCGACAGCGCCTTCGGCTGGCCGATGTACCTCACCGCCAGCCACACGCTGATCGCCGACCTCGCGCCGCCGGCCCGGCGGGCCGAGGCGATGAGCATCGTGCGGACGGCCATCAACGTGGGGATGGCCGTAGGGCCACTGCTCGCCGCCCCGCTCCTGGCCGCCTCGGGCTCCTACCGGCTGACGTTCTTCGTCGGAGGCGGAGTGGCGGGCGTCTTCCTGGTGATGATCGTCGTCGGCATCCGCGAGACGCTCCAGCGGAGCCGCTGCGCTCCGCGACCGGCCGAGGCCGCCGACATGCCCCTCGCCGTCCAGCCGCCCGAGCCCGGCCTCGAGTCGGTCGACCAAGCGGTCATCGAGGCCGCGCCGGATGACGCACAGTGGTCCGGGGCCGGCCGCCGGTCACAGGACACGCGGGCGAGCGCATCGGACGCGCGGACGGGACCTGAGGGCTACGGCGTCGTCCTCCACGACCGGCGCTTCCTCGCCTTCTGCGCCGCCATGGTGCTGCCGCTCTACGGCTTCGGTCAGCTCTGGGTGATCCTGCCGGTCGTGATGAGGGAGGTGCACGGCGTGCAGCCTGCCGACTGGGGGTACCTGATGACGGTCTTCGCGGCCACCGCGGCGGTCCTCCAGTACCCCCTCGTCCGCGGCGTCCGGACCAGGGATCCACTCTTCGTGCTGGCGGCGGCCGCGCTGGTGCTGTGTCTGAGCATCAGCGGCATGGTGTTCGCCCCCTACGGCTGGCCGAGCTACCTCCTCATGGCCGCGCTCGGCATCGGCTTCCTCCTCGTTCTGCCGCTCGGCACAAGCGTGGTCAGCGGGATGGCCCCCCTCGACCTGCGCGGCCGCTACCTCGGCGTGTGGACGTTCTTCTTCCTCGGCGGCTACAGCCTCGGGCCGCTGCTGGGCGGCGTGGTCGTCGACACGCTGGGGGCCCGCGGCGCGTTCCTCGTCGTGGCGGTCGCCGGGATCGTGGGCGCGGCCCTGCTCGTCGGTCTCGGCGCCGCCCTCCGCCGCAGGGCACCCGGCAGCCACGACGCCGAAGGGGTCACGTGAGACAAACCCGACTCGCCCGCGTGGTCGTCGCCGACCTGCGCGGCCTGCCGCGCCAGTTCTGGCTGCTGACGGCGGGCACGTTCGTCTTCCTGATCGGCATCGACATGTGCTTCCCGTTCGAGACGCTCTACCTCAACGGCCGTCTCGGCATCTCCATGAGCACGATCGGTCTCATCATCGGCATCATGACCTTCGTCGGCGTCCCCTTCCAGATCCCCGGCGGCGTGCTCACCGACCGCCTCGGACGACGGCCCATCCTCGTGCTCGGCATCTGCGGCACGATGACGCTCTACCTGGGGATCGCCTTCGCGCCCGGCCTCTGGTTCATCGTCCTCGTCTTCGGCCTGGAGGCGGCGTTCGGCTGGTCGATGTTCCTCACCGCCAGCAACGCCATGATCGCCGACGTCGTCCCCTTCGAACGCCGGGCAGAGGCCTACAGCCTGACCCGGACGGCGGTCTCCGCCGGCGCCGCCATCGGTCCTCTCCTCGCGGCCCAGGTGCTCGCGTCGGGCGGGTCGTTCCGGATGTCGTTCGTGATCGGCACGGCCATCTGCGGCATCTTCGCGCTGATGGTGGTGACGCTCTTCAAGGAGACCAGGCCGCGCGACGGCGGATCCGGGCGGCGGTCCACCGACGAGCAGACGCGCGAGGACCCCGAGTCTCGCGACGAACGGTCGCGCGACGAGCCCGTCCCTCCGGTCGCGCCCCAGCCCACCCCGCCGACCGAGTACTCGCCGGCCGAGAACGCGGAGCGGCCCCGTGGCACCTACCGCCGCATCCTTCGCGACCGCCGCTTCCTCTGTCTCCTCGCCGCCGCGCTGGCGCCGAGCTACTGCTTCGCGCAGATCTGGGTGACCCTGCCGGTGCTGCTCAGGGACGTCCACGACGTGCCGCCGCAGCGCTGGGCGCTCCTGCTGTCGGCGTATTCGATCGCCTCCGCGGTCCTGCAGTACCCCGTGGTCAGGGCGCTGCGGAGCCGCGACAGCATCGGCCTCATCAGCGTCGGCTGCCTGCTGATCGGCGGCTCGCTCTGCGCCATCGCCTTCCTGCCGGGCGGCTGGGTCACGGTGCTCCTCATGCTGAGTCTCTCCGTCGGGGTGGTGCTTTTCATGCCACTCATGCCGACCGTCGTCTCCCACATGGCTCCGGTCGATCTCCGCGGCCGCTACATGGGTCTGTGGACACTCGTCTACGTGGCCGGCTACGGCCTTGGACCGTTGCTCGGCGGCCGGGCCCTCGACACCCTCGGGCCCCAGGGTGCCTACCTCGTGGTCGGCCTCGTCGGCGCGCTCGGCGCGGCACTCTTCGCGGCGCTCGCCGTGATCGTGCGCAGGCGCGACGCGCGACGCGCGGAGGTGTGACGGACGACAGCGCGCCGCCCTCATGCCTGACGCAAGGCGGAACGCCAAGTTCACGCGGCACGCGCGTCGTCCGCGCGAACGGTTCAGCTGGGGAGACGCTGCTCGGCGCGTGCCCGCGCGACCCTCGCCGAGCGTCGCGCGAGGCGGAGCGGCTCGGGCGTGCGCCAGCGGCCGATCAGCAGGCGGACGACGTCCAGAGCCGTCTCGGGGTCGGTGCACCAGCCCGCGTGCACAAGGACGGGGTTCACGCCGCGACGTGACCGCAACGCGAAGCCGACGGTCACGGCGTCGAGCACGAGCGGAGAGACGGCGCCGGCCTGCCCGCCCGGAGACTCGAAGGCGGCGGCCAGCGCCCGATTGGTGACGCCGACGCTCGGCAGATCGAGCACCAGGCCGAGGTGGACGGCGAGGCCGGCCCGCCGGGGATGATCGCGTCCCGTCGCGTCGACGAGCAGCATGTCGGGGCCGCGCTCGTGCGGTGGCAGCCCCTCCACGAGCGACCTCACGACGCGCTCGGAGAGCGGGCCGGCGCGCAGCGCGAGGAGCCCGGCCAGGTACGGGGCCCCCGCCTCGCCCTCGACGACCGCCTCGGCGACCACGCGGCCGCGGACCCTCTGGCCACGGACCGTCCGCCCGTGAGGCGCAGTGCCGCTGGGCGCAGTGCCGCGAGGCGCCGGACTGCCGGATGCTGTGTCGCTGGAAGCCGGGCCGCCGTCGGCACGCGGCGTCTCCCACAGAACCGCGGCGGCCAGCGCCGGATCGCCGGCAGCACCCGGTCCGGGGCAGCCGGTCGGGAAGGCGACGAAGACGGCGGCGACGCGCAGCGGGCCAGACGCCGGCGGCCGCCACGGCGGCGCCGCGTCCGCCAGGCGCGCGACCTCCCGCTGCCGGCGGACCAGATCCGCCTCCGATCGTGGCCAGTCGGTGCTCATGCGCCGGTCGACCTCCTGCGCCGCCGTGGCGGCCGGCCCCGGCCCGTCGCCCTCTACAGGTTCGTGAGACTCGAGGGCGCCACCTCGCCGAGGGCCTTCCGGGCCGCCTCGGCGAGGTCGCGCTCGTGCTCACGGTGCACGGAGTAGACGCGGTAGAGGTGCGCCTTGGCCGGGATGAACGCGAGGATGGCGCCGAGCAGTTCGTCGGCGACCCGGTCGGTGACCGGGTCGTAGACGGGGATCCGCTTCGGCCCGCGCAGGGGGTTGAGCGGCCGCGGATCCTGGGAGGCCACGTCGACCTCGAACTCGATGCCTGCCAGGCGCTCCGGCAGCGCCCTGCGGATGGCCGCCTCGAACTCCTCCCGCGTGAGCTCTCTCGTCCCCGGCGCCGGTTGAGCGTGCTCGATCTGCTGCTCGAAGACGGCGTGGTACTTCACATCCCGGTGGATGATGTGCTGCCACTGCTCGGCCAGCCGCCGTCGCCTGCTCCCCGGCGGCTCATTCAGCCAGCTCTCGACCTCCTCGAACAGCGACCACTCGGTGACCCGCCGGTAGGCCGCCAGGTCGTCGAGCGGGTTCTTCGGGAGCACGATGGCCATCGTGTCGGCGAAGATCTCCCGCAGGTGCATATCGATGGCGCCGCCGACCCGGTGGAAGTAGACGTTCTCGTACATGTAGAGGCGGGCGTTGAGGAACGCGCGCAGGGCGCCGAGGGCCCGCTTGTGGAACGTGAGACCCTCCTCGTCGCAGAACGAGTAGTAGATGAGACGGTCGACGTCGACGGCGCCGAGCGAGACGCCGCACATGTACGAGTCGCGACGGACGTAGTCCATGTTGTCCACCGTCACCGCGCCGCTCAGAGCCCGCGAGAGGAGACGCACCCAGCGCGGGGGCGTCTCGACGGGAGTGTCGGTCGAGGAACCGGCCTCGTCGCCGCGCACGAGCCAGGCGACGTGGTCGGGGTCGACCGACTCACCCGGCGCCAGCGCCCCGTCGGGGCTGCGGCGCAGGCCGCGGATGGCCGGCGCCAGCTCCCGCCGGATCAGCCGCTGGGAGAGCTGCTCGTGGTCGAGCCCCCAGCGCGGGTGGAAGTACTGCTCGTCGCAGAAGTGGCTGAAGGGACCGTGGCCGACGTCGTGCAGCAGCCCCGCCATCCGCAGGGTCTCCTCCACCAGGGCCCTGGACGGCAGTGGCGCCGACCCCTCTTCGGGCGACCCGTCCGCGTCGGCCGGCCGGTCTCCACTCAGGGGCACATCCTCTCCACACAGAGGCACATCCTCTCCGTGCGACCGCTCGAGGACTTCGCAGAGGGTCGGGTAGACATGCGTGGCCAGGCGCCCGGCGAGGTGCATGACCCCCAGGCTGTGGACGAACCGGCTGTGTTCGGCGGTGGGGAAGACCCACCACGAGCTCTGCAGCTGATGGATGCGCTTGAGCCGCTGCACCCAGGGATCGTCGAGGATGTCCGACTCGGCGGTCTCCGAATCGTCCCGCGGCGTCGTGATGCGCGGGTACCCGTAGAGCGGGTCGGCGATGAGGTGGACGTCGTCGTACGGCAGCGTCATGGGGCAACCTTACGCGGCGCCACCGTCCCTCTCAAGGGAGGACCGGCACGTTGCGCCCTCTTCCTCCGTTCCGACCGGCGCCATCGAGCCCCTCAAGAGCAGACCGGCCGCCCGTCCCGCCGTCGTGCTAGGGTGGGCCGGCCGTGATCGACCTCCACACCCACACGACGTGCTCAGACGGCTCGCTCACGCCCGGCGAGCTGGTCGAGCTGGCCGCCGGGATCGGACTCTCGGCCGTCGCCATCACCGACCACGACACCATCGAGGGCGTCGACGAGGCGCTCGCCGCCGGCGAGCGCCTCGGTCTCGAGGTCGTGCCGGGCGTCGAGATCCCTCTCGAACACGACCGATTCACGCTGGACATGCTCGGCTACTTCTTCCACGGGGCGCCGTCGGACGCGTTCCGCGATCAGCTCGAGCGGCTCCGCAAGGAGCGCCACGAGCGGAACGCCCGCATCCTCGAACGGCTGCGCGACATCGGGCTGCCGCTCAGCGCCGACGAGCTCGCGGCCGAGGCCGGCGGCGAGGCGGTCGGCCGGCCGCACATCGCCGCCGCCATGCGCCGGCGCGGCTACGTCGAGTCGGTCAACGAGGCGTTCGGGCTGTACCTCAAGCGCGGCGCGCCGGCGTTCGTCGACCGGCGGCGCCTCGGCCTCGCCGAAGCCGCGCATCTCATCGTCTCGTCCGGAGGCCTGGCAGTCATCGCTCACCCCGGCCTCATCCGCACCGACAGGACGGGGCTCGAACGCCTGGTGCGGTCGGCCGCGAACCACGGCGTGGCCGGCATCGAATGCTCCTATCCGCGCCACGACGAGGACATGATGCGGCGCTGCCTCGCCCTCGCCGACCGCTACGACCTCGTGCCCACCGGCGGCTCCGACTACCACGGCAGCGTCAAGCCCGACATCCACCTCGGTCGCGGCACCGGCGGCCGGCCGATCCCCGACGAGCTGCTGGAGCGGCTGCGAGCCCGCGCCGATCGGCCTGCCGGCGACGGCTGAGCACAGAACCGATCGGCGCGAGTGCTGAGGCACACTCGACCGGCCCGCTCCAGTCGAGCAGCGGCTCGACGACTCGTATCGGCTGAGCGGAGAGTCAGGCCTGCACGCAACTGTTCACCGCAGACTCGTCCGCCGCTCACGCCAAAGATGGTGCAAAAAGTACCCGGGGAGGTATACTGCGACCGTGACCGAACCCGACCTGACAGACGACGAGACCGCCCAGATCCTCAACCGCCTGCGTCGCGTGGAGGGACAGACCCGCGGCCTGCAGCGGATGATCGAAGACGGCCGCGACTGCGAGGATGTCTTCACCCAGCTCGCCGCCGTGAAGGCCGCGCTCGACCGCGTCGGTATCCTGCTCATCTCCCTGAAGATGCGGGAGTGCCTCGCGGACGAGGGCACCGAGATGGACTCGAAAGAGGCCGTCGAGCGAGCCCTCGAGACGTTCCTGAAGTACGCGCACAGCGCCCGCTGAGGACAGACCCCATGGCTGAGAAGTTCGACCCTGCCCACTGGCAGAAGCTTGAAGACCCCCAACGCCTGGTCGAGGTACCACCGTCCGCGATCGTCCAGTTGCTCGATCTGAGCGGCGACGAGACGATCGCCGATTTCGGGACGGGCACCGGCGCCTATGCGGTGCCGCTCGCCGACGCGGTGCAGAACGGCCGCATCATCGCGCTCGACGAGTCGCCCGACCTGCTCGACCGGCTCGTCCAGAAGCTGGACGCCGAGCCCGCGCTGGCGGCCCGCATCGAGCCGGTGCTGGCCGACGACGGGCATTTTCCCCTGGCCGACGCGGTGGCCGACAGGCTGCTGGCCGTCAACGTCGCCCACCACGTCCACGACGAGCCCCAGGCGCTGGCCGAGATGGTCCGCATCCTCAGGCCAAGGGGGCGGGCCGTGATCGTCGACTTCGGGTACATCGACCGCCCGGTCGGCCCCCCCAAGGACCACGTCCTCACCCACGACGACCTGCGAGAGCTCATCGCCGGGATGGGCCTGCGAGAGGTCGCCGTCCACGAGCCGGGGACGCTCTTCGACTACCACATCGCCGTCGTCGCCGAGCGTCCGGGCGACTGACGGGGCGGGTCCGCGTGCCTTCACTCGTCAGCCACGTCCGCGGAGAGCACGGCCCCGGTCTGCCCGCGCACCTCGATCGCCTGGTCGAGCCCTTCGGCGGCTGGTCGGGCATCGTAGAGCCCGGCGAACGCATCGCCGTCAAGGTCAACCTGCTTCGCGGGGCCAGGCCGGAGAAGGTCGTCTCGACGAACCCCGAGACCCTCAGAGCAGTACTCAGGGCGCTGAAGAAGGCGGGCGCCGAACCGTTCGTCGCCGACAGCCCCGGCGGTCGTACGTCGTCGGAGAAGATGGCCCGCTACTGGAAGCTCGCCGGTTTCTCGGACGTGTGCATGGAAGAGCGTGTCGAGCTTCGCGACGTGGAGGACGAGGGCATGCCGTTCCCCTGCCCGCAGGCGAAGCGCTTCCGGCAGTTCACCGTCGCCCGCTCGTTCGTCGAGGCTCAGGGCATCGTCCAGCTGGGCCCGCTCAAGACACACGTGCTCATGCGTCTCACCGGCGGCGTGAAGCTCACGTTCGGCTGCATCCCCGGCCTCGACAAGGCGCGGCTCCACGTCACCACGCCGGACAGGGCCGACTTCGCCGACATGCTGCTCGACCTGCACCTCGGCCTGGCGCCGCGGTTCACGATCATCGACGGCCTCGTGGCGATGCAGGGCCAGGGACCGGGCGGCGGCACGCCGTATCCGCTCGGCTCGCTGTTCGCCGCCCGCGACGCCTCCGCCCTGGACGCCGCCGCCGCGGACCGCACGGACCATGCGCGCGCCTCCATCTACACCTTGGCGGCCGCCGCCGCGCGCGGCGTCATCGACCTCGACGACCCCTACGAGCTGGCCGGCGATCCGATCGCCCGCGAGAAGGACTTCAAGCACGCCGGCCGCGACTTCGAGTCGCGCATCCCGAAGTCGTGGCGGCGGACCGGTCGCCGTCTGCTCACCGCCCGGCCGCGCGTGGTCGACGCCGCCAGGTGCATCCGCTGCGGCGACTGCGCCGGCATCTGCGCCAACCACGCTTGCACGCTCGAGGAGCTGCCGGTCTACGACGACGACCGATGCGTGCGCTGCTACGCATGCTGCGAGGTCTGCCCCACCGGCGCCATCGACACCGTCAATCCGCCGCTGGTACGCATGGTGCAGGCGCTCCGCCCCTCGGACGACCGCCAGCACTGACCCCCGATCAGTCTGAGGGCGTCGCCACCTCGCTCGACGCACGCTCGCCGCTCGCTGCCTTCCCGCTCGCCGCCTTCCCCCGCGCGGAGCGCTCACCCGCGGTCAGCCGCAGGAAGACGACCTCGGGAGGGCAGAGGAAGCGGAACGGCAGCAGACTCGTCCCGATGCCCCTGCTGACGTGGATCTGCCGCCCGTCTCGCGAGTAGAGACCGTCCTTGAAGGTCGCGGTGGGCTGGCTCAGCATCACGGGGCCGCCGGGCCACGGCAGACAGAGCTGTCCGCCGTGCGTGTCTCCGGAGAGCGTGAGCGCGAAGTCGTCGGCCTCGCCCTCCAGCGCCGCCTCGCCGTAGTGGCTCAGCAGGAGGCGCAGCGTGCCCGGCCTTCGGTCGAGGCCGGCGCGCAGGCAGGAGGTGTCGCCGTAGCCGTGCTTCCAGTCGTCGATGCCGCAGACCTGGACCCGCGCCCCGCCGCGCTCGACCGTCACCGCTTCGTTGTCGAGCAGCCGCACGCCGTGCGCGGCCAGGTCGCTGAGGTCGCTCGCGACGACCCAGGGCACCTTGGTCTCGCCGTGGTCGTGGTTGCCGAGGACGGCGAAGACGCCGAGCGGAGCGCGCAGCCGTGCCAGCTGACGCCGCAGACCGCCGCGGTTGGCGACGCCGCCGGCGAGGTCACCGGTGATGCAGATGAGGTCGGGCCCGGCGGCGCAGGCCAGATCGACGGCCCGTCGGGTGGCCCGCATGTTGAGGCTGACGCGGAACCCGGCGTGCATGTCCGAGAGATGGGCGACGACGAGCCCCTCGAGGTCGTCCGGCAGACCGGGGACGACGACCGTCCTCGCGACCGCCCGGACCCACTGGGCCTCGAATAGCAGGTAGGCGAGGCCGAGGCCGGCGGCCGCTCCGAGCGCCGCCGTCGCGGAGCGGCGGTTCACTCCTCCGGCGGCAGGCCGACCTGCTCGCGCAGGCGGCGGCGGGTCTCCTCGATCTTGCGCCTCAACGCCTCAGAGCGGACGTCGGCGTCGTCGGCCTCTTCCCAGGCGACGGACTCCACCTCCACCAGCTCTTCCGGCGAAGGCGACCGCCGCATGCCGCCGGCCGCCCGGCGGCAGAGGGCGCGTCCCTCCTTGGTCACCAGCAACAGCGTCGTGGCTGCGCCGGCAACCACCCCTACGGCGAACAGCCTGCCCCGTGCACGGTCGCTCACGTCGGGCCTCCCATCGATCCGGTCGACGACATCCTACCAACCGTCAGTGCAGCTGCACGTGGTTGATGACCAGATGGAAGTCGCACCCCAGGAACTCCGCCGCCCGCCGGCACATGACCATGCGGGTGAGGAAGATCTCGAAGTACTCCATCACCGGAGCCACGGACGTGTCGATCTGGAGCGCCAGGGTGATGGTCTTCTCGTCGGCGTCGACGGTCACCGTGGCGTCGCGGGCGGCGGCGTTGACACGGTCGTGGATGTCCGCGTCCAGGTCACCCTCCTCCCGCACCCGGTCGAACCGCACGTCGCTCTTGTCGCCGAGGATGACCGCCGCCGCGACCTCGCTCACCGGCTCCCCGTACTCCTCCTCGTGGTTCCCGATGGCGCACATCACCTCGATGACCTCCGCCAGCGGCATCCCGAGTCGCTCGAGGATATGGCGGGCCAGCAGCGCGGCGGCGATACCGTGCTGCTCCCTGGTGATCATGTTGCCCAGGTCGTGCATGTAGCCGGCCACGCCGGCCAGCTCGGCCACCCGCTGCGGTCGCCCGAGCTCCGTCAGGATGCTCTGGGCGGTCGTCGCCACGGCGGTCGAGTGGCGGTCCCCATGTTCGGTGAACCCGAGGATGGCCAGGTTCTGGTCGCCCCGGGCGATGCACATCTGCGTCTCGTAGTCCTCGCGCACCGTGTCCAGTGTGACGCGGTTGTACTCGTTCATCTCTCCTCGCTTGCCGTCGGGCCGCCCGCCGCACGGTGGCGGCGGTCGGCTCGCTTGCTGTCAGGCCGCCCGGTGGCGGCGGTCAGCCGACGATGCCGAAGGTCGTCCGGCCCTCGTCGATCGTCGCCGGCTCGACCGTCACGCGGTCGACTCGGGCTCCCCGCGGCCCTTCCCGGCACCAGGCCAGGGCCGCCTCGACGGCCCCGTCCGGCCCCTGGAAGAACGCTTCCACGCTCCCGTCGGGCCGATTGGCGACCCAGCCGGCAAGGCCGAGCCGCAGGGCCGTCTGGCGGGTCGACGCGCGGAAGAACACTCCCTGCACGCGCCCTTCGACGCGTACGCGCACCGCGGTGCGAGTGCTCTCGTCGCGCTCCTCCTCACCCATCGTCCTCTCCGGGTCCATCCTCGATGAGAGGGACGAAGCGGCAGCCGACGCTCGCCGTGCGCTCGATCTCATCACCATGCCGCTCGTAGACGTACAGCGTCTGGATGCCGTGGACCGAGCCGACCGGGACGACCAGGCGGCCATTGTCGGCGAGCTGCTCGAACAGCGCCGGCGGCACCCGCTCCGCGGCCGCCGTGACGACGATCGCGTCGAACGGCGCCTGGTCCGGCAGACCGCGGCTGCCGTCGCCGACGACCACGTGCACGTTGTCGATACCCAGCTCGGCGAGGATCGAGCGCGCCGTCCCGGCGAGCGCGGCCACGCGCTCGATGGTCCACACCTCGCGGCAGATCCGCGACGCCACCGCCGCCTGGTACCCCGACCCCGTCCCGACTTCAAGCAGCCGCTTCCCGGCGTCCAGACGCAGCGCCTCGGTCATGAGGGCGACCATGTACGGCTGCGAGATGGTCTGGCCCCCGCCGATCGGCAGGGCGGAGTCGTCGTAGGCAGCGTGGACCATCTCCTCCGGCACGAACCTGTGCCGAGGGACCTCCCGCATGGCGGCCGCCACCCGCGGATCGCGCACGCCGCGTGCCTCGATCTGCTCGGCGACCATCCGCTCGCGCAGCACGTCGGGATCGTCGGTCCGCCGTCTCACGTCACGGCTCCAGAGAACGGTACTTGAGCCGCCGGCGACGGCGCAGGCGGATGAACAGCCACACGTTGATGGCGGCGAAGCCGTAACCGAGCGGCGCGAAGATGGCGGTCGCCACGGCGCCGCCCATCGCGTAGAGGTCTTCCGAGAGGCTGATGAGCGCGACCGCCAGACCGCTGGGCGGCTGCAGTGGACGGGAGCCGTGCTTCACCGACTGGCTCATCCAGCCGAAGCCGGCGCCCACGACAAGGCCGAGCACCAGGCCCGGGGTACCGAGCGAGACCGTGGCCGCCCCGGCGAGCCCGGCGAACGCCACCCGCCACGGCACGAGGATGCGGTCCAGCATGCGGTCGTACTTGGGCACGTTGTCGAACTTGCTCTCCAGCAGGGCAAGCACCGCGAAGATGAGGATGACCCACCAGCGGGAGAGGAAGCTGAACGGCGCCGCCAGGTCGGGCCCTATGCCGATCGCCGCGGTCGCGCCGAGGATGGCCAGCGTGAGAGACGGGCGCACGCCGGCCGCGCTGCCGAACCCCACGATCCGCCCGATGGCGAAGATCCAGTCGAACATCAGCCGTTCCCGAGCCGCCGCGTGGAGGCGTCGTCCAGGGACCCGCGACGCCCTCTCGCGTCATCTTCCATGGCACAAGCATATGCCCTGCTCAGCAGGGATGAGACACGCGGCCGCGGAGAGCGCTCCGGAGCGGGGCCCGCGAGCTCAGGAGAACGTGAGGCCGAGTCGCGCCATCACCGGCCGTGTGTCGACCAGATGATCGTCCAGACGCAGTCGCGACGGCTCCAGTCCGAGGGCGAGACCGACTACCTGCGGCAGATGAAGGATCGGCAGCCGCGGCACGTCGTCGCCGGACTGGCCGGCCTCGAGCGCCGCATGGCAGAGCGGACACGGCGTGACCATGGCGTCGGCGCCCGCCGCCGCGGCGCTGCGCACCGCCGCCGACGCCATCGACGACGCGGCCCGGCGGCGCGAGTACATGACCGGCCAGCCGCAGCAGCGCAGACGCGAGCCGTAGGCGACCGGCGACGCGCCGCACGCCTCGATGAGCTCCTCGAGCGCGCTGGGGTCGTCGCTGACGTCGTCCTGGTTGAGGTCGCCCGGTCGCAGGAGCTGACAGCCGTAGAACGGCGCCAGGCGGAGGCCGCCGAGCCGGCGCGTCACCAGGCTCTCGAGACGCGTGACGCCGACCTGCTTCCACAGCGCCCACAGCAGGTGCGTGACCTCGACGCCGCCGCCGTAGCGGATGCCCTGCTCGGCGAGCGCCGCCTTGGCCTCTTTGACGGCGACAGCGGACGACGCCGGCCAGAGATGGCCGACGCCCGGCCGGACCACGACCGCATCCCCGTCGTCCTCGCCCGGCTGCGGCACGCCGTCCGTCTCAGGCCGGTCGCCGACGGTGCTTCCCTCGCCGGGCCGCTCGTCGACGGCGCACGCCGGATCGGCGACCGCCGCGCAGCGAGCTCCCCCGCCGTCGCCCTTCAGCTCCTCAGCCACACCGGCGGCAGCCTGCCGGAGGGTGAGCGTGCAGACGTTGCAGACCGTCAGCACGTCCAGCCCCAGCTCCTCCGCCTGCGCGAGCGTCATCTCGGCCAGCGTCTGACCGAGAGGCCCGTCGATCTGCTGCACGTCGCCGGCGCCGCAGCACGGCGCCGCCGTGAGCTCGACGAGCCCGATGTCCAGCGCCTCACAGACAGCTCGGGTCGCCGCATCGAGCTCCGGAGCCGTTCCTTTCGCGTAGCAGCCGGGGTAGTACGCGTACTTCACGGCGTCGTGCCTCCGGACTCCTTGGCGCGAGCGACGACCCGCCGCACGGTCTCCACGTCGTCGACCGCCTCGCGCTTCCCGAGCTTCATCTTCCCGCTCGCGGCCGCCCTGGCGGCAGCCGGCAGGTCGCCGAGCGCGCCCTGCGGACCGCCGGTCGCCAGCGGCAGCGTCCGCTCGTCGACCCGTCCGGTCTCCTCGATGCCCTCCACGAAGGCCTTCGCCCGCTTGACGGCGGCGTCGCTGCTCAGACCCTCGATCTGCGACAGCTCCGCCAGACGGCCGATCAGCTCGCGGACCCGCAGGTGCTTGGGACACCGTTGCGTGCACGTGTAGCACCGCGTGCACTCCCACATGCCGTGCTCGTCGCTGAGGTCGTAGAGACGGCGATGCGTCTGGTCGTCGCGGACGTCGTACGCGTAGCGGTAGGCCTTCACGAGCGCTGTGGGGCCGACGAACTCCGGCGCCGCCTCGACGGCGATGCAGTCCGAGTAGCAGGCGCCACACTCGACGCACATGAGGCCCTCGGCGAGGACCGCGTACTGTGCCGGCGTCATGCGCCGCTCGGCGTCGGGTGACGGCGACTCGTCGAGCGGCTGCAGCCACGGCTGCACGCGGCGCAGCTTCTCCCAGAACACGGTCATGTCGGTGACCAGGTCCTTGATGACCGGCATATTGCCGAGCGGCTCGATGCGGACGGACGGACGGCCGTCGTCGGGCGCGTCGGCGCCCACCGTGTGGTGGGCATGCGCCGCCCGCCGCTCCGCCTCCTCGACCACCGCGGCCAGCTGCGTGTTACACGCGAGGCGCGCGCAGCCGTTGACCCGCATGCCGCACGAGCCGCAGACGCCGTGGCGGCAGCTGCGGCGGAAGGCCAGCGAGCCGTCGACGTGCTCCTGGACGAACATGAGCGCTTCGAGGACGGTCGTCCCGTCCGGTAGCTCCACGTCGTAGCGCTGCCAACGGGACTCCTCACCCTGCTCCGGGTCGAACCGGCGGACGGCCAGCGTCGCGGTCACCATCAGTACGTCCTCACTTCCGGAGGGTGGCGGGTCACGGTCACCGGCGAGTAGCTGCACTCCGGCCCGTCGTCCCCGCGGGTGAACACGCTGTGCTTCATCCAGGTCTCGTCGTCGCGGTCCGGGAAGTCCACACGGGCGTGGCTGCCGCGGCTCTCCTCGCGGTTCAGGGCGCCGAGCGCGACGCATTCGGCAAGGTCGAGCAGGTTCCCGGTCTCGAGTACCTGGGGCAGCTCCGTGTTGAAGACCCGACCGCCGTGGCCGAGCGACACGCGGCCGTAGCGTTCCTTCAGCGCCCGCACCTCGTCGAGGCCCGCCTGCAGCGCTCCCCTGTCGCGCCAGATGCCGACCCTGGCGAACATGAGCGTCTGCAGCTCCTCGCGGATGTCGGCCTGGCGCTCGCCGGCGGCGTCGCGGGCGGCGAGCGCCGCGATCTCGGCCTCCTGGTCGTCGACGGCGCTCTGCGGCACTCCCGCCGGGGCGCCGCCGGCCGTCGCCGCCGCGGCGGCCGCCTCGCCCGAGCGGCGCCCGAAGACCACCGCGTCGAGCAGCGAGTTGCCGCCCAGCCGGTTGGCGCCGTGCACGCTGATGCAGCTGACCTCGCCGGCGCAGAAGAGCCCCTCCGCCGCCGGCGAACGACCGTCGGCGTCACACTGCACGCCGCCCATGAAGTAGTGCGGCGTAGGCCGGATGGGGATCGGCGCCTCGCAGGGATCGACGCCGGCGATGTCCATGGAGAGCTCCCGCACCTGCAGCAGATTCGTCTTGATGCGCTCCGGGCCGATGGGCCGCAGGTCGAGCATGATGAACCCGTCGATCCCCCGCCCCTCGGCAATCTCCGTCGCCTCGGCCCGTGAGACCACGTCGCGGCTGGCCAGCTCCATCTTGTTCGGCGCGTACTTCGCCATGAAGCGCTCGCCGTCGGCGTTGAGCAGGATGCCACCCTCACCGCGGCAGCCCTCGGTGATGAGGACGCCGTTGCGCAGCCCGGTGGGGTGGAACTGGACGAACTCCATGTCCATGAGCGGCAGGCCGGCCCGGTAGGCCATCCCCATGCCGTCGCCGGTGCAGTCCACCGAGTTGGACGAGCTCTCGTAGATGCGACTGGCGGGGCCGGTCGCCAGGACGACCGCCTTGCCCGACATGCCGTGCGGCCTGCCGGTGAGCATGTCGACGGCGACCACGCCGCGGACGACGCCGTCGTCGAGGACGAGCCGGGTGACGTACCACTCCTGGTAGATCGGGATCTCGCGGCGGACGACCTGCTCGTACATGGTGTGCAGGAGGACGAAGCCGCTGATGTCGGCGGCGTAGGCCGTGCGCGGGAACCCGGCGCCGCCGAACGGCCGCTGGGCGATGCGACCGTTCTCGAAACGGCTGAACGGGCAGCCCATGTGCTCCATGGCGCGGATGTCGCGCGGCGCCGCCCTGCACATGATCTCGATCGCGTCCTGGTCGCCGAGGTAGTCCGACCCCTTGACCGTGTCGAACATGTGGGCTTCCCAGGAGTCGTCGTCGCCGAGGGCGGCGTTGATGCCGCCCTGCGCGCAGCAGGTGTGGCTGCGCACCGGATGCACCTTGCTCACCAGCGCGACGTCGGCGCCGGCATCGTGGGCGGCTACCGCCGCCCGCATGCCCGCCAGGCCGGCACCGATGATGAGCACCTCGTGGGCGATCACGCGCAGGCTCTCCTCGAATCCGTTCGACGCGGGGCCGACGGCCAGAAGCACCTCGGCCCCGAAGAGCGTGACGGCGATACGGCGCCCGGCCGCCGCCGTCGGGCGCCTAGCCTAGCAGCCCTGCCGGATCGGCCACAACGTGGACCACACCCGGCGCCCGGACAAGAGAGGCGACCTTGAGCCCGGTCATCACTCGGCGGTTCAGCCGGAGCGGCGACCCGGCGGCCGGGAGTCCGGCGCCTGCTCCATGAGCCGCAGCGTCCAGAACGCCACGTGGCCCAGGGCGAGCTGCGTGGGACCCAGGGGCGGCTCGTACTGGGGGCAGAGCTCGTTGACGTCTGCCCCCACCACATTCAGACCCCGCACGGCCCGGAAGAACCGCTTCGTCCAGTACGTGTCCGGCCCGCAGACGCAGGGCGTGTGGCAGGCGGGCGCCACCGAGGCGTCCAGGAAGTCGGCGTCGAACGTGAGGTAGACCGGCTCGTCACCGACGATCTCCTGGACTTTCGCGGCCGCGGCGAGCGGCCCGTCGTCCAGACACTCGTCGGCGCTGATGACGACAGCATCGGACGTGGCCGGATAGAGCTCACCTTGCGGCGCCTCGTCTCCCAGCACCCGGATGCCGAGCTGCACCGAGCGCGACAGGTCCAGGCACCCCTCGTCGGCCAGCTCCTTCACCCAGCTGCCGCCCCACGAGTAGGGGAAGGTGTCCCAGTCGTCCAGGTGCCCGTCGAAGTGCACCAGCGAGAGCGGCCGCCCGAGCTGCTTCGCGTACGCGCGCACGATCGGCAACGGGATCATGTGGTCGCCGCCGAACGCCAGCACCCGGGCGCCGGAGGCCAGGATCCCGACCACACAACGTTCAGTCTGGTCGAGGAAGTCGAACATGTTGCCGGCGTGGAAGAAGACGTCGCCGTAGTCGACGCAGCGCAGCCGGTCGAACAGCGTGTAGTCCTCCTCGTCCATGACGTACACGCTCGTCTCGCGGAGGGCACGAGGTCCCATGCGCTGCCCGGAGCGGTTCATCGGCGTTCCGTCCCAGGGCAATCCCAGGAAGGCGACGTCGACGTCCTCCAGCTCCTGCGTATGCGGCTGCCGGAAGAACGTGAGGATCCCGGCATAGGGGAAGTGACCGCCCACCTGCCGCAGGTCGTCGATGAAGGCGTCGCGGTCGAAGTGCGGCTTGGCGTCACGCGGCCGGTAGTCGTCGATGCGCATCCCTGCTTCTCCTCTCAGCGACTGTGAGGTGCCCGGCGGCCGTGGCGGACGGCGCGGACCATGTCTCGGGCGAGCGCCCGCGCGACGTGGCCGGCGACGGCGGGGTTCTCGCGCAGACGGCGGACGGAGTAGGCGAAGACGTCGCGGCCGTAGGGGACGTAGATGCGGACGCGGTGGCCGGCGCGCCTGAGGGTCTGGGCGAGGTCGCCCCTCACACCCAGCAGCATCTGGAACTCGTAGCCATCGCGCGGCACGCCGGACTCGTCGAGCGCCCCCAGCGCGTCTGTCACGAGCAACTCGTCATGCGTGGCGATGTCCACGTGCGCCCCTCCACGGAGGAGCTGACGCAGCAGCCCCGAGAAGCTCTGCCGGATGGCATCGCGGTCCTGCATGGCGACGGCGGGCGGCTCGAGGTAGATGCCCTTGCAGAGACGCACGTCGGGCCGCAGGTCGAGCAGCCGCCTGACGTCGTCGGTGGTCCTCCAGAGCCGCGCCTGGAGGACGACCCCGACGTTCTCGCGTCCCTCGGAGCGCAACCGCCGATAGAGATCGAGGGTCGCGTCGACGGTCGCCGCCTCCTCCATGTCGAGGCGCACGAAGCGGCAGTTCGCCGCGGCCCGGTCGAGGATCTCGACGACGGCGTCGTGGCAGAGGTCGGCGTCAAGGGCGGCGCCGAGAGCGCTCGGCTTCACGCTCACGCCCGCGTCGGCGCCCTGGGCCGCAAGCCCGTCGAGCGCCGCCAGGTAGGCCCGGACCATGGCCCGGACGGTGCCCGCGTCGTGCACGTGCTCGCCGAGGACGTCAAGCGTGGCCGCCATGCCGGCCTCGTTCAGCCGACCGACAGTCGTCAGCGCCTGTCCGAGGGTCTCTCCGCCGATGTACGGCGCCGCGAAGTCCCTGACCAGCCGCGTAGGAACGAGCGGCAGGGCCGCCGCGATGGCGCGATCGATCAGACCGACGTCACTCATCCCACCGTCAGAGCGGCTTCTCGTACTCCCGCCGGCCGGCTTCGTACAGGTCGCCGCCGTGGCAGTCGCCGACCACGATGGCCGGGAAGTCGACCACTTCGAGCCGGGCCAGCGCCTCGGCGCCGAGCTCCGGCCAGGCGATCACCTCGTTGGCGACGATGCGCCGCGCGAGCAGCGCCCCGGCGCCCCCGGTCGCGGCCAGGTAGACGGCCGTGTGCTCGACCATGGCCTGCTTGACCGCGTCGCTGCGCAGGCCCTTGCCGATCATGCCCTTGAGCCCCTTCTCGATGAGCAGTGGCGCGTAGGCGTCCATGCGTCCACTCGTCGTCGGCCCGGCCGAGCCGATGACGTTGCCCGGCTTGGCCGGCGACGGGCCCATGTAGTAGACGACCGCGCCCTCCAGGTCGAACGGCAGCGGCTCACCTTCTTCCATGAGCGCCACCAGACGCTTGTGCGCGGCGTCGCGCGCCTGGTAGACGACGCCGCTGATCGACACCTCGTCGCCTATGCGCAGCTCCCGGACGACCTCGTCCGTCAACGGTGTGGTGATCTTCCTGGCGGCCATCGTCCCCCCTCAGAGCTCCGCGACCATGTGCCGCTGGGCGTGACACTGCACGTTCACGGCCATCGGCATGCTGGCGATGTGGCTCGGCATCTCCTCGATGAACACGGCCAGCGCCGTCGTGCTGCCGCCGAACCCCTGCGGACCGATGCCGAGCGCGTTGATCCGCTCGAGGAGCTCGTCCTCCAGCTCCGCGAGCCGAGGGTCGGGGTGCCGGGAGCCGATCTCGCGGGCGAGTGCCTTCTTGGCGAGCACGGTCACCATGTCGATGGTGCCGCCGATGCCGACGCCGATGACGACCGGCGGACAGGGATTGGAGCCGGCTCTCGACACCGTCTCGACGACGGCGTCGACGACGCCCTCCACGCCCTGCGACGGCTTGAGCATGTTGAGACTGCTCATGTTCTCCGCCCCGCCGCCTTTCGGCATGAACAGGATCGAGACCCGGTCGCCGGGGACGATGCGCGTGTGGATGATCGCCGGTGTGTTGTCGGTCGTGTTGCGGCGGGCATGGGCCGGCTCCTCCGCGACGCTCTTGCGGAGGTAGCCCTCGGTGTACCCGCGCCGCACGCCCTCATGCAGCGCCTCCTCGAAATCGCCGCCGACGAAGTGCACGTCCTGGCCGACGTCGACGAACAGGACGGCATAGCCGGTGTCCTGGCAGATCGGCACCCTGTCGCGGGCGGCGATGTCGGCGTTCTCGGTGAGCTGGTCGAGGACCGCCCGACCGACCGGCGACGCCTCCGTCTTCTTGGCCGCCTCGAGCGCGTTGTAGACATCCCGTGGCAGGTCGTAGTTGGACTCCATGCACAACCGCGCGATGACGTCGGTCAGCTCGCCGACGTCGAACTCCCTGATGGCACCCATACGCTCACACCTCCACGCGCCGCGGCGGCGTGGCGACACGATCGTCGGTCCGCGGCGACACTTCTGTTCTACCCGGCTTGCGTGTTCGACTGACGGCGGCACACGAGCTCGCCGCGGTCCAGTGGCAGCACCATCGCGTCCACCCGCTCGTCGGCGAGTACGCGACGGACGAACGGCGCCAGCTCGTCCTCGTGACTCAGGACGTTGTCGGCGACCAGGATCCCGCCCGGGACGAGCCGCGGCACGACCAGCTCGTAGTACTCGAGGTAGTGCTCCTTGAGCGCGTCGAGGAAGCAGAACGAGATCCCGTCGTGGTCGCCGAGGCGCCGGCGGGCGTCGGCGGCGACCAGGGTCACCACGTCGTCCACGCCCGCATGACGGAACGTCTCTCGCGCGATCGTGAGCTTGCGCTCGTCGTTCTCGTACGTCGTCAGCCGGCGGTCGACGGCCCTGCAGGCGAGCGAGAGCCACAGGGCCGAGTAGCCGCCGCTGGTACCGATCTCGATCCACTCGCCGGCCGGCGATCCGGCCGCCACGAGGGCCAGGAAGCGGCCGGTCTCCGGCGGCACCTGCCGCAACCGGCGCGGGAACGCCGTCCCGTCGGCCCGGTCGGCGGCGTCCCATCCCTCGAGCCGGCGCATGCGCGCCGCCACTCTGTCCGGGATGTCGTGGAACACGGTGACGCGCCCGCGGCCGCGCTCCCGCTCAGCTCTTCTTCTTGGCCTTCTTGCGGGCCGCCTTGGCGGCCTTCTTCGCCTTCTTCTCGGCCTCCTTGGCGGCCTTCTTGGCAGCCTTCTTCGCCTTCCTGGCCGCGTCCTTGGCGGCCTCACCGCCGGCGGCGGCGGTCTCGGCGACCGCGGCCGCCGCGCCTTCGGGACCTCCCGAGGCGCCGTGTGCCTCGGCGGCGGCGTCGTCGAGCAGCCGGCGGGCGACGACCTGCGCCTCCGCGACGACCACCGCGGCCTGCTCGCACGCCTCCTCGGCGGCCGCCTGCATGACGGCCTCCACCGCCGCCGCGCTCGGCGCAGGCGGCTTGCTGCCCAGCGGCATCTTGATGTAGCCGAGCGCCTCGGCGTCGTCGACCAGCCCGCGGGCCCGCTTGATGATCGCCGTCGCCTCGGCGACCTCGCGCCGATAGGTCAGGTCGGTCTTCAGGGCGATGCCCTGCTCGATCGCCTTCATGGCCACCGCGGCGGCCTCGCGCGGGAAGACCTCCCAGTCGTCCATCGTCGGCATGATGTGCTGCGACGAGAGCCCCTGGTCCTCGGCGACCTGGGCCAGCTCCTCGGCGGCGGCGATGCACATCTCGTCGGTGATCGTCTTGGCGCGCACGTCGAGGGTGCCGCGGAAGATGCCGGGGAACCCGAGGCTGTTGTTGACCTGGTTGGGGAAATCGGAGCGCCCGGTCGCGACCACCGCGGCGCCGGCCTCGACCGCGTCCCACGGCCACATCTCGGGGATAGGGTTGGCGCAGATGAACACGATCGGGTCGGGCGCCATGCCCTTGACCCACTCAGGCAGGATGGTGTCGGGGCCGGGCTTCGAGAGGGCGATGCACACGTCGGCGCCTTCGAGCGCCTCGGCGATGCTGCCCTGGCGCTGCTCCTCGTTGGTGATCTGGCAGTACTTCCACTTGTCGACCCACTCGTCCTTGACCGCCTCGATGTCGTCGCGGCCCTTGTGGAGGATGCCCTTGGAGTCGCAGACGCGGGCCAGCTCGGGACGGGCGCCGTAGGCGAAGATCAGGCGGCTGATGGCGACGTTGGAGGCGCCGGAGCCGATGAAGGCGATCTTCACCTCGTCGATCTTGCGGTCGACGACCTTGAGGGCGTTGATGAGGCCGGCCAGGGTCACGCAGGCGGTGCCCTGCTGGTCGTCGTGCCAGACGGGGATCTCGCACTCCTCACGCAGCGTGTCGAGGATGCGGAAGCACTTCGGCTGGGCGATGTCCTCGAGGTTGACGCCGCCCAGGCCCGGCTGACTGAGCTTCACGTACTCGATGAACTTGTCGGGGTCCCTGGTGTCGACCATCAGCGGGAAACCGTCGACGCCGCCGAGGTACTTGAACAGCAGGCTCTTGCCCTCCATGACCGGCATGCCGGCCTTGGGGCCGATGTCGCCCATGCCCAGCACCCGGGTGCCGTCGCTGATGACGGCCACCGTGTTCCACTTGTTGGTGTGCTCGTAGACGAGCTCGGGGTCGTCCTTGATCTGCAGACAGGGAGCCGAGACGCCGGGCGTGTACCAGATGCCGAAGTCCTCGAAGTCGCGGACGCAGCACTTGAGGGTGGTCTCGATCTTGCCCTTGTAGAAGGGGTGGAGCACCCGGGCGTCTTCCATCGGCTGGTACGCCTTCGCTTTGAGCTCCTCGACGGTGGGCTGGTGCTCTCCCTGGGCCATGTGGATCTCCTCCCTGTGCAGGGGCGGGCCGGCGCAGTGCGCGACCGGCACGCGGACCTGGAACGGCGTTGCCGAAGCTCTAGAACGCTAGCACAGCCGCGATGCGCCAGAAAGGGACGTGGGACGCAAGTCTCGGCCGCGCGGCTGGACATTCCGGACAAGACCGCTTCGACGACGACCGATGGCGAGCAGTCGGGGTAACGCGGAGCGTCCCGTCGGGGGTGCGCCGATGGCGTGCGCCGGCCTGGAGGTCGGGCCTGCCGTGCCGGGCGAGCGCAGTGCCGGGCTAACGGAGGAGCCGCGGCGAGGCCGAGCTCGGCTGATCTTTCGCCGTCGTCTTCCCGATGGAGCGCACCTGTCGCACGGAGATCACCGCCGCAGCGGCCGTCACGGGGACTCCGATGAGAAGAGGAACGAAGAAGTAGGGCAGGTGATACGCGTACAGAGCGCCCCAGATGAAGAACTGGGAGCCGAAGAAGAGCACCCCTGAGAACAGGACGCCGACGGTGAGCACGAAACCACCGATGGACATGATCGTCAGAGCGGGTCGAGCGCGCTTCTCGCGTATGTACCGCATGACGACGGCGTGGACTGCGGCAAAGCAGACGTAGACGGCGAGCAGCACGAGGATGAACGACAGGGGAGGACTGGTGACATTGGGGTTCGCGACGAGCAGCTCGGGCGGCGTGGTGCGGAGTGCCAGACCAAGCGCCAGCAAAGAGCCGACGATGCCCATCCCGTGTACCGCCAGTCCGATGAGCACGATGCTGCGGTAGGTATCACGCTTCTCGGCCCGCGTCCGGGGACGCTTCGGCGGCAGCTGGCCGGGCATCCGCGGTGGCGGTCCGGGCCGCCGGTTCGCCGGCCGTCCCTTCGGCCTGCGCGGCTTCGGCTTCCGTGCCCCTGTCTCACTCATCGTTCATCCGCCCGTCTCATCGGTAGGGGGCATGATACCTGCCTTCGTCGGCTCGTGCCGACGGCAGGCCCGCTCAGGCTCGCCGCAGGGCGGTCGCGACCAGTCCCGGGACCTCGTCGGGACGACGGGCCACCGGCACGCCGGCGTCCTCGAGCGCGGCCGCTTTGGCGGCCGCCGTGCCGGCCCCGCCGGAGACGATCGCCCCGGCGTGCCCCATCCGCTTGCCGGGCGGGGCCGTGAAGCCGGCGATGTACGCCACGACCGGTTTGCGCACGTGCGCGGCGATGAACTCGGCCGCCCGCTCCTCGTCGTCGCCGCCGATCTCGCCGACGAGCACGATCGCCTCGGTCTGCTCGTCGGCCTGGAACCGCCGCAGGCAGTCGACGAACCCGACGCCGTGGACCGGGTCGCCGCCCATCCCCACACACGTCGACTGGCCGATCCCCCGTCGCGTGAGGCCGTAGACGATCTCGTAGGTCAGCGTCCCGCTGCGCGACACCACACCGACTCCGCCGGGGCTGAAGATGTCGGCCGCCATGATGCCGGCGTTGCACAGGCCGGGAGAGACGACGCCGGGGCAGTTCGGACCGACGAGGGTCATGGCCGGCCGGGCCGCCGGCGCCTCCTCCTCAAGCTCCGCCACCACCTCGACCATGTCGCGGAACGGGATGCCCTCGGTGATGAGCACCAGCACCCCGATGCCCGCGGCGGCGGCCTCGAGCGCCGCACCCTTGGCGAAACGCGCCGGGACGAAGACCACCGAGGTGTTCGCGCCCGTCTCCGCCACCGCCTCGGTGACGGTATCGAAGACCGGCACGCCGGCCACCTCTCTGCCGCCCTTGCCCGGCGTCACGCCGGCGACGATCCGCGTCCCCGCGGCGAGCATGCGCTCCGTGTGGAAGGTCCCCTCCCGTCCGGTGATGCCCTGGACCAGCACGCGGCTGGTGCCGTCGACGATGATCGCCATCTCAGCCCGCCCTCACGTCTCGCAGGCCCCGGCGGCCAGCGCGACGACCCGGCGGACCGCCTCCCAGGGCGTCTCGACCACGATCAGGTCCGGCCGCTCCGCCGCCAGCAGGGCTCTGCCCTCGGCGGCGTTGTTGCCGTCGATGCGCACCACGATGGGCAGCTCCGAGGGCACCCTGTCGAGGCCGGTGATCACACCGCGGGCGACCTCGTCGCCCCGCGTGATGCCGCCGAAGACGCTGACGAGCAACGCCTTCACGCGCGCGTCGGCCGTGATGATCTCCAGCGCGGCGGCGATCTGGTCGGCGCGGGCGCCGCCGCCGATGTCGCAGAAGTTCGCCGGCCGCCCTCCGGCGGCCGCGATGAGGTCGAGCGTGCTCATGACCAGGCCGGCGCCGTTGCCGATGACCCCGACGTCGCCGTCGAGCGTGACGTAGGTGACCCCGGCCTCGTGCGCCCGCCGCTCACGTTCATCGCCGCCGGCGCGCCACTTCTGCAGGTCTTGCTGCCGGAACAGCGCGTCGTCGTCGATGGTGACCTTGGAGTCGAGGGCCAGAAGGCGAGTGCCGGTGCCGGCGATCCGTCCGACCGTCGAAGGCTCGCCGCCGCGTTCCCTGTCACCGGCCGAATCGTCGACTGCCTCGCCCCCCGCCGAGTCATCACCGATCTCGTGGTCGCCCGACCGATCCGGCGTCTCGCCGGCGACGGCGAGCGGATTGAGCTCGACGAGGGTCGCGTCACGGTCGCGATAGAGCGCGTAGACCTTCCCCGCCAGCTCCACGAGCGCCGCCGTCATGGCCCTGCCGCCCTTGCACGCCTCGGCCACCGCCGCGAGCGCCTCGCCGGCGTCCGCCGCCACGGCCACATCGGGGTCTCGCAGCGGGTCGAGCGGGACGCGGAACAGCGCCTGCGGCGAGGTCCGCGCCACCTCCTCGATGTCGACACCGCCCTCGGCCGAGATCAGGAGCACCGGGCGGCGCCTGCCGCGGTCGAGCGTGACGGCGAGGTAGAGCTCGTTGTGCAGCGGCACGACCTCCTCGACCAGCAGGGAGGCGACGGCATGCCCGCGGATCGTCAGCCCGAGCAGTTCGGCGGCGACGGGCTCGACCTCGGCGGCGTCCTCGACGATGCGGACGCCGCCGGCTTTCCCGCGACCGCCCGTGAGCACCTGGGCCTTGAGCGCGACCGGCAGCCCCAGCCGCTCGGCCGCCTCGAGGGCCGCCGCGGAATCGTCCGCGACGATCCCGCGCGGCGTCGGGATGCCCGCCTCGCGGAACAGCTGCTTGCCTTGCCACTCGAACAGGTCCACCGACAGATCCTCTGCAGTGCGCGACCGTCGAAACGACCCCGGCCTGAACGGCGCCGAGCGTATGCCACCCCACACGCCGGACGAGCCGGAGCTTTCGGTAGAGTACAGGATACAGTCGGCGGCCGGGACGGCCGCGGCGAGCGCCGTCCCGCCGACTGGACGAAGCTACCTGCCGGCAGTCCCGCGACGGAGGAGTCAGGAGATGGCGACCACCGCTCTCACGTGTGTCCCACAGCCCATCAACGAACCGGTCAAGACGTACGCGCCGGGCTCTCCGGAGCGCGAGTCCCTCCAGATCGCCCTGGCTGAGGTCGCGGCGGAGCGGCTCGACATCCCGCTCGTCATCGGCGGCAAGGACGTACGCACAGGGCGGACGGCGCAGGCCACCATGCCGTGCGACCACGGCCACGTCATGGCAGACGTGCATCTCGCCGGACCGGACGAGGTGCAGGCGGCCATCGACGCCTCCGCGGAAGCCTGGCAGAGCTGGAGCCGCACGCCCTGGGAGGAGCGCCTCGCCGTCTTCCTCAAGGCCGCCGAACTGCTCGCCGGGCCGTGGCGCGACACGCTCAACGCCGCCACCATGCTCAACATGTCGAAGACCTGCCAGCAGGCGGAGATCGATGCGGCCTGCGAGCTGATCGACTTCTGGCGCTTCAACGCCTCCTACGCGGCCCGCATCTACGCCGAGCAGCCGCTGAGCACGTCCGCCTACTGGGACCGCGTCGACTACCGGCCGCTCGAGGGCTTCGTCTACGCCGTCACCCCGTTCAATTTCACCGCCATCGCCGGCAATCTGCCGACCTCGCCGGCGATGATGGGATGCACAGCCGTCTGGAAGCCGGCCTCCACGGCGATGGTCTCCGCCTACTACGTGATGCGCCTGCTGCAGGCCGCCGGCCTGCCGGACGGCGTCATCAACCTCGTGTACGGGCGCGGCAGCGAGGTCGGCAACCTGCCGCTCGAGAGCCCTCAGCTGGCCGGCGTCCACTTCACCGGGTCGACGGCCGTGTTCCAGGGCATCTGGCGCGAGATCGGCGCCAACATCGACCGCTACGCCAACTACCCGCGCATCGTCGGCGAGACCGGCGGCAAGGACTTCATCGTCGCCCACGAATCCTGCGACGTGGACGAGCTCGTGGCTCACATCATCCGCGGCGCCTTCGAGTACCAGGGCCAGAAGTGCTCGGCCGCGTCGCGCCTCTTCGTCCCCGACAGCATCTGGGCGGACGTCCGCCAGAAGCTCGTCGCCGAGGTCGAGAGCATCGAGATGGGCGACGTGCGCGACTTCCGCAACTACGTCGGCGCCGTCATCGACGCCGCCAGCTTCGCCACCCAGAAGAACGCCATCGCCGAGGCAAAGGCGGACCCGAGCTGCGAGATCATCGTCGGCGGCGGCTGCGACGACTCGGTCGGCTACTTCGTCGAGCCCACCGTCATCGTCACGAGCGATCCCGACTTCCGCACCCTCAAGGAGGAGCTGTTCGGCCCCGTCCTCACCGTCTTCGTCTACGAGACCTCGCGCTGGGAGGAGACGCTCACGATGGTCGACACGGCCACGGCGTACGCCCTCACCGGCGCCGTGTTCGCGAGAGACAGGGCGGCCATCATCGAGGCGATGGACGGCCTGCGGCACGCGGCCGGCAACTTCTACGTCAACGACAAGCCGACCGGCGCCGTCGTCGGCCAGCAGCCGTTCGGCGGCTCGCGGGCGAGCGGCACCAACGACAAGGCCGGCTCGATGTGGAACCTCATGCGCTGGACGACGCCGCGCACGATCAAGGAGCAGCTCGTGCCGCCGAAGGACTACCGCTACCCGTACCTGGCGCCCGAGAAGTGACCTCCGGAACCGACGAGCACCACCTGCGACACGCGGCGCGCCGCCTCATGGCGGCGCGCCGCGTCGTCGTCTTCACCGGCGCCGGCGTCAGCAGGGAGAGCGGCATCGCCACCTTCCGCGACGTGGACGACGGACTCTGGACCAGGTACGACCCGATGGAGATGGCGACCCGCGAGGGCTACGTCCGCGATCCCGAGTACGTCTGGGGCTGGTACGAGCACCGCTTCGGGCTGGCCGAGCGGGCGGCCCCGAACGCCGGCCACCGGGCGCTGGCCGCCATGGAGACGCTCCTTCCCGAGCTCACGGTCGTCACCCAGAACGTGGACGGCCTGCACGCTCGCGCCGGCTCCTCCGACGTGCTCGAGCTGCACGGCAGCATCCATCGGTTCCGTTGTCTGAGCAGACAACACCGCGACCGCACCGTGACCGGCACGAACGCGTACTTCACCCTCGAGGAGCTCGGGGACCAGACCGAACGGCCTCCCCGCTGCCCCTACTGCGGCGAGCTCGTCCGGCCGGACGTGGTGTGGTTCGGGGAGATGCTCGACGAGGCGGTGGTCGCGCGGGCGTTCGAGCTGGCGAGAGCGTGCGACGTGATGCTGGTCGTCGGGACCTCCGGCGTCGTCCAGCCGGCGGCCTCGCTGCCGCACGTCGCGCAGGCAGGCCGAGCGTTCATCGTCGACGTCAACCCTGAGTTCGACGAGGTCGCCCGAACGGCAGACCTGTTCCTCCAGGGGGCCGGCGGCGACGTGCTGCCATGGCTGCTCGATGCGATGCACGACGAGGCGACGAGAGGCGCGCCGGACGCGCACAGCTGACGTCGCCCCGGCCGGTCAGCCGGGCATGCCGGGCCGCAGCCCGAGCCGCGAGCGCCGCGTGACCTCCGCGACGCGGCGCTCCCGCGTACCCGCCCGCTTGGCGCTGACGATCCAGTGGACGTAGTTGCGGCGCGCCGACGGCGGCATCGCCGCGTAGCCGTCGGCCGCCGCCGGATCCTCTGCCAGCGCCAGCTCCAGATCGTCGGGGACCTCGTCGAGCTGCTCGTTGCTGGGCGCCTGGTCCCAGTCTCCTCGCTCCCTGGCGCGTTCCACGACGGCCAGGCCCGCGTCGGTCATCCTGCCCTCGGCCGTCAGGCGCTCCACGCGACGTTTGTTGGACTCCGACCAGACGCTGCCGGGCCGCCGCGGCGTAAAGCGGATCACGTGCGAGCGGTCGTCGATCCGTCGCAGCTGCCCGTCGATCCAGCCGAAGCACAGCGCTTCCTCGACGGCCGCCTCGTAGCTCACCGACGGCTCCGGGACGCCCTTCTTGAGCAGCTCGAGCCAGATGTGGTCGCGGTCGGCGTGATGGTCCTCGAGCCACGCTCTCCACGCCGCCCGGTCGACGGCGAAGAACGTCTCACCGACCTCCACGGCCGCCGCTCCCTGCCGTCCGTCGGAACGCCTCGAGGTCGAGACCGCTCCCCTGCTCCAGGTAGACCCGCGCCCTGGCCACATACCGCTGCGCCAGCGCGACGTGCTCGGCGGCCTCCTCGTCGGTCACCTCACGCACCACCTTCGCGGGAGCGCCCATCAACAGGCTGCGCGGCGGGAAGCGCTTCTTCTGCGTGACCAGCGCCCCAGCTGCGACGACACTCTCCTCGCCGATCTCGCACCCATTGAGGAGAAGGCTGCCGATCCCGATCAGACACCGGTCGCCGATCGTGGCGCCGTGGATCATCGCCAGGTGACCGACGATGCAGTCCGTGCCGATGACGAGCGGGAACGAGGGGTCGGCGTGGCCGACGGCGTTGTCCTGGAAGCTCGTGCCCGGACCGATGGCGACGCGTTCCACGTCTCCCCGCAGGACGGCGCCGTACCAGACATTGGCGCCGTCGCCGAGCCAGACGTCGCCGACGACGGTCGCCGTCGCGGCGACGAAGACCCGTGACCCCACGTTCGGCTGCTTGTCCTCGAAGCTCTCGATCGGCACGGTCGCCTCCTCTGTGCTATCCTATTGCGCCGTCGCCGCAGCGAGGACCGATGCACCCGTCATCGCGAGGCGACTTCGCTCTGTGGCGCATTCGTCTAGGGGCCTAGGACGCCGCCCTCTCACGGCGGTAACACGGGTTCAAATCCCGTATGCGCTACCACTCCTCCCCCTCTCAGGATCACACACGCCGGCGAGCGTTCGTCAGCAAGGGTTCTCGGGCGCACAGAGCCCAGAGGACAGGTGGGAGAAGAAGATGGCTGGCGAGGAAGGATTCGAACCTTCAATCCCCTGATCCAGAGTCAGGTGCCTTACCGTTAGGCCACTCGCCAGCGGCGCCGAAGCGAGATGACATTCTACCGTGGCTGTCGCGACCCTCTCAACTGTGACGCGTGACGGGGCGCGATGGCGTCGCTCAAGACGGCCGTGCCGGGGACGCTCACGCCGTGTCGTGCTTCCCCTGCTTCTGAAGCTTCGCCCAGGTGTCTCTGAGGGTGAGCGTGCGGTTGAACACGAGCGCTTCGGGCGCTGAGTCGGGGTCGGGGCAGAAGTAGCCGAGGCGCTCGAACTGCACGGTCTCCCCGGCCGGCACGTCGGCGAGGGCCGGCTCGACGAGACAGCCCCGCAGCACCGTCTCCGACTCCGGGTCCACGTCGGCGAAGATGTCGGCCCCGCCGGCGCCCGGGTGGGGACTGCGGAAGAGGTGGTCGTAGAGCCGCACCTCCGCCGGCACGGCGTGCGCGGCAGACACCCAGTGGAGGGTGCCCTTCACGCGGCGACCGTCGGGAGCGCTGCCGCCGCGCGTCGCCGGATCGTACGTGCAGCGCAGCTCGACGACCTCGCCGGCCGCGTCCTTCACGACCTCGTTGCAGGTGACGAAGTAGGCGGCCCGGAGCCGCACTTCGCGGCCTGGAGCCAGCCGGAAGAACTTGCGCGGCGGGTCTTCCATGAAGTCGTCGCGCTCTATCCAGAGCTCGCGCGTGAACGCGACCGGCCGCGTCCCCGCCGACGGGTCCTCCGGGTTGTTGACGACCTCCATCTCCTCGACCTGGCCCTCGGGGTAGTTCTCGATGACCAGCTTGAGCGGCCGGAGCACGCCGAAGCGACGTAGGGCCGTCCGGTTGAGCACCGTGCGCACCGCGTGCTCCAGCATGCCGACGTCGACCACGCTGTCGGTCTTCGCCACGCCCACCATCGTCGCGAAGTCGCGGATGCCCTCGGCGGGGAAGCCGCGCCGTCGCAGGGCGGACAGGGTCGGCATCCGCGGGTCGTCCCAGCCGCGCACGACGCCCTCGTCGACCAGACGACGGAGGACGCGCTTGGAGAGGACGGTGTGCGTGAGGCTCAGGCGTGCGAACTCGTACTGGCGCGGGCGCGACGGCACGGGGAGATTGTCGATGAGCCAGTCGTAGAGAGGCCGGTGGTCGGCGAACTCGAGGGTGCAGATCGAGTGCGTGATGCCCTCGATGGCGTCGGACTGGCCGTGGGCGAAATCGTAGGTGGGGTAGATGCACCACGCGTCGCCGGTACGTGGGTGCTCGGCGTGCACGATCCGGTAGAGGACCGGGTCGCGCAGATTGAGGTTGCCGGAGGCCATGTCGATGCGGGCGCGCAGCACGCGGGCGCCGGCGGGGAACTCGCCGGCACGCATGCGCTCAAGCAGGTCGAGGCTCTCCTCCGCCGGCCGGTCGCGCCACGGGCTCTCACGGCCCGGCTCCTTGAGCGTGCCGCGGTGCTCTCTCACCTCGTCGGCCGAGTGGTCGTCCACGTAGGCCTTCCCGGCCCGGACGAGACACACCGCCCACTCGTAGAGCCGCTCGAAGTAGTCGGACGTGTAGTAGAGATGCTCGCCCCAGTCGAACCCCAGCCAGCGGACGTCCGCCTCGATGGCGTCGATGTACTCCTGCTCCTCCTTGACGGGATTGGTGTCGTCGAAGCGCAGGTGACAGCGGCCACCGAACTCGGCGGCGATGCGGAAGTTGAGGCAGATCGACTTGGCGTGGCCGATGTGCAGGTAGCCGTTCGGCTCCGGAGGGAAGCGAGTGACCACGGTCTCGTGCCGACCTTCGCGAAGGTCGGCGGCGACGGTCTCGCGGATGAAATCACGCCGCTCGGGCGCAGTGGGTCCCTGGCTGCTCACGCGGCCGAGGATAGCACAGCCTCCGGCCGCGGCCGGAGGCGCTCAGGCCCCCGTGCTCAACGCGTGGTCCAGCACCGTGACCCGAGGGGTCGCGACGTTGCCCGTGGACCACGTCATCGCTTCGCGAAGCTCCAGCGACTCGGCGAACCTGCGCGCGTGCTCGGCGTCCTTCCACTCCAGGAGGACGATGATGTCGTTGGGGTCGTCACGTACGCGGAACACCCTGCCGCCCAGCGAGCCCTCGCGCCGACGACGGACCTCGTCGTCGAGATAGACGCGCTCGAACGTCTCGTAGTCGCCGACCTCATGTTCGATCAGGACCCAGGCCATTGTCGCCACCCTTCCGTGCACCGCCGCTCGTGGAAGGCCGTGCGGAACCACCACGACCGCGCTTTCCTTCTGGATTGTACGAGCCCGCCGCCGGCCGGCGGCCCCCGCGAGCCCGTCGTCCTGTACCCGGGACACGAGCGGGTCCGGACCTCAGCGAGGGCGAGTGGGCCCTCTCACGTCACGCGAGCGGGAGGGAGCCGGAGGTCGGACGGTCTCCGGCGGTCAAGATGCGCCTCACGACGTGTCGCCACCCGAGGTGAGCCGGTCGTCCCCTGTCCCGCCGGCCGCCATGAGGTAGCCGCCGAATCCCAGCAGCCAGATGACGACCGGATAGGCGATCCAGCGCTCCAGCCCGCCGAGCCCGAGCCCGGCCATCGGGTAGGCGTCGCCGAGCGCGAAGTAGAGGAGCAGATTGGCGAGTGTGACCACCCCCAGCAGCAGGCTGAGGAAGCGGAACGGAGAGCGGGTCACCCGGAAGGCGAGGACCGCCGACGCGCCTCCGGCGAAGAACGTGAGCTGGGCGAAGAGGGCGTGGATCCCGCCGGTGGGACCGGGGAACAGGCCGACACCGAGCACGCCGATGCCCATGAGCGCCGTGGGCACCGTGATCACCAGGCGACCGCGCGCGAAGTGAAGCAGCGCGGCGGCTGCGATGATGAGCACGCCGGTGACGATCATGGTCGTGTCGAAGATGGTCGCCGACGGCTCCACGACGATGGAGCCGGGCGGCTCGGTCCCGCCGAGGTCGCTGATCATGTTGTCGGCCGTGTGGTAGCCGGGGTACAGCGCCTCCGCCGTGATGATGCCGAGCAGTATCGCCGCCGCCGCGACGAAGAACATCGCTCCGGACGTCCGTCGCACGACGCTCTGTGAGAGGTCCATTCGCATCCGGGTCTCCGTCCCTTCTCGTGCCGGCGGTCCGGCCGCTCACCGGCCGGCTCGCACAGTAGCAGCGTGTGACGACCCGGGTCGACCGGCGGCGCTCGTTCGCTGCCGAGCACCGGCTACGTGCTGCGGTGCGGCCGGCGGAAGTGGATCAACGGCTCGACGACGAATCCGACGGTGACCACGAGGTACAGCAGGACCGCGACCGTCGGCAGGAAGAAACCGATGGCCACGGAGACACCGTTCACGCCGAGCAGCACTCTGCGGCGCCGGCCGAGCGATGTGGCCTGCTCCCTGTCGAACTCGTCAATGGCCAGGTCCGGATGGCGGCCGACGTAGGCGGCGAGCAGACTCATCATCAGCGACCCGAGGAACAGGTTGGTCCCGAAGATGACCACGCCCACCCGCTGACCGGCGTCGGTGAGGTGTTCGGCCATGAGGCTGGTCGTGTACGGCAGGAAGGAGACGAACAGCAGCATGACCAGGTTGAGGCGCATGAGGACCCCGTCGGTGCGCTTCAGGTACCGGGAGAGATCGGCGTGTGACAGCCAGATGCCGCCGACGAACACGAAGCTGACGATGTAGCCGAGGTACGTGGCCCACTCCGCACCCAGAGCGGACAGCAGGCCCTCGGACTCCTCGGGCACACTCAACTCCAGCACGAGGATCGTGATGACGATGGCCAGGACGCCGTCCGAGAATGCCTCGAACCGGCTCTTGGGCAACAGGCTGAACCGCGACTCACGTGAGCCTTCGCCGACTGCGTCCTCCTTCTGTGCCTCCATGACCTCTCTCCTCGCCCTCGACGTCATCTCGGCGCGATCCAGGGCGACGAGTCACTCCCGGTCGCTCCGACCGATGGCGGATGATGACGGGAGTCCTCCCCCGGATCGAGGGAAACCATTCCATCGCGATCGGTCGCCCGGCGTCGAACACCAGCTCCCCGGATCATCGGATACCATGCCGACGAGATGACGAAGGAGCCCATCGACATGCCCAGCCCCGACGACCGCCACGACGACTGCCCGCGCCGACCGGCCGGCCGGCTCTCCGAGCGGGAGGCGCTGGTCACCGCCACCGTCGAGCTTGAGCCGACCGGGCGGGTGCCCATCGTCTACCAGGCGGAGGCCTTCTCGCCCCGCTTCATGGGCTACTCGATCGCCGACTACGCGCTCGATCCCGACGTCGCCGTCGAGAGCACGCTCGGCGCCATGGATCGCCTCGGGGGCTTCGACGCGATCAACAGCGTGCCCGGCGGACACATCCACGTGGGTCTCGCCTCGTTGTGGCTGTCGCGCATGCTCGTCCCCGGGAGGGAGCTGCCGGCCGAGAGCCTCTGGCAGGCCGACGAGTGCGAGGACATGACGGCCGCGGACTACCACCTGGTCGTCGAGCGGGGGTGGAAAGACTACGTCGAGAGCCTGCTGCCGCGCATCCTCGACGTGGAGGAGCTCGCCCGCAGCGACGCCTGGCTGGAGGCCAACTTCGCCGCGACGGTGCAGCGGTTCCGCGACCACGAGTACGTCCCTATGGCGGCCGCCGTCGTGGCCACGCCGTTCGAGGCCCTCTGCGGAGCCCGCTCGCTGCACGAGTTCTACCGCGACCTCTACCGCCGTCCCGACCTGGTGCGGCGGGTCATGGACGTGATGCTGCCCGACATCATCACCCAGGCGCTCGACGACGCCGACGCCTGCGGTCTGCCCGGCGTCTGGGTCGGGGGCTGGCGGTCGGCGAGCGGCATGCTCAGCCGGGACGTCTGGCTGCGGTTCGTCCTCCCGGACCTGAGGACGATCGTCGACGCTCTGGTCGAGGCCGGCTACCTGCCGATCCTCCACTTCGACCACGACTGGACCCGCGACCTGGCCCACCTGCGCGAGCTGCCCGCCCGCCGCTGCATCCTCCAGCTCGACGGCGTGACCGACATCCGGGCGGCGAAGGAGCTCCTCGGCGACCACACGGCGCTGATGGGCGACGTGCCGGCTACGATGCTGGCGACCGGGACGCCCGACGAGGTGCGCGAGTACGTCGGCGCCCTCATCCGCGACGTCGGCGATCGAGGCTTCTTCCTCGCCGCCGGCTGCGACGCCCCGGTCGACGCCAAGCCGGAGAACATGCGCGCCATGGTCGCGGCCGGCCGGGCCGCGTCGGTCGCCTGAGCGGCGCCCGACGACCACGCTCGGATGCGCCTTGCGCCGCGTCCCGCGGCGTCTGCCGGAACTCGGCTCGGCGAGGCGGTGTTTCACAGGGCCGAAGGTGGACAGACTCACCCCGTGAAGTGACGGCCGGTCGAGGAGGAGGATGAGCATGCAGGTCGGACTCGTCGGGCTGGGCCGCATGGGCGCCAACATGGCCCACAGGTGGCTGGGAGCCGGGCACACGGTGATCGGCTACGCGCGTCACTGGGAGACGGTGCAGAGCGCTCTCGACGGCCAAGACATCAGCGCCGGCGCGCGCACGCTGCAGGAGATCGTCGACCGCCTCGAGCGGCCGCGCGTCGTGTGGCTCATGGTGCCGGCCGGCGCCGTCGACGACACGCTCGAGCAGCTCGTCCCCATGCTCGACGACGGCGATATCATCGTCGACGGGGGCAACTCCTACTACCACGACGACGTGCGCAGAGCTGCCGAGCTGAAGCCGAAGGGCATCCACTACGTCGACGCGGGCGTCAGTGGAGGCGTCTGGGGCCGGGAGCGCGGCTACTGTCAGATGATCGGCGGCGAGAACGAGGCGGTCGAGCACCTCGACCCGCTCTTCCGGGCGCTGGCGCCGGGCGTCGACGCCGCGGAACGCACGCCCGGCCGCGGCGGAGAACCGTCGACGGCCGAGCAGGGCTATCTGCACTGCGGGCCCACCGGCGCCGGCCACTTCGTCAAGATGGTGCACAACGGCATCGAGTACGGTGTGATGGCCGCCTACGCCGAGGGCCTCAACATCCTGCACCACGCGGACCTCGGCCGCCGCGACCGGGAGATCGACGCTGAGACGTCGCCGCTGCGTCACCCGGAGCTCTACCGGTACGAGTTCGACCTGTCGGCCATCACCGAGTTGTGGCGCCGCGGCAGCGTCGTCGGCTCCTGGCTGCTCGACCTGACGGCGGCCGCCCTCCACGAAGACCCCGGCCTCGATCGCTTCGAGGGCCGCGTCTCCGACTCCGGCGAGGGCCGCTGGACGATGCAGGCGGCGATCGATGAGGGGGTGCCGGCGGCCGTGATCAGCGCCGCGCTGTTCAGCCGCTGGAGCTCCCGTGACCGCGACGACTTCGCACACCGCATCCAGTCGGCGATGCGCTACGAGTTCGGCGGCCACCACGAGAAGCCGGGCGGCGGCGACTGACGGATGCCGGCCGGCAACGGCCAGGCACCGTCGAGTGTCCCAGAGAGGTCGAGGGCGCGGACCAGCGAGGTCGAGCCTGGGGCCGGCCTCACTCCCGCTCGGCGCGCTCCTTGACCGCCGCCGCCAGCGCTTCGAAGCCCTGCTGGGTCCGCCGCATCACCTTGCCGAGGAACGGCAGCCCGACGCCGGTCACGTCCTCGTGCGTCCGGAAGCGGCTGCGGCCGCCTTCGAGCGGCTCTACCGAGAGCGCGTGCCGGCCGTCGAAGAAGCCCGGCACCCCCGTCACGCCCTTCCAGCGCATGAGCCGTCCCGGTTCCACGTCGAGCAACTTCGGGCTGAAGCTCACCGGCTTCATGTCCGGCACCTTGAGGGTCACGTGGAGGCGTTCGCCGACCTTCAGCTCGCCGGACGCCTTGATGATGAACGGGTTCCACTCCGGGAAGGAGTCGAAGTCGGTGACGACCGCCCACACCTTCTCCGGCGGCGCGTCGATGTCCGAGTAGGCGTCGAGCTGCTGCACTGTGACCTCCTTCAACGGCGTGGTCTTCACTCGTACGCCTAGATACCCCGCGCCGGCCACGACTAACGGCCGATCGCGGATCCACCAGTGTCCGCACACGACCGGGTGCCCACACCGGCGGCGTGACGGTCCGCTCGGGTCTGGTACCCTTCAGCGTCGTGATCAACGCCGTCACACTCGATCTGTGGAACACGCTCCTCGTCGATCGCCGAGGGCGCGAGCGCGAGGCCATGCGGGCCGATCTGCTCCGGGCCGAGATGGCGGCCATCGACCTCTCACCTCCTGAGCACGCACTGGCCGAGGGACTGGCGGCCGGCTACGAGCACTTCGACCGTGTCTGGCGTGAAGAGTCCCGAACACCGAGTTGCGCCGAGATCGTCGATGCCACGCTCCTCCATCTCCGCGCCGACCTGCCGCGCGAAGCCCGTGCTCGGCTGACCACCCTCTTCGAGGAGCTGCTCCTTCAGGCGCCACCCGAACCCGTGCCGGGCGCGCCGGGCGTCCTCAGACAGCTCGCCGAGCGGTATCGCCTCGGCCTCATCTGCGACACCGGCTACTCGCCCGGCCGCGTGCTGCGACGGGTCCTCGACGCCAACGGCATGCTCGACCCGCTGGGGTACCTGTACTTCTCCGACGAAGGCGGCCGCAGCAAGCCCGACCGCCGTGTCTTCCATGAGGTGCTCGAGCACCTTGAAGTCGCCCCCGCCGAGTCGGTGCACGTCGGCGACATCCAGCGGACGGACATCGACGGCGCCCACCGGGCCGGCATGTGGGCTATCCACTTCGTCGGCGTGAACGACTACGACGCGACGGTCTCTACCGGCGACGCCATCGCGCGACGCCTCGACGAACTGCCGCTGCTCGTGGGCGAGCTGATGTGTCCCGGCTGCGGCATCACTCCGGGCAGCGCCAAGGCATGAGCCCCCCGGCCGCTCACCCGGCCGACTCCAGCACGGCGGGACGACGCCGCGTCGCGGCCGTGGCCTTCGACTGGGGCGGCACCGTCATGGAAGACCCGGGGACTCAGCCGGGACCGATGGCTCACTGGCCCCACGTGGCCGCGGTCGAGGGGATCGCCGACGCTGTTGACCGCCTCGCCCCCCGCTACCGCCTGGCGATCGCGACCAACGCGGACGACTCCGGCGCCGAGCTCGTGCGCCAGGCGCTCGGGCGGGTGGGGCTGGCGGACCGGTTCCCGGTCATCGTCGCCTCGTGCGAGGTCGGCCACCGCAAGCCGGAGCGAGCCTTCTTCGCCGCGCTTGCCTCAGCGCTCGGCTGTCGGCCGAGCGAGATCGTGATGGTCGGCGACGACTACGACCGCGACGTGAGAGGCGCGCATTCGGCCGGCATGTGGACCGTCTGGTTCGACAGGTCGGCCGGACGGGAGCCGGAGGCGGCGGTCCACGACCGGCGCGTCACCTCGATGATGGAATTGCCCGGCGTCATCGCCGGGCTCGACGAGGCCGGCTGACGGCTCGTCCCCGCGGCCGGTCAGAGCGCCGCGGCCGCGGTCCGCAGCCGGGTCGATGCCTCCTCGCGACCGAGCACCCACAGCGACTCGAACAGCCCCGGGGTCACCCGCTGGCCGCTCATCCCGAGACGGAGCGCCGCGAACACCGTCCGCGGTTTGAGCCCGAGCGCCTCCGGCAGGCCGCGGACGAGCTCCTCGACGGCGCTCACGTTCCACGTGGCCAGCTTGTCGAGCCCGGCGGCCGCGGTCGTCAGCACGCGTGCGGCGTCGTCGGTGTCGCGGAGGCGGGAGAGCGCGTCGTCTGACAGCCGGAGCGGCCGGAAGAACCAGCCGGCCAGCCCGCCGACGTCGCCGAGGACCTCCACTTTCTCCTGGACGAGCGGCGCGACCCGCCGGGTAAGCTCCTCCTGCTCCGGGCTGGGCGCCGCCGGCATCCCGGCGGCGAGCTGCACGTCCGGGGCGACCCACTGGCGCGAGACGTCGTAGAAGCCGGTCCGGGTCAGGTACTCGAGGACCCGCTCGCCGAACGCGTCGGCGGCAAGAGAGCGGATGAACCGGCCGTTCATCCAGCGCAGCTTCTCCGGATCGAAGATGCTGGCGCTGGTTCCCAGCCCTTCCACATCGAAGCCGTCGACCAGGTCGGTGAGCGACCAGGTGATCATGCTCTCGTCGTACTCGGTGCTCAGGAAGCACAGATAGTTGCGCACCACTTCCGGCAGGAAGCCCATGCCGGTGAGCTCCTCGAGCTTCGTCGCTCCATGACGCTTCGAGAGCTTCTTCCGGTCGGTCCCGAAGAGGAGTGGCATGTGCAGGAACCGCGGCACGGGGACGCCGAGCGCCTCGTAGATGAGGACCTGCTTGGGCGTGTTGCTCAGATGGTCGTCGCCGCGGATGACGTGTGAGATCTCCATCGTGGCGTCGTCGACGACGACCGCCAGGTTGTAGGTCACGGTGCCGTCCGAGCGCTGGACGATGAAGTCGCCGATGGTCGCGTTCTCCACCTCGACGGGGCCGCGCAGCATGTCGTCGAAACCGGTGATGCCGTCGGGCACCCGGAACCGCAGCGTCCACGGCTCGCCGGCGGCCATCCGGCGTTCCACCTCTTCCGACGGCAGGTCCCGACAGGTGCCGTCGTAGACCCAGTCGCGCTTCTCCCGCTGCGCCCGCGTGCGCCCCTCTTCAAGCTCCTCCGGCGAGCAGAAGCAGGGGTAGACATGGCCCTCGTCGCGCAGCCTGCCGATGTGCTCCTCGTAGATGCCGTGGCGTTCCGTCTGTCGATAGGGACCGTGAGGGCCGGGGCGCCCCGGCCCCTCGTCCCACTCGAGGCCCAGCTCGCCGAGCGACGCCACGATCTGCGCGATCGCCTCGTCGGTGGAACGCGAGAGGTCGGTGTCTTCGATGCGAAGGACGAACGTGCCGCCGTGGCGTCGCGCGAAGATGTAGTTGTAGAGCGCGGTACGCGCGCCGCCCAGATGCAGGTAGCCGGTCGGCGACGGGGCGAAACGAACGCGCACATCTGTGCCGGAAGAGCGATCACTCATCGTACGGCCATGATACCCGGGGCAGGGAGAAATGACCCCCTGGAGCGACCCCCTTCGCGGCATCCCGGAGAGAACGGACGGAGGCGGGGCGCCCGAGGGCGCCCCGCCTCCATCATCACCGCGGCGCGCGGTCCGGACGACCGGCTACCGGCCGGTCAGCGCGCCGCCTCCGAGGCGGGCACCACGCAGGGTTCCGCCTTCTCGAGCCGGACGGCGGTGACCTTGAACTCGGCCGTCTTGGTGACCGGGTCGTAGGCCGAGCCGGTGAGCTCGTTGACCGGCGACTCGCGATAGTGGAACGTCATGAACATGACGCCCGGCGGCACCTTGTCGGTGACCGTCACGCGCGTGCAGATCTGGCCGCGCCGCGAGGTGACGCGGGCCTCATCGCCTTCTTCCAGCCCGAGCCGCTCCGCGTCCTGCGGGTTCACCTGCGCCAGCTCGTGAGGCCGCAACGTCTCGAGCGCCTCCGAGTGGCGGGTCATGACGTTGTAGTGGTAGAGCATGCGCCCGGTGGTGAGCAGCATCGGGTACTCGTCGTTGGTGAGCTCCGCCGGCGGCTCGTAGTCGATGCCGGTCAGCAGGCCCTTGCCGCGGGCGAACCTGTCCTTGTGCAGGTACTGCGTGCCGGGATGCGACGTGTCCGGGCAGGGCCACTGCAGCCCTTCCTTCTCGATCCGCTCGTACGTGATGCCGGCGTACGACGGCACCAGGCTGCGGATCTCGTCGAAGATGTCCTGCGGGCCCTCGTAGCTCATCTCGCGGCCCATGCGGGTGCTGACGTCGCAGACGATCTCCCAGTCGAGGCGTGCCTCGCCGGGCGCCTCCACCGCCTTGCGGGAGCGCTGGATACGGCGCTCCGTGTTGGTGAACGTGCCGTCTTCTTCCGCGTAGCAGGCAGCCGGCAGGATGACGTCGGCGTAGTGCGCCGTCTCGCTCATGAAGACGTTCTGCACCACCAGGAAGTCGAGCGACTCCATGGCCTTGCGGACGTGGTTGGCGTCGGCGTCGGTGAGCACCGGGTCCTCGCCCATGATGTACATGGCCTTGAGGTTCCCGGCCACGGCCTCGTCGAGCATCTCGGGGATGCGGAGGCCGACCTCGTGACTGAGACCGACGCCCCAGGCCTCCTCGAAGCGTTCGTAGTGCACCGCCTCGGTAACGGAACCGTAGCCCGGATAGGTGTTCGGCAGCGCGCCCATGTCGCAGGCGCCCTGCACGTTGTTCTGCCCGCGCAACGGATTGACGCCGGCGGTCTCCTTGCCGACATGCCCGGTGATCATGGCCAGGTTGGCCAGGTTCATGACGTTGGCCGTGCCGGTCGTGTGCTCGGTGATGCCGAGCGTGTAGAAGATACCGGCACGCTCCGTCTTCGCGTAGAGCTCGGCGGCCGCCTTGAGATCGTCGGCGGAGACGCCGCAGATCTCGGCCGCCTTCTCGGGCGGATAGTCCTTGACGACGTCCCACAGATCGTCGAAGCCCTGGCAGCGCTCGTCGATGTACGACTTGTCGTGCCAGTCGTTGGCGATGATGTGGTGGATGATCCCATTGACGAGCGCGTTGTCCGTGCCCGGCCTGAGCCGCAGCCAGATGTGGGCGATCTCGGCAAGCTCCGTCTTCCTCGGGTCGGCGACGATGAGCCTGGCCCCGTGCATGCGGGCCGCGCGCTTCATCCTGTTGCCGATGATGGGATGCGCTTCAGGGGCGTTCGTGCCGATGCAGAAGATCACGTCGTTGAACTCGATCTCGCGGATCGAGTTGGTCATGGCACCGCTGCCAAACGTGGCGGCCAGACCGGCCACCGTTGGAGCGTGTCAAGTACGCGCGCAGTGGTCGACGTTGTTCGTCCCCAGCGTCGCCCGTACGAACTTCTGGAGGACGAAGTTGTCCTCGTTGGTGCACCGCGCGGAGCTGAGCACACCGATGGCATCGGCGCCGTGCTCCTGCTTGACGGTACCCAGGCGGGCGGCGACCAGGTCGAGCGCCTCGTCCCACGTTGCTTGCGCGAACTCACCCCCCTTCCTGATGAGGGGGTGCGTCAGGCGCTCAGGGCTGTAGATGAAGTCGGTGTGGAACCGGCCCTTGACGCAGAGGGCACCCTTGTTGACGACGGCGTCGTAGGCGGCGGTCACGCCGACCACCTTGCCGTCGGCCACGTTCAGGTCGAGATTGCAGCCTGTGCCGCAGAACGGACACGTGGTGCGCACCTTCTCGCGCTCCCAGGTCCGTGTGCCCTTGAGCTGCTTGTTGGTCAGCGCGCCCGTGGGACAGATATCGATGCACTGGCCGCACTTGACGCAGACGCTCTCGTCGAGCGCGTGCTCGAAGGAGGTGTCGACGGTGGCCTCGAAGCCGCGGCCGACGAACTGGATGGCGTCGGTGCACTGCACCTGATCGCAGATACCGACGCACTTGCCGCAGAGGATGCACTTGCTCTGGTCGCGCTCGATGAGATGGCTCACGCTGTCGACCAGGAACTCGTTCTGCTCGCCGACGTAGCTGCTCCGTTCGAGGCCGTAGCGATAGGCGTAGTCCTGGAGCTTGCAGGCGCCGGCCTTCTCGCAGGTCATGCAGTCGAGCGGATGGTCGGAGAGCAGCAGGTCGAGGATCACGGTCCGGGCCTCAACGACCTCTTCGGACTCGGTCTCGACGACCATGCCGTCGGCCACGTCCGTCACACAGGCAGGCTTGAGGCCCATGCCCTCGACCTCGACGACGCACAGCCGGCACGCGGCGAACGGCTCGAGCGCGTCGTCGTGGCAGAGGGTGGGGATGTCGATGCCCATGTCCCTGGCCGCGGCCAGGATCGTCGTGCCGGGCGGCGCCTTCGTCTCTCGCCCATCGATCGTCACTCCGACCATCGCTCCCCTTTCTCGACGACTGCAGTTCCGCGGGGACAGCTTCAGTGAGAAGGACGCCGCGCTCGCGCGTCGGGCCCGATCGACGACGCCTGGGCACGGCGCCATCGCAGGCGGACGCCCGCGGTGGGAAAGGGTGCGAGTCGAGTGCTCTCCTTTCCGCACTGGGAGACACGGCGGTTTCCCGCTGTACCCTACCGGCGCAAGCTCCCTGGACGAGGTGCGCTGTCGCGCACCGTCTGTAGGACTCAAGCGCTCGGAGAAGCGCTCGCAGTATACCTTGTCCGGGCCGGCCTTGCGGGAGGCGGCGGGAGTCCGCGCGATGGCGGGACCGGCTCAGGTCGACGAAGGCCTCGCGGACGCTCCCGTCAGGTTGGCCATCCACTCGCTGCAGGTCAGGCGCCCTCCGCCCGGACCTCGATCATCTCGGCGACGATGCTGACCGCCAGCTCGGCCGGCGTCTCGGCGCCGATCGCCAGGCCCACCGGCATCCGGACCCGGGCGATGTCCGCATCGCCGAAGCCGGCCTCTCGCAGCCCCGTCTCGATGCGCTGCCGCTTCGTGCGGCTCGACATGAGGCCGATGTAGGCGGCCGGCGTCCTGAGAGCCTGCACCACGACGTCGAAGTCGTACTGATGACCGCGGGTGACGACCACCACATAGCACCGCTCGTCGACGCCCACCTCGGCCAGCGCACCATCGAAGCTCTTCAGCGCGACGACCTCCGAGGCCGTCGGGAAGCGGCAGGCGTCGGCGAACTCGGCGCGGTCGTCGAGGACGGTCGTGCGGAACCCGACGTGCTCGGTGACCGGCGCCAGCGCCGCCGCTACGTGGCCGGCGCCGCAGATGACCGCCCTGCTCGGCCGCTCGACCGTCTCGGCGTGCACCTGGCGGCCGTCGGGCAGGGCGGCCGTTCCGTGGACGCCGATCTTGCCGGCCAGACGTCGCAGCTCCCTCGCGTCACACGGCTCCTCGCCGACGATCGTGTCTTCGACGAGGAGACAGTAGTCGACGTCGACGGGGTCGCGACCCGCCGCGAAGAACATGAACAGCCGGGCCGGCCGGGCCGCCGCCATCGCCTCCCGCAGGCCTCGACAGACGCTCGACAGCGCCGCATCGCCGGGCGGCACGAAGGAGATGAGCACCTCGGCGCTGCCGCCGCAGAGCATCTCCGCCTCGGCGATGGAGCCACCGGCGAGCCGCAGCGTCGTGACCTCGGAGCGTCGGCTCGCGATCGCCTCGCCGGCCTTCTCCATCATCGTCGCCTCGAGCGCCCCGCCGCCGATGGTACCGGCGATGGAACCGTCGCCGCGCACGAGCATCTGGGCGCCCGCCGCTCGCGGCGTTGAGCCCCGCTCGCTGACGAGTGTCACAAGGGCGAACGGCTTCTCCCCTTCAAGCTCCGACAGCACCTCGTCGACGATCTCACGCATCAGCTTCCTCCCGCTCGGGGGGCACGGCGTCCCGCCGCCACACGACCTTGTCGCAGTGCGGACCGATGGCCGGCGTGCCGCCGCCCTGACGCACCGCCGCCAGTGCTCTCTCCCTGTCGACCACCACGGAGCCGGCGAGCATGTGGACCGGGAGGTCGGCGAAGACCTCCGGGATCATCGGCGTGGTCGGCCCCATCACGACCACTCTGGTGGAGTCGCTCACCCGTTCCAGGAACACGTCCATGGAGTCGTCGATCAGGCTCGTCGCCGTCAGGATGAGGACGTCCGGCCAGGTCGCCAGCTGCTCCAGGAAGACCGCCTCGTCTCCCATCCCATGACCCCTGTCGAGGATGCTGGTCTCGGCGCCCACCTTCTCGAGACGGGCGATGACGGGCCTGAAGAAGCCGACCATCGCGACACTGGTGCCGGCGTCGATACCGAGTTGCGCGACGACCCCGCTCCGTGCACCTTCGTCGCGCGACATGGTCTTCGCCCGCGGATCGTTCAGAGCGTTCACGAGCGCGATGCCCATGACCCGCTCCAGCCTGTCGTCGCTGCGCACGTAGGCGAGAAGCTCGCTCGCGGGCGCTCCGTCGAAGTCGCGGAAGGTGCGGACGTGCGTGCAGCAGGCGCCCCGGTCGATCAGCGTGGAGCAGAGGCCGATGCCGCCTGCCGCGGTCCTGACCGCCGTGTACCCCAGCCCGATGGTCACCGCGGCCACCGTGTCGGCGGCGGCGGCCGCCCGACTCTCCGCGTACAACCTCTCAGCGATCATCCGTCCTCCAGCGCCAGTTCGACGTCGCGCATGCGGCCTACCGCCAGCTCCTCCTGGATGAGCACCAGACCGTGCTCGAGGCAGGTCGGCAGCTTCACGGGAAGCCCCGCGACCAGATAGGAGCGCGTCGCCGAGCGCGGTTCCAGCTCGTGGTCGCCTGGCGTGCGGCGCATATCGGGACGCTCTCCAGTCCGCACCGGGAGCGACGGCTGTCTTGCGCTGTGTCCACTCCCGCAAGCTCCCCAGACACCGGCTCTGCCACGGGCCCTTGTCCGCAGGAGTCGCACACTCGGGGAGGCCTCCTCAGTCTATCCGATGCGGTCTCGGCCCCTCCGCTGCCGACAGACAACGCGCGAGCCGCGGGCGCTCCCTCGTGGCCGGTACCGGGCAGTGCGGGGGGTAGAGCCCGGCCGGCGGGACGGTCCCGGCGCTCCCGGTGCTATACTCCGCCACCTGACGACGCCCGTGCGGGCGAGACGACCGTCACTGGAGGACCGTGCCCGCGACATCAGAGGCCACACGCGCGCTGCGTCTCGTCGTCCTGGTCAAGCAGGTGCCGGACACCGCCAACGTGACCGGCAAGGCGATGAAGGACGACGGCACCATCAACCGCGTCGCCCTGCCGGCCGTGTTCAACCCTGAGGACCTCAACGCCCTCGAAGAGGCGCTCCGGCTGAGGGAGCGCTGCGGCGGACGGGTCACGGTCGTCACCATGGGTCCTCCGGCCGCCGTGCAGGTGCTGCGCGAGTCGTTGTACCGCGGCGCCGACGAGGTCGTCCTCCTCACCGACCGGCGGTTCGCCGGCGCCGACACGCTCGCCACCAGCTACGCGCTGGCACAGGCGGTCCGCAGGCTCGGCGACGTCGATCTCGTGCTGTGCGGTCGCCAGGCGATCGACGGCGACACCGCGCAGGTCGGACCGCAGACGGCAGAGAAGCTCGGCCTGCCGCAGATCACGTGCGTCAGCCGCGTCGACGCGGTCGACGGCGAGACGGTCACGGCCACCCGCTCGATCGAGGGAGGGTACGAGACGCTCCGCGCTCCGCTGCCGGCCCTGTTGACCGTCACCGACGAGGCGAACGAGCCGCGGCCCCCGTCGGCGCGCCTGGTCCTCACCTACAAGGAGGCCGCCGCTGAGGTGTGGCCGGACTACGACGACAGCTACCTCGACCCAAAGAGCGACGAGGCCGAAGTGTGCCTCGTCGACCACTCCGGGCGCCCCGTCTGCCGCGCACGGGTCATGCAATGGGACGCCGCCACGATCGGCGCTGAGGAGGGTACGACCGGCCTGCGCGGATCGCCCACGCGCGTGAAGCAGATCGAGAGCGTGGTCCTGGCGCAGCCCGAGGCCAAGATGGTCGAGCCGACCGACGAGGGCATCAGCGCGCTGGTGCACGAGCTGGTCGAGGAGCACATCCTGGGATGAGCGGCACCGGCGATCAGGTCTGGGTCTTCATCGAGCTCGACGGCGGCCGGCCTGCCGACGTGAGCCTCGAGCTGCTCGGCCGCGCCCGCGAGCTGGCCGGCCGGCTTGGGGTGCAGACCGGCGCGGTCGTCGCCGGCGCCGGTTGCCGCGACGTCACGTCCCTGTTGGTAAGCATGGGCGCCGACCACGTCTTCGTCGCCGACCACACGGCGCTCGACGCCTATAGGGCCGGACCCTACGCGCGGCTCATGACCACGCTCATCCGCCAGCACCGCCCGCAGATCGTGCTCTACGGCGCCACCACCACCGGCCGGGACCTCGCCCCCCGCGTGGCCAGCGAGCTGCGCGCCGGGCTCACCGCCGACTGCACCGACCTGCAGATCGGCGACCACAAGACGAAGGACCGTTCCTACGAGGACCTGCTGTATCAGATCAGGCCGGCGTTCGGCGGCAACATCATCGCCACCATCGTCTGCCCCGAGCATCGTCCGCAGATGGCGACCGTCCGCGAGGGCGTCATGCGCATGCCCGAGACGGACGACGCGCGCGACGGCGAGACGACCGAGGTGGCCGTCGAGGTGGGCGACGACGCGGCCAAGGCCCGCGAGGATACTCCGAAGGCCGGCGACGGCCCGGTCGTCCTCCGTCCGGAAGACGTCGCCGTCGAACTGCTCGACCGTCACAAGGAGGAGAAGCGGGTCGACCTCAAGGGCGCCCAGGTCGTCGTCGCCGGCGGCATCGGCGTCGGCTCGCTCGAGGGGTTCGACCTCATCCGCCGGCTGGCCGACACGCTCGGCGGCGTGGTCGGCGCGTCACGCGCGGCCGTCGACGCCGGCTGGATCGACCGCGACCATCAGGTCGGGCAGACGGGGACGACCGTGCGGCCCAGGCTCTACATCGCGGCGGGCATCTCCGGGTCGGTGCAGCACCGGGCCGGCATGGACGAATCATCCCGCATCCTGGCCATCAACGACGACCCGCAGGCCCCCATCTTCTCGGTCGCCCACTACGGCATCGTCGGCGATCTGCATGAGGTCATCCCGCGCCTCATCCGCGCCTACAAGGACAAGGGGGCGGCGTGACCGACTTCTTCGCCGACAACCCGGACCTGCGCTTCCGTCTGGAGCACGCCGACCTGGCCCGCATCGTCGAACTGAGGGAGGACGGCTACGCGCAGGCCGGCGAGTTCGCCTACGCGCCGAAGGACCTCGACGACGCCCGCGACTCGTACGAGCGGGTGCTGCACATCGCCGGTCAGATCGCCGGAGACGTCGTCGATCCCCGCGCCGAAGACGTCGACCGCGCCGGGAGCATCCTCGAGGACGGTGAGGTCTGTTACGCGCCCGGCATCTCGGAGTCGCTCGAGCGCCTGCGTCAGGCCGACCTCATGGGCATGACGTTGCCGCGCCGCTACGGAGGCCTCAACCTGCCGGTGACGGTCTCGATGATGGTCGTCGAGATGGTCAGCCGCGCGGACCCCGCGCTGATGAACGTCTTCGGGCTGCAGGACATCGCCGACACGGTCAACCGCTTCGCCGACGAGGAGCTCAAGGCGCGCTTCCTGCCTCGTTTCGCCAGCGGCGAGATCACCGGGTCGATGGCACTGACCGAGCCCGAAGCGGGATCGGACCTCCAGAACATCCAGCTCAAGGCCACCGAGCAGCCCGACGGGACGTGGCTGCTCAACGGGGTCAAGCGGTTCATCACCAACGGCTGCGGTCATGTGAGCCTGGTCCTGGCGCGCAGTGAGGAAGGGACCACCGACGGCCGCGGTCTGTCGCTGTTCGTCTACGAGCGCGATGAACACATGCGCATCCGCCGCCTCGAGGACAAGCTCGGCATCCACGGATCGCCCACCTGCGAGCTGCAGTTCACCGACGCCCCGGCGCTCCTCGTCGGGGAGCGCCGGCGGGGGCTGACCACGTATGTCATGAGCCTCATGAACGGCGCCCGCCTGGCGATCTCCGCCCAGGCCCAGGGCATCGCCGAGGCTTCGTACCGAGCGGCCGAGAAGTACGCCGGCGAGCGTGTGCAGTTCGGCAAACCCATCCGTGACCTCACCGCGGTGGCCGCGGTGCTCGCCGACATGCGCGTCGACCTCGAGGCGTCGCGGGCGCTGCTCTATGACACCGCCCTCATCGTCGACCTCAAGGACGGGCTGGAGCACCGCATCGCCGGCCTGGCCTCCGCCGACGGCGACGACGCGGCAGCCGAGCTCAAGGCCCTCAAGCGGGAGCTCAAGGGGGCGACGCGCCTCGCGGCCCTCTTCACGCCAATGTGCAAGGCCTTCTCGACCGAGATGGCCAACCGGGTCGCCTACGACGCCATCCAGGTCCACGGCGGCTCGGGCTACATGCGCGACTTCGCCGTCGAGCGCCACGCCCGTGACGCCCGCATCACCAACATCTACGAGGGCACCACCCAGCTGCAGATCGTCGCTGCCATCGGCGGCGTCCTCGGCGGCACCCTGGCAGGACGGCTCGACGAGCTCGACGGCGGCGACTTCTCCTCGACGCCCGAGCTGCTCACCGGCCTGCGCGAGCAGCGGACCCGGCTCGAGGAGATGATCGAGCGCGTGCGGGACGTCGGTGAGGAGCGCTTCCGCGACTACCACGCCCGGCGTCTCGTCGAGGCCGGAACAGACGTCGTCTGCGGCTACCTGCTGGCCCGCGACGCGCAGATCGACGCCCGCAAGCTGCTCGTCGCCCGCCACTTCGTCGAAGCGGCCGGCGGGCGCGTCGCCGCCGCGACCGCCCGCGTCGTCGAGAGCCGTCCCGGCGACCTCGACGATCTCGCCCGGCTCGGCCGTCTGGACCTCTCCTAGGCCCTCGTCCGCGTGCTCGCCCGAGGCGGTGGCCTCGGGATTCAAGTCCTGCCCCCCGATCTGCCGATACCTGTGCCAGGTACCCCCCGTGGACGGGCCGGGAGCGCGCCGGACGGGTCACGCCAGCGGAATACGCAGCCGGTGCGCTCCCGGCCCGTCCATGTCCGGGGACCGTCCGGCGAGTGCGTCACTTGCCGACGTCGCACCGACGTCGCACCGCCCGGAAGTCGCGGACATGGCCCGTCGCTCTCGTCCTCTGCTACAGTTGCCACCGTGAGCACCCCGGAGAGGCCGCGATGATCTACTGCGTCGTCCCCCGTGAGCTCGGCGAAGACGTCTTCCGCCGTCTCGAGGAGCGCTACAGCGACAACCCGAACGTGACCGTCATCTGGGAACGGCGCCGCGGCGAGCGGCGGTCCGGTCAGGGCGGCGGAGGCAAGCGCACGCTGCGAGACCGGCGCCGGCGACGGCTGCCCGGCGACGCCCCCGTATGAGAGCGACCCCTTCGCGATGACCGCCCCGGCAGCCGGCCGGCCGGCCAAGACCGTCGCCGAGACCAGGACGACGCTCGCCCAGCTCATGATGCCCAAGGACGCCAACTTCATGGGCACCATCCACGGCGGCGTGATCATGAAGCTCATCGACGAGGCGGCCGGCATCGCCGCCTACCGGTTCTGCCGCCGTCGCGTGGTCACCGCTCACATCGACTCCATCGACTTCCACCATCCGGTCGAGGTCGGCAGCCTGGTGCGCATCCTCGCCAGCGTGAACTTCGCAGGGCGCACCTCCATGGAGATCGGCGCCCGGGTCGAGAGCGAAGACCTCGAGAGCGGCCGCGTCACCCACACGAACTCCGCCTACCTCGTCTTCGTCGCGCTCGGGGACGACGGCCGGCCGGTCGAGGTCCCCGAGCTGCTCGTCGAGACCGCCGACGAGGAGCGCCGGCGGCGAGAGGCGGAGACGCGACGCGCGCGCCGGACGGCGACTCACCGGCCGCCGTCCGCCTGAGCGGGACCCGACCGTCCCATCGTTCCTCAAGCCGTCCTGCCCCGATTCCGATACTTGTGCGTGACGGACCACCGTCCGGCGGACGGACCTGTGGTCCCCACCCGCGAGAAGGAGACGACGATGGGACGCATGGCCACCGGCTGGCACCTCACGAAGGAGTGTGCCGACGTCATCAGGCATGACAAGTCACTGATCGTGTATCCGATCATCGCCGGCCTCGCGGAACTGGCGGTCATCGCGGCGTTCGCACTGCCCTTCTGGGCCTCCGGCGCCTTCTCGACGTCTCGCGGCGGCGTCACCGTGATCGACGTCGTCGGCATCGTCGCCTTCTACTTCGTCTCCTACTTCGTGATCGCGTTCTGCAGCGCGGCACTCGTGGGCGCCGCGCTGGCCCGCCTGCGTGGAGGCGAGCCCACGATCGGCGAGGGCTTCCGCGCCGCGACCTCGCACTTCGGAGCGCTGGCGGGCTGGGCGGCGATCGGCGCGTCGATCGGTCTGGTGCTCAGCCTCATCCAGGAGAAGCTCGGGGTGGCCGGGCAGATCGTCGGCGGTCTCGCCGGAGCGGCGTGGGGAGTGATCACGTTCCTCGTCGTGCCCACGATCGTCGCGGAAGACCTCGGACCCAAGGCCGCCATCAAGCGATCGACCTCCCTGCTCAAGCAAACGTGGGGAGAGCAACTGACCGGGCGCTTCGCCATCGGCGCGGTGTTCGCCCTGCTCCTCCTCGCGACGATCGTCGTGGGAACCGTGGCCATCATCTTCGCGTCCATGGCCTCGGCGGCCGTAGCCATCGTCGTCGCCGTCGTCCTGGGTCTTCTGGTCGGCGTCCTGGTGCTGCTCGCGCAGACCTTCAACGGCGTCTTCTCAGCCGCCCTCTACCAGTTCACGACCACCGGCGATGCCGGACGGGGCTTCGACACCGAGACGATGAGGACCGCACTGGTGCCACGCCGGGGCCGGGCGCCCTCCAGCGGCGCGATGCTCCAGGGCTGAGGGTCACGCAGGCGAGGATGCGGCGGGCGCGCGGCGCCCTTCGAGCCGGAGCAGCTCGTTCATCGCGGCGTCGGCCACCGCCAGCTGCGATTCGTCCGGCTCCCGGGTCGTCGCCATCCGCTGCAGCTCCAGACCCGGCCGCTTCACGAGCTCCGCGAGCGGGTGTCCTTGGTGGCGCGCCGCCCAGGAGAAGAGCTCCACGGCGGCGCCCAGACCGGCGATCCCGACGGCGAGCACGGCGGCGGGATTGCGGTCGGCGTTGAACCGCCGGAGCAGAAGGTTGCCGAGCGCGCTCGTCAGCAGCAGCGGCGCGACGAGCATGCTCCCACAGCGTACGTGTTCCTTCCCGGCCGTCGTCGCCGACGTCCCCGACTCGGTCGCCGCGACGCTCTTGTGCTCCGCGCCGTGGTAGCCGGCGACCCGCGAGTCCCGCAGTGTGAGCAGCGCCGGCGCCAGCGTGAGGGCGGCGACGAGCGTCTCTTTGAGGACCGGCGACCCGCCGGGCCAGCGGCGGACCACGGTCCCGGCCAGCGCGCCGGCACCGGCGGCCGCGAGCAGACGGGGGTCCTCCTGCGGCAGCACCGGTCCCATCCGGCGCCTCACCGCCGGCAGGACGGCCAGCGACTCCGCGACCCGGCTCACACCGCGGACGAACGGTACCCGGCCCAGACGCCGTCCCCCCGGCGTGGTCGGGCGGCGTCCGGAGCGCACCTCGATGCGCCCGTCGGGCCGCCGGACCGCCGCCGCCCAGTGCGAGCCGCCCATGAACATCACGCCGTCGCGCAGCGCCATGCCGCCGAACTGCATCCCGGCGCCCCCGGTCTCGCGGCCCCAGCCCGTCGCCTGTGTGCCCGTCTCGCGGGCCCGTCGCTTCGTCATCGCTCCGTCCATCCTCCGTGACGCCGTCACGGTTGCCGCATGAGTCTCCTGATACCCCGCACCGCCTGACGGATGCGTTCCTCGTTCTCGACCAGCGCGAACCGCACGTGGCCGGCCCCGGAGACCCCGAAGCCGACGCCCGGCGAGACCGCCACCTTGGCATCGCGCAGCAGCAGCTTGGCGAACTCCAGCGAGCCGAGCCCGCTGAACTGCTCCGGGATGCGCGCCCAGACGAACATCGTCGCCTTGGGCGGGGTCACCGGCCACCCGGCCCGCCGCAGCCCGTCGCACAGCACGTCGCGCCGCCGCTGGTACACATCGCGTATCTGCAACGGTACCTCGTCATGCTCGTTCAGGGCGATCGTCGCCGCGATCTGGATCGGCTGGAAGATCCCGTAGTCGAGGTAGCTCTTGAGGCGGGCGAAGCCGTACAGGACGTCGGCGTTGCCGGCGCAGAAGCCGACCCGCCAGCCGGCCATGCTGTAGCTCTTCGAGAGGGAGAAGAACTCCACCGCGACTTCTTCGGCGCCGGGCACCTGCAGGATGCTCGGCGGACGGTAGCCGTCGAAAGCGATGTCGGCGTAGGCGAAGTCGTGGACGATGAACATGTCCCGCTCGCGGGCGAACTCGATCAGGCGCGCGAAGAAGTCGAGGTCCACGCAGGCGGTCGTCGGATTGTGCGGGAAGCAGGCGAGCAGCATCCGCGGCCGCGGCCAGGCGTGATCCCAGGCGACACGGAGCGCCTCGAGGAACGGCCCGCCGATCTCGGCCTGGTCGAGCGACATCGGGACGGTCGTGATGTCCGCTCCGGCGAGGACGGCACACTGCAGATGGATCGGATACGAGGGCTCCGGCACGAAGGCCGCGTCGCCGGACCGCAGGAGCACCCAAGCCAGGTGGGCCATGCCCTCCTTGGCGCCGATGGTGGCGACCAGCTCCGACTCCGGATCGAGCTCGACGCCGTACCGGCGCTGGTACCACGCGGCCATGGCGCGGCGAAGCCCCTTGATACCGCGTGAAGCCGAGTACCGGTGGTTGCGCCCGTCGGCCACCGCCTGGCAGAGTTTGTCGACGATGGGGGCGGGCGTCGGGATGTCGGGGTTGCCCATGCCCAGGTCGATGATGTCCTCGCCGCGACGGCGAGCCTCCATCTTGAGGTCGTCGACCGCCTGGAACACGTACGGCGGCAGCCGGTCGATGCGACGGAGCTCCAGCACAGGTCCTACCTCCAACCGGTCGTCAGTGCTGCGCGATGACCCGCGGTGCGCTCGGCGATCTCCACCGGCCTCGTGGTGGCCGGACCTCCACAGTCCTGCACCGCGAAGTGCGTCAGTATGTACGATGGCGGTACGAGTCGCAAGGAGGCGAGGCGCCGAAGAGCGGGCGATCGGCTCCCCAGGACTGGACGCAGGGTGGCCGCGGTGTGACCATAGCGACACGCGCGGCGCCCCGATGGCGTCGCGGTCCAGACATGGAACGCACGGCGCACGGCGCCGCAGGACGAGCGGAGAGGTGACATGGGCATCTTCGACGATGTGAAGAAGGCCGCGGCCACGGTGGCCGGCGAGGTGAAGGAGGCCGGCAAGGCCGTCGGCGCCGAGGCGGGCAAGGCAGGCAGGGTCGCGCAGGCGCAGGTCAAGCTGCGGTCGCTGCAGGGGGAGCAGGGGGACGCCGAGAAGGAGCTCGGACAGGCCGCCTACGACCTCGCCGAGAGCGGTCAGCTCGCGACGCCCGCCCTCGAAGAGGCGGTCGCCAAGGTACGCGAGGCCAGGGCCGCGGTGGCCGTCAAGGAGGCCGAGATCGAGGCCATCAAGGCGGAGGAGCGCTCCGGCGGTACGTCGGCCTCCTCCGACTCGGAGGCAGGCCACCAGTCGCCTCCGCCGGTCGCCCCGCAGTCGGACGCCGACCCGGCGCAGGGCTCCGAGTCGCAGGGCGACTCGCAGTCCCAGATGCCCGGCACCTGACAACGTTCACCGCGACAGGGCGGGAACGTCGCCGCCGGGTCGCCCGGCGGCCGGCCGGTCTCGCCGCCGCCTCTGGTACGCTAGCCACGACCGACGTCCTGCGAGCCGGGAGCCGCCGACCGTGAACGCCCAGCGACAGACCCGAGCGACGCCCGGCGACCGCGTCCCCATCGCCGAACTCCTCCCCGACACCAGGGTGGTCGGCTCCTACCTCTGCACCGGCAAAGAGGTGGCCACCACACGCGACGGCAGGGAGTTCCTGCGCCTCGTCCTCAGAGACGCCACCGGCGAGATCAAGGCGATCTGCTTCGATCCGTCGGAAGAGGCTCTCGAGGACCTGCGGGCAGGCCACGTCGTCAAGGCCGTCGGCCAGTACACGGCCAGCCAGCAGTACGGCCCGCAGATCAAGCTCCAGCAGGTGTACCTCCTTGACGAGGGCGACTACGACCCGGCGGTCCTCGTGCCGGTGTCCCCGGTGCCGCTGGCCGACCTGGAGCGACGACTCGAGTCCCTGACCGGCTCACTCGCCGACCCCGACCTGCGGGCGCTGGTGACGCGGGCGCTCGATCCCGGCCGGGAACCCGGCGCCACGTTCAGGCGGGCACCGGCCGCCGTCTACCACCACCACGCCTACCTCTACGGGCTGCTCGAGCATTCGCTGTCGGTCGCAGAGGCCGCGGCCGCGATCGCCGCTGAGAACCCGCGCGTCGACCGCGACATGGTCGTCGCCGGCGGCCTGCTGCACGACATCGGCAAGACGGCCTCGTACTCGACCGACCTCTTCCGCCCCGGCCTCACCGATGAGGGAAGACTGCGAGGCGAGATCGTGATCGGGACGGCCATGGTGGAACGGCTCATCCGCGACGAGGTCGAACTGCCGCCGGACACGGCGACCCGGCTGCTCCACATCATCGTGTCGCACCACGGCGAGCGCGAGAAGGGCAGCCCGGCCGTCCCGATGACGCGTGAAGCGGTCGTCGTCCACTACTGCGACGACATGACCGCCAGGCTGGCGGCCTTCGACGAGACGGAGCGGACCACCCCGGACGGAGAGCGCTGGACGAGCTACAACAAGATGATGGAGACGGCGCTGTTCCTGGGCGACGCCGACTCGGCGCCGGAGCCGCTCGACGATGAAGACTCGCCGCCCGCCCCGTCAGATGAGGGGGATCCGCCGGCCGAGCCGATCGACGGCGACCCGGCCGTCGGCGGCGCAGCCGACAGGCCCGCAGGCGCCGAGGCGCCGTCGCTCTTCGACTGAGGTCCGGGACCGGGCCCGGCGGTCAGCTCCCGCCCCAGAGCTCCCTGCAGTCCGCCAGGACCGCAGCCGCGTGGCCCTTGGGCTTCACCTTCTGGTACACCTTGCGAAGGGTACCGTCCGGCTCGATGAGGAACGTCGTCCGTTTCGCCACGCCCACCAGCGGACGGGCGACACCGAAGGCCGCCGCGACCGTGTACTCCACATCGGAGATCAGCGGCATGCGCAGCCCGTGCTTGTCCGCGAACCGGGTGTTGGCCGCCGGCTTGTCCACGCTCGCGCCGACCACCTGGATCCCCAGCGACTCGAAGTCGTCCAGCAGGCCGTTGAACTCAACGGCTTCCGTCGTTCAGCCGCTGGTGTTGGCCTTGGGGTAGAACCACAGCACTGTGCGCGCCTGCGGATGGCCGAGGTCGATGTCGCGACCGTCGTACGTGGTCCCGACGACCTCCGGCGCCTTGTCGCCAGGTTGGAGCATGCCGACCTCCGGAGTCGAGCGTGACGCGGGCTGCCGCCCGTCAGTCCAGAACGACGTCGTCCGCCACCGCGGGGGCTGCTACGGCCAGATAGGTGAGCGGACCGAGTCCTACGTTGGAGAGCTGGTGAGCGACCCCGGCGGGGACGACGATCGTGTCCCGTTCGCCGAGCTTGTACATCGTCCCGTCGACCTCCAGCTGGGCGGTCCCTTCGAGCACCATGTAGAGCTCTTCCTGGTCACGATGCGTGTGCCGCAGTTGCGACCCCTCGTTGACCGTCCACACGTTGGCGCGCAGCTGCTCCGCCCCGCCCCGGTCGCCGACGCGCTGGACGCTGACCTGCTCAGTCACGACCTCAGTCGGCGCCCCATGGACGACCTTGAGGACCCGCTTGTCGATCATCGTGCCTCCTTGAGCTCGTGGCCGGGACCCGCCCTTCCGCGCCACGGCCCGCGGCGGATGCATACCCCGGCGGCGGTCCCTCGAACCGGCGGGCGCGCCTCACGTGGCCGAGGCGCCGCGACTGACGGCGAAGACGGCGATACGGGCCCGCAGGTTCGGCAGCGGCAGCGGCGCGGCCCGCTTCTCGAACGAACGCAGGTACGCCTCCCGCTCGATCCGCAGGCCCTCATGGGAGCACAGCCGGCGGAAGTCGTGGACGGTGCAGAGGTGGATGTTGGGCGTGTCGTACCACTCGTAGGGGAGCTCATTCGAGATCGGCATGTGACCCCCGAACAGGAGCTGGGCCCTCGTCCGCCAGTGGGCGAAGTTCGGGAAACTCACCATCGCCAGCTTGCCGACACGGGCCATCTCGCGGACGACCAGCCGCGGCCGGCGGAGCTGCTGCAGGCTGAAGCTCAGGATGACCACGTCGAACGAGGCATCGTCGTAGTCGGCGAGGCCCTCGTCGAGGTCGCCGTGATACACGGACAGACCCCGCGCCACGCACGCCTCGACCGCCGACGGCGAGATCTCCACCCCGCTGCCGCGCACGTCCTTCTTCTCGATGAGCTCCGCCAGCAGGTCGCCGTCGCCGCACCCGAGGTCGAGGACGGTGGCCCCTCGCGGGACCCAGTCCTCGATGAGCAGGTAGTCGATACGCCTCATCCGCGCCCCCAGCGCCGCCGCAGGCCGCGACGGCCCTCGCCCCGCGCCGGTTCGCCCGCCGCCGGTTCTTCCGCCGCGAGCTCGCCGCCCGCCGCCTCGGTGGCCGACGTCCCGGGACCGCTCACAGACGACCGCGCGCCGTCGGTCGCGGCGCCCCCCGCGTCGGTCGCGGCGTCGTCCGCCGAGGCCCGGAACGTCGGCTTGCCGGGGCTGAAGTGGTACGTGCGCGCACCGCTGGCGAGGAACGCCGCGATGACGCCCTCCATCTTCTCGCGTTCCAGCAGGAAGGCATCGTGACCGAAGCCGCTCTCCACCTCGTAGTAGCTCACGTGCTTGTGAGTCGTCCGCAGCGCGCTGACGATCTCCTTGAGCTGATACGGCGGATGCAGCCAGTCGCTGGAGAAGGCCATCACCAGGAAGCGGGCCGTCACGTCGCGGAAGACGTCGGACAGGCTGCGGCCGCCTCTCGTCATGTCGAAGTAGTCGAGCGCCCGTGTGATGTAGAGGTAGGTGTTGGCGTCGAACCGCTCGGTGAACGACAGCCCCTGATACCGCAGGTAGCTCTCCACCTGGAAGTCGGCCGAGAAGGTGAACGAGTAGTCGTGGATGTCCTGCAGGCGACGGCCGAACTTCTCGCGCATCGCCTCGTCCGAGAGATAGGTGATGTGGCCGATCATCCTGGCCACCGCCAGTCCCTTGGCCGGACGGCCGCGCCCGTAGTAGTCGCCGCCGTTCCAGTCCGGGTCGGCCATGATCGCCTGACGTCCGACCTCGTTGAACGCGATGGCCTGCGTCGGCTGCCGGGCCGCCGTCGCCATGGCGATGACCTGATGGACGCGCTCCGGGTGGGCGACGGCCCACTGAAGCGCCTGCATGCCGCCCATGGAGCCCCCCATCACGGCGAGCAGTCGCTCGATGCCCAGGTGGTCGAGCAGCAGCGCCTGTGCCTCGACCATGTCGCCGACCGTGATGATCGGGAAGCGGATCCCGTACGGCTCGCCGGTACGCGGGTCGATCGACGAGGGACCGGTCGAGCCGCCGCAGCCGCCGATGACATTCGAGCAGATGATGAAGTACTTGTCGGTGTCGAGCGCCTTGCCTGGACCGATGAGGATGTCCCACCAGCCCGGTCGCTTGTCGTCGGGCGCGTGCAGTCCGGCGACGTGCGCGTCACCGGAGAGGGCGTGCTGGACGAGGATGGCGTTGTCGCAACGGTCGCTCAGCGTGCCGTACGTCTCGTACGCGACGGTGATGGGACCGAGACGGTCGCCGCTCTCCAGCGACAGCTTGTCGGGCGGTTCGGCCAGCACGACGGTCCGGGGAGCGACGATGCCGGCGTTGCCGGCATCGTCGCCGAGCCCGACCGGCACATCGCCGATGGTCTTGCTGGTGTCCGCGCGATCGGCCATCGCCCTGCGGCCGGTCAGACCGCCTCCAGCGCCTGATCGATGTCGGCCAGGATGTCCTCGATCGCCTCGATGCCGATGGAGAGACGGAGGAAGTCCTCCCCGACGCCGGCGGCGGTGAGCTCGTCGGCCGACTGCTGCGAGTGGGTCGTGCTGGCGGGATGGATCACCAGCGACTTCGCGTCGCCGATGTTCGCGAGGTGCGAGAGCAGGGTGCACGATTCGACGAACCGGCGGCCGGCCTCACGTCCTCCCACGATGCCGAACCCGACCATGGCTCCGTACAGACCGCGATAGTGGTAGCGGCGGGCGACGTCGTGCGTCGGATGGTCGGCCAGACCCGGATACAGCACCCAGGCCACCTTCGGATGCTCGACGAGATGGTCGGCGACGGCCGCTCCGTTGGTGCTGTGACGCTCCATCCGCACGTGCAGCGTCTCGACCCCGAGCAGGAGGAGGTACGCATTGAACGGCGACAGGCACCCGCCGAGATCACGCAGGATCTGCGTACGAGCCTTGGCCGCGAACGCGACCGGGCCGAAGCTCTGCGTGAAGCGGATCCCGTGATAGGTGGGATCAGGCTCGGACAGCGAGGGATGGCGGCCGCTGGCCGACCAGTCGAAGCGGCCTCCGTCGACCAGGATGCCGCCGATCGAGGTGCCGTGACCGCCGAGGAACTTGGTGAGCGAATGGAAGACGATGTCGGCGCCGTGCTCCAGCGGGTGGACCAGATAGGGCGTCGGCATGGTGTTGTCGACCACCAGGGGCAGCGACGCCTCATGGGCGACCTCGGCCACGGCCGCGATGTCGAGGGTGTCGAGCCGCGGGTTGGCGACCGTCTCCGCGTACACCAGCTTCGTCTGCGGCGTGATGGCCCGCCGGAAGGCGTCGGGGTCGGTCCCGTCGACGAACGTCACATCGATGCCCATGCGGGCCAGCGTCTGGCCGAGCAGCGTCAGTGACCCGCCGTAGAGCGAGGCGGCCGAGACCACGTGGTCTCCCGTCGCCGCCAGGGTGAGGACGCACGCGGTGAGCGCCGCCTGACCCGACGAGAACGCGACCGCCGCCGCGCCCCCCTCGAGGGCGGCCACGCGCTCCTCCAGCACCGCCACGGTCGGATTGGAGATGCGAGAGTAGATGTGGCCCTCCGCTTCGAGGGCGAACAGCTTCGCCGCGTGGTCGGAGTCTTCGAACACGAACGAGGTCGACTGGTAGATGGGCACCGCCCGCGCCCCGGTCGCCGGGTCGGGCCGCTGTCCCGCGTGGAGGGCCAGCGTCTCGAAGTGGCGCTCCTGAGATCCTGTCGTCTGTCGATCGGTCACCGTATCTTCTCCGCCTCGTGGCTGTACGCTGGGTGACGCTCAAGTGTAGTACAAGCGCGTCGAAACACGGTCCGGCGCCCTCGCGCGATAGGATTCCCACCTGTGAGCCCCGACCCTTCTCAGACTCGCCGGAACGACACCGGACGCCGGGATGCCGCCCTCGCGGCACTGCGACGGGAACTGCCCGGGGTGCGCGCCGACGTGCCGCTCGCCCCATTCTGCGCCTACCGCGTCGGCGGCCCGGCACAGTACCTCGTCGAGGCACACGACGCAGGGGCCATGACGCGCGCCCTCTCGGTCGCCCGGGGGCTCGACCTTGCCGTCACAGTCCTCGGCCAGGCGACCAACGTGCTGGTCGCCGACGAAGGGGTGCGAGGCCTCGTCATCCTGGCACGGAACGGCGAGCAGGAGATCGACGACGACGTCCTTGCGGTCGGCTCGGGCGCCGTGCTCACCCAGGTCATCGCCGACCTCGCCGAACGCTCGCTCGGCGGCCTCGAGTTCGCCGGCAACATCCCGGGGTCGGTCGGCGGGGCGGTGGTCGGGAACGCCGGCGCCTACGGCCGCTGCGTCGCCGACGTCCTCATCGACGTGACGCTGGTCGGTCCTGACGGCACAACGGCGACCGTCGCGCCGGACGCCCTCGCCTTCGCCTACCGCACGAGCGTCCTGAAGAGCGGCTCTCCCGACGAGGGGACGACGGCCGCGGCCGACGCGGGACGACTCGACGGCGCCGTGGTGCTCGGCGCCCGGTTCCGGCTCACCCCCGGCTCGCGCAGCGCCCTCCTCGACGAGATCGCCCGCGACGCCGAGCTGCGCCGCTCCAAGCATCCGCTGGAGTACGCGTCCTGCGGCAGCTACTTCAAGAACCCGAGCCCCGAGCGCCCCGCCGCCCGCTACATCGAGGAGACCGGGCTCAAGGGACTGACCGTCGGGAGAGCCCGCGTCAGCCAGCGCCACGCCAACTTCCTGGTGGCGCTCGACGGCGCGTTCGCCGCCGACATCCAGGCGCTGGCCGCCGAGGTCAAGCGTCGCGTCCTGGAGGAACACGGCGTCGAGCTCGAAGAAGAGGTCGTGCGCCTGGGGGGCGCCTGAGCGGGCGGCCGTCGAGGCGCGTCGGCGTAGGTGACATCACGTTCGTCCGCACGGCGAACCACCGACGGACGCCGTGCGTCACTAGGGACAGGGAGGTCGAGGATCGACGAGCTGCCGGCCGGTCTCCACGCCCGTCTCGTACGCGGGCAGCCGGAAGCACGCGCGGAGCTCTTCCGGCGCTACGCGCCCCAGGTGAGGCGCATCCTCTTCCTCCAGGGGTACTGTGAGGAGGTCGACGACGCCGTGCAGGAGGTCTTCGTGAAGGTGTTCCGGGCCCGGCTGCCTCGTGAGGAGACGTTCCTCGCCTGGTTCTACCGGCTCATCCTCAACACCGGCCGGGACATGGGGCGCCGTCGCAGGACACGGGCCGACCTTGCGGCACGCCTGCGGCAGGCCGCGCCGTCGACCGGCGCCGTGGAGGACCCGATGCCGGCGGACCCGGCGTTGCGCGACGCGCTCACCGCCCTCGCCCCCGAGGCCCGCGAAGCGGTGGCTCTGCGCTTCTACGCCGATCTCTCCCTTGAGCAGATCGCCACCGCCCAGGAGGTGCCGCTGGGCACCGTCAAGTCGAGGTTACACGGTGCCCTGAAGAGACTGAGGGTCGCCCTGCGGGAGAACGAAGGCGCATCGTCATGAGGACGTCGTGATGGATCACGGGGATCGGGACACTCGCGGCGAGCGCACCGACGGTCGGCCGGGTGAGCGCACGGCACTCGATGACCGGCTGCTCGCGTACGCCCTCGGTCTGGAGGACGACCCGGCGCTGCGCGAGGAGCTCGAACGTTCGCAGGACCTGCGCCAGAGGCTGGCCGACATCGCCGCCGACCTCGACGCGATCGAAGACCGGCTCGACGACGCGGTACCGCGGCCGCCGGACGAGTGGGCCGACCTCTCCGCCGGCCGCTGGGACGGGCTGCGCCCCTACGTCTCCGTCCCCGGATCGGAGGAGTCGGCCCAGGAACGCCGGGCCGAGCGCCCGGGGACCCCGTTCTGGCGACGTACCCGCACGGTCCTGCCGACCGTTGTGGCGGTCCTCGCCGCGGTCGTGGTGATCGGGATCGTCATCGGACGCGACGGCTTCGACCCCCTGACGTCGGGCGGCGGCGACGGCGCCTCCATGAGCGAGAGCCTCTCGAAAGAGGACGCGGGGGGTGGGGCTCCCGAGGCCGATCGCGCCGCCGGGCTGGAGGTCGCCGGCGCGGCAGCCTACGACACGGTCGTGCTCGCCGAGGCCGGGCGTGCAGAGGACGGACGCCAGGAGTTCACCATCGTCGAGACGCTCAAAGGCGACGTCGCCGGAGCGGTGACCCTCGAGACGGCTCCCGAGACGGCGGTGGAACCGGGCACGCGGGCGCTGCTGTTCCTGGAGCCGTCGGGCGGAGAACAGAACGCGGCAGCGCCGGAGATCGTGCAGGACGACGCCGAGGCGGCGACCGCGGACCAGACGGAGAGCGCGGCGCCGACCGGAGCGGCAGGACGCGGCTACTCCTTCCGTGAGGAGCCGGCCGTCGTCCTGGAGCTGCCGGCCGGGACGGCCCCGGGCGACATCCGCCTCCGGTAGCCGAAGCGGGTCCGCAGACACGGAGCGGGCGGGCGGGTCTCGTGTACCCGCCCGCCCGCGTCCCGAGCCGGCCCGCGGGCTGGCCGGCCCGACTCGTCGCCCGGCGTCGCCGGGCCGATCCTCAGCCGAGCGGCGACGTGAGCGCGGCGCGGTCCTGGTGCTGCTTGTACTCCGACGCCATCTCGAGGAGACCGCCGGGGAACTCGTAGGCGTCCATGAGGCCGACGTAGTCGTCCGCGCAGAACGCCTCCGGATTGTGCACGCCGGCTTCCGGATCGCCGGGGTGGCTGCCGAGCTTGCCGGCGGCCAGAAGCTCCATGGTGATGACCGGTGTGAAGGCGGTCTGCGCGACCACGACCTGCGTGCCGTATTTCTCGACGCACTCCTGGTTGTCGGCCACCTGATAGAGGTAGACCTCGCGGGTCATGCCGTCCTTGATGCCGCGGACCCATGTCCCGGCCGCCGTCTTGCCCACGTACCGCTTGCCGATCTCGTTAGGATCCGGCGCCGCGGCCGCGACCACGTCGCGCGGCGCGACCTCCACGTCGCCGACCCTGATCTTCTCCTTGTCGTCGATGTTCACCGACTTGAAGATCTCCATGGCCTGCATGAACTCGTCGCCCAGGGCGTACTTGAACGTCGCCTTCTTCACGCCCTTGAGACGGTCGGCGTTGTGGCCGATCTGGACGACCTCCTCGTGCTCCACGTGGCCGACCTCGACCTCACCGATGCCCTCCGGGAGCCAGAACGGCTCGAGCTCGGCGAACGGCTCGATCGTGCGCCACCCCCCGCCGGCCTCCCAGATGATGGCCGGGTTGCTGCACTCCTCGATGGTGGTCCAGATCGAGAACCCGAAGCTGATGCCGGTGGCGCCGGGGATCTCGAGGTTCGAACCGTCGCGGATGCCGATCTCCTCGATCTCGTCGAAGAGGTGGTCGGCGGCGTAGCGGGCGAAGTAGTCCGCCATGCCGGGCTCGACCCCGAAGCCGGCCAGCGCGTACTTGCCGATCTTCTCGAACTCGGGGCTCAGCGGGTACTCGTCGTCGCCGAGCTTCTTGCCGCACTGGTGCATCGGGTCGGTGGCGTGCGGCTCCGAGAGCGTCATCGCCGTGTCGAGGTAGTGTGTCTGCGCCTTGAGCGCAGCCTGAAGGAGCGATGGATTGAAGTTCGGCGCGCAGACGTTGCAGATGACGTCCACGCCGTGCTCGCCGGCCAGGGCGGCGACCGCGTCGGCGTCGACCGCGTCGACCTGCGCCGGGACGAGACGCTCGTCCTTGAGCCGGGCGGCCAGCTTCTGCGGCCGACTCGCTTCGTAGTCGGCCATGACCATCGTCTCGAGCCAGTCGGCCTCGGGATCGCGACGCAGCGCGACCGCGGCGATGGACTCGCCTACACCACCGGTGCCGACGACTAGCGCTTTCATCTCCCGCTCCCTGGATCGCTGACGGCGCCGATGCTACACCCTCTCCGGCCTCCGTCAAGACCGATATTCGGGCCGATATTCGCTCGAACTGGTACTCATTCGTCTCGGAAGAGACGAAGAGGAACGAATCACGTAGCATTCGTGGCCGGGAAGCGACGCCTCCCGGCGGGACCGGGCGGGCTTCGCCACCGCGTCGAAAGCGGAGCCCCCGGAGCGGCCATACGGTACACGTGGCGGTGCTTTACCCGTTCGGTTAAAGACGCGTAGACTCCTCCTCGACGCCGCTCACGAGGCGGTCCGGCCCACGGCCTGCCGTGAGCGGCGTCCCGACCGTTCCGCACAACGACGATGCGAGACCACAGTCTCGTCGACGGGGAGGTGCATAGGACCAGGGTCCCGCGCCGGGAGACGGTTCTCGGCGCCATGGACATGGTGGTGAGACACGCAGATCCAAGCGCTACGATGCGCCTGCTGTGGGCGGCATACGCTACGATGCGTCCCCGCCCTTGTCACGACCATTGAAAGGAGGCCCCGCCGCGCTGTGCGAGCGGGGGTCGCCATGGGTGAGTTCAACTGCCTCAAGGCTCCCAAGGAAGACTACGGAACGCTGAAGAACTACATCGACGGCGAGTGGGTCGAAGCGACGACCGACCGCACTCTCGACGTCGAGAACCCGGCCACCGGCGAGATCATCGGCAAGGTGCCGCTCTCCCCGGCCGCCGACATGGAGGCCGCCATCAAGGCGGCGAACGACGCCTACTGGGACTGGCGCTCGACGCCGCCGATCGTCCGCGCCCGCTACATGTTCAAGATCAAGGACCTCCTCGAGAAGAACTTCGAGGAGATCTCGCGGGTAGCCACCCAGGAGCACGGCAAGCACATCGACGAGGCGCGCGGCGAGACCCGGCGGGCCATCGAGAACGTCGAGACGGCGGCCGGCATCCCGACCATGATGATGGGCTACCACCTCGAAGACGGGGCCGCCAAGAACATCGACGAGATGGTCGTCCGCCAGCCGATGGGCGTCTTCGGACACATCGCCCCGTTCAACTTCCCCGGCATGGTGCCCTACTGGTTCTGGCCCTACGCGCTGGCCACCGGCAACACCTTCATCCTCAAGCCCAGCGAGCAGACGCCGATCACCCTGCAGCGCACCTTCGAGGTCCTCGAGGACGCCGACCTGCCGCCGGGCGTGTTCAACCTCGTCAACGGCGACAAGACAGCCGCCGACGCGATGCTCGACAGCCCCGACGTGCAGGGCGTGACCTTCGTCGGCTCGACGCCGGTCGGCAAGCACATCTACGCCCGCTGCGGCGAGACCGGCAAGCGCTGCATCGCCCAGGCCGGCGCCAAGAACTTCCTCACCGTCATGCCCGACGCCGAGATCGACCGCGCCATGCCCAACATGATGGCCAGCTTCTTCGGCAACAGCGGCCAGCGCTGCCTGGCCGGGGCCAACCTGGTGGCGGTCGGTGACATCTACGACGAGCTCAAGGAGAAGTTCGTCGCCGCGGCGAGCAAGCTCAAGGTCGGCCCAGGCCTCGACGAGAGCTGCCAGATGGGTCCAGTCATCTCCGCCAAGAGCGTCGAGCGCATCCACGGCTACATCGAGGGAGCCGTCAAGCAGGGCGCCAGGCTCATCCTCGACGGACGCGGCGTAGAGGTCCCGGGCTACGAGGGCGGCCACTGGGTCGGGCCGACGATCCTCGATGACTCCACCCCCGAGATGACCCACTGTCAGGAGGAGATCTTCGGGCCGGTCGCCTCGATCATCCGGGTCGCCGACCTCGAGGAGGCGATCAGGATCACCAACGCCTCGCCGTTCGGCAACTCGGCCTCCATCTACACGCAGAGCGGCCGTGTCGCGCGGACCTTCCAGTACAAGTGCCAGGCGGGCAACATCGGCGTCAACCTCGGCATCCCGGCCCCGATGGCCTATTTCCCGTTCGCCGGCCAGAAGGACAGCTTCTTCGGCAACATGCACGGGCAGGGCTCCGATGTCGTACAGTTCTTCACCGACTCGAAGGTGCTGATCATCCGGTGGTGAGACGAGACCCAGAACGTGGGTACAAGCGTCCCACCACGATCAAGCAAAGGAGAGACGGTGGCTCGCGACTTCCCTGAGATCACCAATTTCGGCACCGCCTTCCGCTTCGCGCTGGAGGCGGAGGCAGCGGCCGGCGACATCGCCGCCGCCGCCCAGGGCCTGGCGCCGGACGAGGCATGGCGGGCGAAGCTCGAGGAGCTCGCCTGCACGCACGACGACCGGGTCCAGAAGTTCCGCATGATCCGCCAGGAGGTCAACGAGATGACCCTGGAGCCGATCTCGGACTTCGACGGCGAACGCTACCTGGCGGCGCTCACCGCGGAACCGGCCCGCAGCTGGCCCGAGGCAGCCGAACAGGTCATCGCCGCCGAGGACGACGTGGCGGCGTTCCACGACGACTTCGTGGCGCACGCCGACGACGTGCTGGCGGCAGCCTCCCGCGCGTTCACGCGGGCGGCCAAGCAGGAGCGACAGAAGGCGGAGGAGCTGCGCGGCATGCTCTGAGTGCCGGCGCTACGTCATCGCCCGAGGACCGCGCAGGGCGCCCCATCCGGGGCGCCCTGCGCGCCTTCCGCACTCTCGTGTCCGGCCGGGATGCGGGCCACGGCGGCGGCGGGCCGGCCGCGGGACCCTGTGCGAGAATAGCTGCGAAGGCGATCCCCGGCAGGGAGGTCGCCTGAGCGATGAAAGGGGCCACCCCGACGTGAGAGGCCGTCGTCTCACGTACCTGCTGCTGGGCGCCGGGTTCGTCCTTCTCGGCGTCGCACTGCTGCTCGGCTTCCTGCTGAGCAGCGTGAGCGCCTATCTCTACGTCACGGTGAGCGTCACCATCGCCGCACTGTTCGTCGGCGGCATCCCGCTGCCGGTGCGCACCGGACCCGACGAGCCGACGCCGGAGCAGCTCCAGGACATGCGGACACGCCACTCCCTCATCCAGGTCGGCACCAACATCACCGAGCGCCAGCCCCGTGGCTCGATGCGCCTGTTGCGGCCGGCGCTCCTGGTCGGCGGCCCGTGCATTGCCGGCCTTCTGGGCGCGGTGTTCTACTGGATCGTCAGGAGCTGGTGAACGGCAGCGTCCGGGAGTAGCGCGAGCACGGCAACAGCCGCGGGAGGAGGCCTCGGGCCTGCGTGCTACCATGCGGACGGGTCCGGTCCGAGATCGCCCGCCACGGACGAAGGAGCTCACCCTGGCACGACGCCCGCTCAGCAGAGCCGACTTCCTCAAGCTCATGGGAGCCACCGCCGCCGGCGTCACCTTCCTTCCGGGGGCGCGGGAGCTCCTCGGCAGCGTCGCGCCCGAAGGAGGTGTCGAGACTGCCGACGCCGCCACTCTCCCCGACATCGCTGTTGCGAGCGGACGCAGCCTCAACGGCAGCCACGTGGCGAGGATCACCCGCGTCGCCCTCGATTCCCTGGGCGGCATCGGACGGTTCGTGCACAACGGCGACTGGGTCGTCGTCAAGCCGAACATCTACGGCCCCCGCACGCCGGTGCAGGCGTGTACCACGAACCCGACGGTGGTGGCGACGGTCGTCCGCGAAGCCCTCGACGCCGGCGCCCGCAAGGTGAGCGTGATGGACCATCCGTGCGGCGGCGACGCCCGCGAGTCGTACCGGCAGACCGGCATCGAGGCCGCCGTCGAGAAGGCCGGCGGCACGGTCGTCCTCATGAGCGAGTCGCGCTTCAAGGAGTACTCCATCCCCAAGGGCGCCAGCATCACGTCGTGGCGCGTCTACCGCGACATCATGGAGTGCGACACCCTCATCGACGTCCCGATCGCCAAGCATCACGGCAGCACCCGCGTCACCATGGCGTGCAAGGGCCTGATCGGCTGCTGCCAGGACATGGGCGGGCTCCACGACACCAACCGCGGGCTCAGCGTCAACATCCCCGACCTCGTCCGCCTCATACGCCCCGACCTCACGGTCGTGGACGGCACCCGCGTACGGGTCGCCAACGGGCCGGGCGGCACCGACCTCGAGAGTGTGCGCCGACGGTACACCGTCCTCGCCAGCGCCGACCCGGTGGCGGCCGACGCCTGGGCGGCGCAGCATCTGCTCGGCATCCCGCCCGACGAGGTGCCCCACCTGAAGAACGCCGCGGTCCTCGAGCTCGGGCGCATCGACCTTGACGCGCTCCGCGTCGGCCGGGTCCGGCTCTGAGGCGGCAGTGAGCCGCCGTACCGCGCGCCGGCTGCGACGGGTCGTCCAGCTCGGCTTCCTCGTCTTCTTCCTCGTCGTCGGGTTCGCCACGTTCCAGAGCTTCACGCCCGGCAAGGCGGCGCAGGGCCTTTTCCCGTTCGATCCGTTGGCGGCCCTGGCGGCGATGCTGGCCGGACGCACCTGGATCGACACGATGGCCCTGGCGCTCGGCACCGTGGTGCTCACCGTCGTGCTGGGACGCGTCTGGTGCGGATGGATCTGCCCGCTGGGCACTGTGCTCGAGTACGCCCGCTTCAAGGGGGCCGAGAAGCGCGAGAGGCGGATCTCCCCGCGCTGGCGGAGCGTCAAGTACGTGCTCCTCGTCGCGATCGTCATCATGGCCGCCCTGGGCTCGGTGACCCTGCTCGTCCTCGACCCCATCACCATCTTCAACCGCACGGTGGCCACCGGCCTGGTGCCTCTGGTCGACGCCGCGGTCCGCGGGATCGAGTCGCTGGTCGGCGACGTCGGCTGGCTCTCGGGGGGCGTCGACTGGCTCAACTCCTCGGTACGCGGCACGGTCCTGCCGCGGGTGGCGCCCTTCTTTCCCCAGGGGATCGTGATCGGCGGCGTCTTCCTCGCCGTCGTCGCGCTGAACCTCCTGGCGGACCGCTTCTGGTGCCGCTACCTGTGCCCACTCGGAGCACTCCTCGGCGCCCTCTCCAAGTTCGCGCTGTTCCGCCCGCTCGTCGCCGAGTCGTGCACGTCCTGTGGGCGCTGCTCCTCGGCCTGCCGTCTCGGTGCGATCCAGCCGGTGAAGGCGGCGGCCGGCGCAGTGAGTGCGGCGGGCCCTGGGGCTTCTACCTCCGCTGCGGACGCGCCAAGCGAGGCCACGGAGCCCGTGGTCGGCTCGCCGGAAGCAGCGAGCGGACCGGCGTGCACAGCGGGCCGAGGTTCGACAGGCTGCGACCTCAGGGTCATCAGCTCGGAGTGCACGATGTGCCTCGATTGCCTGGTCGCCTGTCCGGGCGACCGTTCGATGCGATTCGGCCGGGCGCACTCCACAGGACCCTGGCTCGACTACGACCCCGGCCGGCGGGAGCTGCTCGCGGCCGGCGCCCTCGGGGTCGGCGCCGTCCTGCTGGGCGACCCGTGGAGCGGTCACCGGCCCCGCGACGTCCTCCGTCCTCCGGGGGTCACCGACGAGGACGAGTTCCTCTCGACCTGCCTCCGCTGCGGTGCGTGCTCGAGCGTCTGCCCGACGTCCGGCCTGCAACCGGCCGGGGGTCAAGCCGGAGCGTCCGGCTTCTGGACGCCGGTCCTCGAACCACGCCGAGGCTTCTGCGAATATGGCTGCAACGCTTGCGGACAGATCTGCCCCTCCGATGCCATCCCGGCCCTCCGGCTCAGCTCCAAGCGACAGGCCGTCATCGGCACCGCCTCGATCGACCGCACCCGGTGCCTGCCGTGGTCGCAGGATGTCGCGTGCTCCATCTGCAACGAGGTGTGCCCCGTGCCCGGCAACGCCGTCCGTCTCGGCCAGGGTCGCTCCGTCGTGATGCCCGACGGGCTGGAGGAGTGGGTGACGTATCCGGTCGTGAAGCCGGAGCGCTGCATCGGCTGCGGGACCTGCGAGAACGCGTGCCCCGTCGAGGGCAGGGCGGCCATCGTCGTCTACCCGCCGGACAGCGCCCCGCCGCCCCAGCAGGGCGGCCAGGGCCAGGGCGACGGGCAAGGCCAAGGCGGAGGTCAGGGGCAGGGCGGAGGTCAGGGGCAGGGCGGAGGTCAAGACCAGGGCCAGGGAGACGGTCAGGGCGGGGGCTCCGGCGAAGGTCAGGGGCAGGGCCTCGACGACACCCTGGAGCCCGGCTGGGAGAGCGGCGAGTGACACCGCCCCGACGCGGTCACCGGCGGCCCGCTCTCAACTCCAGATCACGGAGACCAGGAGCGGAACGAGCTCAGTGAGCTCGCAGCCGGCCCCCAGCGTGTCGCCGGTGTACCCCCCGATGCGGTAGCGCGTGTAGCCGCACAGCGCGAGAGAGACAGCCACGCTCGCGGCACCGGCCACCAGCCCCGGCCAGCTCGCCAGGAGATACCCGGCGGCCGGCGCGACCAGGACGCCCCAGGCCAGGGTGCTCCAGCGGCGCGCCGCCGGCGTCGCGGAGGCCGCGAAGATGGTCGCCAGGCCACCCTCGGGGCGCGCGTACCGCAGCAGCATCATCGTGATCGGGAAGACACAGCGGCCCGCCACGACCGCAACGATGACGAGGCGCCAGCGCGTGTCGTCGGCGAGCGAGGCGATGAGCGCCACCTTGAGGAGCAACACGAGCACGATGGCGATGACGCCCATGGCGCCCACGTGGCTGTCCTTCATGATCTCCAGGACGCGGTCGCGGGGCCGCGAGCTCAGGAAGCCGTCGGCGGTGTCAGAGAGACCGTCGAGGTGCAGGCCCCCGGAGACGCCGACCATGAGCGCGACGAGCACGACCGCGAGCGGCAGCGCCGGCAGCACGAACTGAAGCCCGTAGCACACGGCCGCGACCACGCCGCCGGCCGCCAGACCGACGACCGGGAACCACGGGACGCTCCTGCCGAGCGTGGAGACGTCGCCGACCCAGCGTTCCGGCACCGGCACGCTGGTCAGGAACTTGACTGCCGCGGCAAGCGATCTCACGAGACGACGTCGCAGTTCCGCAGACCGCGGAGGACTCCGCCCCCGTCGTACAGACGGATCGACACGACGCAGGCCGGACCGACGTCGAACAGCAGGTACTGACGCGAGTCAAGGCCGAGGAGGTGACAGACGCTCGACCGGATCACGCCGCCGTGCGAGAAGGCGACGACGGTCTCCGCGTCAACGTCGGCCAGCGTACGGCAGACGCCCTCAACGCGTTCGAGGAAGCCGGCGAGGCTCTCACCGCCGGGGAACCGGAAACCCGGGTCCCAGACGGCCCAGCGTGCCGCCTCTTCCGGGTCGCGCTCCGCGGCCTCGGCGTAGTCGAGCCCCTCCCACTCGCCGACGTCGACCTCCACCAGGTCGTCCAGCACAGCCGCCTCCCGGCCGGTCCCCTCGAGGGCGAGGGCGGCCGTCTGGCGCGCCCGCCGAAGCGGGCTCGTGTAGTAGCGCGCATCGGCGGTCGGCGGCAGCGACGCGACGACCGAGCCCGCCCAGGCGGCCTGGCGGCAGCCCAGGGCGGAGAGCGGAGCGTCCGAGCGGCCGCGGAGCCGGCCGGCGGCGCCCCCCTCCGGCTCCCCGTGACGGATCAGGACGAGCAGGTCGGCCATCGATCCCCCTTCCGGCGGGCGCCCGCGAGCCGGCCGGGCGTGACCCGGCGGTGGCCCGACTTGACATCAGCCCGGTTCATGACAACCATTCTCAACCATGACGCAGAACGGCACCGCATCCGAGCTCGACATCCGGCCGATCCTGGCCGCCAAGGGCATCCCGTTCACGAGACAGCGGCGGGACGTGTGGCGCTACTTCGTCGACTCGGAAAGGGCGGCGACCATCCCCGAGGTCGCCGCCGATCTCGCCCATCGCGGCATCGGACAGGCCACCGTGTATCGGACGGTGACGCTCCTCACCGAGCTCGGCCTGCTGCACCGCGTCCAGGATCGCTCCGGCGAGGTCTGCTACACGGCGATACGGCCGGGCCACCGGCATCCTCTCATCTGTGGCATCTGCCGGCGGGTCGTCGACTTCGGAGGGGAGAACGATCTCGCGGAGCTGCAGGAGCGCCTGCAGGAGGAGACCGGGTTCGCGATCTACGGCCACCACATCGAGATCTACGGCGTCTGCCCGGAGTGTGCCGCGAGCGGAGCAGCCGACAGCCTGGAAGAGACGTCTCCCCAACCGATCGGACGCATCACCACGGCGTGACCTGAGGTAGGCCTGGCTCACCGCTGCTCCTCGATGAGCCGGTCCACCATTCCCATGTCCAGGTGTCGCTCGACGTGGTCGGCGAGGCGGTCGAGCTCACCCGAGGCATCCGCCTCCCGAGCGGCCGCCCCCGGATCGACGCCGACTCTGCGCCGCAATCCGTCGAGGAACGCGTCGCGCAAGTCGGCGTGGTCGAAGAGACCGTGCACGTAGGTGCCGCAGACCGGAGCAGCGGGCGCGGCGGCCCCGTCATCGTGGCCGGCGCCACCCGGCTCACGGATCCGGCACAACGGCCGGACGTCGGGGCCGCGACGGCTGCGGCCCATGTGGATCTCGTAGCCGTGCAGCGGCGTTCCCGCCGGGCCCAGAGCCGCCCCGCTGAGCTCACCGGTCACACGCGTCGTGCGCTTCTCGGCCTCGAACGTCGTCTCCACCTCGAGCAGGCCCAGACCGTCGATCTCAGCCAACGACGACTCCACGCGGTCGGGATCGAGGATTCGCCGGCCGAGCATCTGGAACCCGCCGCAGATACCGATGACCGGAGTGCCGCCAGCCGCGGCGGCTGCGAGCGCGTCGGCCAGCCCGTTGTCGCGCAGCCACTCCAGGTCGTGGACGGTGCTCTTGGTGCCCGGCAGCACGACCGCGGCCGCGCCCTCGAGCTCCTCAGGAGAGGAGACATAGCGCACCGCCACATCCTGCTCATCGGCCAGGGCGTCGAAGTCGGTGAAGTTGGACACGTAGGGGAGTCGAACGACGGCGACCTGTACAGGGGCGTCCGGACGGGCCCGCCGCATGCGGTCCTCGATGCCCAGGGAGTCCTCCTCGTCGCCGCGCCAGCGGTCGAGGACGGGGACCACGCCGATGGTCGGCACGCCGGTCCGCTCACGGAGGAAGTCGAGCCCCGGCTCCAGCAGACTCACGTCGCCGCGGAACTTGTTGATGACGAAGGCGCGGATCAGATCCCGCTCCTCGGCGGACAGCAGCTCGAGTGTCCCGACCAGCGAGGCGAAGACCCCACCCCGATCGATGTCGCCCACCAGGAGCGTCGGCGCGGCCGCGTGCACCGCCACGCGCATGTTCACGATGTCGCGGTCGCGCAGGTTCACTTCGGCGGCGCTTCCGGCCCCCTCGATGACGACCAGGTCGTTCTCTTCCCGCAGACGCGAGAGGGCGGAGGTGACGAGCCGCCACCCCTCCGGCTGATAGTCGTGGTACTCGCGCACGCTCATGTGACCCACAGGGGCCCCCATCGCGACCACCTGGCAGCCATCGTGCGAACTCGGCTTGAGGAGGATCGGGTTCATGTCGACGTGCGGCTCCACGCCGGCCGCCGCCGCCTGGTACGCCTGGGCCCGACCCAGCTCGCCGCCCTCCGGCGTCACGTACGAGTTGAGAGCCATGTTCTGGGCCTTGAACGGCACGACCCGGAGACCCCTGCGGGCGTAGATCCGGCACAGGGCCGCCACCAGCACCGTCTTGCCGGCGTGCGACCCGGTGCCGACGACCATGAGCGCCGGCGCGCCGCGGCTGCCGGCGGTCATCGGTCCGCCTCCGGGTGGGGCCGGGCATTCTCGGCGACCTCGCGGAACGCCGCCACCAGGACATCGTTCTCATCGGCCCGCTTCGGGCTGACCCGGATGTGGCGCGGCAGGCCGAACGACGTGCAGTCGCGCACCAGACATCGGTGCCGGAGCAGGCTGAGACGGACGGCCGCGGGGTCGTCGACCTCGATGAGGAAGAACCCCGCGGAACTCCGCAGCACAGAGAACCCGAGGGCGGCGATCTCGGCGGCCAGCTCGTCGCGCCCCTCGCGGAGCAGTTCGACGGCCCGAACGTGGCGCTCGTCCTGGCTGATCGCGGCAAGACCGGCGGCCTGTGCGCACGCGTTCACGTTCCAGGGCGGCGACGCCGCCCGCAGCGGGCCCGAGATCGACGGGTCGGCGACGGCGTAGCCGAGGCGCAGACCGGCGAGGCCCCAGACCTTCGTCATCGACCGCAGGACGACCAGATTGCCGCGCTCCAGCGTCGGGCGCGACCATTGCGGGTACGGCAGCAGGTCGCAGTAGGCCTCGTCCAACACGAACAGCGTGGCGGGGAAGCCATGGAGCAGCGTCTCGAGGTCGTCAGGCGGCACCGCGGCTCCCGTCGGGTTGTTGGGAGAGCACACCCAGCAGAGGCGCGGCTGGGCGCGGTGCAGCTCAGCCTCAAAGCGGATGCGGTCGAACGCGAAACCGCCTTGAGAAGACAGGCCGCCACGAGAAGGGAGGTCGGGGAGGTCACCTGAGGTGTCCCCGAGCGACGGCGCTTCGAGCTCCAGCGGCAGCTCCAAAAAGCGGCCCCTCGCCAGGAGCGTGCCCATCTCGTACTCGCCGAACGACGGCGCCAGCGACAATGCCGCGTCGCCGGGCAGCAGTGTCAGCTGGGCGATGAGGCGGATGAGCTCCGTGCTGCCGTTGCCGGCGACCACCCACTCGGGATCGACCTCGTGTCGCGCCGCCAGCGCGGCGACCAGCTCACGGGCATCGCGGTCCGGGTAGGAGTCGAGCTCTGCCTCATTCGCCGCCTCCCTGGCAGCGGGAGCTACGCCGAGCGGCGACTGGTTCGAGCTGAAGTCGATGACCGAGGCCGGGTCGACGCCGAGTCCGGCCAGCTCGACCGCGTCGACGCCGCCGTGGACGGCCGGCGAGAGCTCCGGGAACGGCCAGCGCCCGCTCATGCCGACACCTGTGCCCGCGGCGCTGCAGCGCCGGCCCTGCCATCGCCCCCGGGACCACAGCGACGCCCGCGCCGGATCCTGAGTCCCGCGCGACCCGTCAGGAAGCCGACCAGGGCGGCCGATGCGGCGGCGAGCGCTCCGGTCCGCCAGGTCACGGCGACGGCGCGGTCGATCACGTCCGGCGTCGGCTCCGTCTCCGGCGGCCCGACGCGATAAACGCCGGGCTTCTCGAGCTCGACGCCGAGCAGCCCGGCCATCGGGGCGATCGTCCACATCTTGTTCGGGCTGGACGAAGCGCGCCGTCCCCGGCGCAGCCAATGCCACGCGGCCGCACCACGGCCCTCCAGCGCGCCGACAGCGCACAGCAGGAGGCCGGTGAGTCGCGCCGGCACGTAGTTGGCGGCGTCGTCCAGCCGCGCGGCCGGCTTGCCAACGTACTCGTACTCGCCGCGGTACCCCACCATCGCGTCGAGCGTGTTGACCGCCCTGTAGCCGTAGGCGGCCGGCAGGCCACCCAGCGCGAACGCCAGGAGAGGCGAGGTGACGCTGTCGGTGATGTTCTCGGCGAGCGACTCCACCGCCGCTGAGACGATGTGCGGCTCGTCGAGGCCTCGGTCGCGACTCACGAGCGCGATGAGCTCCGCCCGGGCCTCGTCCGGGTCGTCGGCCAGTGCGTCGCGCACCGTCTCACCCGCCTCGACGAGGCCACGCAACGCGAACGCCGGCTGCAGGGCCAGGATCGTCAGCGGGACGCGGAGCACGTAGGGCAGCCGCGCCAGCACGCGCTCGACCCCCACCCCGGTCACGGCGGCGGTCGCGACGACCGCCGCCGTCATCCCCGCTCCATGAACGGTCTCCCGCGCCGGGTCACCGGTCGGCCGGCGTCGCTCGACTACGCTGATCAGCCGCCCGAGCCACGCCACCGCGTGGAAGCGGTTCGGCGGTTCGCCCGTCACGGCGTCGAGCAGGAGCGCGCCGGCCACGACGGCCGCCCGCGCGCCGGAACCCAAGCCGGATCTGGAGCGGGTGCCGGACTTCGAGCCGGAGCGCCCGCCGGAACCCAAGCCGGAATCGCAACGGGAACCGGGATCGGAGCTCGCCGCCGTGCCCGAGCCGGAGCGCCCACCCGACGATGCTGATCGGCGACGTCCCACTCAGCCGCCCCGCTCGAGTTTGTCGTCGGCCTCGTTCGGGTCGCCGGCCACGCCGGCGCTCTCGAAGGTCGCCATCTCGGCCAGCGTCTTGGCGGCGGCGTCGAGGATGCTCATCGAGAGCGCCGCTCCCGTCCCCTCGCCGAGGCGCATCTGGAGATCGAACAGCGGCGTGAGCCCGAGCTCCTCCAGCACCACCTGGTGGCCCACCTCGATCGACACGTGACTGGGCAGGATGTAGTCCTTCGCCGCCGGGCAGAGCCGGACCGCCGCCAGCGCCGCGGCGGCGGAGATGAACCCGTCCATGACGACCGGGACCCGTCTCGCCGCGCACGCCAGCATGACGCCGGTCATGGCGGCGATCTCCAGGCCGCCGACCTTGGCAAGCACGTCGATCGCATCCGCGGGGTCGGGCTCGTTCACCTCGAGCGCCTTCTCGATGACCGCGACCTTCTGCGGCAGCGCGTCCTTGGCGATCCCCGTGCCGCGCCCGGTGACGTCGGCCACGGGGCAGCCGGTGAGCGCCGCGATCACGGCCGAGCTGGCCGTCGTGTTGCCGATGCCCATCTCTCCGGTGGCGAACATGGTCGCGCCCTCGCCGACCGCCTCGTCGACCAGCTCGATGCCGACTTCGACCGCCTTCTCGGCCTCTTCCCGGCTCATGGCCGGACCCTGCGCCATGTTCGCCGTGCCCCGGCGCACCTTGCGGTGACGGATCGTCTGCAGGTCGGAGAGATCCGCGTTGACGCCGACGTCGGTCACGACCACCCTGGCGTCCACATGACGGCCGATCACGTTGATGGCCGCCCCGCCGGCCGCGAAGTTGTGGACCATCGCCGGCGTGACCTCGGCCGGGAAGGCGCTGACGCCCTCCGCCACGACGCCGTGGTCGCCGGCCATGACCGCCACCACCTTGTCCGGGAACGCCGGAGTGGGGTCGCCGGTGATGCCGGCGAGCTGGATCGACAGGGTCTCCAGCCTGCCGAGCGCCTTCGGCGGCTTGGTCAGCTGTACCTGTCGCACCTCCGCCGACGCCATCGCGCCCTCGTCAAGCGACCCGATGCGGCCGACGGTCTCTTTGAGTAGTTCGCTCATCCCTCACTCCTTGTCTACAGGATAGTCGAAGGCGACCGGCTGGGTCTTCCCCCACTCACGACAGGCCGGCCGACGCCAGGACCATCTCGAGCCGCCGCTCGCCGCTCTCATCGCTCGCCTGCGACCGCACCCACTGCTGCAGCTTGGCGAGCGGGGCCCCGTTCGCGACCGTGGCCTTCGACCGCTCCACGCCCTCGCCGAGGTCGTCCGTCTCGCCGGCCACATACAGCACCGCGGCGGCGTTGAGGCACGCCGCGTCGACGCACGGCCGATGCCCTCTGCCGGCCAGCACCCGTACGAACCTGCGCGCCTCGTCCTCCCGGTGCTCGAGCGGCGCGATGTCCTCGTGCCGCGAGCGGCTCACGCCGACATCCTCCGGATCCAGCGTGAACTCGTCGCGCCGTCCGTCCTCGCCGATCTCCACGATCCGCGAGGAGCCGAGCACCGACAGCTCGTCCATGCCGCGCCTGCCCTCGCCGTCGAAGCCGTGGACCACGAGCGCCCGCCGATAGCCGATCTCGGCCATGACCTCACCGACCGGTGCGACCATGCTGTCCGCGTAGACGCCGCGGACGCCGTGCGTAGGCCGGGCCGGATTGGCGAGCGAGGCCGAGATGTTGAGGGTCGACCCGAAGCGGATCTGACTGAGGATGCGCCCCAGCCCGCCGGGATGGACGGCGGGGCTCATGCCGTTGAAGATGCCGATCCCGGCCTCTTCGATGCTGCGCTCGACGGTCGCGGCGTCGCACTCCACGTCGACGCCGACCGCCTCGAGGATATCGACGGCACCGCACTTCGAGGTGAGCGCCCGCGCCCCGTGACGGGCGATGCGGACGCCCTGCGCGGCGGCGATGAGGGCGGCCGCCGAGCTCACGTTGAACGTCTTGAGCTCGTCCATCCCGGTGCCCGAGTTCTCGACCAGCGGCACCGCCCGGTCGACCGAGGCGGCCACGGTATCGACCTCGACGATCGCCTGCCAGGCACCCGCGATCTCCTGCGGCGTCTCGCCCTTGGCGGCGAGGGCGGCGAGCAGCGCGCCCTGCTGCAGGTCGGGCTGCTCGCCCCGCAGGAGCTCGCAGAACAGCTCGTAGGTGCGCTGACGGCTCAGGTCACGACCGGCGATCAGCTGCTGGATGTCGGCGCCGAAGCGGCGCAGAGCGGTCTCATCGAACGACATCGTCACTCCTTGGTGAAGGGCCGGCGGGATAGAGATGGACTTTCATGCCGCTGCGGTCGGCGACGACGTCCAGGCCGCGTCGCAGGTCGCGCAGCGGGAGCCGGTGCGAGATCAGGTCCGCGACGGGCAGATCGCCCGTGGCGAGAAGACCGAGGGCCTCGACGCCGTGGCGGAAGCTGCAGCCGTAGGCGCCGACGACGGTCTGCTCGTAGTAGTGCAGACGGTTGAGGCTGGGAGCCGCCTCCACATCGGCCAGCGGCGAGAGGCCCGAGAAGACGACGAGCCGGCCACGCGGGCCCAGCGCGGCGAGCGCCTCGCGGTAGGCGTCCGCCGACCCGATCGCCACGATGGCCACATCCAGGCTCTGATCCCGCGGAGGAGTCGCCTGCCCGCCGATCCGCTCGCGGCGCCGCTCGTCCGGCTCGACGACGACCACCTCGGCGCCCCGCAACGCGCCTGCGCGCGCCAGCAGCGTGCCTGCGGGGCCTGCGCCCCACACGCCGAGCACGTCGCCCTCGCCGACGCCGCCGAGCTCCAGCGCGTTCAGGCAGCAGGAGAGCGGCTCTGCGAAGACGGCCTCTTCATCGCTGAGCCCGTCGGGCAGCGGGATCAGGCTCGGCAACGGCGCGACGACATAGTCGGCGAAGCCACCGTCGCGATGGAACCCCATGATCCGCATGTCGCGACAGAGGTTGCCGGCGCCGCGCGAGCACGGCCGGCAGTCGCCGCACGACACGCCGGGGTAGACGTACACCCGGTCGCCGACCTCGACGCCGGCGGCGGCGTCCAGGTCACCTGACGCGCCGGCGGCCCCCCGGCCGCGCGGCGGTACGGCGCCGTCGCCGATCCGCCGCACGACCCCGACGACCTCTTCGCCCGGCACTCGCGGCAGCTCGAGGTCCCGATGGCCGACGTCGATGAGCTTGAGGTCGGTACGGCAGAGGCCGGTGACCGTGACCTCGATGAGCGCTTCACCTGGTCCCGGCTCCGGCACGGGCAGGTCGAGCAGCTCGAACCCGCCGATCTTGCGGACGAGCACTGCTTCCACAGACGCCTCCCGGTCCGAACAACAAAAAGGCCCGGGCCCACCACGCGGTGAGGCCCGGGACCCCCGTTTTCGGATCCACGGCATGCGCCGCCCCGTCCCCTTCACCACGAGGGACGTGGAAGCAACGCGCCGGGACAGGTCTTCTGGCTTCCGGATCTGCCTACTTGCCGCGCCTTCCCACCCTCTCGGGCAGTGGCATCGTGCGACGTTCGTCCCCGGTCACAGCGGCGGGTCCGCTACGGTCTTGCACCGTCTTCCCTCGAAGGCCCTCGCGGGCATCCGCGGCAGCGGCATGCTAGGCGCTGCCGGCCCATCCGTCAAGAAGCGCCCCTCGCGCAGTCCGCAGTCGCCTCCGGCGCCACCGTCGACGGAGACGACTTGACAGAGATTGAACGAATGTTCAGGATACTGGTCATGCGTTCAATCTCGAGTCACCGAGTGGACACGACGGCGGCCACTGCCGGTGGCGTTGCTGCTGCCGAGAAGCCCTCGGACCATCCACGCGGCGGCTCGCGCCCCATGGACGACCGGACCACCAGGGCGCGCATCCGCGACGCCGCCATCGGGCGCTTCGCGCGCGGGGGCGTCGCCGCCACAAGCCTGCGCGCGATCGCCGCCGACGCCGGCGTCTCCGCCGGACTGGTGATCCATCACTTCGGCTCCAAAGACGGCCTACGGACGGCGTGCGACCAGCACGTCGCCGCCGTCATCAGACAGCGGAAGCATGAGGCAGCGGCCGCGGACGTCGGCTTCGACCCGTTCGCGGCGATGCGTGAGGCCGGCACGGGCCCTCCGCTGACGCTCTACCTCGCCCGGACGCTCGTCGACGGGTCGCCGCAGGTCGCGGCGCTGCTCGATGAGCTGGTCACCGACGCGGTCGTCTACCAGGGGGAGATGGAAAAGGCCGGCCTCATGCGGCCGACGAGGTACCCAGAGGGCCGTGCCGCGATCCTGACCCTGTGGTCGCTGGGTGCCGTCGTCCTGCACGAGCACCTGGAGCGCTTGCTCGGCGTTGACCTCACAGCCAGCCCGAAAGACCCCGCAGAGCTGGCGCCTTTCATGGGGCCGGTGCTCGAGATCCTCGGCGAGGGCGTCCTCACCGACAAGACCGTCCGACACTATGAGAGGGCGTTCCTCGGAGACGCCGGAGACCTGGCGCAAGCCGCAGACCAGGGCCAGGCTGCAGAAGGCGGCGCTGCCGAGAACGTCGATCCCGCCGCACGCCACGGAGAGCGCTCGTGAGCGGCGAGGCCGTGATCCGCACGGAGGGGCTCGTCAAGGACTACGGTAAGGTGCGCGCCCTGGCGGGCCTCGACCTGGAGGTCGAGCGCGGCGAGCTGTTCGGCTTCCTCGGCCCGAACGGGGCCGGCAAGTCGACCACCATCCGGCTCCTGCTCGACCTGCTGCGCCCTACCGCCGGGCGCGTAGAGGTCCTGGGGCAGGACCCCGCTCACGCCGGTGCCCTGCTCCGCGGGAGAATCGGCTACCTGCCGGGCGAGCTGCCGATGGTGGGGCGCAAGACCGCCGGCGAGCTGCTGCGCTACCTCGCGCGTCTTCGGGGTGGCGCCGGGCGCGAGCAGATCGAACCTCTGGCAAGCCGCCTCGACCTCGATCTCGACCGCCCGCTGCGCAGTCTCTCCAAGGGCAACAAGCAGAAAGTCGGCGTGGTCCAGGCGTTCATGCACCGTCCCGAGCTGCTGATCCTCGACGAACCGACGAGCGGGCTCGACCCTCTCCTGCAGCGTGAGGTCCTCGATCTGGTGCTCGAGGCCACGGAGCGCGGCGCCACGGTGTTCATGTCGTCGCACGTGCTCAGCGAGGTCGAGGAGATCGCCGGCCGGGTGGCCATCATCCGCGCCGGCCGCATCGTCGACATCGACGACGTCCGGACGCTTCGTCGCCACGCCGGGCAGGAAGTCGAGCTGCACTTCGACGGGCCGATCGACGCGGCCACGTTCCACGACCTGCCGGGGGTCGAGCAGGTGGTCGTGGACGGCACCACGCTGACGTGCCGTCTGAGCGGCGAGCCGGACGCGCTCCTCAAGGCGGCGGCCGCCTACCACGTGACCCGCTGGTCCGCGCACGACCGCGACCTGGAGGACCTGTTCCTCGACTTCTACCGGCTGCCGGTCGACGACGCGCCGACGGGGCACCCCGGTGCAGCCGACGGCGACCCGGACGATGAAGGAAGCGACGACGATGGGCGCTGAAAGGCTGGCGGTCTTCAGGAGCGTGCTGCGCGACCAGCGCCGGTCGCTGCTGTTGTGGTCGGTCGCCCTCACCGCGGTCTGCGCGATGTATCTCAGCTTCTATCCATCGATGGGCGGCACCGGCGAGATGCAGACGCTCATCGACCAGTTGCCCGAGGACCTCGTCGCCGCCCTCGGCTACGAGGACATCGGCACGGCCGGCGGCTGGCTCTCCTCCACCGTGTACGGGCTGCTGGGGCCTCCGCTCCTGCTCGTGTTCGCGATCGGTCTCGGCGGACGCCTGATCGCGGGTCAGGAAGAGGACGGCTCGCTTGAGCTCGAGTACGCCGCGCCGATCACCCGCGATCGCATCTTCCTCGAACGCTGGATGGCGCTGTTCGTGACCGTCTTCCTTCTCGTCGCCGTCGTGACCGCGGCGTGCGCGCTGCTGGCGGTGGCGCTGGACATGGACATCGGCACGGGACGGCTGCTGGCCGGCAGCAGCGGCCTGTTCCTGTTCACGCTCGGTTTCGGGACTATCGCGCTGGCGGTGGGCGCCGCGCTCGGCCGCCGTTCGGTGGCTGTCGGCACGGCCGCCGGCCTGGCCGTGCTCGCCTTCCTGTTCGACGCCCTGGGGCCGGTCGTCGAGGCGGACTGGATGACGGCCGTCTCGCCGTTCTCCTGGTACATGGCCGAGGTCCCGCTCGTCAACGGCTTCGACCTCCGCGGCCTGGGCCTGCTGGCGCTCATACCCATCGTCTCCGCCGCCGCCGGCCTGCTGCTCTTCCGCCGTCGAGACCTCGTGGTCTGACCCTGAAGACGAGGTGTGTCGGAGTCCTCGCCCGGCGCGGCCTCTGCGCAGCAGCAGGTCGTGCTCTCGATCCGTACACGGACGACGGTTAGAGCGGCAAGGCACGAGGGCACAGTGGGGATGATCGTGATCGCCGATCGGACGCGATCACGTTGTGCGAACGGCTCGCCACCCCGAGCCAGGAAGGACGAGAGATGGCCGATCATCCGAAATGCTGTGCTGAGATGAAGACCGACCAGATCTACACATGCGAGAAGTGTGGTCTGGAGCTGAAGGTCGTGAAGGAATGTGGGTGCGGTGACGACCACCCGTGCTGCACTCAGGAAGGTCACTGTGTGTACGTCTGCTGTGGCGGGCCTCTGACGCTGAAGGCCGACTGATCCTGGAGGCATCGCACACCACCCGAGGCTCCCACCCGGAAGCAAGTCTGTGGCCGCGCATGCCTGAACACCATCCATCCGAAGCCAGGACCTCGACCTTCCCATCGCGCCGCGCAGGATCCCACCCCAGCGAGGAAGTCGTTGCCGAACTCAAGAAGGCGACCCTCCTCTCCGGCCTGGAGACACGGGCGGTGGAGCGCCTCGCGACGATCGCCCGCCGACTGCAGGCCGGCGCCGGGGAGACTGTGTTCGAGCAGGGCGACCCGGCGCGGGCGTTCTTCCTGCTCATCCGCGGCGAGGTCAAGGTCTACAAGGCGACCCGTGACGGTCGCACGGCGACGCTCCGCTACGTCCACCCCGGCGACACGTTCGCCGAGTCGGCGCTCTCCGTGGACCGGTACCCCGCCCACGCCGAGTGCACCGCGCCGTCGGTCCTCTACAGGATCGCGGTCGACGACTTCCGCGCCCTGCTCCTCGGCGAGCCGGAGCTGGCCGTCGCGATGCTCGCCCGCATGGCGCAGCTGCTGTCGCTCCTCAACAGGCGCGTGGAGGAGCTCCTCCTGCCGGTGACGGCACGCCTGGCACGCTTTCTGCTGGAGCTGTGCGACACGCAGCTTCGGCGTCCCGGCACGGCCGCCGGAGGGCCGCGCGTCTGCCGCCTGCCGATGACCAAGCGAGACCTCGCCGCCAGGCTCGGCACCGTGCCGGAGACGCTCAGCCGCTCGCTCGGCGCTCTCAAGGAGGCGGGCGTGGTGCGGCTGAGCGGGAACGGCGAGCTCGTCGAGGTGCTCGACTTCGACGAGCTCGCCCGGGTCGCCCAGTACTGACGTGTCGGAGCGCCGGACTCGCGCGCGGCGGCGTCCCCGCCGTGTGCTAGCGTAGCCGCGTGACCTCGCGCCGCCTTTCCCCACCTGCCGACGATCGCCCCGCGAACTCTGCGGGCGGCGTTCCGGCGAGCGACGATCTCGTCCGCGCCGCTCTCGCGGACGCGGACGCCGCGCCCGGCGACGATGCACCCGCCGACGCCTCGCGCGCCACGGACTCCGCACCCGGCACACCGCTGCGGACGTTGCGCGAGGTCTTCGGCTACACAGAGTTCCGGCCCCAGCAGGAGGAGATCGTCCGGCACGTGATCGCCGGTGGCGACGCCTTCGTCCTCATGCCCACCGGCGGCGGCAAGTCGCTCTGCTACCAGCTCCCGGCACTGCACCGTCGCGGCGTCGGCCTCGTCGTCTCGCCACTGATCTCGCTCATGAAGGACCAGGTCGACGCGTTGCGGGCCGACGGGGTGCGCGCCGCCGTCTACAACTCCTCGCTCGCACCGGACGAGGCGCGCCGCGTGCTCGCCCGGCTGCACGGCGGCGAGCTCGACCTCCTCTACGTGGCGCCGGAGCGGCTCATGACGCCCGGCTTCCTGGCGCGTCTCTCCGACGGCGACGGCGTCCCTCTCGCGCTCATCGCCATCGACGAGGCACACTGCGTCTCCCAGTGGGGTCACGACTTCCGCCCCGAGTACATCGAGCTCGGCCGGCTGCGGGAGCTTTTCCCCGGGGTACCGATCCTCGCCTGCACCGCCACCGCCGACCCCGAGACCCGCGAGGACGTGCGGCGACGGTTGGGGCTCGGGAACGCGCCGGTCTACGTCGCCGGCTTCGACCGTCCCAACATCCGCTACACCGTCCGCGACAAGCGCCGGCCGGCTGACCAACTGCTCACGTTCCTCGACGGTCATCGCGACGAGAGCGGCATCGTCTACTGCCTCAGCCGGCGCCGCACCGAAGAGGTCGCCGCCAAGCTGCAGGAGGCCGGTGTGCCGGCCGCCGCCTACCACGCCGGCCTCGAATCGGAAGAGCGGAAGCGGGTGCAGACCTCGTTCCAGCGCGACGAGACGCAGGTCGTCGTCGCCACGGTGGCGTTCGGGATGGGCATCGACAAGCCGGACGTCCGCTTCGTGGTCCACTACGACCTGCCCAAATCGATCGAGAGCTACTACCAGGAGACCGGCCGCTGCGGCCGAGACGGCCTGCCGGCCGAGGCGCTGCTGCTCTTCAATCTCGGCGACGCCGCCCGGGTGCGAGCCCTGATCGAGGGCGCTGGGAGGCGCGCGCGACCGGAGCCGAGCCCCGACGGCGGTCCCGACGCCGCCTGGGACGAGCCGGCGCGCGACCCCGAGCGCGTACGCATCGAACTCCACAAGCTCAACGCCATGGTCGGTCTGGCCGAGGCCCAGACCTGCCGCCGGCGCGTCCTGCTCGGCTATTTCGGCGAGTCGCTCGCCGAGGACTGCGGCAACTGCGACGTCTGTCTGGAGCCGCCGGAGCGGTACGACGCCACCGAGCAGGCCCGGATGCTTCTGAGCTGCGTGTACCGGGTCGGCCAGCGGTTCGGCGCCGGCCAGGTGGTCGACGTGCTCCGGGGCGCAGAGACCGAGCGCATCGCGCGGTTGGGGCACGACCGCCTGAGCACCTACGGCATCGGCGCCGACCAGAGTCGCGAGCACTGGCTCGACCTCGTCCGCCAGCTCGTCCACCTCGGCTACCTGACCCAGGACGTCGCCCAGTACTCGGTGCTGCGCCTCACCCCGGCGGCCGGGGACCTCCTCCGCGGGGAGACGACCCTCGAGCTTGCGGTGCCGCGCGTGCGACTCGTCGGCGGCCGATCCGGGAGCTCCAGAGCCAGCAGGCGCTCGACGCAGGCCGCCGAGCTCGGCCCCGACGACGAGGCTCTCTTCGAACGGCTCCGCGACCTGCGGCGAAGCCTCGCCGCTACGGCCGGCGTTCCCGCGTACGTGGTCTTCAACGACGCGACGCTGCGGGAGATGGCCGTCGTGCGCCCCGCCGACGAAGCCGCTCTGCTCGCTGTCAACGGCGTCGGAGCGACCAAGCTGGAGCGCTACGGCAGCGCCTTCCTCGACGTAGTCGCCGGCGAGGGCCCCGCTTCCGATGGCCCCGCCTCCGGGGATCCCGCTTCCGGGGATCCCGCTTCCGCATAGCCCCGTTCGGGTAGACAGTAGGTCGTACCGCGACCGGGGGACGGCTCTACGCTTCCAGAATCTGCGCCATCTGCGCCTTGACGGAAGTCAATGACGGCGGCATCCATGCGCTGTATGGTTTCCACTATAGCCACGATGTTTACCTGACAGACCTCGCACGGCGGACCACTCTCCCTCGTTCGAGCGCGTCGGGGAGAGAAGACCGCCGATGAAGGGAGTCCACATGGCCGTTCGCAGCATCGTCCACATCGACGAGGAGAAATGCACCGGGTGCGGCCTCTGCGTCACGCCGTGCGCGGAGGGAGCAATCGAGCTGATCGACGGCAAGGCGAAGGTCGTCAAGGAGGAGCTTTGCGACGGAGCCGGGTTCTGTCTCGCCGTCTGCCCCGAAGGCGCCCTGACGATCGAGAAGCGGGAGGCGCCGGACTTCGACGAAGAGGCGGCCGCCGAACGCATGGCGGAGAAGCTCGAGCAGCGGGTCACCGAATCCTGTTTCAGCTGCGGCAACACCGAGGACCAGGCGGTCCTCATGCCGTGCCGTCACCAGGGCCGCAGCCAGTGGGTGTGCGTCCGCTGCCTGCCCGCCCTCATCCACGGGTGAACGGGACCGAGGACCGAGACGCACACCGACAACACGCGCATCAACGGGCGACGTGACGGAGCGGCGCCCGCCCACGAACACGACATCCCTGGGAGGGATCATGGAAGAGAGTGCCCACGGTTCAGTGACCACGATGGTCGCCAAGGCTCGCGAGAAGGGCGAGACCAACGTCTACGACCGCATGGCGGCCCAGGGCCAGTTCGGTGAGAAGCGCTGCAAGTTCTGCACGCAGGGCATCCGCTGCTCGCTCTGCTCGCAGGGCCCGTGCCGTATCACCGAGAGAGCGCCGGTCGGCGTCTGCGGCATCGACGCCGACGGCATGGCCATGCGCAACCTGCTGCTGCAGAACACGATGGGGACCTCGACGTACACCTACCATGCCGACGAGGTGTTCAAGACGCTCGCCCAGGCGAAGCCCGGCGGCACGTACGAGATCAAGGACTGGAGCAAGCTCGAGATGCTGGCCGGCGCCGTCGGCGTCGATCTGGAGCCCAAAGACACGCTCGCCAAGCGCACCGGCGACGCGCTCCACGCCTCGCTCAACGGCGATCACCGCGAGGCGTCACCGCTGGTCGAGGCGTTCGCGCCGGCCAAGCGCCAGGAGCTCTGGAAGAAGCTCGACATCATGCCCGGCGGCCCGCTGCACGAGCTGGTCTACGCCACCTCGAGCTGTCTCACCAACGTCGATGGCGACTACGTCAGTCTGGCGCTGAAGGCACTGCGCCTCGGCCTGGCAACCGCATACGGCGTCCAGGTCCCGCTGGAGCTCGGCCAGGATGCCCTCTTCGGCACACCGACGCCGCACGCCATCAAGACCGACCTCGGTATCCTCGACCCCGACTACGTCAATATCGTCGTCAACGGTCACGAGCCGTTCGTCGGCGCGGCGCTGATCAAAGCCGCCTCGGAGGAGCGTGCCCAGGAGGCCGCCAGGGCCGCCGGCGCCAAGGGCCTGCGTATCGTCGGCTCCATCGAGACCGGCCAGGAGCTGGTCCAGCGGTTCGAGGTCGACGACGTCTTCCAGGGCATCACCGGCAACTGGCTCTGCGAAGAGGCTGCCATGAGCACCGGCGCGGTCGACGTCTGGGCCGCCGACATGAACTGCACCGTGCCGACGCTGGCCGAGACCGCCAAGGCGCACGGGGCCCTGCTCATCCCGGTCAGCGGCCTCATCGGCGTCCCAGGCGCCGAGCCGCACATGGACTACGACGCCGCCACGGCCGCCGAACTGGCGACTCAGCTCATCGAGAAGGCGATCGGCAACTACCCGAGCCGCAAAGCCAACGGGAACGGCGCGCCGAAACTGCGCGTGGGCGACGCGATCGCCGGGTTCAGCACCGAGAGCTGCCTGGCGGCGCTCGGCGGCAGCCTCGACCCGCTGCTCGACGTGATCAGCAACGGCACCCTCAAGGGCGTCGCCGGGCTGGTGAGCTGCACCACGCTGCGCGACAGCGGCCAGGACGTGAACACCATCGCCGTGGCCAGGGAGCTCATCAAGAACGACGTCCTCGTGCTGGCGATGGGATGCGGCAACGCGGCACTGCAGGTCGCCGGCCTCGAGGCGCTCGAGGCCAAGGACGAGGCCGGCGACGGCCTCAAGGCCGTCTGCGAGCTGCTCGGCATCCCGCCGGTGCTCAGCTTCGGCACCTGCACCGACACCGGCCGCATCTTCCTGCTGGTCGGAGCCATCGCCGACGCCCTCGGCGTCGACGTCCCCGACCTGCCGGTCGTGGCCACGGCGCCGGAGTACATGGAGCAGAAGGCGACCATCGACGCGATGGCGGCCCTCGGCTTCGGCCTGTACACGCACGTGAGCCCGGTGCCGTTCGTCACCGGCGCGCCGCGACTGGTCAAGCTGGTGACCGAGGACCTGCCCGGCGTCACCGGCGGCAAGCTGGCCGTCGAGACCGACCCCAAGGAGGCGGTCGCCGGCATGCTCGACTGGATCTCGCAGAAGCGCGCCGCGCTCGGCATCTGAGATCCGCATCGGGGCATCTGAGACCCCGGACCCGCGACGACGACGAGCGGGGCGGCCGTACGGCCGCCCCGCTCTCTCATCTCTGGGACACCGCCGATCATTTCCTCCTTTCGCGCGGCCATGCAACGCCTGTGACTCGCGCCCTGAGCGCCGGGCCGCGATAATCGACTACGCACGCACTCAGAACCGGTCCCGGGAGAACAGAGCCACGTGGCCATCGCCGTTCGCCAAGCCGACGATCAGGATCCCGGGCTGACCGACGTCGCGCGTCGTGCGCAGCAGATCGCCGGCAACATCGCCCGCACTATCCTCGGCAAGGAAGACGTCATCCGCGACTGCGTGGTCGCCCTGCTCGCCGGAGGCCACGTCATCATCGAGGACTTCCCCGGCGTGGGGAAGACGCTCCTCGGCAAGGCGCTGGCCCGCTCGGTGAGCTGCAGGTTCCAGCGCATCCAGTTCACTCCCGACCTCCTCCCCAGCGATGTCACCGGCGTCAGCGTGTTCAATCAGAAGACCGGCGAGTTCGAGTTCCGGCCCGGACCGATCTTCGCGAACATCGTGCTGGCCGACGAGATCAACCGGTCGTCGCCGAAGACCCAGGCGAGCCTGCTGGAGTGCATGGAGGAGCGGCAGGCGACCATCGACACGGTCACCCACCCGATCTCCGCTCCGTTCATGGTGATCGCGACGCAGAACCCGATCGAATACGAGGGGACGTATCCGCTGCCCGAAGCCCAGCTCGACCGCTTCATGATGCGCCTGCGTATCGGCTATCCCTCGCCCGAGGCGGAGGAGGAGATCCTCGAGGACCAGTCGTCCCACGAGCCGCTCGCCGCGCTCGATCCTGTCCTGAACGGAAGCGACGTGCTGGCGATGCAGAAGGCCGTCTCCCGCGTACGGATCGTGTCTTCGCTGCGGCGCTACGTCGTCGACCTCCTGACCGCGACGAGAACGAGTCGCGAGGTCTACCTCGGCGCCAGTCCCCGGGCGGGCCTTGCCCTGGTGCGGGCCGCCAAGGCGCTGGCGGTCCTGCGCGGACGCGACTTCGTGGCCCCGCAGGACCTCAAGGACCTCGCCGTCAGGGTGCTGGCCCACCGCATCATCCTCTCGTCGGAAGCGCGCGTCCACGGCCGCTCCGAGGTGGCCGTCGTCGAGGCGCTGCTGGCGTCGACCCCCGTGCCGGGAGGCTGACGATCCCTCGACCGACCCGCCGCGGCGTCGGCCTCCTGGTGCTGGCCGCCGGGACCTACCTCGCTGCGCGCACACTCGGCACCTGGGAGCTGTACCTCATCGCCTGCGCCCTGCCGGCCCTCGTGCTGATCGCCTGGCTCCTCGTGCTCTCCGCCGGCCGGAGACTCACCGCCACGCGGAGCGTCTGGCCCGTCCAGCCGTCGGCCGGCGACCACGTCCGGGTCACCGTCGAAGTGGCCAATACGTCGTTCGCGCCGGGCCCCCAGATCACCGCGAAGGGCGTGCGCGGAGACCTGGAAGCCGACGTGGACGAGCTTCAGCTGGAGAGCCTTCCGCCGCGGAGCACCCGGAAGGCGACGGCCGAGGTCTCCTCGGCTCGACGGGGCGTGTATTCGCTGCCGCCCCTGCGGCTGGAGTCCGACGACCCTCTCGGCCTGGTCCGGACCGTCACCATCACCGGGGCGCGTACCTCGCTCACGGTCTACCCACGGCTGCCCCACCTGGATTCGTGTCCCCTCCTCGGGCACCTTGAGGGCGGGCGCCTGCCGAGCGGCAACGGGCGCACGGCCCTCGGAGGCTCGGAGCTGCGCGGCGTGCGGCCTCACTGCCCCGGCGAACCGCTCAACCACGTCGACTGGAAGGCCACCGCGCGCACCGGCGCGTTGATGCTGCGCGAGCTGGAAGACCCAGCGGTCGGCGATGTGTCGGTGGTGATCGACGGTACTGCGGGTGCAGCTCGCGGGCACGTCGACGAGGGCTTCGAGCGGGCCGTCCAGGCGGGCGGATCCCTCGCCGACTACGCCCTGCGAGCCGGACGCACGGTGGAACTTGCGGTCCACGAATCCGCATGGCGGGAGCTGACCCTCAGCCCCGGCCCCGATTCCGGCCGCCGGCTGCGCGAGCTGCTCGCCGCGGCCGCGCCGACGGCCACTGTCCCGCTCGCCACGCAGCTGCGACAGGCCGCCGCGGATGACCGGGCAGGGACGCCGACGCGCACGTGGGTGTTCGTCCTCCGGCTCCTCGACCGCGCCCTGGTGCGCTCACTCGCCGCCCTTCGTCGCCGAGGGTCGCCGGTCTGCGCCCTGCTGATCGACGAGACGCCGATCGATGGCTCACGCGCCACCACATCGATGCCGGGCGCCGACCTCGTCCTCGCGTTGTCGGCGGCCGACGTACCCTGCCTCGTCATCGGGCCCGGCGACGACCTCGAGACGATCCTCTCGCCGGCCGCGACGCCGCGCGTACGGGCACTTTCCTCGTGAAGACACGACGCGCTCTCTACGTCGTCTGCCTCCTGGGCCTCGCGACGGTGGCCGTGCTCGCGGTCGGCCGCCTCGGCGAACCGTCGGTGACGTCCAGGCTGCTGGCGGCGGCCCTGCTCGCGACCGCGGCTGGATCCCCCGGGCTGTTCCACCGGCGCGCCTGGCCGGTCGCGCTCGTGCTGCTCCCCCTGGGCGCCTACCTCGCCGTCAGGCTCGCCGCGCCGCTCCCGCCCGACATCGGCGGTCTGGGCGCACAGTTCGGCCACTACGCCGGCGAACTCCGGGCGGCGGCGGACGCCTACGCACAGGACAGCACGCCGCTCGATCTGGCCCTGCACCCCGAGGTCAGCCTCCTCATGGTGCTCATCGTGTACGCGACGACAGGACTGGCCTCCTTCCTCGCGCTGAGTCGGTCTCTGCCGGTCGCGGCGACCGCCGTGCTGCTCGTCCCCTTCGGCTTCGGTCTCACCGTCGACGGCTCCGATACAGCCGCCTGGCTGGCGGTCCTGTTCCTCTTGTCCGGCGCCGGGATGCTGCTGCTGTCGCGCTCCCTCAAGCGCTCCCGGTGGCGTGCGACCGACATCCTGCCGGCCGCGATGACGGCGGTCGCCGGCACCGTGCTGGCGTTCTTCCTCCTGGGAGCCACGTCGGTCTCGGCCGGCGACGCCTGGTGGGACTGGCGCGCCTGGGGCTCGTCGCCGTCCGCAAGCACTCAGCTCAGCTTCGATTGGACCCTGAACTACCCCGGGCTTCTCGAGCAGCAGCAGGGCATCGAGGCGCTCGAGGTGACGTCGCCGGTGCCGTCGTACTGGCGCGCCAACGCGCTTGACTACTTCGACGGGGCGGCGTGGCGCAGCGGCCGCACACGCGGGACGCAGCTATGGTCGATGGAGTCGGACGATGGCTCACGCGTCTACCAGCTGCCCGCCGTCGATCCGTCCCCAACGGGTGAGACCGTCACCGCGCGCTTCCGGGTCGCGTCGGTCTCCACCGACCACTTCCTCACCATCGGCAGCGTCCGGCGGCTCACGGTGCCGCGCCCCGTCTCCGTCCGTCTCACCGACCAGCAGGCGCTGGAGGCTCGCGCTCCGCTCGGCCCCGGCTTCGAGTACGAGGTGGAGGCCGTCGTACCGCGTCGTGCGTCGGCCGACCTGGTGGGGCGCGGACGTGACTACCCGGCCGACGTCGCGCCTCAGTCGACCCTGCCGTTCCCGGCGCTCCCGGGATCCGGCCCGATCGCCGAGGCCGGGTGGACGGAGTCGATGGGCACGACGCCGGCCGGTCGCGAGTGGCTGGACCTCCTCTCCCTGAATCGTCGCATCGTCGGCGACGCGACCGATCCCTACGAGGTGGCGCTCCGCATCGAACGGCACCTGCGCACCGGCTACGCGTACTCACTCTCCCCGCCGGCGAGCCGCTTTCGCTCCCCGTACGCGGCCTTCCTCTTCGACACCCGCACCGGGTACTGCCAGCACTTCGCGGGCTCCATGGCGCTCCTCCTGCGCTTCAACGGCGTGCCGGCCCGGGTTGCACTGGGCTTCACCACCGGTGATCAGATGGGGGAGGACACCTACCTGGTCGACACCACCAACGCCCACGCCTGGGTCGAGGCCTACTTCCCGGGATCAGGATGGGTGACCTTCGATCCAACGCCCGGACGGAGCGTGCCGGGAGAGGCGACCTCTTCGACGAGCGATGGGTTCGCCGACCCCTACCAGACCGACGCCCCGACCGACGACCCGACCGCGGCGCCCGACGCAACGACTCCGGAGGCGAGGGGCGCGCTCGAGGACAGCCGCGGATCGCGTGGTGGGGCGACGTCGACGTCAGCGGCGACCGGCTCGACGTGGCTCGTCTGGGGCCTGTCTACCGCCGGCGTCGTAGTGGTCTGGCCGTTCGGCCGGGCTGCTCTCCGGCGACGGCGCACAAGGCGGGGCACCGAGGAGCAGCGACTCGCTGCCTCCCTCGCGATCGTCCGCGCCGATCTCGCCGGCCACGGCGTGCCCGTGTCGCCCTCGGACACCCTCCGGGACACGGCGCAGATCGTGCACCGCCACCTCGCTCTGGACGCGAGCGAGGTCGCGGCGCGCGCGGAGGAGGTGCTGTATGGCGGTCGCGCGGCGACCGCCGACGATGTCGCCGTCGCGCGACGCCTGCGCCGCGACCTCGGGCGACGACTGCGGGCGCGTATCGGCTGGCGGCGCTCGCTGCTCGCCGCCTACGGCCTTCCCGTCACTCGTGGCGTACGCCGGCGACCGGCCTCATACGGCGACTGAGCCGTCCGCGGCCGCCGACGAGATCAGAGGTGCTCCGCGACGATCTCGCGGATCGCCGCCTCGCGGTCGACTGAGGCGGCGTCGATGTCCCGATAGGCGTCGTCGAACGTCTCGGCCTCGGCCCGGTAGAAGGTGCCGAGCCCGATCCGCCCCTCACCCCCGTAGGTCCACTCCCGCATGTGCGCCAGCGCGTCGTCCCGGCTGGAAGGATCGTTGTCGTCGAGGTCGGCGACCCGCTCGTTGTAGTACGTGTAGAGGTTGTTGAAGGTGGCGCAGACCTGCAGGATGTCGACCAGGCTGAACCCCTTGTGGAGGATCGCGTCGCGCATCGCGGATTTCAGACGTTCCGCCCCCCGCGTGTAGCTGCGGGCGATGAACGTGGCGCCGCCCGAGAGGGCCAGCTCGAGCGGGTCGATCGGCTGCTCGACGCTCCCGTGCGGCGTCGACTTGCCCCGGAAGCCACGCGGCGAGGTCGGCGTGTACTGGCCGGTGGTGAGCCCGTAGACCCCGTTGTTGTGCACCATCAGGGAGATGTCGATGTTGCGCTTGGCGGCGAACAGCATGTGGGCGAGCCCCTCGCCGTAGCAGTCGCCGTCGCCGGCGTGGGCCACGACGGTCAGCTCGGGGTTGGCGAGCTTGATCCCGGTGGCGACCGGGACCGTCCGCCCGTGGATGGCGTAGAAGGTGTTCAGGTTCAAGTAATCGGCGATCTTCGCATGACAGCCGATGCCGGCCACGACCACGATGCGCTCCCGCGGGATGCCCTCCTCGGCGAGCATGCCGACGAGCGCCTTCCACGCGTTCTGGATGCCGAAGTCGCCGCACCCTGGGCACCAGGTGTTGACGGCGTCGGTGAGGACGTCGGCGGAGCCCTGCGTCCGGCCCTGCTTCTCGGCGGCGTCGCGGGTCATGAGAGCACCTCCTCGATCCCGGCCCGCAGGTCCTCGACGGCGAACGTCCTCCCGTCGTAGCGGCGCACGGCGTCGTCGGCCTCGAAGCCGTTGACGCGCATGAGGCGCAGCAGTTGCCCGCCGGCGTTGTTCTCCACGCAGATGAGGCGCTCCACCCCGTCGAGCGCCCGCTCCATGTGGGCGGCCGGGAACGGCGACAGCACCAGCGGTTTCACCACCCGCAGGCCGAGCTCGTCGCCGACCTCGCCACAGACGCCGCCGTTGCTGCCCCAGCACAACAGGGCCGTCGCCGCCTCCGGATCGCCGCCGACCGCCACGGCCTCGAGCTTCTCGACCTCCGCCTCCAGACCGCGCCACTTGGAGCGTCGCTTGTCCTGCATGCGCACCGTGATCGCGGGGTCCTCCGTCGTGATCCCCCGCTCGTCGTGTTCGTAGCTGTCGATCTTGACGACCTCCCCCGGCAAGGGCGGGAAGGCCAGCGGCGAGACGCCGATGGCGGCGTCACCTCGCGCCGCCTCTACCTCGGGGGCGCTCGTGCCACGCTCGGCCGCCGCATCCTCGTGTCGGTCCGCCGCCGCCGCATCGGGGCCTCGGTCCGCATCCTTCGCGGCATCCCCGTCTGCACCCGTCAACGCGTACCGCCGATAGGGCGATGCGCCGTCCCACAACGGCACGTCGTACTCCGGGACGTCCGGCAGCGCGTCGAGATCGAGGCTGAAGGAGCACTCGCACAGCATCTTGTCGGTGAGGACGATGCTCGGCACCTGGTAGCGCCACGACAATCCCATGGCGACCGCCGACCAGTAATAGGCCTCCTCGGCGTTGCCGGGAGCCACGATCACCCGGGGGAACTCCCCCTGGCCGGCGTTGAGGACGAAGTGCAGGTCGGTCTGGCACGAGTAGGTCGGGAGTCCCGTGCTGGGCCCGGGACGTTGCGCGACCATGATCGTGATCGGCAGCTCCGCCTGACCGGCGAGGCTCAGCCCCTCCACCATCAGACAGAACCCCCCGCCGGCGGTGCCGACGCCCGCTCGTTGCCCCGCCGAGGCCATCCCGAGCGCCATGAGCATGACGGCGATCTCGTTCTCGGGATGTACCACCTTGAGCTGACAGCGGTCGGCGACCTCGGCCATGAAATGGAGCAGGCCGGACGACGGCGACATCGGGTAGGCGACGTAGGCGCTGCAGCCGCCGCGGATGAGCCCCAGCCCGACCGCCTCGTTGCCGGTGATCACCGGCAGATGCGGCAGGTCGAGGGCCGGCAGGGTGGTCCGCTGCTCGGCCGTGTCGTAGCCGCGCCGCGCCACCTCCAGGTTCTGCTCGATCTTGCGGGGGATGTGGGCACGGATGGTCTCCTCCAGCGCCTCCCACGGGACGCCGGCGATCTTGCAGAACGCGCCCAGGAGGCAGGTGTTGCGCATCACCGGCGGCGCCTTGAGCTCCTTGAGGATGTCGCCGAGCGGCACGCCCATGACGACGCGGCCGGCGGACCCGGCAGTCGTGGCCTTCGAGTCGGCCCCGCCCGCATCCTCACCGCCGGCGTCATCCCCCCCGTTCTCACCGCCGGCGTCGATCACCAGCGTCCCGCCGTCTGCAAGTCGTTCGCCGTGCCGCTCGACGGTCTCATCGTTGAGCGCCATGACGACGTCAAGCTCCTCGGTGCGGCACGCCACCTTGTCGGCCGAGCACCGCACGGTGGCGAAGTTGTGGCCTCCTCGGATAAGCGACGGGTAGTCGACCTCGACGTAGACCCGGTACCCGAGGCGGTCCATCAGCCGGGCGATCAGGGCGCCGGCCTCATTGATGCCGTCGCCCGCCTTGCCGCCGACAAGCACCGAGAACGAGTCGTACACGCGCAGACCTCCGCTTCGTGGACCGACAGCGACGCCGTCCGGACGCCGGGGCCGGCGCTGTCCGGCCTCCCGGTAGTCTAGCCACTCCGTTGGCGGTACAAACGCCGACCGATAGGCTGAAGGGCAACGGAGGTGATCATGCCGAAGCAGACGCTTGCCTACGGCACGTGGCCGTCTCCCATCGGCGCCTCACTGGTCGCCGAGGCAGGGGCGGTACCGGGCTGGCTTCAGACGGACGGCGAGGACCTCTACTGGGTCGAGCTTCGACCCGCGGAGGGAGGCCGCTACGGGCTCGTACGCCGGACCCCCGACGGACGGGTCGACGACGTGCTGCCGCCCGGCTGGAACTGTCGCACACTCGTCCACGAGTACGGTGGCGGGGCCTACCTGGTCCGGAACGGCGCCGTGTTCTTCAGCTCCTTCGACGACCAGCGGGTCTACCGGCAGGACGGCGGCGGCGAGAAACCGCGGCCGCTCACGGAGGCGCCGGACCGACCGCGGGCAGACAGGTACGCGGACTTCTCCCTGACCCCGGACGGACGGTTCCTCATCTGCGTCCGCGAACGACACCTTCCGTCGGGAGACGTCGTCAACGACCTCGTCGCCCTGCCCGCCGACGGAGGGGCAGCTGTTCCACTGACGGGCGGGCGCGACTTCTACTCGAGCCCTCGCGTGAGTCCCGACGGTCACCATGTCGCGTGGCTCGAGTGGGACCACCCGCAGATGCCGTGGGACGGGACCGAGTTGCTGACGGCCACTCTGACAAGCCCCGTCGAGCCGGGCTGCGACGAGGGCACGCTCAGCGCGGACGCCGACCGGGCTGGTGCCGAAAGCGCCGTTGCGAACACCGCCGGCGCCGACATCGCCGGTTCCGAGCCGGTCGGCCTCGCGGACGTGGTCCGCGTGGCCGGCGGCCCGGAGGAGTCGGTCCTTCAGCCGGACTGGGATGCGCAGGGTCGGCTGCACTTCGTCTCCGACCGCAGCGGCTGGTGGAACGTCTACCGCCTCGAGGACCAAAGACCGCGCGCCGCAGACCACACAGCCGCGCGCTCGACCGATGCGGCGTCGGCGCGCCCGCTGGACCCGCGACCGGTCGAGCAGGCGAAGGCGCCGTGGGTGTTCGGCCTCCGCAGCTACGGATTCCTCAACGACGGGCGGGTCGCGATCGCCTTCACCGACGAGGGCCTCGACCATGTCGACGTGATCGACCCGGCCACCGGAGAGCGGCAGTCGGTCGACTGCGGCCTCTCGTCGATCGCCTTCCTCGCGACGCAGGGGATGAAGGTATGGGTGTCGGGCTCGGGACCCGAGACCCCTCCGGTCGTCGTCGCCGCGGATCTCGGCTCGGCCGACTCCTGCAACTCGCGTCCGAAAGGCACCGTCGCCTTCTCGACCGCGCGACGGCGAACGGATCCGTCCTTCATCGTCCTCCCGGAGGCGATCGTCGCACCGGCGAGCTCAGGAGACGTCGTCCACGCCCTGTACTACCCGCCGCACAACCCCGACGTCGAGGGCCCTCCAGACGAGCGTCCGCCGCTGATCGTCTGCGTCCACGGCGGGCCGACGTCCGCGGCCGAGGCGCAGTACTCGCCGGAGGTGCAGTTCTGGACGACCCGCGGCTTCGCCTACACCTTCGTGAACTACGGCGGCTCGACCGGCTACGGCCGCCGCTATCGCGACCGGCTGAAGGGCACCTGGGGCATCGTCGACGTCCTCGACAGCATCGCCGTGGCGCGCTACCTCGCCGCTCGCGGCAACGTTGACGGGCGGCGCTGCGTCATCCGGGGCGGGAGCGCCGGCGGGTACACGACGCTCTGCGCCCTGATCTTCCACGACGTGTTCGCCGCCGGCGCGAGCTACTTCGGCGTCGCCGCCCTGGAGGAGTTCGTGCAGCAGACGCACAAGTTCGAGTCGCGCTACGGGGACGGGCTGCTCGGCCCGTGGCCGGAGGCCGCCGACGTCTATCGCGAGCGTTCGCCCGTGGCGCACGCCGACGGCATCTCGGCCCCCGTCCTGCTGCTGCAGGGCCTGGAAGATGCCATCGTCCCGCCGGCGCAAGCGGAGATCTTCGTCGCCGCCCTGGAGCGTAAGCGCCTGCCGTACGCGTACCTCGCGTTCGCCGGGGAGCAGCACGGGTTCCGGCAGGCGGCGACCGTCCAGGCCGCGCTGGAGGCGGAGCTCTCGTTCTACGGCGCCGTCCTGGGCTTCAGCCCGGCGGACGACCTCCCGCCGCTCGAGATCCACAACGCCGAGTCGCTCGAGCGGTAGCGCCGGCGACGCCCGCCTGCCGCCGCTCGGCACGCCGCCGCCGACAGCACGGCGGTCGATCGCGCAGCGCTGACCGGTGCGCGACAGCACGTCGCCTGGCGGCCCCGAAGCAGCCGCTCTCGCGGACGCTCAGCCGCCGAGATCGAGGAGCTGGAACCCGGTCTGCGGGTCGCGCCGGCGCACGGCGGTGGAGCCGACAATCTCGACGATGGTGCCCTCGAGGATCGTCCACGTGTCGACGCCGAGCCGGACGCAGCCGACGAGCGCCCGCTCGCCGCGGCCGCAGGCGGCGTGCAGGTGCAGCACCGGAACGCCGTCTTCATCGGGGAAGAGGGTGCCTACCGCGGCCACCTCGTGCGCATCGTCCAGGGCCAGGTCCATCGGGACGATAGTGTCGGCGGCACCGTCCTCCGGCCCGACCACCAGCCGGCTGCCGCCCGCCGCGCCACCGACGAGCGTCACCACGCCGCGCTCGATCCCCTCGCGGCGAGCGATCTCCTCGACGCACTCGTGCACGACATCGCCGTCCTCGAGACGGATGACGACGACCCTGCCGAGCTCGGCCGTGCGGTACTCCATGCGTTCGCGCCTCCCGCTCCTCGCGTCCTGTCGTCCGGCCGCGCCGCGGCCCGCTCAGACCGCCTTGGGGCTGAGGACGACCTCGACCGTGTAGCCGGCCTCCCCGGCCACCGCGGCCACCGCCCGGCGCACCGACGCGTAGTCCCACTGGTAGCTGTAGTCCTTGCCGAAGAGACGCGACTGCTCTTCGATGCCGCCCTCCCGGGTCTTGCCCCCGGTCTTGTACGACTGCTTCGAGAAGCCGACCCCAGGCCCGAAGTCGTCGTCGCCGACGAGCCCGGAGCCGCTCTCGACGAGGACCTCCCAGAAGCGCACGACGGCGTGCTCGTCGTCGACCCGCAGGCGGCACTTGTACGTGAGCTTCTTGCGGGAGAGGAAAGCCCTCCGCTCGGCGATGACGCTGGTCATGCCGAGGGAGCCGTCGCGGCAGCGCTTGAACGGCGCCGGCAGCTTCTGGTCGAGCTTCAAGAGATGGTCGACGAGGTCCATGCGGCCGAGCCTCCCACGGGAGCGTTGATCCGATGCCCGGGCGGGCACACGGCGACAGTCTACCTGCTCCGATCTCCCGACCATGCCCCTCGATCCCGAGCGCGCGGCACGGACGCGGCAGTCAGCGCGGGTCGCGGATCAGCGAGAGGAAGAGCGGCGCCTGCGAACCGCTCTCCGCCAGCGCCACAAGGAACGGACGGTCCGCCGAGATGCTGAACGTGTCGACGGGCATCGCCGAACCAGCGAGTTCGATCCCCGTGACGGCGGCAGCCTCAACGCCCTCTTCGTTCAGATCCAGCGTCGCCTTGTGGGAGATCTTGCTCACCCACAGAGGCTCGACGTCGGCGACGCCCTCGAACTGCGCCAGCTCCTGGTCGAAGGCGCGCACCATGCCCATCGCCTCGAGGCTCTCCCGCAGCTTCTCGGCCGTGTACTTGAGGCTCAGCCGCGGCAGCCGCAGGTCGCCGTCGAGTGACTGCGCCTCCTCGTAGAGACCGCCCAGACCGCGGTCGCCCAGCGTCTCGACCACCGACTCCGGCGTCTCCGCGCCCCTGGGGACGATGATCCAGACGTCGACCGGCCCGTCCGTCCCCAGCATGACCGCGTCGAACTCGTCGCCGAGCACCACCGGCGCCTCCATCGAGCCGTGCATGGTCTCGACGTCGACCGCCTCGCCGTCGGCCAGCGTGAACGGGAGCGGCCTGGTGTCCGCCTCGTCGAAGTGCTCCCAGCCGACCTTGAGATAGACGGTGTTCACGAGAACGGCCACCGTGAGCGGGTCGATCTCCTCGTAGAGCTTGCCGATCTTGCCGTGCGTACGCTCGTCGATCCACGCGTTGATGGCGTCCGCCGCCGCCTTGGGATCGTCGGCCAGCTCCGACAGCTCCGCAGCGTAGTAGTCCCGGTTGAGGTCAAGGAAGGCCTGCTCGAAGGGCACGCCGTTGCGCAGCCACAGGGAGTCGGCGATGCTGAGCTTGGTGCCCTCGCCGGCCTGGGCAGAAGTGATGAGGTCGGCCCACGCCTGGTTGAGGGTCGCCCGGTCGAGATCCTCCACCCGCAGCGCCCGGCGGAGCTCTTCCGCGGTCTCGCCGCGGGCGCCGTTGAGCAGCATGGAGAGGGCGGCGTGCATGGAGGCGGGAGAGATGACGATGTTCTTGTCGCTGGACTCGGCCTGCTTCGCCAGCAGCGAGAACCCGAACCGGTCGAGCGGCTCGGCGAGAGCCTTCGCCTGCCCCGACGCGCCGTCGGCCCGGCCGAGCTCGGGCAGCGCCGGCGCCTCGTCGGCGCCGGGCCACAGGAGCATCAAAGCGACGGCAAGCACGGCTGCCGCGACAACTCCACCGACGACGGCGTAGAGACGACGACGGCCTGGCCCTCCGGAGTCCCGGCGCTCACCCTGTCCGCGCTTCATGACGGCCCCCTTCCCGGATCGCGCCGCTCGACTTGACGACGTCTCGCGGCCTCGCTGTCAGGAGAGACGGACGACCCGGACGGGGGGTTCATCGACGTGGAGGTTCGTCGGCTTGGAGGTCCGTCGACGCGGAGGCTTGTCGACGCGAAGGCTTGTCGACGCACGCGGCGCGCGCGGGCCACGTCGCCACGGAAGCGTCAGTCCCCGGAGAGCTCCTCGAGCGCCTCGAGCGCGACCGCGCGGAAGCGCTCGTCGCCGTACCGGAGGCTGTAGAGGAGCGGTTCGACGGCCCGGCGGTCGCCGACCCAGCCGAGCGCCCGGGCGGCGAATCCCCGCACGACCACGTCGCGATCGTGCAGCAGGGCCAGGAGATAGGGGACGACCGCCGGTCCTCCGTACCCCCGCAAGCCGAGCGCGGTCTGCTGGCGCAGGAACGAGGACGGGTGCCGATAGTACCGGTCGAAGACGGCCAGAGCGCGCTCATCGCCGAACCCGCCGAGGGCGCTGAGCGCCTCCGGCTCGCAGTTGGGGTCGTCCAGCGACGCCAGCACGACGTCGAAGGCACGCTCGTCGCCGACCTCTCCGAGAGCCCACACGGCCTGACCCCGGATGAGCCAGTCGCGCCCCTCGTCGCGGGCGACGCACATGAGCGGTTCGACCGCCCGCGGATCGCCGATGGTGCCGAGCGCGTAGGCGGCGGCGGCTCCCACGTAGTCCTCGCGATCGCCGTCCTGGTCGTGCTCGTGCGTGGCGACATGCTCCGGCGCCCCCTCGGCCAGCAGCCGGGCGACGCCGTCGTCCCATAGCTGGCCGGCCTCGTCCGCGTCCAGGCGCAGCTGCTCGAAGTGAAGGTCGTCGCTGTCGGGCATCTGGACGGGCGCCGCCGCGCGCCGCTCGACGTCGTCGTCGAGCAACCGGATGAGCCGCGGGACGGCCCAGTAGCAGTGCTGGTCGCCGAGCGCGTACGCGGCGCACTGGCGGACGGCCTCGTCGTCGTCGTCGAGGGCCATCACGAGCGCCGGACAGGCGCGCGGATCGACGATGCCGGTGAACATCCAGGCGGCCGTGGACCTCAGGTGCGGATCGGGGTGCCCGAGAAGCTCGACCAGCGGCTCGACGGCGGCCGAGCCGATCTGGACGAGGACCTGCTGGGCGGCCGCCCCGCGCGTGACCTGGTCGTCGGTGAGGAACTCGACCAGCGGCTCAACGGCCGGCGCCCCGATCTCGACAAGCACTTCAGCCGCTTTCGCCTTGCCCTCGTCGTCAGAAAAACGGAGTGCGCGAGTCAGCAGCCGGGCGCGATCCTCTGCTCTCTCCAGATCGCGCCGGGCCGCACGTGCGAGTTCCTCGATGCCCTCGATGCTGAAATCCATGGGTATGCCGATAGCCGCCTGATGACCACCATCATTCAATCACATCGATGCGACAGAACACGGGGCCCCGCCGATGGCCGTTGCCGGGACGGCGGACGCGGGCCGCTCCTCTCCTCAGGCCGGCATCCTTTCGCCCCCGTCGTCGCACCACTAGACTGGGACAGGGAGATCTCCGGCCGGGCGTCCGGCGACGCAACGACGCCCGGTCAAGGGCGCGCAGGAGAGGAGCCGGCATGGCGATGGACATCGAAGGCGTCCACTTCCTCGTCACGTATCGCTGTAACTGGGAGTGCGAGCACTGCTTTGTGTGGGGCGGACCCGCCAACGAGGCGACCATGACGATGGCGCAGCTCGAGACGGCGATCGATGAGATCGCCGGCGTCGAGCAGATCGACCATGTCTACTTCGAGGGCGGCGAGCCGATGCTCGCCTACCCGATCGTCGTCAAGGCGGCCGCCTGCGCTCGTGGTCGCGGCCTGGATGTCGGCCTCGTCACGAACTGCTACTGGGCCCAGACGGTCGAAGACGCGCGCATCTGGCTGGCGCCTTTCGCTGAGCTCGGCCTCTTCGACCTGTCCGTGTCGACCTTCCCCTACTTCGGGGTGGGGGAGCCGGGACAGCCAGCCGACGCCGGGGGGGCCGACGCCGGGGTCGAGGAAACGTCGGTGGCTGATGTCACGCTGCTTGAGAACGCGGTGCGAGCGGCGCGCAGCCTCGACGTGCCGGTGGCCGCCCTGGAGGTCGGCGCCGCCGCCGACCTCTCGGCCGTCGAGATGGCCTGCGGCGATCCCGGCTCGGTGATGTACCGGGGCCGGGCGGCGGTCGAGCTCGCGCCGGCGGTCGCCTGCCGGACGCCAGAGACGCTGACGAGCTGTCCGCACGAGGACTTCGACGCTCCCGGCCGGGCACATCTCGGCGCCGATGGCGAGCTGCAGCTCTGCCAGGGGATCAGCGCCGGCAACGTCTGGCGCGATGGCCTGCGGACGATCGTCGCACGCTACGATCCGCAGGCCCTGCCGATCGTGCGCGAGCTCCGCGAGGGGGGTCCCCTGCGGCTGGCGCAGGCGTACGGACTGACGCCCGAGCACGAGCTCTACGCCGACGAGTGCCACCTCTGCTACGAGCTGCGCTCGCGCCTTCGCGACCGGGAGCCTGAGGTCCTCGGGCCCGACGCCTGCTACGGCGTGACATGATCCTCCGCGCGCCCGACCGTCTCCGTCTCCCGTGACAGACCGCGCCCAGGATCGCCCGCCAGACGACCCCCGCGCCGGACTGTCGTCCGACTACCGACCGCCCTCCGGGGACGACGAGCTGCTGGCCGAGTGCGACATCGAGACGTTCCGCGCCGGCGGTCCGGGCGGACAACACCAGAACGTGACCGACAGCGCCGTCCGGCTGCGACACCGGCCGACCGACATCACGGTGACGTGTCGCAGCGAGCGCAGTCAGTATCAGAACAAGCGGACGTGTCTGCGCCGGCTGCGCGAGAGGATCGAGAGGCTGCTGCACGAACCGGCGCCGCGTGTCCCTACGCGGCCATCCCGGGCAGCACGAGCGGAGCGCCGCGAGCAGAAGACCCGTCGATCACGTCTCAAGCAGCAGCGGCGACCGCCGTCCGGAGAGGACTAGGCGTACGACCGGCGAGCGACCGCCGTCGTGCTCAGGCCACAGCGGTCCTGGCCCCGTGCGGCGGCGCCTCGGAGCCCGTCGTGCTGACGGGGGCCGGAGCCGTCCTGTGACGCGGCAGCACGACGACCACGAGCAGACCGAGCAGATTCAGGAAGAGGCCGACGAGGCCCCACAGGACCGGGGCGCGACCTTTCCCGGCGGCGATCTTCACACTGACACCACAGCAGATGAGAGCCAGTCCGACGATGGCGATGACGAGCATGACGTCCATGCCGCTCCCTTCCCCCGGTCGACGGCATCGGAAACCGTGGACCGTTGTCCCGTAGCGACAGTATCGACCTGATCCGGTCGTCGGAGAAGGCGCCTAGACGGAAATACCATTGCCAGAGCGCACGAGTCGCCGGTCCAACCGCCCGGGTCGCCGCCCTGGCCGCCCGGATGGGTCGGCGCGTCAGCCGCCCGAGCCGGGCAGCGGACGTCGGGCGAGGTAGTCGACGACGGCGTCGGCGAGTGCGGCCAGCAGCCCCGGATCGTCGGCCGCCGGAGCCGGGCGCGCGTAGGTCTTGCCGGCTTCGTCGATCACGGACGCGAGGGCGGTGTCGAGCAGCGCGTCGTCGGCGCCCGTGACCGCCGTCCCGATGGGAAGAGCGAGGATGCTCTGCGACTCGTGCTCGAGCAGCGTCCTGAGCTCACCCGGGACTGCCTCCTCATCGTCGCCCTCGGGTCGCCAGAACACCAGCCGCCAGTCCCCGGGAGCCATCATGCCGACGAGTCGTGCCGCCAGACGCTGGGCCAGATCGTGGTACTCGCCGCCGCCTTCGGCGGGCAGAGGCCGTGCGACGAAGAGGGCGGCCGCGTCGTCGAGCCGCCCGCCGTCGAGCGCTGCCCGCGCCCGCTGGACCAGGCCGCGATGGAAGCGCTCATCGTCCTGCCAGCCCCCGACGATCTCGATGTCGGGGCGTCCCGCGTCGTCGAGGAGCCCCCGGTAGTTCGCCATCATGTCCCGCGACCAGATCGGCTCGAGCGGCACCGCGACGACCAGGTCACCGGCGCCGTCGAGGACCTCGCCCATCGTCGGTCCGGCGGCCGTCGAGACCGCCTTGACTGTGAGGCCGAACGCGAGGTGAGCGATCAGCCTCGCCTGGAGCGTCTGCGAGAGACGGGCGACCGTGTCGAGAGACGCTCCACCGCCACCGTGCACGAGCAGGATGGTCGCCAGACTCTGTGCTGCTGCCGCCACGACCCGTCAGTCCGCCGGGAGGTAGCCTTCGCTGAGCGCGACGCGACGACAGGCACGACAGACGGTCACCGGACCCATTGAGACCAGAGGCGACACCATGTGATAGCGGACCGGCTCCTTCACCAGTGAACGTCCACAGAGCGCGCATCGCGCACTCTCGAGCCTGGAGACGGTCGCCGACTCTGTCGCCAGAGGGGCGCCCTCCCCGGTACTGTCGCCGATGTGGAGTCGATGGACGTCGGCCATGAAAAGACTCCTTGCGACGGGCTTTGTTTATACCCTCGCGAGAGATGGGGTAACCGCCGAGATGACGCGACGACGCCACCGCCCACGCCCCGCGAGGAGCCGCGCTCGACGAGACCAGGACGAGCCGGGAGCGTGCCGGTAGAATCCCGCCGAGGGCGCCGACCGGGAGAGACGCACCTGCTCTCCGCCGCGCCCTGAGTCGGCCCACGAGCGGGATCGCTGCGAACATGAGGATGCCGAGAGACGACGGGAGGACGAGGGCGACGCGAGCCATCGTCGTCACGGCCAGGCAGCCCAAGCTCGGCGCGGTCAAGACCCGACTCGCGTCGGTCGTCGGCGACCGCGAGGCGTTGCGGATCTACACCGACCTCCTGGCGCGGGCCTTCGCCGCCGTCGACGAGACCTGCGCCGGCGACAACGCGATCGACAGGTTCGTCGCCGTGCTCGACCAGTCCGGCGACCGGGGCACGGCGCTTGAGCCACCGTCTGTCGAGGCGTTCGGACTGCGCGCCGAGGAGTGGCACGGCATCGCCCAGCGGGGAGCGGATCTCGGCGAACGGCTCGGCCCCCTCTTCTGGGACCTGTTCCTCGACGGGTACGAGACTGTGCTCCTGCTCAACGGGGACAGCCCCGACCCTCCCGTCGCGTACCTCCGCACGGCGCTGGCCTCGCTCGACGAGAGCAACGTCGCCGGGCTCGTTCTGGGCCCGGCAGCGGACGGTGGCTTCTACCTCATCGCCACCGACGCCACGACCTGGCGGGCCCACGGCGAGGCCTTGGGCGCCGCCCTTCTGGACGCCCGGCTGGGGACCTCACACGCCCTCGCAGACGTCGAGGCCGCCGCGCTGGCCGCGGGCCTGGATGTGCGGCAGTTGCCGTTGTGGGTCGACGTTGACACGGCCGACGACCTCCCGGTCTACGAACGGCTGACGGGGCAGGCCGGATCGCGGCGGAGCCTCCGCGGCGAACCGCCGGAGCCGCTGAAGGACGTCTACCTGCACGTGACGAACCGCTGTGGACTCGGGTGTCCACATTGCTACAACCGCTCGAACTCCCGCAATCGCGACGAACTGAGCACGGAAGAGTGGCGCGACGTCGTCGATCAGTGCGTCGAGGCGGGAGCCGGCAGCTTCGTGATCATCGGCGGCGATCCGTTCCTTCGAGACGACCTGTTCGACCTCGTCGAGCACATCACAGCGGCGCACGGGCGGAAGGCGCGGATCTTCTTCAACGGACCGTGTGATCACAGCGTCGCGGCTCGCCTCGCCGATGCGGGGCACGGACGCCTGCGGCCTCTGCTGAGCCTCGACGGGACGCGAGACGTCAACGACCTCATCCGAGGCACGGGAAACCACGACACCACACTCGACGGACTCGGGAACCTCGCCGCGCTCGGCCTGCGCCCGGTCGTCAACACCGTCCTGCTGGAACCGGTGCTGCCCACGCTCCCGGACCTGGCTCGCGAGATCAAGGCGGCCGGCGCGGCGCAGCTCCACCTGATCCTCCCCCACGAACGAGGTGCGATCGTCGAGAACGCCGGTCTCGTCCCGGACGGGACCGCCCTTCGCTCGGCGGTCGATGCGCTGACGGCGACCGCCGCCGAGATCGACCTCACGATCGACAACATCCCGGCCTGGCGCCGGCGCCTGCAGGCTCCGAGAGACTTCTGTACAGCCGGCTGTCGCGACGTCGCCGTCGACCCGTTCGGGCGCGTCTACGCCTGCACGATCACGTGCGGCGACCCCGCGTTCGTCGCCGGCGATCTGCACCGCGAGCCGATGGCCGGGATATGGAGGGACTCGCCGGCCCTGAGACTCGTACGGGCGTACCGCGCCAGAGATCGCGAGGAGTGCGTCCGGTGCCCCGTCGTGGACGCTTGTGGCGGCGAGTGCTGGGTCCAGGCGCACTACGCCGCCCGTGCCCACGGACGGGCGGGCGGCCTGCGGGCGCCGTTCCCTTACTGCGACCTCGTGCGGCCGCTCTTCGAGCAGTACCTCGCTGAGCAGACGGCCGGCACCGCCGGACCGGCCTGCGGACCGCGGACCGGCTGCGCGGCCGAGTCCGCCGGCGGCGGTCAGGCAGCCGCCGGGGAGGCCGGCTACGCGCTCTTCGACTGCATATGAGGGCAGTGACCGCCCGGGCGTGACCCGGGCCCCCCGGCCCGCAGGAGTCCGCCGCCGATCGCTGCGGCGGCGGGCATGAAGCTGCCGGGCTGGCCGCCAGATCGGGTGATCGGCGCACAGCCGGACCGGCCGACCCGAAAGCGGGCGCCCTGGAACGTCAGGCGATCTGCAGGACGGCGGCGCCGCGCACGCGGCTCTCCTTCACGGCGCGCAGAGCTTCGTTCGCTTCCTCCAGCGGGAACCTCTCGACCTCGGTGCGCACCGGGATGGCGGCGGCGCTCCGCAGCAGCTCGATGGCGTCGAGGCGCGTGCTGTTCGTGACGCTGCGCAGCACGCGCTCGCCGTAGATGAGCTGGTAATCGAACGACGGGATGGGCGAGGAGTGGATCCCGCCGAGCGCCACGATCCCTCCCTTGTCGACCACCTTCAGCGCCTCGACGGCCAACTCGCCGACGGGGGCGAAGACGACCGCGGCGTCGAGGACGGTCTCACCGGCGTCCGAGCCGGCTCCAGGCCGCTGCCCGGATGCTCCCGCCCATCTCGCACCAAGCTCGAGTGCCAGCCGCCGGTGCTCCTCGCCCCTGGTGAACACGTAGACGTCGAAGCCGCGATGGACGGCGATCTGCACGCACAGATGCGCGGCCGCGCCGAACCCGAACAGCCCCAGCCTCCCGCGCGCCGGTTCCTGTTCCAGCAACGCCCCGTCGACCATATCGAGCGGACTGACGCCGGTCGGCGAGCCGCCGAGCTCGCGTATCGCTCCCGACACCTCCCGGAGCCTGGCCCGGCGCATCCCGGAACGCGCGCCGTGAGTCGCCGGACGCAGTCGCTCGCTCCCGACGGCGAAGCCGCCCGGAAGCCCGGCCCCCTCGCCGACCACGCCCGCGAGCCGGAGGCAGCGGTACCCGATGACGCCGGCGCAGAGCAGCGGCGCCGTGGCGGCCGCGCGAGCGGCCGGATCGGCCCCGCCGACCTCGCCGGGGCCGGACGAGTCGCCGGTCGGCGGATGCAGCCGGTACACGAACGCGGCGGTGGCCACGTGGTACTCGGCGTAGCCGCCGTCGACGTCCCAGCCGGTGAACTGCGCGTCGTCACACAGGTTCTCCCGGCCGGTCAGACAGAAGTGGCACCGCCCGCAGGTCCGCCACAGCCACGGGACACCCACCCACTCACCGAGCTCCAGGGGCCGCCCGTCGGCCGCGTCGTACTGTGGCCTCTCGCCCCCCGGCCAGTCACCGAACGCGACGATCTGACCGACGATCTCGTGCCCGGGCACCACACCTTCGCGGTGCGGCTCCAGCTCTCCCTCGACGAGGTGCAGGTCGGTGTGGCACACGCCGCAGGCGTGCACCCTGATCAGGACCTCGCCCGGACCGGGCTGAGGGATTGCCAGCTCGACCGGCTCCAGCGGAGCCCGACCGATCGGTCCGGGCTGCGTCAGCCGCATCGCCCGCATCGTCCCTTCGAGCACCGTCTCAGTCACCCGTCCCCCCTCGTTGAAGTCGCGTCGCGCATGGAAGCGCCGCCCCGCGAGCCGGCGCTCTCCCGCCGCCCGCTCACACGAGGCTCAGAGCAGGATATCGCGCCGGCGGAAGCGCCACCACGCGAGCCCGGCCAGCCCGGCAGACCAGGCCGTCGTGCACACGAGGCCGCGGGTCATCTGCTCCCACTCGATCGGCTTCTGGAACAGATCGGCCCACATCGTGAAGTAGGACGTGAACACGTACGGCTCCAGGAAGTCGAAATAGCTGAACGAGAGCAGGATCTGGATGACGATGACCAGCACGAGGGCCATGACCGCGGCCGTGAGGCTCGACCCGGTGATGGTCGAGAAGAGCATGGCCAGCGACACGACGGACACGACGACGGCGAGCGCCATGAGATAGGCGAGGAACGACAGCCACAGCGCCTCGGCGACGGTGAAGGAGACGACCGGCGTCACCAGATCGCGGAGCCCGAACCCGACCGCGCCGCTGATGAGCGACACGACGAAGACGATCAGGAGGGCGGCCAGCACGTAGAGGACGGCGACGCCCCACTTGGCGGCCAGCAGCGAGCCGCGCCGCACCGGGCGCGTCAGCACGGTCTTGAGCGTGCCGGTCTCCCACTCGCCGGCGATGGTGAAGGCGCCGACCATGCTTGCCGCCAGGGGGAGCAGGAACGGCGCCAGACCGAAGAGCGAGACGATCGGGACGATGATGCCGTTCTTGAGCGCCCCGGCGATGAACGGCAGCGCGGTCGGCCCGCCCTCGGCCGGGCCGCTCGACAGGTACAGGGCGACGGTGACCACGATCGGGATGACGGCCAGGCCGCCCAGTCCGAACCAGGTGCGCTTCTGGTAACGCAGCTTCACGATCTCGAGCCAGAGCAGCTTCATGGGCGCAGCTTCCAGCGTCGCTTCCGCCGGACGGGAGCCTCCTCGGCCCCGTCGGTCCCGGTGAGCTCGAGGAACACGTCTTCGAGGCCGCGCTCCGGCGCCGGGACGACCGCACGTACGCCGATCTCGGCCGCGACCAGGCTCTTCACCATCTCCGGCACGTCGTCGTCGGGCATTGTCACGATGAGGTGGTCGCCGTCCTCGGCGACCGACGGCGCGGTCGACAGCGAGCGCAGCACCTCGAGTGCCCGCGGCCGGTCGTCGACGAGCACTTTCACCGCCATGCCGTCGGGTCGCAGCTCGCCCACCGGACCCTCGACGATGACCCGGCCGCGCTTCACGATCGCCGCTCGCGTGCACACGAGCTCCACCTCGTGAAGCAGATGCGACGAAAGGAAGACGGTCGTCCCCTGTCGGCCGAGCTGTCTGATCAGCTCCCGGACCTCCTTCATCCCGCCGGGGTCCAGGCCGCTGGTGGGCTCGTCGAGGACGATGATGTCGGGGCAGTGGAGCAGCGCCTGCGCGATCCCGAGCCGCTGCTTCATGCCGTGCGAGAAGCCGCCGACCTTCGAGTCGGCGCGATCGGTCAGCCCCACCATCTCGAGGACCTCGTCGATGCGGTCGCCGTCCGCGTGTCCGCTCATCTCGGCCAGCAGCCAGAGATTGCGTCGGGCGCTCATCGGCGCGTAGAAGACGGGATCGTCGACGAACCCCCCGAGATGACGGAGCGCGGCCTCGCGTCGACCGGGGACGCGGTTGCCCAGCACCTCGACGTGTCCCTCCGTCGGCCAGATGAGGCCGAGGATCATCCTGATGACCGTCGTCTTGCCGGCGCCGTTCGGCCCGAGGAAGCCGTAGACGTCGCCGCGCCGCACGACGATATCGAGACCGTCGACTGCCTGGATCTCGCCGAACCGCTTGCTCAGCCCATGCGTTGAGAGGACCACCTCGTGGCCGTCCGGGGGCGCGGGCCGCGTGGCTGCAGGGCTCTCAGCGGTGGTGATGTCCGGAGAGGGCGTCATCTCTCCACTATGGTAGCCGTTCCACGTAGGCGCGCCACCCCGCCTGGAGCTCGGACCAGGCGACGCCGAGGTGTCGCTTCGTCTCCGCGGTCAGCGCATCGGTACTCAGGTCGGAGTCGGCCACTCCCTTCATCCACGCCCTCATCCGGTCGACCCCCCAGCCGTCGAGGAGATACAGAACGAAGGAGCCGGCGGAGTCGTAGAGGAGCCTCACATCGCCGGTCTCGCGACCCGACCAGATGTCGCCGAGGGCGATGGCGTCCGCCAGCCCTGGGTCCGGGCCGCCCGCGGCGACGTTCGACTTCAGCGACCACCACGAGTGGGTCCCTTCGACCGCCACCGCGAGGCCCTCGAGGAAGAAGTCCGGCGAGTGGTCGGTCTCGAAGAACCACTCCATCGTGTACGCGTGCCCGATCTCGTGCTGCAGCATCAGCTCCGTCGCCGCGTCGTCTCCGAGCGCCGGGGCGACGACCCCGATGTCGGTCGGCGAGGCGCGCTCGTCGCCGGCGAGCATCGGGGGATGCGAGAAGAACCGGATGCGCTCGTCGATCTGGTCGGGCACGGTCGCGAAGGCCCGACGGACGTCCTTGTGCGAGCCGTAGACGAAGAGCGTCAGCTGTCGCCCCCCGTCATCCGCCCCGGCCGCGACCTCGCCGACGCCGAGCATCTCGAGTACCCTGTCGCGGGCCCGCGCCGCGGGATCGGCCAGACGCCGGGCACGGGCTCGCCAGGCGCGCTCGTACACGACGACGACATCCGGTCCGCGGAGCAGCCGCGGCTTGTGGAAGGCCATGAGGTACTGGCTGCGGACCGCGTCGGGCGTGTCGTCGGTCGTTACCCGGAGCTCCGGACCGGCGTCGGCGGCCACCATGTCGAAGGCCAGGATACGTTCGGCGAGGAGGCGGTCCGGGGGTCCGCCGGCGCCCAGGCGGCCGGCGATCGTGATGTCGAACGAGCCGGTCTTGCTGGGGATCGGCTCGGCATGGACAGTGGTCCCGCTCACCCGCAGGGGCGCGAGGTGGTCGAACACCTCGTCGAGGTCGCCCCGTACGCCGACGGCCTCGTCGGCGACGGTGAAGGCGCTGTGCCAGGCGGCCCTGTCGTGGCCGTCGATCGCGGCCGCGGCGCGAACGCAAGCCTCTTCCACCGCCTCTGCGAGCAGCGCGTCGCGGTGGAGCTCGAGCAACGACGTCGTGCCATCGGCCGCGTGTGCCGCGGACGACGTCGCCGACGGTTCGCGCTCGCAGCCGGCCGGCAGGACGAGCATCAGGAGGAGGAGCGGCAACGCCGCCCGTCCGGCGAGTCTGCGCAGGCGACCCACGGCCATGCTCACGCGCTCAGCCAAGGAGACGCAGGGCGCGGGGCACGACGCTCGCCGTGAGGGGGAGGAAGCCTCTGGGCTCGCCGTCGACGTCGAGAGGAAAGCGCTCCGCCGTCACGCCGTCATCGCGGATCCGCATCTCGATGCGCTGACACGAGTGGTGCTGGACGGAGGCGTAGCGCAGATGGGTGCCTCCGTAGACGCTCCGCGAGCGGACGGCGAGCTCGGTCCTCGTCCGCGTGCCGATAGAGACGACCTCCAGACGGTCGTCGTCGACGGCGGCGTGCGGCGCCATCCGCATGCCGGAGCCGAAGTAGGCGCCGTTACAGACGGCGATGACGCGAGAAGGGATGTCGAGCTCGACCGTCTCGCCGTCCAGCGTGAGCGTGCACGAGAGGATGGCGAGGGGCACGGTCAGAAGCGCTCGCAGTGTGGCTCCGTAGTACGAGAGACGACCCCCGAGCCACGGTGGAGAGGAGACCACGTAGCGATCGACGAGGCCGCCCATACCCGCCGAGACGATATTGACGAAGTACCGTCGGCGCGGCGTGCCGTCGGCCTCCGTGTACTCGAGGACCCCGATGTCCACCCACCGCTCACGGCCGCCGGCCAGCGCCTCGAGCGAGCCCGGAAGCCCCCGGCCCCAGCCGAGCGAGCGACGGAAATCGCCGCCCGTCCCCTGAGCGATCAGGCCGACCGTCACGCCGCCGGACGAGCGACCCTGCGGTCCGTCGCGCGCGTCACCAGTCGCGGGTGACGAGCTCGGCGCCGGCTCGCCGAGCAGGCCGTTGACCACGTCGCTCAGTGTGCCGTCGCCGCCAACGGCGATCACCAGGTCGCGTCCCGACGCGGCGGCCTCAGCGGCAAGCTCCTCGGCATGGCCGGCGCACTCGGTGAACACCTGGTCGAAGGATCCCAGCACGTGACGGACCTTCGCCGCCGTCTCCACCCAGCGCCGTCCGGCACGCCGTCCGGCCGCACGGGGGTTGACGATCAGCAGCGGCTTCATCGCGCCTCCGCTCGCATGGTGCTGTCGGGCGGGGCGCCGTTCCCCGTCACCGACGGACGCCCCGATTGTAGTGCCTCCCGTCGCCACACGCCCCGATGGTCGACGTCGAACGCCGGGTCGTCTGCCCGCGCTTCGACGACGTCGTCCGCCGCCATCGCGGTTGGCACCCGGCGCAGCCGCCCCTACACTTGGGACATGTACCCCGAGCTGTTCCGCATCGGCGACTACACCTTCTACAGCTTCGGCCTCATGCTGGCGCTTGCCATCATCGTCCCGGCGCTGTTCGTCTGCCGACCCCTGCTGAAGCGCCACGACGTGCCGCCCGACTTCATCTACGAGGCCATCATCACGACCGCCGTCGGCGGCGTCATCGTGGCCCGGCTCTGGTATATGTTCGAGCACTGGAGCGAGACGGTCAACGACTTCTGGGGTGTCGTCTTCACCGGCGAGGGGTTCACCTGGTACGGGGGGCTCGTGGGCGGCGTCGGCCTCACGATGCTGCTGTGCATCTGGCGGAAGGTCCCCCTCGGCCTGCTCTTCAACGTCGCGGCGCCGGGCCTGGCGCTCGGCTACGCCATCGGCAGGATCGGCTGCCAGCTCGCCGGCGACGGCGACTACGGCAAGCCGAGCGACCTCCCCTGGGCGATGGGGTATCCGAACGGGACCGTCCCGACCCCGCCCGGGGTCGAGGTCCACCCGACGCCCATCTACGAGACGCTGGCGATGTTCATCGTCTTCCTGTTCCTGTACTGGCTGGCGAAGAAGCCGCAGCCGGGCTGGTACGTGTTCGGCTGGTACCTCGTACTCAGCGGCGCCGAGCGCTTCCTGGTCGAGTTCATCCGCATCAACCCGGTCTGGTTCGCCGGCCTCACGCAGCCGCAGTGGGTCGCTATCGGCAGCGTGATCGGGGGCATCGCGATCATCGTGTTCACGCGAGGACGGGACCCGGTGCGAATGCCGAAGAGGACCAAGAGCGATGCCGCCACGGCCTAGCCGAGCGGCCGATTCGCACTCCGATCGGGATGCGGCGACCGGCTCTACCTCCGGCCCGCCCTTCGACGTCGACGACGTGCGACGCCAGTTCCCCGCTCTCCTGCGTTGCGTCAACGGCCACCAGGTCGCCTACCTCGACGGCCCCGGGGGCACGCAGACCCCCCGGCGGGTGATAGACGCCGTCGCCGACTATCTGGTCGGCCACAACGCCAACATCCACGGACAGTTCGCGGCCAGCCGGGAGACCGACGGGATCATCGACGAAAGCCGTGGGGCGCTGGCCGACTTCCTCGGCGCCGTCCCGGACGAGATCAGCTTCGGCGCCAACATGACCACCCTGACGATGTTCGTCGCCCAGTCGCTGGTCCGCGACTGGGCACCCGGCGACGAGGTCGTGATCACGGCTCTCGACCACGAGGCCGACCGCGGTCCGTGGCTCGACCTCCGAGAGCGGGGGATCGTCGTACGTGAGGTGCCGATCGACATCGATCGCTGCACGCTCGATCGGGAGGCGTTCGAGAGCCTTGTGAACGAGCGGACCAGACTTGTCGCACTGGGCTACGCCTCCAACGCCGTCGGCACGGTCAACGACGTGGTCCGTGCCGCCCGGCTCGCGCACACCGTCGGCGCGCTCTGCTTCGTCGACGCCGTCCACTACGCGCTGCACGGCCCGATCGACGTCGAGGCGCTGGAGTGCGATTTCCTGGTCTGCTCTCCGTACAAGTTCTTCGGACCACATCTCGGTGTGCTGTGGGTAAAGCGGAGCGCCGGCGAGAGGATCAGGCCGCTGTCACTCTCGACCCAGGACTCGACGCCGCCGTGCAGGTACGAGACCGGGACGCTGTGCCACGAGGGGATCGCCGGTGCGAGGGAGGCGGTGGAGTTCGTCGCCGACCTGGGCCGGCGCGCGGCCGGCGAGGCCGGCCTGCACCGGCGTGCCGCCGTCGTCGCCGGTATGAGGGCGACCGAACAGCACGAGCGCCCTCTCACCAGACGTCTCATCGACGGACTCACCGGCGTGCCGGGCGTTCGAGTGTACGGGCCGCCGGCCGACGGCCCGCGTACGTCGACGGTCTCCTTCACGGTGCCCGGCATGCCCGCCCAGGACGTCGCCGGCTGCCTCGGCGAGCTCGGCATCTTCGTCTGGGACGGCGACTTCTACGCCGCCCGCTTCGTCGAGCTCGCCGGTCTGGCCGACCGCGGCGGCCTGGTGCGCATCGGGCTCTGCCCCTACAACACCGCCGACGAGGTCGAGCGGGCCATCGCCGCGGTCGCGGATCTCGCCGGGATGCGATAATCGGGGCGACGGGGAGGGAGCGATCGCGAATCCGGTCACAGAGGACGTGCGCGAGGTACGGGTCTGTCTGCTCGGGTTCGGTACGGTCGTGCGCCGGTTCCTGGCCATGCTCCGCGACGAGGACGAGCGCATCACACGACAGAGCGGCGTCCGCTTCCTTATCTCCGGGGCCACCTCCCGCCACGGCGGCTTCCTTGACCCCAGCGGCATGACCGCCGGCGAGTTGCTCGGCATCGTCCACGTCGGCTGCGACGAGCTGCCCGGCCCCGCCGTTCCGGCCGAAGAGCTCATCTCCACCTGCGCCGCCGACGTCGTCGTTGAGGCGACGGTCCTGCAGCCCGGAGGCGAGCCGGCCTCGACGCACATCCGCACGGCTTTCACCCAGGGCGTGAACGTCGTCACGGTGAACAAGGGCCCCGTCGCCTGGCAGTTCGACCGGCTGCGACGGGCGGCCGAACGGAACGGGTGTCGCTGGCGCTACGAGGGAACGGTCGCCGACGGGATGCCCGTGTTCGACCTCTTCGAGACCTGCCTGCGCGGCTGCGAGGTCCGCGGCTTCACCGGCATCCTCAACGCGACGACGAACTCGATCCTCGAGGCGCTGGAGGAGGGGCGATCGTTCGACGACGCCGTGACCGACGCGCAGCAGAAGGGGATCGCCGAGGCGGACCCCGCCCACGACATCGACGGCCTGGACGCCGCCTGCAAGGTGGCCTGCCTGGCCAGCGCCCTCATGGACGCCCACATCACGCCGGACGATGTGCCCGTCGAGAGCATCCGGGACGTCACGGCCGAACGGGTGATGTCTGCGCGTGAGTCCGGGCGCAGGCTCTGCGTGGTCTGCACCGGCGAACGGACCGACGAAGACGACGTCCGTGCGTCGGTCCGGCTGACCGAGCTGCCGCTCGCCCACCCGCTCGCCGGCATCCATGGGTCGGCCCTCGGCCTCATCCTGCACACCGATCTCATGGGCGACGTCCTCACGGCGGAGCTGGACGGGGACGTCCAGCAGACCGCCTACGCCATCCTCGCCGACCTGCTGGCGCTGTACTCGCGGCGCTAGCACGTCCAGTCCTTACTCGGGAGGGAACGATGAGAGTCTTGGCACTATGCGGCAGTCCGCGCCGCAATGGGAACAGTTCGTCTCTGGCGCGAGTCGCTCTCGATGCATGCGAGGCCCGTGGCGCCTCGACCGTCACGGTCCACACCGCAACGCTCTCCCTGTCGGGATGCCGCGGCTGCGACGGGTGCAAGAAGAGCTTTGAGCAAGGGTGCATCGTCGAAGACGACATGGCCTCTGTGTATGCGGAATTGGAGGCGTGCGACGCCGTGCTGCTCGCCACCCCAATCTACTTCTACAACGTCAGCTCGTGGCTCAAGGCCCCGATTGACCGTCTGTACGGTCTGCTCGCCCCGGACCCCAACGGGGAGACCCACATCAGCCGCCTGGCCCCCGGTAAGCACTACTACTTCCTGTCGACCCAGGAGGACCGCGAGCCCATGTGGGGCTACACCGCTTTGGCAATCATCGCCCAGACTCTGGACTTCTGGTTCGGCATGAGCTGTCAAGGGAGCCTGATTGCCACGGAAGTGGTGTCGCCGGACGACTGGCGAAACCGTCCAGAGCTCGTCCACGCCGCACGGAACCTCATCCAGACAGCTCGCTATTCGACTTCTTGAAAGGAAGTCGCCTGATTCTCAGGCTACCTCACCAGTGACAAGATGCTCACCGCCGCAAGGGTGACGATGATGCCCACCAACTGGTGCGGTCTTGGCCTCTCATGCAGGAAGACCAAGCCGAGGAGTACCGCGAAGGTGCCGAACTGGGACGCCGTTACCCCGGCGACTGCCAGTGGTCCCAGAGTGACCGAGATGGTCAGAAGTGACAGCCCGGCGATCTCTAGAAGGCCGGCGACGAGGACAAGACGCAGTACTCGCCTCTCTGCCCTCAGACCCGATGCGAATGCGGCCACCGCCAGCATGATCACAAACGACGTCGTGCGCGAGCATGCAGCCTGCGATACCCAGGACAACGCGCCAGCTTGATCGTAGAGGATCACGACGAGGGAGAAGCAGAAGCCCGAGAGCAGGCCCCACCTTGCCCCCGCCGCAGTGCGCCCGAGTTCCTGCATCGACGCCATGGCACCTCCCACAATCGCCATGGAGAGCCCGACAGCCAGTAGCACTGTCACCGGCTCGCCCGTCGCAATCGCGAAGACCGACGTGTACAGCCCCTGGAGCGAGTTCAGCGCAGCGACGAGCGAGAGGTTTCCGGACTTCAGTCCAGACAGCAGAGAGAAGTATGCCCCGACGTACACGATCCCGGCAGCCACCGAGATGCCCACGGCACGCCATTCCTCGGGCGTCGAGGGAAGGCCATCGACGATAAGCGCCGCGGGCATCGAGACGGCGGCTCCCACTGCGAAGACCCACAAGGCTACCTGGATCACGCCGTCGATTCTGCTGGCACGCTGCGAGAGCATGTCGCTGACGGCATATGAGGCCGCCGAACAAAGGCCTGCCAGGACCGTGAACATTGCCGGCCGCTATTTCGCTCGAGACCACGGCACACGGCGAGCCAGGACCAGCCTCACTGCCAAGACCACGCCGCAATCGACCATGAACAGGGGTGTCGAGAGCGAGTCTCCGGACTTCTGCCACGTGACTCTGGAACGGCACGCGCCGGCTGGACAGCTACTCACCAGTCCGAGAAGCCCTCGTTGTACCAGATCTTGCTGGTGCCCTTCTTGGCCCGCTTCTCCCAGCGCTTGGTCTTCGGCTCGGTCTCGATGCGCTCGAGCATCGTGTCGGCCTGGGCCTTGAT
>Ga0209164_1000241_pt1 | contig 165503 bp, 148 predicted proteins | sample MTBNYHSulfiMetaG_FD_187458 | JGI IMG/M metagenome (GOLD analysis project Ga0209164, IMG submission 187458) | Enrichment culture microbial communities from rom New York Harbor, USA that are MTBE-degrading - MTBE-NYH (New York Harbor Sulfidogenic)... | ecosystem: Environmental > Aquatic > Marine...
TTCAGCCATGGTGAGCAAAGTTATTACATGAAAGCCAAATCACTTCCCCTTTCCTCGAAGATTCTTTCATTAATGAAGATAACACAACCCAACAAGGTAACTCCTCAAGAAGAACTCGCTCTCTGAATACAGAGTTTGTAGTGGCAAAATTCTTAGTTTCTGAAAATGCTTTGGCTTGTTCAGCTGTTTTCAGAAGATTAAGTGATAAACTCAAGAGCTTGAAAAGGAACGCAACCTCTGCGTTCCTTTTCCTCTTTTGTACAATCTTTCTTTTTTGTGACCGACTAGGTATTATATTGATTTAATCGAAAAGCCTGTTGATACAAGTTTTCAAAAGCCGATGATAGAAGTGCGGAGGCCATGAAAAATCAATTGATAAATGAGGGGAGACTCAGTAGCTCTTGACGAAAGCCGTTAGCCCTCCCTGAAAAGAGAGAATCTCGGAATAGTATTTGCTCATCCTCCCCTTTAGTGCTTCGTCTATACAGACTTCAAATGATATTTCGTAAGCAACGGCGCTGATCCGAACAAAAATATGGACAATAATAACTCACACGGTCTTTATCAGGTTTTCTGTTAGAGAACGATGCCTATTTCAAGATTTCGTCCAGTTCTTCAACGCTCTCTATTCCTTCGTCTGAAATTTCGAAAAGGATTCCATCGAAGATGAATTTGACTCTTTCTCCGAGAGCAAAGACCTTTTCAACCCATTCGCTTCTATCAGCCAATTCAAAATATGCTTTGCTGAAGGCAACAAGGCTTATTGGTTCAAGTGTCTTGACCTTTTCGTCGTCCTGGATCCACGTCTCCTCTTCAAGAAAAAATCCTACGCTGTCAACAAACTTGTAGTCAGAGGCTTCACCTTCGACAAACTGATCTTGTTCCATCTCGGCAACGGACTTTGCAGCCATTACGGCATCTGCAGCGGGGGCTCCGCTGAAACCGCCCCTGTCTCCCAGGGTAGAGGTCTGTACTCTTTCAGGAGCAATCAGGTATGAGGTAAACTCGTTAATTATGTTGAATCTCTTCGAGAGAGCAATGATCTCCTGTTTCACTTCTTCTTTTGCCTCTTCTGAGAGAGAGGAGTCATACCTGAAGATATTTGCAAGATGAGCAATTCTCTTCTGTGCCCAGATCTTTGCAATAAATGGGTTGTCAGGATTCTTTGAAACTCTGAATAGATACTCGTATCTGTATCTCTCCGCTCCTCTTGTTCCTTCTACGATTACTTTCAGATCGCCCTCTTCAAAGTAAATGCCGGAGAGTCTTAGAGCCTGTCCGGAGAATAGAGAATGCGGGCCGGTCGGAAGAACCTTCGCAACCTCCGATCCTTCAACAGATATACTAACGTTTTCCAGAGCCGGCGTCTCGATCGTTCTGTACAGATCGGTCACTTTTCCTTCTATGTTTTCACCTTCGACAATATAACTTACTCTTCCGGCATTTTCCTGGACCAGTCTGTCTAGCAGTTCTGCTACGACCCCTGTTCCAACTCCGAAAGAAAACAGGTGGACATTTCTGGCTCTAGCTTCGGGAGTTGCATCGTTGATTATCTTCCCCGTGTCTGTAATTCCTTCGGTAGGAGCTCCATCTGTGAGAAAGAGGAGCACTCTGAACCTTCCCAGGTTGTCTTTGCTGAACATGTCTATGCTCGTTTGAAGAGCGTCATAGATATTTGTCATACCATCTGCCTGAATGCGCCTTACCTTCTCAATCCAGACAGCCCTTTCAGATGCATCGAGCAGGCCTCCCGTGAGATTGTGGACATGGCCATCGAAAGTCACAATCGCAAAGCGGTCGCCGGAGCGAAGCATCTGAAGGACCTGCTCCAGAGCTCTCTTCGCCTGCTCAATCTTCTCTCCGTACATCGAGCCGGAAATGTCGAGAACGAAGACAACATCCTTGGGAATGATTGTCTCTTCTTTCAGTCTAGGGATAATTGTGAGAAGGAAGTATCCTTCATTCATGGCATCATCCCAGTGGGTGGCAAGAGATGAAGGTATCTCGTCTTCCGATGACGTGAGAACCAAAGCTACGTCAGAAACTGGCACGAAATCGGTTGCGCTAAAGATATAATCGCTGCCCGACGCGCTTATCATCTCTCTGAATGGGTGAGTCGGTGAATAGACCTCTGCAATCTCAGACGGGACCGAAACTCTGATGTTGACAGCTCCTATCGGTGCAGAGAGAAAGCTATCAATTTTTAAAGGATAGATCATCGAATAAGAATTAGACGAAATCTCGAGAGGCTGACTGTATTGAATCAAGAACTGGCGTTTCTCTCCCGGTTCAAAGGGGTATATGCTCATTCGGATCAGTTGAGTTCCAACGTATTCGAGCAGTGCCGGATCTTTCATTTTTGCGACGATTTCCTGATAGATTTCTCGTGCCTGATCAGCCGGCAGTACTTCTCCCTTGAAAACCTGATCTCCAATCTTCATAGTGAAGTCGCTAATCACGGCCGAAGAAGGTATTGGAAAGAGATACACCGCTTCAAGCAATCTCTTGGATGTGTTTTCAAATTCCTCCTCGATAATCACAGTTGCAATTCCGTCTTCGATTCTTATATGAACATTGTGAGTGTTCATAACAAATCCGCCTAGATCCCTTTCAACCGGATACGGTGGAACCACAACCCCGTTTGAAAAGGCAGTTGCACCAGCCAGAACGAAAAGAACCATTGCCCCAAAACCCTTCATTCTATCGCCCCCTCTTTTTCCTCACTGCTTATGACATGAGAGAAAGCTATAAAGTTTGCTTCATCAGTGCGATTCAATATATGAGAATTGAGCAGCAGCTTATTATTGGCTCGAAATAGATTTGAAAATGGCATTTATCTTTACCAATGAAAACCCGGAGATCAAAGATCTCCGGGAATATCTAGCTGAACCAAAAAAATCAGAATATCGAATCAGGTTCGTAGTAGAGTTCGGCGTTATCTGCTGTAATCAGCTCGGCAGCGAGTATTATTCTTGAAGGAATCTGTTGCTGATAGAAGCCTTCAAGAGGCTGGCCTCTCATTGCGAGTACGGCCATCGAAATACCGGTAGCGATCATTGACGGCGGATATGTAACGTCTGCCTTTACTAGAGGGTCATTGTCGATGATCTTCTTTATCATTTCCTTTGATCCGGCGCCACCAAGGAAGATCTTGATATCATTTCTTCCAGATTCCTTGTAGGCTTGAAGAACTCCAACAAGAACGTCGTCATCCTGCGCCCAAACAGCGTCAATCTTAGGATACTTCTGAAGGTAGTTTTCCATAATTTCCAGTCCACGTGCAGTATCCCAGTAAGCCGGCTGAGAATCCAGGATCTTAATATCTGGATACTTCGCTATGACTTCATTAAACGCATCCACTCTTTCGCTGTTGATCACGCACGGAATACCTTCAAGAACGACTATATCGCCCTTGTAATTCATGGCCTGTGCTAACCATTCGCCGGACACTCTTCCAAGACCGGGGTTGTCGCCGGCAACATACACATTTTCGACAGGCTTGGTGAGACCTCTGTCAACTGAGACAATAAACACTCCACTGTTGTACGCTTTCTCAACTACCGGTGTGAGTGGTTCGGAGTCATGAGCAAGAATTACAAGAGCATCGATGCCCTTTACCATGAGGTCTTCAACATCTCCAACCTGTTTCGCGGGTGAATCGGCAGTGACCAGGAAGAACTCAACATCGGGATCCTTTTCGTTCCAGTCCTTTATTGCCCTCTGTGCCCACCATACGATCCCACCTGTCCAGCCGTGATCTGCACTTGGGATGGCGACACCAATCTTGATCTTCTCGGCGGCAACTGCAAAAGCCGAGAGTACAAACACTACAAGGATCATAAGAACTAATGCCTTTTTCACAAAAACACCTCCTATTTCCTTTGGCCCCAACGGGGTTATTGAGCTCTCTTTCTCTGTATCAAGACCGCGCCAATTATGACTACTCCCTTGACCGTTCCTTGCAAATACGGCGAGACTCCAAGCATGTTCAGCATGTTGTTAATTATTCCGAGAGTGATCGCTCCGATTACCGTTCCCAGGATCGAGCCTGACCCACCCGTCATTGGTGTCCCACCGATTATGACTGCAGCGATAGCATCCAGTTCATAGTTCAGACCACCATTTGTTGAACTCATGGAATTCAGCCTTGCGGATAGAAAGACAGCCGAGAATCCGACCGTAATTCCTACGGCAACGTACGAAATGAACCTTGTCAGATTGACTTTTATCGCTGAGTATTTTGCGACCTTTGGATTGGAACCGACAGCGCAGAGGTATCTTCCATAGCGAGTCTTGTTGAGAATAATTGCGAATACGACTGCAAGCCCTATAAATACAACGACTGGATTAGGTATTCCCAGTACTCTTCCCATTCCCAGATCGGGAAAGAGTCTGCTTTCCGATCTGAAAACACCTGCGCTTCCGATATACAACGCCATCGATCGGAATATTGCCATAGTGCCCAGGGTGGCAATGAAAGGAGCAATCTTTCCGAGAGTAATCATCAATCCATTAAGTGCTCCCAGGCCTGCGCCAAAGAGCAGACCAACGAGAAGTGCCAGGAGTATGGCCCATGCTTCCCCCCCTGCACCGAATATCCCAACAAGCCAGTTTAGCGCGAGAATCACTACTCCGCCTACCAGAGCAACCATAGACCCAACTGAAAGATCTATCCCTCCGGAAATGATGACGAAAGTCATTCCAAGCGCTATGATTCCAGTATAAGAAACCTGCCTCAAAATGTTCAGAAGATTCTGAGTCTGAAGAAAATACGGGCTGGCGAAAGCAGATATTACGAATAGAATCGCAAGAGCTATTAATGGACCAAACTTCTCGTATTCGAATCGTCTACGGACATTTTCTCTTGCCATCTAAGCAACCCCCTTGAGTCCAGTGGCGTGAAGCATTATCTCCTCTTCGTTGATATGTTCTCCTTCAAGGATTCCAGTAATCCTTCCTTCTTTCATAACGATCACGCGATTACACATGCCTATGATTTCTTCAAGTTCAGAGGAGATTAGAATACAGGATACGCCTTCCCTGACTAGCTCGTTCATGAATCTGTATATTTCTCTCTTCGCGTTAACGTCAATTCCTCTTGTTGGTTCATCAAAGATGAATATTTCGGGCTCGGGATCGAGGGATTTTGCAAGAGACACTTTCTGCTGATTTCCGCCGCTGAAGAACTCCAGTCTCGTTTTCAGAGATGCTGCCCTGATGTTGAACTTGTCTACGTACTTCTTCGTTTTCTCCTTCTCCAACTTGTTGTTGATCAGTATCTTCGAGTAGGCGGGCAGTGAAATGAGGGTGGTGTTTTTTATCATGTCGAACGAAGTGAGTACTCCGCTTCCCTGGCGGTCTTCAGACAAGTAAGCTATCTTGCTCTTTACGGCATCGATAGGAGATCTAATCTCGACTGATTTTCCGTTGATGCTGATCTTGCCGGAATCTTTCTTTCTTATGCCAATGATCGTCTCGGCAAGCTCAGTTCTTCCTGCGCCCACCAGACCAGCAAAGCCGAGAATCTCACCTTTGCGAAGGCCGAAGGAAATGTCTTCCAGAAGGCCGTGCGAAGATAGACCCTCAACTTCAAAGACAATCTCTTCAGATGGTGAAACCTTCTCGGGAAAGACCTGGCTAAGATCACGACCTACCATCCTCCTCGCCATTTCTTCTTCATCTGCCTCGTCGGTTTGGCTGATGCTGATAGTCTTTCCATCTCTCAGAACCATAACCCTGTCGCAGATTTCCCTGACCTCTTTAAGTTTGTGAGATATGTAGATGATCGTGACACCGCTTTCTTTGAGATTTCTCATTAGGTCAAAGAGAGTCTCAATCTCATTTAGAGTCAAAACTGTTGTCGGTTCATCCATTATCAGAAGCTTAGAATCAAATGCAATTGCCTTTGCTATTTCGACCATCTGCTTTTGGGCTACGCTAAGCCTTTCAATCTTTTCCTCTGGATGTATTGATTTCTTGAGCTCCTCCAGAAGCGAGACAGTCCGCTTCTTCATCTCTCGCTTCTTGAGAAAGCCTTTGCTCGTAATCTCACTGCCTAGAAAGATGTTTTCATAGACGTTCAGCTCGTTGATCAGATTGAATTCCTGTGGAATCATGGAGATGCCTATCGCTTTTGCATGCAAGGGGTCCTTAATATCTACTTCATTACCCTCAAAGAAGACCTTTCCCTCTGTGGGTGTGTAGATTCCACTGAGAATCTTAACGAGAGTAGACTTGCCGGCGCCATTTTCTCCGATTATCCCGAAGATCTCTCCCTTGTTTATCTCGATGCCAACATTGTCGAGAACCCTGACCCCTGAGAATTCCTTAGAAATTCCTTGGGTCTCTATTAGGACATCACCCATCAGGTCACTCCTCAACTTCTCATTGAGTCGTCAAAAGCGACGTTTGAAGGCTCAAAGTCAACTTTTCTCACAAAATCTGCTGCCTCTTTAGCTCCGAACTCTCTTTCCATTCCACTGTCTTCCCATTCTACTGATAAGGGGCCGCTATAACCTATTCTATTCAGTTCTCTAATTATCTCTTCAAAATCAACATCACCGTGACCGAGCGACCTGAAGTTCCATCCGCGTCTAGTGTCACCGAAGGTCATCATCGATCCGAGTATCCCTGCCCTTCCGTCCAACGTCACTGCTGCGTCCTTCATATGTACATGATAGATCCTTTCAGCGAAGTCCCTTACGAAAAGGTGGGGTTTGACTCCCTGCCAGATTAGGTGGCTTGGATCGAAATTAAAGCCAAGCGTTTTTCTGCCATCGAATGCTTTTAGCAACCTTTCAGCAGTGTAATAATCGAACGCAATCTCAGTGGGATGAACTTCGAGGGCGAAGGTAATTCCTTCGGCATCAAACTTATCGAAAATAGGCGTCCAGAGATCAACTATCTCTTGATAAGCATCTTCCACCATTTTCTCCGTTGTCTGGGGGAACGAATACCAGAACTTCCAAACAGGGGAACCCGTAAAGCCGGTCACCGTGTAACAGCCCATGTTCTTCGCGGCCGTTGGCGCGTACATCATCTGCTCGATGCCCCATGCTCTAATCTTTTCAGGACTTCCTTCACAGCTTGCCGGCGCGAAGCCGTCCAGTCTGACATCGTAAAGATCACCTACACATTGCCCCATTAAGTGTGCTCCGATGGCCCAGCACTTTAAATTGTATTTTTCGAGGATTCGCCTCCTCTCATCGACGTACTTTGGATCCTTCGCAGCCATCTCGAGATTCATATGATCGCCCCAACAGGCTATCTCCAAACCATCATATCCCCATGAACTGGCCTTTTCACAAATTTCTTCGAAAGTGAGGTCGGCCCACTGACCGGTAAATAGCGTAACAGGTCTCTTACCCATAATAAAGCCTCCTAATCACAGATCTAGCCAAACGCTTCCCTTCTGGGAGCTCTCGACTGCCTTTCCAATGAATCTAACTCCTGCCAGACCATCCTCCACTGTGGGGAAGTCGGCGCCAGACAGATCTTCTCCATTTTTCTTTTTTATAAGAGTCGTTGCGAAATTCCTGTATATGTTCGCAAAAGCCTCGTAGTAGCCCTCAGGATGTCCCGCAGGTATTCTGGAGACGTTTGCCGCAGAGGGGAGCATATAACCTCCGCCTCTTGAAAGAATCTGAACCGGTTCCCCCACATAAGCAACCTTCAGGTAGTTAGGGCTTTCCTGATCCCATTCTATAGAACCCTTGCTTCCGAAAACTCTCACCTTAAGACCATTGTCGTGACCGATTGCAACCTGAGATGCCCAGAATACTCCTCTGGCCCCATTGTCGAATCTGACGAGAATCTCAGCGTTGTCATCCAGCGATCTGCCGGGAACAAACGAGTCCAGACTGGCACAAAGCGAGCTCAGTTTCAAGCCTGTAATATAAGCCACAGTGTTTTCAATATGGCTTCCAATATCTCCGACACAATTAGATTTCCCTGTCTGAGAGGGGTCGGTTCTCCAGGAAGCCTGCATATTCCCCGTGTCTTCTAATCGAGTGGCCAGCCAATCCTGTGCGTACTCGCCCATGACAACTCGAACTTCTCCAATATCGCCCCTTAGTACCATTTCTCTGGCATGTTTGACCATTGCATAACCAGAATAAGCGTAGGTGACCGCGAAGAGAAGATTCTTCTCTTTCGCAAGAGCAGCCAGCTCTTTTGCTTCTGATTCATCAACAGTAAGAGGTTTCTCACAAACAACGTTAATACCTGTTTCGAGAAATTCCTTTGCGATTGGGAAGTGAGTGGCATTTGGGGTGCAGATACTCACAAAGTCTATTCCATCTTCTCTAGCAGACTCTTTGGAGGCCATTTCCTTGAAATCTTTGTAGACTCTATCGTCAGAAACGCAGAGTTTCTTCGCGGTTCTAACTGTGTCGTCGTAATAGATCGAGAAACAGCCAGCAACAAGTTTTGCAAGACCGTCCATCGCTATTGCTTTTCTATGAACATCACCAATAAAAGATCCTTCGCCTCCACCTACCATTCCGTATTTTAGCTGACCCGCTGAGGCGACCTCTTTGCCTTCAATCATCTCTCTCACCTCGAGTATATTTGTTTTTCTTACGGCAGAAAACAGAGAAAAGGAGGAAATTCCCCTATTCTCTAAAATTATAGCTAAAATTGGACTGAATTCTTGCATCATATCTGGCTCAAATAACAGGAGGAAAATGGAAGAATTTTGTGAGAAACTGAATTGATTTTTGCTGTTTTCATTAGATGAACCGTAATCATCTCAGATCGTTCCTGGAGCGCTTAGAAGACGCTTGCACATATGTTGCCATAGTGCCTTTAATTTTTTGCTCCATAAAAATATTTATCCAGTGGAATAAGGGCGACGGGAGAATGCCCCGCTTCAGTTTTGATAAGTCTGGAGTCCCCTTTTTATCTTACTCTTCATCAAAAGGAATAATAAAGCTGTCGTTAGGCAGATCCACAAAATCTGGAAAGAAAAACCATCCCATTTTGAGCTCAGGTTTATAATATCCCGTAACGCTACGAATGACCAGTAAGTAGGAGACCAGAAAAATATCCAATGCGCTCTCTCTGGAAGTATGAAAGCCAACATTACGGGCATAAGCAGAAGCCAGCCGCTAATCTTCATGTTTGCAATTCCGCTCATTTGAGAGGATGAAACCACACCGATAAGAAAACCGACAACTACTCCGATTATCGAGCTCACAACGCTAACGATAATCAGCTTCAGATAGTCGATGCTGGGAATATCGAATATCAAGGTCGCAACGAGCGCATGGAATAGAGGTATCACAATTCCCATGACACTTCTGCCAAAAATTAGTTCGTTCTTTGTGATAGGAGTTACCATGAGAGCCCTCATAGCTCCGGACTCTTTTTCTTCTATTATGTTGAACCCAATAACCATACCGCCTAGAACAAAAGAGATAATGACTACAAAGCTGAAACCGAATACCGTAATCGGAGGAACGAGTCTTCCTCTATTGCTCTCTTCCACTTCGAGAGATTTCCATACATCGAGTTGAATTCCAGACAAAATCAGTTTTGCAGCTCCTTCGATTTCCTTCGATTCGTTTCCGTGAAAAACGAGGTTATATGATTCTCCGTCATGATATAGACCGACAACATCGCCCGTGCCTCCGACTCTTTCTTTCAATTCGGCTTCAGATAAAGCGAATTCAATGTCGCCGAACTTCTTTAAGGTCTCCGCAATCTCTTCTTGCCCGCTGATTGTGACGAAATTCAGAGAAAGATTATGAAACCCGGGAGCAATTACTCTGAAGAAGAATGAAAAGATGATTGGAGCAAGGAGTATATATATCACCATCTTATCCCGGCTACCGTTGACAACATCGATTCTGAAGATATTGAATATTCTCTTAATGCTCATCTCTCCATCACCTAACCTTTTCTCAGTCGGAGTTTGTAGGTCGTCACTGCAATCAGAAAAGCGGCAGCTGCTTCGATCGCAACTAGAATCAAGCCAGAAATCTCAGATGAACTGAACTCTGGAAAAACCGCCCCCTTTAAAGCAAATAGGATGGGATAGGTTGGAAGAATTCTGAGATACCATGGAGAAAAGCCTTCTGAAAAGTACGATAGCATAGGCAACGTGAAAATCACTGTCAGAGCAAGCATAGCGGCCATTGACTGAGATAAATTCCTGTAGAAGCTTGCCACTGTGAGGGAGACAGAAGTTGATAGAAAGCTGCCGACAGCAACTATTATCATGAGTTTGGAGTAATCGGCCTCAAAGCCCACGACCAGAGGAGTGAGAATGAAAGCGAAGATAATTCCCAAAAGCGCAAGAAGTATTACTTTCGCTCCCAGGTATTCCCAGATTTTTCCGGGTGTCACCGAATATGCGTGGAGAGTCTTTTGCGACTTCTCACTAAATACCATTGCAAAGACCATTATCATTCCCATCATCACCGCTTCGAACATCAAGAATATGGGTAAGAAGGACTTGTTGAAGGGAATCTCATCTGGTGCGCTTTGAATCTCTTGAAGGTACTCAATGTTTCTTTCAGAGGCAAATTCAATGTTGGGACCAATCAAAAAGGTTGAAACGAAGAGTTTGATGAATTCTTTGGTCTCAGCATCTTCATGGCCCTGAAATACCACTTCGACCGATGGAGAAGATACACTGCCTTTGACAACAATACCGATGCTGCTGAAGCTTCCGTTCATTGATCTGTCCATTTCGTCCCGGCTTTCCACTATTGAAAATGAGATCTGTGATTCACTGTAATCGAGATGCAACATGCTCGCCAGTTCATCATTTTCAGCTAGTAAGACAAAATTGGTGTTAGTTGAGAGATCATCGGGAATCAAGAAGGTCATCAAGAGGAAGTAAGCTATCGCCAGTCCCACCGTCAACAAGAAGAAGTGGCTTCTCCATCCAAGTTTGACTTCCTTCAAAACGTTTTTGAAGAGTCTCATTACTTCAACTCCTCTCCAGTAGCCTTTATGAATATCTCTTCGAGAGTGGCTTCCTTAGAGTGAATCGTCTCGATTACTTCGGAGTTGATCAGAGAATTCAGTCTTTCTCTGTCAGTCGGCTGGGTAAGAGAGATGCTTTCCTTTATGAGTGAGCCATTTGCTTTGTACTCTAGTTCTACGAGGCGTTTCCCGTACCTCAGTTTCAAGTTTCTTGGAGAGTCAATGAGGGAGATCTCTCCAGAAACTATAAATGCCACTCTATCACATAGTTCATCTGCTACATGCATGTTATGCGTTGTTAGGAATATCGTCGTGCCTTCCTTGTTCTTTTCTTTGATAACCTTCCTTATTGACGCGGAAGTCGAGGGATCGAGCCCCGATACGGGTTCGTCAAGGAACCAGATTTTCGGACTGTTGATGAGAGAACGGGCAAAGACAAGTCTTTGCTGCATTCCCTTCGAGTACTCCCCTGCCTTCCTTCCAGCAGCGTCTTTGAGACCGACCATTTCCAGTAAACTCATTGGATCTGCTGTGGGTACATCGTAAAGGCTGGCAAAGTATTCAAGGTTTTCGAGACCCGTCAGCTTGAGATAAAGATTTGGATTTTCGAAAGATACGCCGATTCTGTTATAGAAGGCTGAGGTGGCTTTTGAAACATCGACATCCATAACCCTTGCAGAGCCTTTCTGGAGAGGTAGTAGGCCGGTCAATATCTTTTGGGTTGTCGACTTACCTGCTCCGTTGGGACCCAAGAAGCCGAACACTTCACCTTCTTTCACTTCAAATGAAATGCCCTTTACCGCATATTCTGTATCATTACCGTACGAGTAATAGAGGTTATTGACTTCAATCATGGTCTTCTCTCCTTTTCATACCGTATTCAAGCAACTTGATAAGTGAAAGATACTTGTCTCTTGCTCGTTCCGAAAGCATTCCTTCACTGTCGGATCTGACCATTTCGCTAAGCGATAGCATGAATGCAGTGATGAGCTTAGCCGTCATTTCTGGATCGACCCACTCAGCGATCTCGCCGCTTTCTTTACCCCGCTTAATCAAAGAATTTATCAGATCATCGCTTGAGGGAGCGTACTCTCCAAGGATTTTGTTCATCAGTGATTTGTTGGCGACCAAGTCATCGCTGATTTTTGAAAGCCGTGGATCATCCTCGGCCATCTTGATACCGGCCCCAACCATAATTCTCAGAATCTCAAAAATGCTTGATCTTTCAAAAGAGTCTCTAATACTGGTCATAAGCTGCATCTTTTTTTCGAAGACAATGTCCAGAACACACTTGAAGATATCGCTCTTGTCTCTGAAGTATTGATAGAAACTGCCTTTAGGAATGGAGGATTTTCTTACTATTTCATTTATCTTGGCGTTTTCAAAACCATTCTCGGCAAATTCATCTATGGCTGCCTCGATTATTCTTTCCTTCTTTTCATCAGACAAATTGAAAAAAGTCTCTGTAGGCACTCACTCATCTCCTAATGACCACATAGTCACATGACCGATCAGTCATATTATACATTGCCGGACACCTCATTCGATAACATGACCGAACGGTCATGTTAAGTTGAGATTAAGGGGGATGTCCTGAAACGGACCGGTTCAGTAGGATCTCATGAAGGTCTCTTCTAAGACCAGGAGCTTCTGAAGCCATTGTGGCATCAAGAGAAACGAAAAATCAGTTGGCGCTGGTTTGATAGATTGCTTGTCAATCGCGACAGACTGATAATCACTGGAGAATAAAAAAGAGAGCGGCATCCCGCCGCTCTCCAGAGAAGATTCTGCTTACTCAAGAACGTCAATAGTTATTAGTTTCAGAGGAATGATAACCTTTGGTTCGACGCTTGCACCGTTGATGATTCTCTGTGCCGCTATCACTGCCATCTGCATCTGCAGGTAAGGCTGCTGCTGAACTGTTGCAACCATTTCTCCAGCCTTAATTGCAGCAATTGCATCGTCAGTTGCATCGATTCCGACGATCTTGATTTCATTCAGCCTTCCTGCTGCAATCGCAGATCTCACAGCACCAAGAGCCATTTCGTCATTGTGACCGTAAATTCCATCCAGAACAGGGTTCCCCTGAAGAATGTCGTCAGCGACTCTCGCGCCTTCTTCCCTTGAGTAATTTGCTGTCAGTGACGCAACGACTTCGATACCGGGGTACTTCTTCATCTCGTCCATGAAACCAGCTTGTCTGTCTACTGCCGAGGGCGCGCCGGGAATTCCTTCAAGAACTGCAACTCTTCCCTTTCCGTCAAGCGCTTCTGCCATTGCTATTGCAGCAAGCATTCCGGCTTCTTTATTATCAATATCAAGGTGCTGCGCCACAACTCCTCCATTCGAAGGTCTTGTAACTGTAATTACCGGGATTCCAGCCGCATTTGCTTCCAGAACTGCCGACACTATTGCATCTGAATCAACTGGATTGATGATAAGTACATCAACCCTTCTCGTTATAAGATCCTGAATCTGAGCAAATTGAGTTTCCGGTTTGTCTTGTGCGTCTAGAACGATCAGTTCCAACCCAAGTTCACTTGCCTTTGCCTCTCCACCCTCTTTCATGGTTACGAAAAAGGGATTCGCCAGCGTGGAAACTGAGAATCCAATGGTCTTGGCCGCAAGACCAGTTAGTGCCAGCAATCCAACCATCAAAACTACCAAAAGCATTCGTTTCATGTTACCCCTCCTTTTTGATAGGTAATCTTAATCACTACGTTTTGCCAGTACGGCAACGAGTATTATGACTCCTTTAACGATTTGCTGAAAGAACGATGAAACTCCAACTAGATTCATTCCATTATCAATAACACCTATTACCATGGCTCCCAGGAGTGTGCCTAACACGGTTCCCACTCCTCCTGAAAGAGAGGCTCCGCCAAGTATCACCGCAGCAATGACATTCATCTCAAGCCCTTCTGCGGCATTTGGTTGCGCCGATAGCAATCTGGAAGTTATTAGAATGCCACCAAGGGCGCTCATGAGACCGGAAATTGCAAAAGCAAGCACCCTGTACTTCTTGACAGGAATTGCTGATAACCTGGCAGCTTCTTTGTTGGCTCCGATCGATTTGACATATATACCATGTTTAGTTTTGTTCAGTACAAAGAAGGCAAGAGCGAAGACTCCGGCGGCAATAATCGTTGATACCGGCACTGGACCGAGATAACCAGCGCCCATTATACCGAAATCAATCGGCAATCTGGATATTGGTTTTCCCCCTGTCCACACTAACGCCACTCCACGCGCAATTCCCATCATTGCAAGCGTTACTATGAAGGATTGAACCTTTCCATATACAGTGAGCACACCGTTAGTTAAACCTATACCAACTCCAAGAGCCAACCCCGCAATCACAGCCATAAATATTGAGCCTGTGACAGTCAGAACGGCTGCGGTTGCAACTCCTACCAATGCCGCGGAAGAACCTACAGAAAGATCTATCTCTCCAGTTAGAATGACGAAGGTCATTCCGATGGCGACTATTAGGGTTATCGACACCTGCCTGGTTATATTCAGCAGATTTCTGGAATTGAAGAAGAAGGGAGATATCACTGAGAAGACTACCATCAGGATAACGAGAATTAAAATCAGTCCCAACTCTCCTTTGAGCATCTTCAGAAATTTTGCCCAAAACGCAGATCTATCCGTTTTCTCGATATTGTTTTCCATCTGCCCTAACCTCCAAGTGCCAGTGTCAATAACTGCTCTGTTGATGATTCTTTACCGACTAACTCTCCTACTATTTCACCCTTTCTTATAACAAGTATTCGATCACAGATCGCACTCATCTCCCTGAACTCAGAAGACATTATTAGAATTCCCGTGCCGCGGTCGGCAAGATAATTTATCAGAGAATAGATCTCAGTCTTTGCGCCAATATCGATTCCGCGGGTCGGTTCATCTAGAATCAGGATATCGGGTTCACCGCATAGCCACTTCCCAATAACTACTTTCTGCTGATTACCGCCGGAAAGATTTTGAACTGCCATCTTTATGTCTAGCGGACGCACTCTCAACTTTCCAGATGTATCCTTTGCGAGCTGCGATTTCTTCTTGTTGGAAATTACCCCTTTGCTAATGGCAAGATCGATGTTTGCAACACAGATGTTGTGCTCTACATTAAGCCTTAGAAAAAGGCCTTGGCCTTTTCGATCCTCAGGGATGAAGGAAATGCCGCGTTTCTTTGCATCATCAGGCGACTTCAGACTTACAGCCTTACCTGCGAGCGAAATATCACCCTTCAGAGACCTGTCTGCTCCAAAGAGTCCAAGTGCTAGCTCACTCTTTCCAGAGCCAATTATTCCCGTAATTCCCAGTATCTCCCCTTTTCTAAGAGAGAAGTTGATTGGAGCAAACATCTTTTCTGTTCTGAACTCTCTCACCTCAAGGAGTATATCTTCTGACGGGGTCCCTTCTCGAACGGGAAACTCCTCTTTGAGCGTTCTTCCCAGCATTGATTTGACAAGCGTCTTCAAATCTACCGAACGAATGTCGAATGTTCCAGCGTTCTGGCCGTCTCTTAATACAGTCGCCCTATCACAAACGCGAAAAACCTCATCTAGGTGGTGAGATATGTAGATCATGTTTACTTCTTTCTTCTTCAGGTCATCCATGATCTTGAAGAGTGTGTCAATCTCCGCTCTGCTCATCCCGGTTGTAGGTTCATCCAAAAGAAGAATATTCGCATTGATAGAGAGAGCTTTGATGATTTCTATTATCCTTTTCTGGCCAAGTCCCAAGTCGCCCACAAAAGCACTCGGATCCACAGCAATCGCAAAGGAGGAAAGATACTTTGCCGCTTTATCCAAAAGCTCTCTCCTTTTGATGGAGCCAAAGAAAGACTTTGTTGGCTCGTGGCCAAGGAAAATATTTTCTGCAACCGTAAGGGAGTCTACCAGACTGAGCTCCTGATATATTGCTCCGATTCCTTTGTGTCTAGCATCGACAGGGTCTTCGATCGTCACATTTTTTCCTCTCACTTGAATAGATCCAGAATCCATTTTGTGGACGCCGGTAAGGATTTTGATTAACGTTGATTTCCCGGCGCCGTTCTCCCCAAGAAGCGCGTGGACTTCGCCCTCGGCGAGTTCGAAGCTTACATTTTTCAGTGCGTGTATGCCTCCAAAAGATTTATTGATTCCTTCGAGTTTCAGCACAGTTTCAGGCACTTCTTACACCCGCTTTCCCAGCAAATCCCGTACGCTCTCTGACGAAGGGATAGAAGTCTGGGCGCCGGAAGTTGTTGTACTTAACGCTCCAGCTGCATTTGCCCATTCGAGAGACTGTCTAAGGCTTTTACCTTTTGAAAGGGCTGCTGCCAGCGCTCCGGAAAAAACATCTCCTGCAGCAGTAGTATCAACGCAGTTAACTTTGAAGGGATCGAGCTCTATAAAGCAATCTTCATCGAGGCCCACGATGCCCTTTTCACCCAGAGTGACTATCGGCAATCTGAAACCCAGCGACTTGAGTTTCTCAAGAGCATTTCGTGCCGACTCTTTATCGCGTACTTCTATACCGGTGAGTATCCTCGCTTCCGTTTCGTTTGGTTTTATGAGATGAACCAAAGATGCAATGGAAACGGGAAATCCCTGTCTTGGGGCAGGCGCAGGATCGACAATGGTAAACATGCCTTTCTCGTGAGCCAGTTCTATTGCCCTGTAGATAGTCTCTTCTGCTATCTCCATGGTTAGCAAAAGAATTCTTCCCGATTGGAAGAGATCCGAGTTCTTCTCTACATCAGCGGGAGAGAGTAATGCGTTGCTGCCTGGAGTGAATGAAATCGAGTTTTGGCCCTTCTTGTCAACTCGTATCATTGCTATTCCGGCTGTTCTTTCGGGATCTCTGAGAATTCTGGAAGTGTCGACTCCCTTTTCACTCATCAAACCAACCAACTCTACGCTGAATCCGTCACCGCCGAGTTTAGTGAACATCTGAACCTTGGCGCCATTCATTGCAGCCGAAACCGCCTGATTGCCACCTTTACCGCCCGGATAGGTACTGAAGTTGTCAGTAATAACTGTCTCACCTGGCTCTGGAAGGCTCTCCATTACCATAACAAGATCCATATTCATACTTCCCATGCACAGAATCTCTCCGTTGAAGTCGAAATCAACCATCTTTAGCCTCCCTTCGAAGAGACTCGACACTTTTCATGAACTTCTTCACTCTGTCGGGGTCCACAGGATTCTTCCAGTTGTTCTCTTTTTTGAAGTAACTGCCAACAATCGCTCCATCAGAGAATTTCAGCAACTCACTCGCATTATCTTCCGTTAGGCCGCTACCGATTATCACGGGAACACCAACGGTATCGCTGAAACTCCTTACTTTCTCAGCATCGGGTGCTTGTCCTGTTTCAAATCCCGTAACTATTAGTACTTCTGCGCCTTCAGACTCTGCATCGTGGGCCTGTTCCTCCACACTTCTGTCTGAAATGATGAAATGGCTTCCATGCTTGACATTGACGTCGCACATGAACTTGACGTCTTCTGCGCCTAGGAGTTTTCTATATCTTGCGAGTTCTGCCCCGATACCTTCTGTCAAACCGGCATGAGAAACATATGCATTCACCCATTCGAAGACTCTTATCCATTTGGCTCCTGCTGCAACAGCCGCTGCAAGCGAAACCTTCCCTCCATTGAGATGGCAGTTCACTCCCACTGGAATTCTTACGGCTTCCCGAACCTTCTGAGTCGCCACTGCCAGGGCTGCTGAGGTTTCATGACCGATCTTCTCACCCTTGAGATAAGGGAAGTCCCAGATATTCTCTATTTGAAGTCCGTCGACACCGCAATCCTCCATGGTTCGCGCCTCTTCAACGGCGATCTTGATTATTTCCTTCATTCCAAACCTGGCAGAATCATATCTTGGCGAACCTGGGAGGGGACGCAGGTGTATCATTCCAATAATGGGTTTGTCGATTTCGAATATTTCTTCAAGAACTTCCTTGTTTCTTTTCACGATTACCACCTCTTTGTCTTTCGGCGCAGCTGCAAAACAGTATCCTTGATCGATGAACAGAGAAAATATCTAGAAATCTACTCCGGAAACGAGTATGATGTTCGCGTAGGGAGTGAACTCTCCTGTCTTAACGAATACTTTGACTTCTTTGCCTTGGAGACTGCCATTTAGAACTAGATCCTTAAATTCTGGATGAGGGATATTCTCTTCTACTATGTCGTTCCCCTTGTTCTTGATTTGCGAAACAATTTCCTTCAGTTGTGAATAGATTTCGGGGCTTACCGATTTAGTTTCGTCAGCGATAATTACCTTCTCGATTTCAAGTTCCTCCAGTACGACCTTAACGACATCTACGAACCTGGGGAGATCCCTTCCTACCGATACATCGATGCAGATTGTGTTTTCGTGCCTTGGAAATGGAAACCCTCTGTCTGTAATAACTAACATGTCGCCGTGGCCAAGTCTTGCCACTTCTCTTGCAAGATCGTTGTGAAGAATACCCTTTGTCTTCATTCCTTCACCTCCATTGATTTGTCATATTTCAGTTGATTCCCTCACTATAAGCTGTGAATCCAGCTCCATCTTTCTCGTGTGGACATCTTCCCCACTTTGCTTCTTCATTATCTTCTCAAGAAGCAACTTCATTGCTGCCCTTCCAGCTTCATACTTTGGCTGATTCACAGTCGTCATCGCCGGGATTACTAGTGACGAGTAAAGAACATTGTCAAACCCTGCGATGGAGATATCTATCGGAATCTTTAAACCATGCTGTTTTGCTGCCTCGATTGCCCCCCACGCCATCATGTCATTCCCGGCAAAAACAGCAGTAGGTCTGTTCTTAAGTTTCAATATTTGCTGCTTCATTATCTTGAATCCGTCTTCATATTTGAATCCACCGTAATAGATTCTTATATCTCCTTCGCGTATTCCATCTCTCTCGAGCTCGCTACAGAATCCCTGAAGCCTTCTAACTGCGCTGGGTACGTCTCTTGGTCCTGCTATGCAGGCGAATCTTCTGTGGCCTTTGTCTAGTAAGTGTCTGGCTAATTGAGCAGAACCTTTGAAATTATTCGTGTATATTACGTCAATTAGCGGATTCTCGATTGTGAGATGCCTGTCAAGAATCACCATGGGCATTCCATCTGAGAGATCTGCTAGAAGCCCCTCTTCCATTCTGGGTGCAACATTGATCACACCATCAACTCCGTGGCCAAGGAAGGAAATCAACGTCTCTTCTTCTCTGTAACTCTTTCCGTCGCTGTTGCAAAGAAACATCTGATAATCGTGATCGAGGGCAATGCTTTCCACGCCTCTTGCAATCTCTGCGAAGTACGGATTAGTTATATCTGGAACCAGAAGTCCAACCAGGAATGACTTTCGAATTTTCAGACTTCTGGCAATTCTACTTGGTCTGTACTGAAGGGCGTTTATGGATTCAAGGACAGCGCTCTTCAGTTCAGGACTCACGAACTTCTTCCCAGATATTACATTTGATACTGTGGCGACCGATACTCCAGCATGTTTGGCAACATCTTTCATATTAGCCATTTCATCGACCCTCACTCGATTTCTAGTTAAACGTTTAGTTAATCGTTTAACTACAGTTTATCATGCATGAACTTGTGTTCAAAACCCAGTTATGTCTGAATGAAAGCAGTTATCTTTGAAGGAGGGTGATTAAAATAGTTTTGCTAATAAAATCGCAAGTATTCAATGTGGAGCCTGCTTATTTCGACCAGCGGGTGCAGGCGTCATGATAGGATAATTAGAAGGTTTGGCTTTGCAGAAGCAGAAAAACTAGTCAAACGAGAACTGTTAGAAATCGCATTCGGCTTGGTGTTTGTGGAAATTGATCAGATCGTATTATAATGTATGAGGTTTTTGTAGTATTATTGCACAGAAGTCATCGCGGGAGGTGGTTATGTGAGCTCAGAGAAGAGGCTTTACAAGTCCAGAAAGGACAAAGTGATAGACGGTCTGGCTGCAGGAATAGCAGAGTATCTTGGAATCGATCCGGTGATAGTCAGGTTGGTGTTCGTAGCGCTGGTTTTCGCAGGCGGAGCTGGCTTAATAATATACATTATTGGCATGTTTATTGTACCCAGGGCTCCTATAAACAGTGAAAACAATGTTGTAATAATGGATGAGGAAGGAAAGCCGATTGAAGAAGGCGAGAAAGCGGGTATATCCGATGACAAGAGCAAACTGATAATTGCAGGAATTCTCATAGTTTTCGGAATAGCTCTCCTATTGGGATCCTTCACACCGTGGAATATTTTCAGCGGTGTTTTCTGGAAGCTGGTTATTGGAGTGGTTCTGATCGCAGGCGGAGGTTTTGTCATTTACAAATCCATCAGCAGGAGATGATTCTATGAAAATCGCGATGGGACTGATCTTCGTATTAGTCGGGGTCTTGCTTATTTTCGGTTTATTTACCGGTGACACTCTTCTAAATGCTTTTGTCAACCTTGCGAATTACTGGCCGATTATCCTTGTGTTTGTTGGATTTAGTATTCTCTCAAGTATAAAGGGACTGAGATGGATCAGGTATCTGAATGCCTTGCTGATAATAGTCTTTGTGTTATTCATCTTTTTCTGGCCGTCTCCGTTTCTGTCTGGCGAGAGAGCGGTGAAGGATACTGCAACCCTTGAGGCTTTGGAATCATCCAGGAGTATCGAGATTCAGTTAAACCTTGCGATGGCTAACATCACCGTTGAGGCCCTAGAAGAAGAGGCATCGTCAACGGCTGCCGTCATCGATTACACTGTGCGTGGTTCGAATCTCAGGATCGAAGAGGACAAAACTCAGCTATCTCAGAAGTTTGTGATCAGGCCAGATTCAAATGTTTCGTGGTTAGGAACAAGTACGATTGTGATGAAGTTGAACCCCAATTATAACTATATCCTGAAGTTTGATAGTGCGGTTATGAACAGCAGGTTCAATCTGGGAGAACTGAAAGTTGACGAACTGAAACTTAACGGAGCAATTATTAAGGCAGAACTCGATATGTCTGAAGTTGGACCCACAGACATAAGGGTAAATGCGGCGATAATCAACTCTGAGATTTCTGTCCCCGATAATATCAGATCAATTCTGAGAGCAAACGCCGCGATCAAGAATATCAAGACGGACCTGCCATACACAGGTACTGGGGAGTATGTATTTGAGGGCGAATCCTTTGACTTCAGCTCTTACCTCTCATTTGAAAGTGCAATCTTGAACCTGAAGGTTTCAGACTGAGGCGATCCTCAGAACTTTGTCGCAGATAGAAATTTCCATGGGAAGACTTCCGATAACTTCTCCGTCCATCTGAATAATGACGTCTCTGTCGCTCCTCACGGAGATGTTTTTGGCTGTCCGATAGCTAACGGTGTCAACTGATAGATGCTCACCGCGGTAGATTTTTGGAAAGTGGTAAAGCAAGCGAAGTTTAGACATCTTTGACACTCCCACAACATCAACAAGCCCATCGTCCACAAGAGCTTTGGGCGCTATTCTCATTCCTCCGCCAAAGTAGTTTCCATTGGCCATTGTAAGAAAGAAGAAACTGCCGGAGACTTCTTCCCCGCCGACAATGTAACTCAAAGGATAGGTCTTTGAGGTTATGTACTCTATCAGGAAGGAGAGTAGATAAGCCATCTTGCCGCTCGTCTTGAATCTTGATTTGTTCATTCTGTCTGTAATTGCGGCATCGAACCCCGCTCCGATGACATTCACTGCATACCTGAGGGACTTGTTGCCCTTGAAGTCCTTGTAGAAAACCTTCAGTAAGTCTACTTCGCGTGTTTTCTTTCCTGAAGCGATCTTGACCATTGCCTTGTAGTCGTGTTTGAGATCGATAGCTCTTGCAAAATCATTGCCAGAACCGATGGCGATGATTCCCACTGAAGCTCCAGACTTGCCAGCGATCATTCCGTTCACAATCTCGTTTAGTGTTCCGTCTCCTCCGACACTGATTATCCTTTCGTAATCAGAGTTTCTTGAAACATAGTCCATAGCATCTCCTTGACACGCTGTCACATGGAGGTCATAGTCACCGATTTCATCACGAATCAATGTAGAGATACTGTTCTCAAAGTCTCTGCCGGCTTCACCGTGGCTAGCATTTGGATTAACTACTACGAGCGTTTTCAATCCGTTTACCTCCGCCTATGCTTCAATGGTAGATTCTATCACAAGTTTTCAGATCATTGATTCAAGTCTGTGAACTATAAAGGAGGCCACGTCTTCTGCGAAAGTTCCCGGACCGAATCCAGCATCGTATCCCAGTTCTTTTGCAAGCTCATGAGTTATTCTTGCTCCGCCGGCTACCAGGATGACTCTCTTTCTAAGGTTTTCGGCTTCAAGAAGCTCAACCAGCGAAGTCATATTCTTGAGATGAACGTTCTTTGCTGTGACTGTTTGCGATATTAGAATGGCGTCTGCACTGAGTTCGATTGCCTTTGCCACCAGTTCCTCGTTCTGAATCTGACTGCCTAGATTATAGGCATCAATATTCTTGTATCGCTCCAGTCCGTAATGACCTGCAAAACCCTTCATGTTCATTATCGCGTCGATTCCTACTGTGTGAGCGTCAGTTCCGGTACTAGCTCCTACTACAACAATCTTTCTCCTTATTCGCTCTTCAATGAATTTGTCGACATCGTCCATTGACATTTTCTCTAATGCAATCTTTGGGACCCGGATTGATGTGTAGTCTAAAGTGAGGGAGGACTCACCATAGGCGACGAAGAAAGTGAAGTCAGATGTCATCTCCTTTGAAAAAACAACCTGTGGGTTCTTCAACCCCATTTTTCTCATCAATAACTTTGCCGCCTCAACGGCTTCGGGACCAAATGGGACGGGAAGGGTGAAACTCAGCTGAACCTTGCCGTCGTTCATTGTATCCCCGTATGGAGTTATTCTGCTCAGGTCGATTTCAGAGATTCTCTCCTCCTTATTTACTGAGAAATCATCCATTTTGTCTTCCTCCAAGCATCTTCTCGATAAATGGGTTTCTGTACATGGAGCTTTTTTCGAAGACTCCGTCCAGACCTTTTCCACCATATTGAGACCGTCTGACATTGGCAAATGTACCTTTTTCGAGGGCTTCAAAAAGACCTACGGAAACGATCTCTCTAAGCAGGGCCAGAGCTTCGTTGAGCACGGTTGAGGCTCTTGCCTGGATAATGCCATCTTCTTTGAATACTATCTCATCGCCAAGATCACGTAAATTGCTGAAAATGTAGCGCGCATTCTCAATCGCAAGATACCTGTCACTCATGAAGGGAGTGTGAATTGCTTCGGTAAGCATTCCAAGGAGTTGAATGCCTTGATTAGTCATGATGGAAATCACATTGAAAAGAGTATCCTGGGCGTAACCTCTGAAGATGTTTCCTGTCATGAACTTTGTAGGAGGCATGTATTTAAGTGGGGCCTTCGGAAATATCTCCCGGCTCATCTGCGCTTGAGCAAGCTCATACAGGAACCCGTTTTCTATTGACGGGTCCATTTCAAAGGCATGTCCGAGTCCCATCTGCTCTTCAGGAATTCCGGCCATCAGCGCCAGCCTTTCGTTTATGAACTGGGAAGCCAGAACCGTGTGGGCTTCTTCATAGGCATCGGCAGTAGTCAGGTAGTTATCTTCACCGGTATTGATTATTACTCCGGCGAATCCATTAATGACCCTTGAAAAGTACTGGTCGATTATTGTCCTCTTCATGTTTATGTCTCTGAATAGGATGCCGTAGAGGGCATCGTTCAGCATGACATCAAGTCTTTCAATAGCTCCCATTGCCGCAATTTCCGGCATGCATAGTCCGGAGCAATAATTGCAGAGCCTGATATATCTTCCTACCTCTTCTCCAACTTCATCAAGCGCAGACCGCATTATTCTGAAATTCTCTTGAGTGGCGTAAGTGCCCCCAAAACCTTCTGTTGTTGGTCCATATGGAACGTAATCAAGCAGACTCTGGCCAGTAGATCTGATCACTGCCACAATATCTGCTCCCTGTCTTGCGGCTGCCTTTGCTTGTACTACGTCTTCATATATGTTTCCCGTAGCTACAATGACGTAGAGATACGGTTTTCTCCCTTCTCCAAGTTCTCGAATCAAAGACTCGCGTCTATCGCGATTCGACTGAATTCTCTCAACTGTCTCACTCACCAATTCATCGATAGCATCGAAAACCTCATTGTGGGGCTTATAGTCAATGCTTCTGAGATCCATTCTTCCTCGAGAGATTTCCTCAGCAATCCTCTGCGGAGTTAGGCCGGTTACCAGCAGGGCATTGCCAACCACGTATGCGGCACCATCCTTTATCAGATTCGCTGATTCTAAATGATCAACGACAATATTCGGCATTGGAACTCCGTAATCGTCGACTCCATCTATACCCAGCAGCCGACAGACTGCTCTCTCGACACTAACCGTCGTGTGTTGAATAACGAAATCATGGATGCCTTCGGAAATTACTTCGGCGCAATCCCTCGCCTCTGCAACTTTTCTTTCGTCAAGATTCAATTTCCCCTTCATTCACAACCTCCCTTCATATTTCTTTTGATAAGCTGAATGAACTCGCTGTCAAGTCCCATTAGACGGGCGATTGTTATTGCCTCTTTTGGAAAAGACTCGTTACTTCCCATTTCTACAAGTGAGTGATCCACGTAATAAGAGACATCCTTGCCCTTTTCTTTGATTATCTTCTCGTGATCGACACCTTTAATTATGAACATCTGGGCCTCCTCAATGCCTAGCGCCTCTTCATAGTGAGAAGTGAAAACTGATCGACATTTTTCGCTTCGGTGAAGGTACTCCGCAGAAGCCATTAGAAAGGCAGGTCCTTCAACCGGATTTGTGCTTCTTCCTATTTCGTCGAAAAGAAACAGGCCGCTAATATCGGAATCGACAGTTTCTATTGCCTTTCTAAGATGTTCGATTTCTCCTGCGAACGAAGAAAGTCCGTCAACGAAAGACTGCTTGTCACCGCTGAAATAAATGATAGTATCATATACAGGAATGAGTGCTTTTCTTGCTGGAACAAAAAGGCCATGCTGAAACATCGTTTGAAGGAGTGCCACAGTCCTGAGAAGAACAGATTTTCCGGTCATGTTTCCGCCAATGATCACGACTTTCCTTTCCAGCTTTGCGGAAAAGGGTTGGAATTTCTTCCCACTCAGGTTGAGACTTCTAGATATTTCTGGGTTTACAAGATCTCGAAACTCATACTCCCCTGAGCTTATATCCGGCTTTCCCAGGCCGAGTTTTCGATTGAGATCAGTGAGAGCTATTGCAAGATCTATCTTTCCAGTAATCTCAATCGCTGTAACGAGAGCATCGCAGTTTCCGAGAAGTCTCTTCGAAAGTCTGGATCTCACCCTGTTCTCGATCTCGAAGTTTTCCTGCAGGAGCCGGCTAAGTTCCGATTTCTTATCTTCAACTCCGATGCGCTGAAGTCTGTGGATCTCCTTTCTGATTCCGCATAGAGAATCATCACAACAGTCGGAAATATAGAAGCTTTCGGTCCCTGAATTATCTGGATCGAGAATTGAAAACACAAGAGAAAGGTCTGGAAGCTTCATCCATGGGGCACATGTCCCCAGTTCATCGCTGAGCTTCCCGGTCCAATAAGCGAAACTCTTTATTTCGAACAGTTCAACATCATCCAGGACAAGTCCCGAAGAGAGATTCGAAATTGTACCCCGAATATCTCTGATTCTTGAAAGAATAACTTTAATGGAAGCTAAATCCCTCTCCTTCTCAGCCATATCAAGCTGTCTTTGATGAGATTCAGTTATTTCGTTTGCACTATTCATGAAGGGTAGATTGCGTAGCTGCTCTCTCCCCATGGGAGTTATTGGGTCGATAAGCGAGATTATGTATTCAAATCCGCAATCTAGATCTCTCACTTTAGAATCTCCTCCAAAACATTGACAACGGGCACATCAATCTTATCCTCGAGTGCTCTTATCAGCTCTCTCGAATGAATCTTGAATCCTGTTGGAGAAAATGGATTCACAGTTACGGCGACAAGATTGGCTGGATGAAGAACTTCAAGTCGACCGCCGGCTCTTTCGTACTTCATCAGGCTCCGTTCGTCGACAAAGATCCTCGAAAAATCATTCACCACCACTCTCGTTCCTCTTTCTGATAGAGAGAGAAGAACGGAAGATGTCAGCGACCCGTCTATGAAGATCGTCTTCCCGGCGATTTTCGACCTTGGGTACGATGTGGTTAATGCAGAGGAGGACAGTTTTTCGAATGTCTCGCCGTTCTCTATCCACACTCCACCCTTAAGTGTGAGCATACGATTCGCTAGTTTCGGTTCAGTTGCCTTTAGCGAGATCAACTTGATGGCAAAGAGAGTCTTTCGGCACAGTTCCTCAATATTCATTGAAAGTGCCGCACCTGTCGCAAGGATTATTCCATCGGAAACAAGAGGGGCTCCTGGACTCATCCGTGACGTTGATCCATCTATCAGAATTCTTTCACAGCCATATGATTTCATGATACTTACTGCTTCAAGAAGATACTGGAAAATCGATGGCCCCGACAAAATGACTTTCCCATCTGTCTCGGCTCTTGCAAAGACAGTTTTTCCAAGAGGGGATCTGTAATCCTTCAAATCAATTACAGTGGCTGAAAACTGTCGATTCCGGAAGTCTTTCTCAGACGTTGCAAAATACGTCCCTCTGTTTAGACTTATCTCGGGCTTTTCGTTAAGGTATATCTGGTCTCTTCTTTCGCCTTCAAGACCGGTTGATGTTAGTCCTACAGTAATCCCCTTTTCTCCGAATTCCTTCAGCAACTTGTTCAGCACCACTGTTTTGCCTGTGTTTTTCTCGAGGCCAATTATCGATACCACTCTCAGATTCTCAGTTAACAGTGAAATGTTTGTCGGGCTCTTCATTCTCCAGTGAAAAGCAGAAGAGCCTCACCGTCAACGGCCTTCTCTCCGTCATTTTTCTCGACAGTTGTTCTTACTACCAATCTCTTTTTCTCAGAGATTTTTTCCAGGACCTCTATAATTATCTTCACTTCCTCTTCCAGGAAAATCGGTTTCAGAAACTTCACTTCCTGTTTCATGTAGATGGAACCAGGTCCCGGGAATTCATTTCCGAGAATGGCCGAAATTATCCCTACCGAAAGCATGCCGTGAGCAATTCTCCTGCCAAACCGCGAGTTTCTTGCAAACTCATCGTCCGTATGAACGGGGTTCCTGTCTCCCGTCAATTCTGCAAAGGAATCCACCATGGCTGAAGTGATTCTTCTATGGGTAGAGAAGCACTGGCCTACAAAGAAATCTTCGAATCTCATTTCTTCACCTTCTTTTCCTTCCACTTCCTTATTCTGTCTCTTCTCTGGAGTGCTGTGGGCTCGAAACTCATCGAATTGCCGTAAAGAAGATCAGAGACACCGGTAAACTCATATTTCTCCCTGTAGAGCCTGTCATCAACGTCACTGGAAGTATCATCCGGCTCATGATATGTGGTGATTACCCCTTCATAATTTCTTAGAACGACCACTCTATCTGACTCAGAGATGTTGTACTGAGGCATCACTCTAATCTTACCGCCCCCGCCGGGGGCATCGACTACGAATGTTGGAACGCAAAGTCCAGAAGTATTTCCGATTAAAGATTCCATAATTCCAATCCCTTTCCTTATGGAAGTTCTGAAATGGCCAATTCCTTGAGAAAGATCGCACTGATATATGTAATAAGGTCTAACTCGTATTTTGACAAGCTGGTGTACTAGCTCCATTATTATGTAGGGGGAGTCATTCACTCCTCGGAGGAGGACAGATTGATTTCCCAAAGGTATTCCTGCATCTGCCAGCATTTCGCATGCTCTAGTAGAATCGGGAGTGATCTCCAGTGGATGATTGAAATGAGTGTTAATCCAAATCGGGTGGTATTTTCTCAGCATTTCTACTAGTTCGGGAGTCACTCTCTGAGGAAGTACAACAGGCGTCCTTGTTCCAATTCTTATGATCTCGACGTGGGGTATTTCTCTCAGTTCACTTAGAATATACTCAAGATAATCGTCCCCCACAAGTAATGCATCCCCTCCAGAAAGCAACACATCCCTAACCTCGGGAGTCTCCCGAATGTACTCAATTGCTGCATCGATTTCCTGCCGGGTTCTCGGTCTGTCGAGCTGTCCGGCAAATCTTCGTCGTGTACAATGCCTGCAGTACATCGAACACTGGTCCGTAATTAGGAAGAGGACCCTGTCGGGATATCTGTGAGTGAGTCCCGAAACCGGAGAGTCTTCATCTTCATGAAGCGGGTCAATCATATCCCATCTGTCGATTCTCAGTTCCTTGTCCGTGGGAACTGCCTGCCTTCTTATCGGGCATCTTTGATTGATTGGGTCCATGAGAGCTGCATAGTACGGTGTAATTGACATTCGAAGTGTTCTAAGACATTCGGCAATTCCGAGGGCTTCTTCCTCGGTGATTTCGATTATCTGCCTGAGAGCTTCAACAGTCTTGATTCTGTTGGCTACCTGCCAGCGCCAGTCACTCCACTGAGCTGCAGTAACCTCTTTCCACATTGGGATTTCTCTGTAATCTCGCATTGCCTCACCTCAAATGTATAGCTTCTCAAAAAGCTGCCTAATCTCGCTTGATTCTCTCAAAATATCTAGTGCAAGCTTGGCGTGACCTTTCGTGTAGCCATTTCCAATAATCATGTTGATATCCTTTCCCACACCTTCGGCACCAAGAGCTGCTCTTGTGAAAGAAGTCGCCATGCTGAAGAAGTAGACAGTACCTTCGTTCTTTACCGCGAGAATCGACCCCATTTCTGTTCCGGGAACATTAACGTTGTTGATGACCACATCGCAGAGGTTTCCATCTGTAATTCCTTTGATTTTCTCATACACTTCAAGCGGTTTAGTCGCATCGGCAATCACTATTTCATGGGCCAGTCTGTGCTCGCGGATCCTCTTGGCATTCTCTTCTGAATATTCTACTACAATCACTTTTCCCGAGTCGCCACACTTCTTCATTGCCTGATAACAGCACAGAACGCCGGATTTCCCCCCACCTCCCAGTACCGCTACATTCATACCTTCCTTAACAAGTTTGTCGACCTGCGCGGGCGCCCCGGCAACATCCAGAACCGCGAGGGCCATCTTCGCTGGAATATCAGAAGGCAGCTTTGAGTAAATGCCACTTTCAAACAAGACTGCATTTCCCACAATGTCTATCTGATCCTTTTCAAGATGGACATTTAGAATCCTTTCGATTCTTAGGGGTGTCAGAGAAAGAGAAACAAGTGAAGCTATCCTGTCACCAACTTTCAAATCCCTTTCCGAAAGATCTTTTCCGATCCTGGATATCCTTCCTATGAACATCCCTCCGGAGCCGGTGACGGGATTTTGTAGCTTTCCCTTGTCCTCAACTATTTTCTTTATCATATCGGAGATTCTAGATTCATTATCCTCACACGCTTCTCTTATTTGCGTAAAACTCGCGGAATCAACGTTCAAAGTTTCCACATCGACAAGAATCTCGTTGTCGTACAGCTCCGCTGAATTGTCGATTCTTACGGCCGCTTGAGGGAGGAACCCAATAGGTTCAATTACTCTGTGGCTTCCATAAGGACATCCTCTCATAAGTCTTTCCTCCTGATCCCAAGTATTGATCTTGCTTCAGCGGGAGTTGCAACGTCTCTTCCAAGCTCTTCTGCAATTCTCACGACTCTTTGGACCAATTGCGCGTTAGAAAGAGCAAGTTCTCCCTTTGCATAGTAGATGTTGTCTTCAAAACCCACCCTGACATGTCCCCCAAGAAGTATAGCGAATGTTGCAAGAGGAAGCTCGTTTCTTCCGATCCCGGCTACCGTCCAAGTACTTCCTGGCGGTATTGAGTTGACCATATGGATCAAGTCTTCGATGCCTCCGGGGCTTGCCCCAGGGACTCCAAGAACAAAATCAAAGTGTATCGGGCTCTCAATCAGACCTTTTTTATGCAATCTAAGGGCATTTTCAATCATACCTCTTTCGAACACTTCAATCTCGGGTTTGATATTTCTCTTCTTCATCTTATGTGCGAAATATTCAATAGTCTTTTCCGAGTTGAAGAAGACATCACTCCCGAAATTGCACGTACCGGCAGAAAGAGTGGCCATCTCCGGATCCAGTTCGAGAGGTTCGGCTCTCTCCTCTACCTTGTGCCACACAGCTCCACCGGTGGATGGCTGAAAGATCAGATCGCATTTACTTCGTATCCTTTCCATGATATCTCTGTATACTTCCCGACTCTGGGTTGGTCTTCCAGAAGAATCCCTTGCGTGAATATGTACTATGCTTGCTCCTGAAAGGAAGCATTCATAAGCTGCCGATGCTATTTCTTCGGGAGAAACCGGGAGAGCAGGTTGTTGCTCTTTCATTACTTCCGCGCCGGTCAGGGCCGCCGTGATTATCAGTTTATCCATTGTTCTTTCTCTGCCTGTTCTTCGGAACCACGCATGTTCCGCTGGCTTTGCAAACCAGGACCGGTTCGGTAAGAATTTCAGCCGCCGAATCACTTATATCCGGTCTTGTCTGAGCAACCTTGAAGGCGTGGAAAATCATCTTCCTTGATGTGTTGCCGGTTGAGATTATTTCTCCTGTTGCTTCAACGTAATCTCCTGCATAGACGGGAGCAAGAAATTCGATGTTATCATAAGCTTTGAATAGCCCTTCATCGCCGTCATTTCTTATAAGCAACTCAGTAGCAACATCACCAAACATCTGGATTACTCTCGCACCATCGACCAAATTGCCTCCGTAATGAGCATCTTGAAGGCTCATTCGAATTCTGATCATAGCCTTTGTCAAGATAATACCCCCTTTATACAATTCTGCCTCTAAAATGCAACTGCATCAAAGGTTGCAGCCGATGATTAAACTCCTACAGAGTCGAACACATCTCTTTATGTCTCTCTTCCTATTCCGTTATACACGATTTTTCAAAAGAATTACCTCCCCGCCTTCGCCAGGTAAAGCTCTACCTTTCTGGTATGCTATAGATAACAAGATGTTGCAGGAAGGAGAGGTGTGCGTGGTCAAGACACTTATTATGGCTGGCGGCATAGGGGAGAGGCTATGGCCGGTAAGCGTAAGAAAGAGACCGAAGCAGTTCCAGAAGTTCGGTTCTAAAAAAACTATGATTGAAGAAACCATTGAACGAATGGAAAAGCTTACCGATGAGATAATCATTATCACAACAAGGGAGCAGTTTCCACTAATGCAATACTACTTGCCCCTCTTCCCAAGCGACAACGTCATATTCGAACCAATGAGAAGAAATACGGCTCCAGCCATTGCTTTGGGTAGCAGTAGATTTGCTGCTGAGGATATTATGGTTATTGTTCCTGCTGATCATGTGATCAGAGATGAAGAGAGTTTTCTTAGGACCTTGAGAAAGGCAATTGAGTATGCGGAATCAAATGAATCGCTAGTTACGATAGGGATAACCCCGACTTGTCCCTATACCGGTTACGGCTACATTGAAAGGGGAAACGTTGTAAGCGGTGATGAAGAGGTCTATTCGGTGAAGAAGTTCCATGAAAAGCCCGACTATGAAACTGCTCAGAGGTATTTTCAGTCTGGCAAGTTTCTCTGGAATTCGGGTATGTTTGTGTGGAGAAAGAAGGTCTTCGACTCCGAGCTTTCAACGAACTTCCCGGACCTGTTTTCTGCAATCTCCGAGATTGAAGAGAGGCCTGAAGACATCGAGAATATTTACGAGAAACTTCCTAAGATTTCAATAGACTATGGTTTGATGGAGAGATCGACGAGAGTAGCAACTGTTCCGGCCAATTTCTACTGGAATGACATTGGATCTTGGGATGCGGTTTATGATTTGCTGCTGAAAGATAAGAATGGAAATGCAGTGGAAGGCGAGTTTTCTTTGAGAGACGTCAAGAATTGTCTCTTAATCAATCATACCCAGAAGAAACTTGCGGTTTCAAAGATTGAGAACTACATTGTGGTGGCAAGTAGTGAGGGAACACTGGTTTGTAGAAGAGGAGAGTCACAGGAAATAAAGGAGATAATAGTGTAAGGAGGAGAAAAAGTGGATAGGAAACTTGACGAAATTGTGATTTCCCTTAAGGAGGAACTGGTAAGATCGATATCCGATTCAGTTAGTATCAAGTCAGTTCAGGATACTCCGGTTGATGGCGGCCCCTTTGGGAAAGGGGTGAGGGATTCACTTGATCAGACTATCAAGTTGGCACAGAAGCTAGGCTTTGAGGCAAGGAACGCCGATGGATATGTGGGCATAGTAGATTATGGGTCGGGCGAGACTTTCGGTGTTCTTGGTCACCTCGATGTAGTTCCAGAGGGAGAAGGTTGGGAAGTTCCACCTTACAGCGGCCTGGTGAAGGACGGAGAGATCTGGGGAAGAGGAACTCAGGATGACAAAGGCCCTATGATTGCAGCACTTTATGCTCTCAAGGCAATAAAGGACTATGTAAGAAAGCCCTCCAAGAGAATTAGGTTGATTTTCGGAACAAACGAAGAAACTGGCTGGGAGTGTATGAAGTACTATGTCAAGCACGAAGAGATTCCAGATTTTTCTGTGACACCCGATGCCGATTTTCCTGTGATTTTTGCGGAGAAAGGAATAGTGAATTACGGAATTTCAGCACCTGCCATCAGTGGAGAGAAAGGGCTGGCAATCGAGAACTTGACTGCCGGAGAAGCACCAAACATGGTTGCTTCGTCAGCAAAGGTCGTTCTCAGGGGTGCAGACGACGAGATTCTAGAAAAAATCTGCTCCTTCTCACCGAAGAATAATACCAAACTGGAGATAAATAAGTCGTATAGAAGGGTCGAGATTTCGATAACCGGAGTTTCCGCCCACGGATCGACCCCAAGTAAAGGGCAGAGCGCAATGGCAGCTTTAGTAGATCTTCTCGCGGAGCTTCCTCTGGAAGATTCTGAGATGAAGAGGCTTTTGAGTACAATAAGAAACAAGATTGGTTACGAATTCTATGGTGAATCGTTAGGAATCTCCGGAAGGGATTCGATGTCTGGAGAACTGACTCTCAATATGGGAACTCTCAGGCTTCAAGCCGGAGTCCTGAAGCTGGTTATTAACATCAGATACCCCGTTTTCTTCAATGAAGCAATGATAAGATCTCAGATTGAAGAGGCTTTCAATGGTTTCCGGGTCGAAAGCTACCATCACCAGAAGCCGCTTTATGTATCTCCCGATTCGGAATTGGTAAAGATGTGCAGGGAAGTATATAAGGAAGTGACGGGACACGACGAAGAACCGATAGCTATCGGTGGAGGAACATACGCCCGGGCAGTGCCAAATGCCGTGGCTTTCGGAGCTTTGTTGCCCGGAAACGTTGAACTGGCCCATCAGCCAAATGAAAGGATATCGATTGAAGATGTTCTTCTTGTGGCAAGAATTTACGCTCAGCTATTCCTTAGGTTTCTGCAGACCTGAGTAAGAAGCAGCTTACGTGACAAGTGTATCAAGGGCCGAAGAAATTGTTACTCGGCCTTTTTTGATCCCAGATGCTGCTAATCAACAACGTTTTTTAGCCACTTCCAGGTCAAAGTCCTTCTGACTCCCAGAATTGCCTTGAAGAGTTCTTCAATCATCATCGCGACGTAGACGAGAGTGAGCGGCCATTTCAGTACCAGTCCGGTGACGGCCACAAGCGGAATTCCCACTCCCCAAAGCGATGCAATCTCGATGATCATAGCTGCTCTGGTGTCTCCTCCGCTTCGGAGAACTCCAACGATGTTCACTGCATTAAACATCTTAATTGGCTGGGAGATGCCCACAATGATAATTATTGTAAGGACAATATTCTTGAGTCCCTGATCTATATTGTAGAAATTCACAATAATCCTCGAAAGCAGAATGATGATAAGGCCGGTTGCCACTGCGGTCATCACAGTAAGCTGAAGCAGCTTCTTTGCGTTGTACTTTGCCTGAGTGAAGTTATTTCTTCCAAGTTCTGCTCCTACCATGACAACTGTCGCTGAAGCTAATCCGCCAAAAATGACGAACCCGAAGTTTTCGATGGTGCTGGATATATTCCTGGCAGCTATAAACTCAGTACCCATTCTTGCCATAACAAGCGAGTACATTGTAATACCCAGGCTCCACAAAAACTCATTTACTATCACCGGAGTAGCATATTTCATAAGCCTTTTGAAAAACGGGGCTTCGAACTTGAAGGCGAATTTTGATAGCCTTACAGGGGTTTTCCTTCGCAAGACAATATTGACAAAAATCACAAACTCCACAAATCTTGACAGGAGAGTTGCGAGTGATGCTCCATAAACACCTAGAGGTTGGATCGGCCCAAAACCAAAAATCAGCACGTAGTTCACCACTGTATTGATCGACAGAGCGACAAGACTTACATACATAGGGATTCTTGCTTTTTCCACTGTTCTCAAAGCCATCGCGATAATAAAGGAAAATGATGTTAGGAACGTTGAAAAGGCTACTGGCCTTGCATATGTCGCGCCGGTTCTTATTACTTCAGTATCGGTAGTGAAGATCATCAATACTCTTTCGGGGAAAAAGAACAACAAGACAAAGAATACAACGGCGGCTCCCATGGTAATGTAGAGAATGTGCCCGAGCGTCTTCTCTATGTTCTTTTCGTCTCTTTTGCCCCAGTACTGAGAAACGAATATTCCAGCTCCGCTAGACACCCCAAAGGTGAGAATATTGAGGATAAAGACCACCTGATTCACCAGACCTACGGAGGCTATTGCGGTTGTGCCTAATTGACCAATCATGAGATTGTCAACGAGATTGAGGCCGGTAGATATAAGATTTTGAAGTGTTATGGGTATCGCTATGGAAAGCATTCGCTTTGTGAAATCCTTCATATCGACCTCCAAAAAAATTAACCGTTGAATTATACAGCTATTTCTCGAGATAGGCAACAGCAGTATTGACTGAAGAAGCAATAGCATCATAAGTTGCTATAATGATGATGATAAGTATTTCACATTAGAAAGGGGTGTTTTTGTGAAGAAAATCGGAATAATCATTTGTGGTCGCTATCAGAGTTGTGGGGGAGGGAAATGTCTCAGAGCAATGAGAGAACATGTGGGTGGTTTTTCCATTTATCCGGATGAAGAAGAACTGGTTCTTGTCGGTTATTCTTATTGCGGAGGCTGTCCGGGGGGGAACGTAGAATACGTGCCTCAAGAAATGATCAAGAACGGAGCCGAAGTTATTCATCTCGCAACGGGAATGGTCGTGGGTTATCCTCCTTGTCCGCGACTAAGTCAATTCAAGGAGTTCATAGAGAGTTATTATGAGATTCCTGTCGTGATCGGAACTCATCCCATACCAATGAAATATCTCAGTGCACATGAGAAGCTTTCATTCTGGAAAAAATCAGACATGTATGCTAAAGCAGAACACCTTATGAAAGAGGATAGGGAGATAATGAAGGCGTATGACTGATCCAGAATCTCTCAATCTTGTCGGGCCTGAAACCGGGGGAAGAGATGATTAGTGAGAAAAGAGTCTCTCAGTATATTCGAATCGCGTTGAGCACTATCAGCTCGGACAGAGAATCGAAAGAGAAAATTAGAAGAGAGATGAACTACGATATCCAAAACAAGGTCAGCGGTAAGGGGGATCCTTTTGAAGTGCTGGGAGACCCCGCTACGTATGCCAGAGAATTTATAGAAGAGAGGAAATCGACTTACACCCAGGTTCGCATGAGGTTTTCTCGGACTTACGGTATCAGAGGCTACGCCGGTTATGAGTTCATTTCAAAGTCAACTGTTGCCGGCCTGCCAATCATACACATTAATACGCGTCCGTTTGGAGTTGCAAAAGGCTTTATTGCAATCGGGAATGTAGCAGTCGGAGTGTTGGCCGTTGGCGGAGTTTCAATCGGACTACTCAGCTTTGGAGGGGTAGCGCTTTCTCTTCTGCTTTCTCTGGGTGGATTATCTGCCAGTCTTTTCTCTGCATTTGGCGGATTGGCAATTGCGCTGTATCTTGCAGGCGGGGGCCTTGCGGTTTCTTATGATTTCGCAGTGGGAGGGGCAGCTATTGCCAGAAACTATTCGATAGGAGGCTTTTCATCTGCAAGAGTGGCTATCGGAGGAGAGGCTAGAGGTGTAATTGCAATATACGAGCAGAATGGAGTTGGGAATTACCTTCTCAGATTACCAAAAACAGCAGATCAGATAATTGACTTCGTGATTTCTAAAGGGGAGGAGATCAGCGCCTTGTTTGAATGGACCGTTAGGCTGATTTATTGACCCTTAAGAGACAGCCCCCCATTAGAAGCTCCACAATTTCTATCTCATTCTGAGTTGGTTCTTCGGATATGATAACCAGTCTGCTTTTGTCAAATCTCGGCAGAAGCTGGACAAAGATGGTTCCAGATTCTCTTCATATCTGCTCCGATTTGACCATAACCCTTTTCATTGGAATGACACTTATGAAAAACAATGGCAGATGGTTTGATGTAAACTATTATCTGTTGGATGGGAGGTAGACGATGATAGAGAGATACGCGCTTTCCCCCCTGAAAGAACTGTGGGAACTGGAAGCCCAGTATGAGAGATGGCTCGAAGTGGAACTGGCCGTCGTTGCTGCCTATGAGAAGACAGGGCGAATAGCTCAAGGAACGCTTGAAAAGATGAGGTCCGCTGCAAGAATAGATTTGGAAGCGATTTCCGAGATTGAAAAGCAAGTAGATCACGATGTCATTGCTTTCATAAAGTTCGTGACACAGGGAATGGGGGATGAAGCTCGTTTTTTCCATCTTGGATTAACATCATCGGATGTTGTTGACACCGCCCTTTCGCTTGCCGTTAGAAAGTCCGGGCGCCTTATTGTCGGGTCTCTGGAACAGCTCTCGAGAGCACTGAAGGAAAAAGCAGTTGCCAACAAAGATGTAGTATGTATGGGTAGGACTCACGGTATACATGCTGAGCCCACTTCGTTTGGGCTGAAGTTTCTATCGTTCTTTGTTGAAATAGAGAGGGCAATCCTTCGCTTGAACGTAGCTATAGATGGTTGCTCAGTTGGGAAACTGAGTGGAGCCGTTGGAAACTACGCTAATATTTTGCCGGAGATCGAGAGTATTGCTCTGGGTGAGCTCGGTCTGAGGCCGACCGCTGTTTCCTCACAGATCATCCCGAGGGATATTCACGCCGAGTTTCTTTCGGCGCTGGCAATAGCGGCCTCTTCAATAGAGCGAATGGCTGTGGAGTTCAGGCATCTCCAGAGAACAGAGGTTCTGGAAGTTCAAGAGCCATTTAAGAAGGGGCAGAGAGGTTCTTCCGCTATGCCCCACAAAAAGAATCCCATTATATGTGAAAGGCTCACCGGCATGGCGCGTTTGATAAGAAGTTACGCAGGTGCTTCACTAGAAGATATCGCCCTCTGGCATGAAAGAGACATCTCCCATTCCAGTGTGGAGAGAGTAGTTCTGCCGGATGCGACAATGCTCTTGTACTATATGGCTGAGAAGTCTGTCTATCTGGTGAGCAATCTTGTTATCTATCCCGAAAGAATGAGAGAAAACTTCAAGGCCTCCAGAAATCTTGTTTTCTCACAGAGGGTCATGCTGGCCTTGATCGAAAAGGGCATGTCGAGAGAGGAAGCTTACCGGTTGGTGCAGGAGTTATCAATGGATTGCTGGAACGGCAATCTTGATTTCAAACAGTTGGTTTTTACTAATCAAGTAATCACCAAGCTAATGAGTTCAGAAGAGATTGGAAGACTTTTCGATCCTGATTATTTTTTGAGAAACGTTAATTGCGTATTTGAGAGAGTTCTTAATGGAGGTTGACCGAGTGAAGAAACTGGCCGTTGTTGGAGCCCAGTGGGGCGATGAAGGAAAAGGAAAGGTTGTCAATTACTTTTCCAGTGATTTTGAGTGGATAGTAAGGTTTTCCGGTGGCGCAAATGCCGGTCATACGATCTATGTTGGTGATAAAAAGTATGTAAATCATCTTTTACCCTCAATAAATCCCGTGATTGATTCAAAGGGTTTTCTTGGTGCAGGAATGGTAATAGATGTCGGACAGTTGGTTGAGGAACTGAAAATCTTGGAAAGAGATTTCCCAGGCATCTCCAGTAGATTCTATCTTGATCCCGAAGCCTTCATCGTTCTTCCCTGGCACAAAGAGGAAGACCTTTTGCTTGAGAGGATGCGCAAGGTACCGATCGGCACAACGGGAAGAGGGATAGGACCCGCTTATACCGACAAGGCATCGAGAGAGGGGCTGAAGCTATTCGTTCTCTTTGACGAGGTACTCTTGAGAGAAAGACTCGAAGCGATATATCACATGAAGCGAAGCAAGTATAACAGGGATTTCACTGTCTCTATAGAGGAAATGTCGGTCTATCTGCATGGCCTTAGGGCTGAGCTTGAAAGGCTCGGCGTCAATTTCACAAGTGCGGTAGATATGTATAGAGTCTTCAGGAGTACTTCCGTCTTGTTTGAAGGAGCTCAGGGTGTTCTTCTGGACCTGGATTTTGGCACATATCCCTTTGTGACATCGGGGGCATGTATGGCTCACGGGGTATCCTCGGTAGGTTTTTCTACTTTTGAACTAGACGGTGTCTACGGGGTTCTCAAAGCTTACACGACTCGAGTAGGAGCCGGCCCCTTTCCGACAGAAGAGGCCTCCGAGGTTGGTGAGCTGCTGAGGGAAAGAGGAAAGGAATTCGGCGCAACAACAGGTAGAGCACGAAGGATAGGCTGGCTGGATCTTCCCGCTCTTAGGTATGCAAAGATCAGGTCTGGCCTAACGGGTCTAGTTATTACGAAAGGAGACGTACTGAACGGACTGGATGAAGTGAAAGTCTGTGTGGCGTATGATGTCGATGGAGTCGTAAAGGAATTGCCTTCTACTTCGTATGATTTTTTCAGAGCAAAACCAATTTACGAAACTGTTAGTGGATGGCCCGTTACTGATCACATAAACTTCCTGAAGTACATGACTTTCATCGAAAGAGAAACGGGTGTCGAGATTGACTACATCTCATATGGGCCGAAAACCGAAGAGATGAAAACCAGTAACGATCTTATAATGAACATATAGCTCAGTTTTGGGGAAGGAGGGAAGGCAGAGAATGGAAATACTACTCACGAACACAATGTCACGAAAAAAGGAAGTCTTCAAGCCGCTAAGGGAAGGCGAGGTGGGGTTATATACTTGCGGACTCACAGTTTATAACTTCGCTCACATTGGTAATCTGAGGGCCTACGTCTTTGCCGATATCCTCAAGAGGATGTTTCTTTTCAACGGGTACAAGGTCAATCATGTCATGAATATTACTGATGTGGGCCACTTGACCGGTGATGAGGATGAAGGCGAGGACAAGATGGAAGCCGGTGCAAGACGCGAGGGGAAAACGGTCTGGGAGATAGTGGACTTCTATACCAAGGCTTTCTTCGACGATCTGAAGAGATTGCGCGTCATCTTGCCAACTATCACATGCAGGGCAACCAGGCACGTAGACGACATGATTGATATGATACGCAAGATAGAATCTAACGGATACACATACGTCGCTGGCGGGAACGTATATTTCGACACTTCGAAACTGTCTGATTATGGAAAGCTGGCAAGGCTTAAGCTTGACGAGGACAAGATGCGTTCTAGAGTGGAAAGCGATCCCTATAAAAGGAACCCCTTTGATTTCGTCCTGTGGTTCACTCGATACAAGTACGATAACCATGCAATGCAGTGGGACTCTCCGTGGGGAAGAGGTTTTCCGGGATGGCATATCGAGTGTTCTGCGATGTCTTCGAAGTACCTCGGTGAAAGATTCGACATCCATACGGGCGGCATAGACCATATTCCAATTCATCACACGAACGAGATTGCCCAGAGCGAGGCCGCTTTCGGTCATGAATGGGTTAATTACTGGCTGCATTCAGAATTCCTCGTCATCGGCGAGGGGGAGAAGATGTCCAAATCGTTGGGTAACTTCATTACTTTGCAGACGCTTATCGACAAGGATTACGATCCTGCCGAGTATCGATACTACCTTCTGGGAGCTCACTACAAGAAGCAGTTGGCTTTCACGCTCGAGGCTCTCGACGGAGCGAAGAGCGCTATGAAGAAGCTCGCCACCAAGATAGGAGAACTGAAGGAATCAGAAGCACCTGTCAGTAAACCCAATTCATTGCTTTTGAATGAATTTCATGAAGCAATAAACGACGATCTGAATACGCCCAGGGCGCTCGCTGTGTTGTGGAAGGTAGTAGACAGCGAGGATCTCCGTCCTGGTGAAAAGCTCTCTTTGATCGACGAATTTGACAGAGTTCTTGCACTAGGTCTTTCCGAAATCGAGACTGATGTAATTCCCGAAGAAGTAAAAGAGCTTGCAAACCAGAGAGATCAGGCCCGAAGGGGCAAGGACTGGAAGAGAGCAGATGAACTGAGGAAGCTGATTTCCGAAAAGGGGTATGAAGTTCTGGACGAACGAGACGGATACAAAATAAGAAAGAAGTGAATCGCAGCGAATACCGGTAGATGAAGAGTTTTCCGCGAATTCAACGCTTCTGGTGTCACGTTTGCAGTATGATTTTGGCCTGAGATCTTTTTTCGGGCTGAGTTTTGACTTGTGAATAGATATCTTTCTTTCATGTTAGGCTTTCTTCATGGTTCTCGCTTCAAACAAGGATCTCTCCATCCATACATTTCGTACGGGAGCAGTACTTGCGTGTAGAAACTCAGAACGAGGAGGCGAATGGGAAAAACCCCGTTCAGTCCCTTTCTACAGCGTTGGTCCGTTATCATTGCGAGCATTTAATCGATACTTTATATCGGCTTAACTGAGAAGAGGTTCCATCCTGTTAGAATATTTGTGAAAGATATAACAAATTGGGAGGTAATTGTATGCCAGATGCGAATTTCAGAGTGAGAGCAGTTTCGGAAAGTCCGGCGCGAGTTGCCGTAAAGGCAAGGAATTTTACTATGATAGTTGATGAGCCACCAAATCTCGGTGGTGACGATAAGGGCGCCAATCCTGTCGAGTATGTTTTGGCCGCGTTGGCCGGCTGTTTGAATGTAGTCGGACATCTTGTAGCAAATGAGATGGGCTTTCAAATAGAAAAGCTGGAGATCGACGTTTATGGTCCTCTGAACCCGGCCAGATTGTTTGGTAAATCGTATGAAGACAGAGCGGGTTACAAGGAGATAACCGCTGAGATGAAAGTTGACACCGATGCAGATGAAGAGACGCTAAAGAAATGGGTCGAGGCTGTGGAAGATCGTTGCCCAGTCTCTGACAACCTGGGAAATTCCACACCGGTAAGGGTGGTTGCAAAAGAACTTACAAAGGTCTGACAAATCTGAGAGGGCTCCTTCAGAGGAGCCCTCTCAGATTCTAATAACCGGACGATTCGTTGACCGGAAAGAACTGGACCGGAGTTTCGAGCTCATTATGCCCGCTGCTGAAGAAAGATAGAGTCACGGCGTTCTCAATTTCCGGGTGCCAGGCTGCAGTTGCACTGGAGCCAGAGAAGCCGTAATAGCCCAGGAGGTCGCCTTTGTCGATCTCTTTATTTCCGTTGAAATCTCTCCAGATCCTTATTTTGATGTGATTTTCCGTGAGTCCGCTTATGTAAAATGAACCGTCTGCCTCAACTTCGGCTTCCTTCAGAACCTGGCCCGAAGTGGAGAGGATTTGGACCAAGAGAGGTCTCCGCTCTTCATTGAAGTTTAGGGCATCGAATGCCTGAATAAGGCCGTATCCATAATACTGATCCCATCCCGGATCTCCTAGATCGAGGGCCGTTTCCCGAAGGATCTTCCTTATAATCTCTTCGCCAGAAGAATCTCTGCCTGCGTACCCTTCTGCCATCAGGAGAGCTGCAAGCCCCGTTACATGTGGCGCCGCCATTGAAGTGCCGTACATTGTCGAATAAGTGTTTCCCTCACTAGACGAGTATCCTGTGCTCAATATCTGTGAGGGTGCCGAACCTCCCGGAGCGACAAGGTCAAGATATGGTCCATAATTTGAGTAATTCGCCCTGCCTAGAGATCCATCGACTGCTCCGACGGAGATAACCTCTTCGTAAGAAGCGGGATAATAGGGACTGGAAGAGTTGTAGTTTCCCGATGCGGCTATCATGATCACTTCGTTTTCTGCTGCATACTGCACAGCTGCCGCTACGACTCCAGAATTCCCTCCTGCAAGGCTCATATTTATTATCTTTGCACCGTGATCGACTGCGTAGTAGATTCCTTTTGCGACGATGCTTTCAGTTGTGGTGCTTCTGCCGTATTCGTCATATTCGAAAACCTTGACGGGGAGGATTACGCAATAGTGCTCCCAAATCATACCGGAAACACCTTCATTGTTGTTTGTTAAGGAAGCAATCGTTCCAGTGACATGAGTCCCATGCGAAGATTTCCCTCCCGGAGCGTTATCAGAGGGATCAGTATCGTCATTGAATGCGTCGTACCCAGGTAAGAATCTGTTCTGAAGATCGGGATGATCGAGCCTTGTTCCCGAGTCAATTACGGCTATTACGACAGTAGACGATCCTTTTGCAATAGTCCAGGCTTGAGGCATCTGAATCATCGGGTAGTTCCACTGATAAGGATACAGCGGATCGTTGGGGACACTCTCCTCGGATTGAAGAGTGAAAATACTCTCCGGTTCGATTGACTTGACTCCTTCAATTCCAGACAGCGAAGATGGATCGTTTGTTTTCACAACGGCATAGCCAAAAGAACCGTCTCTTGAATGGAACTCATCAAGGATCTCTACTCCAGAAACGCCTGAGATTATTCCTGAATTATACCCTCTATCAAATATGACAACGAATTGATTACTCAGGAAACCCTGCTCAATGTCTTTAGCGGAAAACGTGGGAGAATATGCCGCAGTTCTTTGAAAATTATCGATAGATGAAGTTTCTGGAAAGTAAGGAATGACCTTGCCTGAAACAGAGTAGTAAACCTCGGGTTTGATGCACCCGGTTAGCGAAAAACAAAGAACAATAAAAAGCGCAGTCAAAAGCGCGAAAACTTTTCTAAGCCGCATCTTGAACCTCCGGATCTAGATAGAAAGATTGTACCATCATCTCAAGAGTTTTCACGTTCTTCATCTCTGAAGCGTTGTATTCCTTTGACAAATCTATTTAGATAACAACCACGAATGGAAACACGCAAACAAAAAAGCGGCCGCAAGGCCGCTCTTTCTAATTACTATCTCAAGTTTTCTTTCCAAGTTCAGATGTACAGTTAGGACACCTCACTGCATCGATAGGAATCGATGTGTGACAGAAAGGACATATCTTGGTCGTCGGTGCTGCAGTTGCCTCCTCCTTTTTCTGTCTCTCTCTCATCTTGTTGATGAGTTTGACAATCATAAAGATTACGAAGGCAAGAATAATGAAGTTTATGATTGCGTTGATAAAAAGACCGATATTCAGAGTTGCTGCACCTGCTTCTTTTGCCTCCGCCAGAGTTGCGTAGCTTTCTCCGGACAGGCTGATGAAGATATTCGCGAAATCTATACCCCCAAGGAACAGGCTTACAATGGGCATTATAATATCTTCAACCAGTGACTTCACAATTACCTGGAACGCGCCACCGATAATGATACCAACTGCCAGATCGATTACGTTACCTCGACTGATAAACTTCTTAAACTCCTTCAACACACCGCTCACCCCCTCTACCATGACGTTATGAAAAGATTATAATCTTGTTTAATTCCAAAAACAAGTGTCTAAAACACTCTCAAAAAGCGGTTCGCTTTTTGTCCACTCACTAACACCATAATTGTTGTGAGACTTCATATCATTTTCGTGAGTCTTCGGCACTCTCCAGAATATTACTTCAGAAGGCGACAGCCTGCCCGTCTCTTCTGGGATCTGCTCCTCCAAATAGTATTCCAATATCTCTATTGAACAAAACGGCATGAACGCCACCGAAGTAAGGATCATAGTCATTACGAACAGTGATCTCATGGCCCATCTCAATCAGTTTCTTATAGGCGTTAATGGATACTCTTCCCTCAATTGACATAGGTCCTGTTTCAGTTCGAAATATCCTCGGTGCAAGGATAGCCTGCTGAATTGTCATTCCGTGATCGATCACATTACTTATCGTCTGAGCGACGGTCGTAATGATTCTCGTCCCACCGGGTGCTCCTATTGTCATGAACGGTCTTCCTTCAGGATCAAGAACGAGTGTAGGACTCATGCTACTGAGAGGTCGTTTGCCAGGTTCTACTGAGTTTGCTGAGCCGGGGGTCTTTACGAAGTCGTCCATGTGATTATTCAATAGAATCCCGGTACCCGGAACAACAACGCCGGAACCGAAGAAGTAATTTATGGATTTTGTCATAGCAACCATGTTTCCCTCTCTGTCCATAACAGAAAGATGAGTAGTGCTTCCGCTTTCGAACTTCCAGGGGTCACCGGGCTCGACGGATTCAAGTGGAATGCGCTTATCGATTTTCTCAGCAAGGATCCTGGCATAATCTTTCGAAGTTAGTCCCTCGAGAGGAACATCCACAAAGTCAGTATCCGCCATGTATTTTGATCTATCCGCAAAAATCAGTTTCATTGCCTCCGACCAGATGTGGACCGTCTCGGCAGTGTTGTCTCCCATCGATCCGACATCGAAATTTTCCATAATATTTAGAAGTTCAATCACATGAGTTCCTCCAGAGCTGGCAGGTGGAACTGACAGAATAGTGTAACCTCGATACGTGCCGACGACTGGTTTGCGAACCTTCACTTCATAATTTGCAAGATCATCCATTGTCATTACTCCGCCGCGTTTCTGAACTTCGGCCACAATCTTCTCGGCAATTTCTCCAGAATATATCGCGTCTTTCCCGTTCTCTACGATAGATCTTAGCGTATCGGCCAAGTCCTTTAGTACAATAGTCTCACCCACTTCATAAGGAATACCTCCGTATTTCAAATAGAGGTCTACGCCATTTTCCATCATCATTATCTTCTCGTAGTTATCGCTAATAATTGAAAAAAGGTTAACTGTTACAGGGATTCCCTTCTCGGCCCAGTCTATGGCCGGCTGAATCACTTCTTCTCGAGAAAGCGTTCCGTAGTTTTCAAGAGCGTATAACAGGCCGGCGACTTCACCCGGAACCCCGATGGCCTTTCCTCCGATGACGCTCTCATAGTTTACTGGGCGATTATTCTCGTCAAGATTGAAGAAAGTAGGGCTTGTAGCGTTCGGTGCAGTTTCTCTGAAATCAATAACTACTGCTTCATCCATATCGGCCAGCTTGATTATCATGAATCCTCCGCCACCGATTCCAGAAGCATTAGGTTCAAGAACACCTATCGCAAATGCCGTGGCTATAGCGGCGTCCACAGCATTTCCTCCCATCTCGAGAATCTTAATGCCTACTTCTGAGGCTTCGGGTTTTGCGGCCGCAACAACTCCATTTCTTCCCTCTGCATCCCTTCCATAGAGGTTAAGAGGGTTCGATGCCAGGACGGTCCCAGCGATTAGTATTGACACAAGAAGAAACATGAATTTTCTCATTTTTCTCTCCTCCTATTCAGACTGTGAGATTGCTCTGACAAATCAGTCTAACATTTCTAGGAAGTGAAACTTATTGGTTTTCAGACTTTCCAGTGGGCGCTTGAGTCGAATTTTCAGTCTTCAAGAACGCAGGAATAGTCTAGTATAATCTTCTTGGTGATCATATGCGAGAAATTGTCGATTTCATAAGAACCTCCATTCAGACGTGGGGCTATCGAGGGGCTGTGATAGGAATAAGCGGAGGAATAGACTCCGCAGTGGTGGGTAAGCTAGCCGTAGATGCCCTGGGTAAGAAAAATGTATTTGGCCTTCTAATGCCCGAGCGCGACTCTTCGAAGGATACCCTGAAGGATTCTAAGCTCGTAGCTCGTTTCCTGGGAATAGACTTCAAAGTAAAGAACATAAGTTCGGTTCTCCGTTCTGTCGGATGCTACAGCCTCCAACCGCCGGCTCTTCTCATACCTCAGTCGGTTAAAGAAAAGTATGTAAGGGATAAGTGGCAGCAGCTTTCTTCAGACCCATTCCTCGATGACTTGGCCGACAGGGGTAATGAAGAATTCAAAAGGGGACTGGCTTTCTATAGAGCTAAGCACAGAGTCAGGATGGTTTCGTTGTATCTGGAAGCCGAAAAAAGGGGTTACGCTGTGCTTGGCACGACAAACAAGACCGAATGGCTTTGCGGACTCTATGTGAAGTGGGGAGATGATTCAAGCGATATCGAGCCGATTAGACATTTGCTCAAGACTGAGGTAATGGATCTGGCAAAAGACTTAAAAATCCCTGCAAGAATTGTTGAAAAGCCACCGAGTCCAGATCTGATTCCGGGGGTCAATGATGAGACTGCCTTTGGACTTCAACTTAATGAGCTTGATGAAGTGCTTAGGGAAATCGAAGCCGGTAGAATCCCAAACCCTCACGACAGGAAAGTCATGAGGGTTATGGAAATACTCCAGGCAGCTGAACACAGGAAGCTCAGGAATCTTTCAATTATTCAGAAGAAGTGAGAGTTTTAAGTCCGTTACTCCATGAAATGCTTATCAAACTAACTGCGACTCTTTCCAGTTGTTGATCGGCAAATTCCGGAAAGTCAGTGAAATCTTGTTTCTTTGCTTCCCCAGGTCCAACGCTAAGTCCATCGAGTTCCTTTTCGGCAACGTAGAGCTCTTTACCCATCGGATCCAGTAGTCTGAAAGAGATGTGCACTGCCTTAACTGTTCCAAGATCCGAGTTGTTCTTGACTCTTAGGACGACGCCTTTCTTCTTGCTGAAAGTCCCAATTTTTTCTATGCTTGACTGAATAACGACTTCGCGATGGAGGGAGTTCGTTGTTTTTCTGTCTCCTGCAAGGTAAAGGTCTGCACTCTCTGGAATACTGTCTTCCAGATCGAGATCAGATACAGATATTTCTTCTCCAAGCGGTTCTGGGAGCGATTCATTCTTAGTTTCAAAACTCTCCAAAGATTTGTACAGCTGATAAAGATCCCACAAGTTGTCGTTGAAGACTCTGTGTTTTTTCAGTTCTTCAACGATTATTCCGGTGCTGAAGGAATCCAAATCTATCTTCGAGTTTTCCTTGCGAATCTTCACGCCATCCTGGCCAAAGTGGACTCCAGAAAGAACGAACCATTCATCTGGCATCGGAAAGACAAATCTTCCAATGTGCTCTTCCTTCGAAGAGAACTCTATTGTATTAGCAATAATCGGAACGACGTAATCGGTTTCTCTCTTTGCAGGAATCTTCGATGCTTCTCCATCTGGCACCACTCTCATAGTCTTTCCAAGAGTTCTTGACTCGAAGGCCCAAAGTGAAATTGAATCCTCATAAAACTTGTCGTCCACAACTTTTACCCCTTGAAGTTTAACAGAGCTAAGATCGAGTTTGCTTTTGGTTAGAGAAAACTTGGACGATTCCATCTTCACTTCTACTACTGCCATAAGCCGGTCCTTGTATTTCGCAAAGACTGGATCGGAAGGAAAAGTGAACGTTATTCCGTCGTGTTTTGATTCTTCGATGAAGACTGATCCTGAATCACTTATAAGAAATGCCGAGTACCCCATTATCTTCATAATCGTTTCCCCCTTTCTTTTTGTTATCTCCGATAACAGCATTATACCTCATTCCGTTGTTGCGGCTTAAGCAAAGTCGACTGGCAGGCAGATTTCGAGTTCTTTTCAAAAGTTAACTGGAGGACCCGGATTGCTCATTGAGACTTATATGCCGGTAGTATGTAGGCTTGAGATAGTTGTTCTGATCTCGCACTCAAAGGGTAATTTCGTTGTCTCTATTGCATGGGTAATCCTAGAGGAATCTGGAGTTTTCAAATTGAGAAAGTAGCCCCAGCGGCTCTGAGAATGAGTGATTCTGTCCTTTCTCTACAAAGGAACTTGCTTACAAGTAAACTTTTGGGAGAGTACTTGTTGCTCCGTTCTGAAAATCAGTGGCTGTTCAAAAAAGAAAGGGGAGGATTCCCCTTTCTTGTCTGTTTCGTTTGAGCAATTCTTGACTGATTTATGGAAATCTCTCTTTACGGTTGATTATCCAGTCCAAAGTAGATTCCAAAGCGCGAGTCACTGTACTGAATGCCTATCTTGGGGAAAATGTCTCCTAAACCAATTGTTGAACCGACATTTATGAACAGGTAAAGAGCGGAGTGATCTAGACTGGTGTTTGTTCCGGTTATCACACCACCAATTCCCAACTCTTTCAAGAAGAATAGAGGACTCCATCCCCAGTCTATCCTATACAAGAGTTGAGCCCCGTTCGCATACCAGTAGAAATCATCGTGGAAGCCGACGCCAAGGCCCACAGACGTACCTAGAGTAGGGGAGAATCCAGCATCCACTGCAAGCAGTGGCGTGATCCTTCCATCGGAAAGTTTTATCCCTGGTTCCAGCGAAATCGAGAAGAGATTTCCTCCCAGACTTAAGGGAACGGATGTGGTAATGCCTCCTGATGTGTCAAATCCAATATAAGCGTGTGATCTAAACCTCGTTGAGGGATTGAGTGGCATCTGGAAAAGCTCAGCAGAAAGGCCTGCATTAGCGATGGGGACTTCAGGCAGACCAAGATTAATTCTCAGCATCACATTTACTCCTTCAAACAACTGGCCGGTGTACTCAGCCGTGAAGGAAAGTTTTTCAGTGCCGAATGTGAATGATGGCATTAACGTCATAGAGTGATTAGAATCATGAGAAAGGTGTAAGGTCACAAATCCCAGAGACAAGTTTTCGCCATCATAAGATACAAATGGAGCTCTCAAAATGGGATTCAGAAAGTGAAGGAAGGTTTTCTTCAGGTAATCGCCACTTGTATACTCCACAGAAGGTGGCTCGAAGTCATCGGGCTCTACTTCTTTAACGCTGTAAGGAGTGCTTTCAAGACCGAATACATAAATCGACATTCCCTTTTCACTTCGGGAGTGTCCGAATCCATACACTTTAGAATCCAAAACCATCGCCTTTTCAAGATTGGCACCTTCGGTTAATCTGAAAAGCTCTCCTGATGATATCTCTACAGCGAAAGCATCCATATATCCTTCTTCATAGGCGGCTGTAAAGACTACCTTCCCTTCGTGATAATCAATACCCCTTCCCTTGAGATAGGGATCGTCCAGAATTACTCTGAATTCTCCTTCTGTGAAAGTAGCGATGGCTCCGTTAATGCCATTCCTTGATAGCAGCATAACCAGGCTTCCATCATCAAGAACCACGATATCTTTTACGAGCCATGGAACTGTTATGAGTTGCATCTCGTCGAAGTATATGGTTGATAGTTCAGTCTTTGAGTCGTACAGCGCTTTGATCAGTCTTCCATTGTAGATATCAAAGGCAGTGATCATTCCTTTGTCCAGAAGCCTGACAGAAAGAGGGGGCCTGTGTGACCAGATTTCTCTGGACGTCGTATTCCTTTCGGTTACCGAAGTCATCAAGTAGATGTTCCCTTCGTGCCATTTCAGGCTCAGGGCGCCAAAGTCAGAAATCCTCCTTGAAAAGCCGCCATCGACATATTCTTCAATTCCTCTTTCAACGGAGCCATTCCATGAACTTGCTTCACCGAAAACCGAATAGGAGAAAACGACACCGTTCTCGGTCTTCGTCATGTCGTATATCTGACCGTTGGTAACTGTTCTCACTTCCGTTAAGGTGGCATACTTTGTGGCTTCGATTCCGACTTCTTCTTTCCAGTCATTGTATAGCCCGTCCAGGGTTTCACCGAATGCAATTGTTGAGGCGTTGATGGGGCCGAAGACTGGAAGTCTTCCGGAGACTTCACCATGAAACTCCTTGACTGATTCTATGCCGAATCTTCTAACGAGATAGTCATAGAAGCTGGCCATATAGTTATAATAAAGAGCTCCTCCCCGGTAGTCTTCTCGCGATACGGACAACGCGTAGTCCAGAGTTGGGAAGGAGTTTGCTTTCATGTTCTGATAGGTCATTTCCCTTCCCCACATTGGATTGTTCAGTCTTCCCTCGGAGAAGTAATTTGACGATTCGGCGAACAAAGCAACTCCCTCCACAAACGGTGAAAGCTGCTGAGGAGAAAACATTTCCGTTCCCAAGAGCACTCTTGAGATGAAAGCCGGTATACCGGTTGTATAAGTGAGGTGAGCAATATGAGTGAATTCGTGGATAAGAAGCTGTCTGTAAAGATTAGCTACATTCATTCTGGTCGATAGTATTGTGTCAGCAGGCCACACGAAGACCTGAATTGTCTTATGGTTCTGGGCTTGAGCAAGTCCATTCGTATTTGCTCCAAAATCGGCGAGCACGATGTTTATTCTTCCCGGGTCGTTTCCGACGAGTTCGATTGCCATTGGCCGTATCGATTCGAAGGTGTTTCCCAAATAAACGGCAACTTTCTCATATCCGTCCGGGTAATAGATATCAGCATTGGGGAATTCAAGTACATTATTGGCAAGCATTGTGATTGCAAGTACAGTCACAATTGCCAAGAGCAACAATATTTTCCTCATTGTAAACCTCCTGCCTCAGACCATCAATGAAGGGGTTACTCCCCGAATCAAAACTATAAACCAAACGTTTCCTTAAAAAAGTGTTTAACCTTTCTTGCATTCAAATCCTTTCTGAAAGTCAGTTTGATCTTGCCTTCATTCCAGACGATTTTGATTACGGTGCTGTCAAAAGAATTTCCTTGAGAGGAATCCGTATTACTGGAAACCTTGAGTTTTCTAAGCGCTTCTTTCGGGATGAATAGATTGCCGGGTGTTTCATTCAAAATCTCTTCTCTTGTCTTCTCGTTGTATCTCTCAAGCAAAGAAGAGCCCGCCGACATCACGGATGCCATCTTCTTGAAGAACCCTTCGTTTCTTTCTTCGGAGGCTTCTTTTGCCTTCTGAACGGCTTCATTTGTTATTGATTTAGTCAACTGCACCAACAAGAGTCCCTCTGGAATTACAACAACATCGTACACCTTACTTCCAAAAAGCCCCGAGGAGCCTCCAGGAAAAAGTGCCAAAACGTTGTCCATTTAGAAAACCTCCAAATGAAAAGTCTGCTTACGGTTCCGTTATATTCTAACATTGTTCGGGTGTCATACCGTAAATTGATGGTCAGTTTGATGCATAATAGTGTCAGGATGGCACTAAGACTCGGGGAGGTTTCTATGTGGGCATTTCTTGATGGCGATTTTGTGCAGGAGAAGAGTAGAGTTATTCAGTTGGAGAACAGGGGGCTGACTTTTGCAGACGGACTCTTTGAGGTTATAAGGACGATCGAAGGAAGAATTCTCTTTTTTGAAGAGCACTTCTCGAGGATGAAAAAGAGCGCCGAGTTTTTCAACATAGGAATGCGATTCACTCTCGAAGAAGTAAATAAAAGTGCGCTTGAGCTCATAAGAAGAAATTTGATCGAAGATGGGGAGCTTTATATAGAACTAACGAGAGGGACAGACCCTCACAGAGAGCATAGATACCCTCCAAAGGATACATCCAGTACGTTTTTTATGCTTGCTCTGCCTCTGAGAAAAATTGACTCGATCAGTTGGAAGGAAGGTGTTAAACTCCTAACTTACCCGGACTTGCGTCATAAACTCTGTGAGCACAAGACAATCAATCTATTGCCAAACGTCCTTGCCAAAAACTTCGCATATGCCAATGGAGGATATGAGGCGCTGATGTATCGAGAAGAAGATGGAATTAAATTCGCGACCGAAGGGGGTAGTTCAAACTACTTTCTTGTGGAGAATGGGATCTTCTTAACGCCAAATGTCGATAATATTCTCCCTGGCATTACCAGGGGAAAGGTGATTGAAATCATAAAAAGACTCGGACACAGGATCATTGAAAAGCGAGTCACCGTCCAGGAGTTTCTAAGCGCGGAAGAGGTTTTCCTTGTGAGTACGGTTTCTCGTGTAATGCCAGTAAAGGCCATCGATGAAGTCACTTTCAAAGTTCCCGGTAGATACACCGGGGAAGTTATGAAGGCTTACGAAGAACTCTTCTTCTCAGTCAGGTAAATGATTTGGTATAAACTTGTGAGAAAAGGTAAACAATGCGTATAAATTTCCTCTTTAAGCCCTTCCTAGTCAGCAGCTAGTATATAATTGCATAAACTCTTCACGATCCACATCATCTTTCTTGGAGGTGTTACGGGATGAAAAAGCTCTTTGTTCTTATGCTGATTTTTTTCTTTTCATCACTTTTGTTAGGTCAGGTTTCTCCGGAAGAAGCGATACCAGCAATTGAATCTAGTGGTATTCTATCTTCAGTCGATGAAGCCCCATTGACGTTTTCCGAGTTCAAGACTGCAGTTGAAAAGGCGTTTCCCGGTAAGGGAGAAGTAATCGAAGGTGTTGGCGAGGTTTCGAGGGCAGACTTCGCGGTTGCGATGGTTGAGGTTCTCAATCTGAAATCTGAAGCCGATGCTTACGTCGAAATCTGTACGACAGCCCTTGACGAGTGGGACGCTCCAAAGGAAGCCTGGGGAGCGCTCACAGTTGCTTACAGGAGTAACCATCAATTACTTGATTTCCGATATGGCCACGTTATAGAGGCGGATTCCCCAATTACAAGAAAGGAAGCTGCGATTTCCATCTACATGGCTTTGAATCCTCCTGTGACCGGCGGTCTAGCAACGACGGCCGTCACTGCCGATGCTCCGGGTTTCAACACATTATTCACTTCTGCCGGTTTGACCTGGACTATTTGCAATACAATTGGCGATGGTATTACCGGCACTGATAAGGACGGTTTCTATTTTCCCAGAATGGTCAAGAGAATGCCAAGTCTAGAAAACGGACTGATGGTAATAAATGAAGACGGTTCGCTTACGATAACTTACGAGCTGAGAAAGGGAATGAAGTGGCACGATGGAGAGCCTGTGACTGCCCATGATGCAAAGTTCCAGTGGGAAGTTATGAACAGCGGTGCCCCGGTTACTACGAACTACTTCGAGAGTTCAGTTTCGGAAGTGGAGGTTATCGACGATTTCACTTACTCTATCACTCTTCCTGAACCTCTGAGTAATGCAGAACTGGGTTCTTCTGTTTACGCCTATTACTTCGGGTGGTTCCAGCTTCCAGAGCACGTTTTCAGGGATAGTTACGAAGAGGCTAAGGATTGTGGAAACTGGGACGCTTTCGTTGAAGAGGCTAACAAGAACCCTATCATGACAGGTCCTTACAAGTTCAAAGAGTATGTCGAGGGCCAATACGTGATTCTGGAAGCTTTTGATGAGTTTTATATGGGCAGACCCAACATTGATGAGATAGTTATGCGAATCATTCCTGATATGGACGTAATCTTCGCTTCTACACTCAACGGAGAGATAGATTTCGGAAGATATACTCTTACATTGAAGCAGTCGGTCCAGCTTGAGAATGAGCGAGCCGACATGTTCAACGTCTTCTATACACCGAACATTGCTTACGACAATCTGAACCTTAACCTAAGAGATCCTGAGGATACAACAAAACCCCATCCGATCTTTGGTGATAAGAGGGTAAGGCAGGCCGTTCTCTATGGTATCAACAGAGAGCAGATAAGCAATGTAGTATACGCCGGACTGGCCGAAGTAGTGGATACGTGGATAACAGATCTGCATCAGATGAGAGAAGCACTCGAAGGTCCGGATGTGAAGCATTACGAATACAGTCCCTCGAAAGCAAAGGCTTTGCTCGAAGATGCCGGCTGGAAACTGAACAGCAGAGGCATTTACGAAAAGGATGGAAAGACTTTGAAGTTCAGTCTTTCACTTGCTTCCGGTAGTGGTGATTATCAGATGATGGCCCAGATGATTCAGGGTATGCTTAAGCAGATCGGCATGGAAGTAGAGATAGATATGAAGCCGGCGCTGGTAATCTGGACGGAAGCGTTTCCTTATGGCGCTTACGATGCTCTTCTCTCAGGTTGGGGTTATGGTGTCAGCGATGAGGCCGCGAACTACTGGACGACCGACCAGATTCCTTCTGACGAGAACTACTGGGGTGGTATGAACTTCACTGGTTGGGCAAACGCTGAAAACGATGAGCTGATCGTTGCGGCATCCAGAGAGCTCGATCCGGAAAAGAAAGTCGCTCTCTATGAGAGACACTTTGCGCTCTGGACGGACGAACTCCCGGTTCTTCCTCTAGTTGTTGCGCCGACACCGCATTTTGCAAAATCGTATATCAAGAGCTTCAATTCAGGCTACGACAACGGTTATGGTTGGATAATTCAGAATTGGTATATTGACAGGTAATAAGCTCTCCTGGGGGAGAAGTCAGAGGCTTCTCCCCCATATTCTTTCAAACTATCTTTCGGAGGTTTTGACATGAAATATACCGAGCTTATAGATTGTGTTCCTGACTACAAGGAATTCTTTACGGTGGAAGAGATGGACCAAAGGTCTTTAGAGCTTGCAAAGAGGTATCCAGGAAAAGTCAAGGTATATGAGGCGGGAAAATCACGCAACGGAAATCCGATTTACGTTCTGGAAATCGGAAGTGGCAAGAACAATGCTCTTCTGTTCGGCTGTCCCCACCCGAACGAACCGATAGGTGCTATGATGCTGGATTTCCTTAGCGAGAAACTTGCCAGTGATGATGTTTTTCGCAATCAGTTCGACTACACCTGGCATTTGATAAAAGTTATTGATGTGGATGGGACGAAGCTTAACGAAGGATGGTTCAAAGACTCTTCCTCTATAAGAAAGTATGCAGGTAACTTCTACAGGCCGCCCGGTCATGAACAGGTTGAATGGACTTTCCCCGTCGATTATGAGACGCTTCATTTTCATTCTCCGCTGCCAGAAACGAAAGTGCTTATGAAGCTTATTGAAGAGAAGAAGCCTGAGTTCATGTACTCTCTTCACAATTCCGGTTTTGGAGGGGTCTATTATTATGTGAGTGACGCAGTTCCAGAACTCCATGAGACTTTTAGCGAACTTCCGGGTTTGTTTGGTTTGCCACTTTCTCTTGGAGAGCCGGAAGCACCTTTCTTGGAGCAGATCGAACCTGCTATTTTCAAGCTTTTCGGAATGGCTCAAGAGTATGATTATCTGAAGAAGAATCTTGGCCCAGGCAAAGACCCGGCAGACGTCATCAAAGCCGGAACTAGTTCTGATGATTTTGCTTCATCTGTGGCCGATACTTTTTCCTTGGTTTGTGAGATGCCGTACTATTATGATGCAAGGGTCGAAGACATGTCTGAAGCTGACATTACGAGGAAGGAAGCGCAGAGATTCAACTATCAGAGGTCCGTCGAGAATTTTGAGTTTGTCAGCGAAGTTATGAAAGCAGTCGAACCTTGCGTTACAGACAGAAATTCACCGTTCTACAGAGTCTTCAAGAATGTTCTTGAAACCTATCCCGATCAACTGCAAGCGCAGAGTAATTGGATTGAAAATGATCCGTCTCTTGAGAGAAAGGCAAGCAAGGCAGAGGTCTTTGATAATAAGATAGTCAGCCAGTTCTATCAATCATTGATGCTAGGGATGCTAAGAAGATTGGTCAAGGAAAATGACGACGGATCGGAAAAGCTGTCGGCAATCGTGACAATGGTGGACGAAGCATTCGAGAGAAAGATTGAGTATCTCGAGAATAATCTCGATTATACGACTATTCCTATAAAGAGCCTGGTCAGCGTCCAGCTGATAGCAGGACTCAATGTCGCAGATCATATTCAAAGAAGGAGAAGCTAGAGGTCGTGAAAGTCTATTTCCTGAAACGGTTTCTGGAGCTTATTCCAATATTTTTTGCAATCTCGATAATCATCTTCGTAATTATGAACTCTATGCCCGGCGATCCTCTCTTGCAGATGAGAATGCAGAATCCGAGGGTAATGACTAATGATCCTGAAAGGATGAGGGAGCTAAGAGAGTATTATCATCTTGACGATCCACTTCCTGTCAAATACTTCACCTGGCTGAAGAGTGTCATGACCGGAGATTTGGGATATTCCAGTATGTACAAAACTCCAGCAATTGATCTCATAACTTCTCGCCTGCCAAATACACTCATCTTAACCATAACGGCCTGGCTTATAGGGCTTGTGGTCGCTCTTCCGATAGGAATACTCTCGGCAGTCAAGAAGTATTCGGCTTTCGACTACACAACAACTGTTTTTGCCTTCATAGGTATCTCTTTGCCCGGATTCTGGTTTGCATTAATTGCGATCATAATTTTCAGTGTTAGTCTTGGTTGGTTTCCCGTATCTGGGATGGCAACTTATGGCATCACTGGCTCATGGAATATCTTTATTGATAGACTTAGGCACCTCGTGCTCCCGGCTTTTGTGCTGGGATTAGTGCAGGTTGCTTCGTGGGTGCGATACATAAGAACATCCCTTCTGGAAGTCCTTGATCAGGATTACGTTAGAACTGCTTATGCGAAAGGGGTTCCCGATAGAAAGGTCATCATCAAACACGCTTTGAAGAACGCGATGATACCTATTATTACAATAATCGCGCTCGATATCCCTTACTTTTTCGGTGGAGCGTTGATCATCGAGACGGTCTTTTCCTGGCCGGGAATGGGTAGACTTATGTACAATGCAGTGATATCGAGCGATTACAATCTGGCGATCAGTTGTTTGATGTTTCTGGCTATCATAACCCTTATTTCAAATCTCGTTGCTGACTTCCTGTATGTGATGGTTGATCCCAGAATCAGGATGGGCAGGAAGGGAGCTTAGTCATGCCAAAATTCCTCTACAGAAGGAAACTCGATGAAATCGAAGGCAAATCGCGGCCGGTTCATATAAATAGCTACAGGCAGTTGGTGTGGGCAAAGTTCAAGAGTCACAAACTTGCCATGTTCGGCGCATTTGTGCTTGTTGGTGTGGTTTTGTTCACCGTATTTGGTCCGCTTTTCGTCGATGCTGGATATGAAGATATGGATTTCTCTTATCTCTTCTCGCCGCCGTTTACGGAGGGCCATCCTTTTGGGACAGACGAGCTGGGTCATGATGTGCTGGTTAGAGTAATGTACGGTGGAAGAATTTCTCTATTTGTCGGGTTAGCCTCTGCGGTGATAACCACCCTAATCGGAACAGTTGTCGGACTGCTTTCTGGCTTCTATGGAGGCCTTGTCGACAGGCTGTTAATGAGATTTGTCGATGTAATGCTTTCTATACCGATGTTCCCTATCTTGATAACTCTTACCCTTGTCTTTGGTTCGGGAATCATGAATATCATTTTGGTTCTGACAGTTTTCGGCTGGATGGGTGTTTCCAGATTAGTCAGGGGACTAGTGCTTTCAATAAGAGAGACAGAGTACGTAATGTCTGCAAGAGCTATGGGAGTGAAAAACGGGAGAATAATCCTCCGACACGTTCTTCCTAACGTTATACCGATAGTGATTGTCTCTGCGACGCTTAACATGTCGTATGCAATACTCGCGGAGTCATCTTTGAGTTATCTCGGACTTGGTATTCAGCCTCCCATGCCGTCTTGGGGCAATATGCTTCAGAGAGCTATGAACTACATACTTGGCACAACTACTGGGGTAAATCCGTGGTGGCTTACCGTCTTCCCGGGCTTTTTCATATTCATCACAGTACTGAATGTGAACTTTCTTGGAGATGGACTAAGAGATGCTCTGGATCCTAAATTTGTGAGTGAGAGTTGAAAAGCATGGAGAGAATACTCGAAGTTGACAACTTGAAGATTTCCTTTAAAACTCAGCTTGGAAGAATAACGCCTCTAGACGGGGTCTCCTTTAGTCTATCAAAGGGAGAGACTCTCGGGATCGTAGGAGAATCTGGCTGTGGCAAGACAATCACAGCTTTCTCAATAATGAGGTTGCTCCCAAAGAACGCCTTTCTCGGTGAAGATACAAGAATTGCTTTCAGAGGGAAGGACATTTCGACACTTGGCAAGGAAGAGCTTCAGAAGATTAGAGGCAAGTCGATATCAATGGTGTTTCAAGAACCCATGACTTCTTTGAATCCCCTCTACACGATCGGATGGCAGATTTCCGAAGTATATAGACTGCACGAAGGCCTTAGTGAGGAGGAGGCAATGACGAGGAGCGTGGAAATGCTCCGGCTTGTCGGGATTCCAGAGCCTAAGAAGAGAGTCACGGAATTTCCTCATCAACTGTCGGGAGGAATGAGGCAGAGAGTAATGATTGCCATGGCGCTCGCATGCAGCCCGGAGCTGCTCATTGCCGATGAACCCACTACAGCGCTTGACGTAACTATTCAAGCCCAGGTTTTGGAGCTAATGAACGAGCTGAAGGATAAGTTCAGCACAGCCACGATAATCATTACGCACGATCTGGGAGTAATCGCCGAAATGTGTGATAGAGTTCTCGTAATGTATGCAGGTCAGATTGTTGAGAGCGGGGATATATTTGACATCTTCGACAGACCCATGCATCCTTACACAAAGGGCCTGATTAACTCAATACCAAAGATTGAGATTTCTAAAAAAGATCAGAAGAAGTTGAGCGTAATAGATGGTTATGTCCCCCATCCTTCGAGTTTTCCCGATGGCTGCAGATTCAGGCCGCGTTGCCCGATGGCATTCGAAAAATGTCTGGAGAAGCCGCCGATGATTGAATCCGAAGGCCATCATTCAGTTCGTTGTTGGTTATTTGAAGGGGATGATGTGTGATGAAGGTTTCCCCAATGGTTGAGATCAAGAACCTGAAGAAATGGTTCCCCATAAAGAACGGGTTCAGGTCTAAGTCCAATCTGAAGGCGGTAGATGGGGTTGACCTGCATATTTACAGGGGTGAGACTCTTGGACTGGTTGGAGAATCGGGTTGCGGCAAGACGACTATAGGAAGGACCCTCATTAAGATCTACCAGCCGACAGATGGAGAGTTCCTCTACAGAGGTGAAGGTTCTTCTGAAGGCGGCGTCGATATATTTTCTCTCTCGGAATCGAAAATGAGGCCTTTCAGGAGAGAGATACAGATGGTGTTCCAGGATCCTTACGCTTCCCTCAACCCTCGAATCACTGTTCACGACATAATTGCCGAAGGCCTGAGAGTGCATTCGGTGGGCAAGAGCAGAGAAGAGAGAAAGTCGATGATAGCCGAAATTCTTGAGAAGGTTGGTCTAAGGCCAGAGTACATGTACCGATACCCTCATGAATTCTCAGGTGGACAGAGACAGAGAATTGGGATAGCGAGGTCTATGATCCTGAACCCCGGTCTAGTAATATGTGATGAGCCGGTGTCGGCTCTTGATGTATCCGTCCAGGCTCAGGTAATAAACCTCCTTGAGGATTTGAAACACGACTTCGGTCTCACATATCTTTTCATTGCGCACGATCTGGCGGTTGTGAAGCATATTTGTGACAGGATATCTGTTATGTATCTTGGAAAGATTGTTGAAACCGCTGAAACCGACCAGCTGTTTGATAATCCTCTTCATCCTTACACGCGCGGATTGCTTTCATCGATTCCCGTTCCGAATCCTCACATGAGAAAGACCGGAAAGAGGGAGATCGTGAAAGGAGACATTCCCTCTCCCGTTGATCCGCCTGAAACTTGCAGATTCGTAAAGAGATGTCCTAAGGCCTTCGACAGGTGCTGGAAAGAAAGTCCTTCACTGAAGGAAGTAAGCGAGGGACACTTCGTCTCGTGCTTTCTCTACGATGAATAGTCTTTCATTAATGATGTGATTCATCGCTTTTTGGACAGGACTGATGCTCAATCAAAAATGTAGATCCAGGAAAACATGGCGTCAATGAGCTGGCTATCGATATGCCGGAACTCGTAATAATAGTCGGGTGTTGACATCTCGCCCTTCACGGGCATAAAGTAGTGGTCAAGACCGGGCAGCAGCTGAAAATAAACATTCAATCGAGTCCACAGTGCGTTCATGAACATTATGTAGTCTTGGACCGTCGATTCGAAATCGGCATCGCCCTGAACAATAAGCACGGGGATCTCCAGTTCTCTTACAATTTCAATAGGATTCATTCTGTCAAGCTCATAATAATATCCGGCCGTTGCTGCCAGGACGGGGGCGCCTGGAGGCAACTTCCCGTCAAGAGCGGTCTGCAGGTAGTCGGTGAGGAGTTTGGTCCGCTGTCCGCTTTCTTCTTCATAAAGCGATCCAATGTATTTCTGTTTGTCGATTATCACCTGCAGTTCTCTCCTGGCGGGCGTAGCCAGTAGGATAATTCCATCGACCCTGGAGTCCCTGGCGGCGATTGCCGGGGCAACTCTTCCTCCGAGTCCGTGCCCCGCAAGAAATATGGATGAAACTGAGGGTATTCTCGATGCGGCGGTTATCGCATTGATGACATCTTCAATCACTTCTGTCTCGATGCTGGGAGAGGTTTGAGATAGCCGCTCTCCGAAAACAAAGGATCTCTTATCATACCTTAGAACGGCCACACCTTGAGTCGCCAGCCCCCAGGCTATCTGCCTGAACGGTTTGTTTGGTCCAATTGTAGAATCTCTGTCCATAGCTCCTGAATCATGTATGAGAATTACAAGCGGATACTTGTCAATCTCCTTGGGGACGGTAATTACTGCGGGAAGCCGGTTCCTATCCTCTCCAATCGTGATTTCAAATTCATCGAATTTGCTAGTGTCGATGTACTCGGCAATTGCTCCAGTTTGCAGTGTCGGCTGAACAAGAAATGTGTCAATTCTGCCTTGATCATCAACCACTACGTTGAAGTCGATAAACCCCCTCTCAAACTGAGCATGAAAGATGAATACTGTGAATCCTCTTATCTCGCTAGTCTCGGTTGAGAAAATGAAGAGATATTCGCCGTATTCCTCTCCGAGCTGTTGAAATTCCTGACTCATGCTTTCGACTGTATAGAGATTTTTCGCTCTTAGACTTTGCATCTCATAAGCTAGATGATAGTTTCCTCGCAAGAGAAACTGAAGATACCTGTCAGCAAGTACCTCGGATCCAAAGAGCATTGTGAAAAACAGAAAAGCAAAAAACCCGACTGATAGTGTTCTCCTCAACCCAGACTTCTCCCGGCAAATGATTCTGACTATTTGTCACTAACTCAATGATAAACCATAGACCTTGATTGGTGAAATTAAGTGGAGGGCGTATGCCCTCCATTGTCCGTAATATTTGAAGATTTCCGGGTAATCAGTTAAGCTCCAGAGCTTTCCATGATCTTCTCGCTGTTGAAGACTCTGGTAAGAAAGTAGATGAACAATGCTACGTAAACGAGGTTGCTCACAAGCATGAGGGAGAATCTCGAAACGACAAAACTCGCGGTAATGATATCCTTCATAACGAAGATCGAGTTCATGAAAGGGATCAAGTACAGAAGGGGATTATCTGGAGATTCCATCTGCATAGTTGCAACTCCAAGCACTATTGCCATAATGTATATGGGCATTACATAACCGCTTCCCTCTTTCATATTTCTTGCTAAAGAGCCGAGTAGAACAACTAAGGAGGCTGCAAGCCCAGACATTGTCATCAGTGTAATGAAGAGACCGAAAAGAGTTGTGAATGACAGAGATGAAAAATTGAGTTCACCACCTCCAAATGCGGGTCCTCCAACTTTAAAAGCAATTATAAGGCCGATGAAGGTGAATATGCTGTTCAAGATCGCAATAGTCATTACATACAGAATCTTCCCTGCTGCAATTGATGATCTCGATACCTGATTAACAAGCAGCACAGGCATGCTTCCTCTCTCTTTTTCGCCCGCGGTTGTGTCGAGGCCAATATTCATGGATCCGGCGAAGATGTAAATGAGCAGGAAATACGGGATCAATGTGGCCAGCAGCTCTGTTCCCTGAGATTCTTCCGGTGCAACATCCCTTTTCTCTACAGTTACAAGATTGAGATCTTCGAGTGTCAATCCATGTTCGATAAGCTTTTCCGAAAGAAGCAGAGATGAATAAGACGATAGGGCATTCTGAACTATTTGAGCTCCATACGAAGAACCTTTTGAAGTCGAATTGTAGAAGAGACGGGCGTCTATCTTCTCTCCACCACGAACTCTTTCCGCGGCATCTGCGGGAAACTCCACAATGATTGAGTTCTCCTGGCTTCTGACCGATTCTTCACTAAGGTTTTCCTCAATTTCAAATGATATCATCTGATCTAGAAAACTCAAGAACCTTTCATCGGGCAAATTGACTATCTTCAACTTGTAGACTGTGTTCTCGTAAGTTCTGGTCTGGGATGTAGACACTGTGTTCATTACGAGAAAGATCACTGGCATGATCAACATCGGCAAAATCAGAACTGCGAAGAGAGTCCTTGCATCCTTGAATATATTCTTGAGTTCCTTTCGAAAGATAATTAGAGCATCCCTAAGCAATCTCGATCACTCCTTCTCTATCGGCAATCTTAAAGAACACGTCTTCAAGAGTGTCCTCTCCAAACTTCTCATACAACCCTTCAAGAGTGTCGTCTTCAACAAGCCTGCCTTTGAAGATAATTCCAACTCTATTGCAAAGCTTTTCGGCAACAGACATGATGTGAGTGGAGATGATTATCGTCTTTCCCTGATCGCGGTAGTCTTTGAGAAAGTCGGTAACTGTTCTTGCCGTAAGGATGTCCAGACCGTTTGTAGGTTCATCAAAGATTATAACTTCGGGATCATGAACTAGACTGACTGCGATCGCAGCCTTTTGCTTCATTCCTGTAGAGAGCTTCCCGATTCTCTTGTCAAGGAAGTTGTTCATGTCCAGATATTCTGATAGTTCCTTTGTCCGTTTAGAGATATCTGTGTCTCTCATATGACTGAGTTCGCCGTAGAATCTAAGCAGTTCCTTTGGCGTAAGGTTTCCCGATAGTTTCATATCGCTTGTAAGGAAACCTATTCTCTTCCGAACTTCTGTAGGCCGAGCTACGCAGTCGAATCCCATTACGCTTGTCTTTCCGCTGTCCGGCTTGAGAAGAGTTGAGATAATTCTGAGGGTCGTAGTCTTTCCGGCGCCATTTGGCCCTAGAAGGCCATAAATGCTCTTTGGCTCGGCGAAAAAGCTCAACGAATCAACTGCTACCACTTTTTTTCTTCGACTATCGAAAGTTTTTGTGATTCTCTCAACCTTAACCATTTTTTCCTCCTAAAGAACGTTTGTTCCAGGTTGTAGAATAACACTCGATTGTTAATGTAGAGTGAAGAAATAAGAATTGTGAAAAAAATTTCATTATAGGGGGGATATTGATTAATTATATTCACTATAGAATTCATTTATTTCAATCCATGATGAATTATAGTATAATTTGTCATGAGAAACCCGCTTGGAAGTCTTAAAGTCGACTCTTCGTAGAAGGTTTGCTTGGCGAGGAACGAAATACTCATTAATTGGGAGGTTCTAGATGAAGGTAGAGGATTCAAGATATCTCAACGATAAACGGGACTTGATGAAGAAACTTGTGCGTTCTCTGGGACGTGACTTTCCTTACGTTTCAGTTCTCGGCACGGACATCAGGGGTAAACAGTACCAGGTGATGACAACTGGGATTAGCGTGAACGATTCGAGATGGTCCGAAAGAGGGTTTGTACTCAGGATTCATGATGGAAGAGGCTACTTTGAATTCTCGTTTAATGAAATGGGCAATCAATCAGTTGAAGAGATTGTGGAGTATGTCGGTGGAAAGCTTTCTGCGTTCAGGAATAGTATGAATGAGAAAAATCTTGATGCGTCGGCAGTATCGATGCCTGAAGAAGAGGAATCAAGACTATGTTTCAATGACGAAGTTGGAGTCCTTCCGGGTTCTCTCTCGGCAGGAGAGATAATCGATAGACTGTCTTCTTTTAAAGATCGGGCTCATGAACTCTCCGATGAAGTGGTAAACGTAATGGCCCTCATGGAAAACGTACAAGTGAGTAAGCTCTTCATTTCTTCCAGGAAGGAGCTCTCACAATCCTACGTCTGGTCTCAAGGGTATTTGTACGTCGTTGCCAGAAGAAGCAAGAGAACCAAGTATAGTATGAGAGGTTTTTCAGGATTGAAAGGTCTGGAGATTCTGGACGAAATGGAAGCATTCGTTGGAAAAGTTGTCGACAATGCTCGGCTGCTACTCTCGGCCGAGAGAATAGATCCGGGTGAGTACGATGTGATTTGCTCGCCCGATGTTGCAGGACTGATTGCACATGAAGCTTTCGGACACGGAGTCGAAATGGATATGTTTGTTAAGGGGAGGGCAAAGGCCGTTGAGTACCTGGGAAAGCAGGTTGCGTCTGAGTTAGTTACGATGCATGACGGAGCGGCCGGTGTGAGAGAAGTTTCATCATACGCATTTGATGATGAAGGCAGTCTGGCAAAGGACACGGTGATAATAGAAAAGGGAATTCTCAAGAGGGGAATTTCAGATTTGATTTCTGCATCTGTTCTTGGAACTGAGCCGACAGGCAACGGTAAGAGAGAATCGTATGAAAGAAAAGCATATGCACGCATGACGAACACATATTTCTCTCCGGGAAAAGATGATCTGAAAGATATGATCGAATCAATAGATTATGGGTTTCTGCTTGAAGACTATTACAGTGGAATGGAGGATCCCAAAAACTGGGGGATTCAGTGTGTCATAGCCTACGGACGTGAGATTAAGAAAGGGCAGTTTACAGGTCGCATCGTATCTCCAGTAATGATGACTGGATACGTACCTTCATTGCTGAAGTCGATTTCCATGGTATCTGGAGATTTCAAGCTCTCTGGAACGGGAGCCTGCGGCAAAGGTCACAAGGAGTTCGTTAAAGTCTCTGCGGGTGGACCATATATTAAGGCAAAAGCGAGGTTGGGATGATGATAGAGACGATTGTAAAGAACCTTGAAGCAAATTCAGTAGATGCATGGAGAATAAGGGAAGAGAATATTGAGAGTGAAGAGTATTTCTTTGTAGGGAACAAGGTCGATCTTGGAAGGGCGAAAAAGGTGAAGAAGTACGAAGTAACTGTCTACCGTGATTTTGAAGAGGGCGAAAAGAAATACAGGGGAAGCTCGACGGTTGCCATAAGCCCGGGAACAGCGGTTGAGGAAATCGTCCATTCAATACAGGAGGCCTTTTTTGCTGCAGGGTTCGTAAAGAATCCCTGGTATCCAATGGCGCCGAAATTCTCACGGAGATTCAGAACAGACGAACATTACCTTCATGATCTTTCGGGAGATGCGATTGGAGCAATCTTTGACAACGAAAGACCGTCCAATTCATGGTTGAACTCTGTTGAGATTTTTGTGACTAGAAACGGGTACCGAATTCTCAATTCTGAAGGTCTCGACGCGGCTTTTTCAAAATATAGAACATACATCGAAAGCATTGTAAGCTCTTCTGGCAGAGAAGAAGTTGAGCTGTACGATCAGTTGCTCCTTGCACTTCCCGATGTTGAACGTATAAGTGAAAGGATTTCCAGGCTGCTTCTATTGGTCGGTGAAAGAGCGAATGCCGTTCCTACGCCAGCTTTAGACAGGATACCGGTAGTACTTACCGGAGAGCCGGTGAGAGAGGTAATGAGATACTATTTGAAACAGGCAAATGCACGTCTTAAGTATGACAGGATATCCGAAGTTGAACCTGGAGACTCTGTTCAGTCAGGAGAATCGGGAGATAAGATAACGCTTGAAGTTGTGCCGGAACTTGAAGGTTCATACTTCAGCCTTCCTGTTGACAATGATGGTTTTCTCATTGGGAAGAGGACGGTTATCGAAAAAGGAATCTTGAAGGATTACTGGGGCGACATCAAATACTCCCACTACCTGGGAATCGAACCAACAGGTGCTGTTCTGAACTTCTCGGTTGATCCTGGCAGTCTCAGCATTGACGAGATGCGAAAAGTCGATCATCTGGAGGTTACTAATTTTTCGGCAGTTGACGTTGATGAAACAACGGGCGATTTCGGAGGAGAGATCAGATTAGGCTGGTATTTCGATGGTTCGAAGAGAATCGCGGTGTCGGGAGGTTCAGTGACCGGTAATCTAAGAGAGCTCGAGTCAATCTATCTGTCGAAAGAGACAGAACTGGACGGAGATTATTATGGACCGCGTTCGATCTCAATAGAGGGGTTGAAGGTTTCGGGTGAGTAGTCTTTGCGGAGGTGCACATGATTATTGAGACAATAAGAATGAGGCATTCAACGAGGAAGTTCCTCGATTACAACCTGTCTGCTGACGAGAAGGAAAGGCTGATGAACTTCTTCAGGGAGCTTCCAACCCTTCATTCTTTGCACCTGAAATGGACTATGAAAGACCTGAACAAAGGATCGGGCGTAATATTTGCACCGTGTCCCGCAAAGCCGAACTGCCTTGTAGAGTACGGATTCCAGGGAGAAATCATTGTTCTGGAAGTGACCAAGATGGGATTAGGTAGTTGCTGGAATGCCGGGATTAGAGAGGAGGGCTCTCCGGCCGGGATTATCCTTGGCAAGGAAGATTCAGGGAAGGTAACTCTAAACGATATCCTTACCGGAATGGGAAGAAGGAAGGAGTTGGAATCTCTTGTCGAAGGACCGTTGCCTGAAGACGAGAGGCTGCTTCAAATATTGGAATCATGCAGACTTGCCCCTTCTTCGATGAACAGGCAACCATGGAGATTCAACGTTCAGAATGGCGATCTTTACATCTGGACCAAAGCCAACATGATTGGAGGCAGTCACTGGCTAGATCTTGGAATTGTCCTTTCTCATGCCTACATCACTGCACAGGAATTCTTTTCGAAGGTTTCTATTGAGAGGGCAGCCGGCGAGAAATACAGGTTGATCATGAAGTGAACGATTTGGTCGTTTCTATCATGAGTCGCAAATCTCTTTGACTTACTTCGCTTGGGACTACAGAGAAGCCCGATCGATTGGGCAGATCAGAGTGAAAAAATTATGGGGTATCCAACTCTGAGCTTATTTTCTGAGCAATCTAAGTGAATTGAGAACGGCCAATAGAGTTACCCCCACATCAGCGAATACTGCCCCCCACATGTTCATCAATCCGAAGGTGCCTAGAGTCATAAAAAGGATCTTGATCCCAATGGACATAACAATGTTCTGAACTGCGGTGGTGTTAGTGACCCTCGATATCTCTATTGCTCTTGCAAGTTTCGAGAGCGAATCATTTGAGAGAACGATATCTGCCGTTTCGATTGTTGCGTCAGCCCCCGAACCTCCCATGGCAATGCCAACATCGGCCCTCGCAATTACCGGTGCATCATTTATTCCGTCGCCAACAAATGCGGTTTGTTTCCCACCAGCGATTGCTGATTCCACTGCCTTCATTTTGTCTTCTGGAGTTGCTTCGGAAATCAGATTGTCGAGGTCCAGTTCGTCCGATATAGAAGCAGCAATATCATGACTATCGCCCGTAAGCATTACTATCTCATGAACTCCGAGTTCTCTAAGCCTGATGAGGGCATCGGCAGAATCATCCTTCAAAACGTCGGACAGAGTAAATGCCCCCTCTACTATGCCATCGATGGAAAGAAATACCTTTCCTGATTCACCTCGCTCTTTGTGATCAACGCCGAGATCCTTCAACAGAGAGGCGTTGCCAATGCCCATCTTCTTACCGTTGATTTCTGCTGTTATACCTTTTCCTGCGATTTCTGTGAGGTCGGAGATTTTCATCTCTTCGGGAGACTCCGGAATGAGGCCTCTAAACGAACTCGCCGCTGGATGAGTGGAGTAGCTTTCCATTAGGGATGCGTATTCCAATAACTCCCTCTTGTCATATCGGCCATAAGTCTCTATTTGAGAGATCACTGGCTTTCCCCTGGTCAGTGTTCCCGTCTTATCAATGAAAATCGAGTCAATCTTTCCGAGAGATTCCAGATAATTACTTCCCTTGAATAATATTCCTTCTCTTGAGGCCTTTCCAATACCGACGAAATAGCTTAACGGAACAGAGATGACTAATGCGCAGGGGCAGGAAATGACAAGAAGGATCAAGGCCTTATGAACCCAGACTGAAAGTTCCCCTCCGAACAGCAGCGGGGGAAATACCGCTATCGCGGTAGCGATGGAGACCACAATAGGGGTGTACAGCCTCGAGAACCTGGTAATGAAACGCTCCTTTCTAGACTTTCTAGAAGTCCCCTCTTCAACTAGCTCCAGCATTCTGCTAGTGTAAGACTTCTGAAGATCTGTCGATGCAGTGACTTCTATAACGCCTGACTTGTTTATGGTACCGGCAAGAACTGTATCACCTTCCTTTACGGGTACGGAACTACTTTCTCCTGTGAGAAGTGATTTGTCTATCCAGGTGCTTCCAGAGTTGATGATGCCGTCAATAGGAATTCTTTCTCCTGGTCTGACAACAAATCTGTCGCCCGGTTGAATCTGGCCTGCCGGTACAGCCCGAAGCTTCCCGTCAGTGATCTGATTGACTTCTTCAGCCCTCAAATCTATAAGTCCCTTCACTGATCTTCTTGATTTTCTTAAGGCGATTGACTCCAGAAGCTCTCCGAAACTGTAAAAGATCATCACGGCAACAGCTTCCGGCAATTCGTGGATCGCAAAGGCGCCCATAGTGGCGATTGTCATGAGGAAACTCTCGTCGAACAAGTCGCCCCTTAGGAGGTTCCTGGAAGCCTTAAGGACGGTGCTTCCCCCGGCGACAAGATACGCAGTCACAAACAAGCCATATTCAAGCAGTTCATTGTTCCCGTGAAGAAAGGGAGAAGAGACCAAAGCAATTATAAACAGGGCTACTGAGAAGAGTAGTTTCACAAGTTCTTTGATGGGTAGGTCTTTCTTGACACCCGGAGATTGCAGCAACGTTATCTCCGGAGAATGTTTGTGAATAATTTCTTCGACTTCTTCGAGAGTCTGACTATTGATTATTAGTGTCGAAGAAGAGAAATCTATTCTCGCATCAACTCCCGATCTCTTTAGCTGGTCCTCCAGTTTGGTTGCACATTTCGGACAATCAAGTCCTTCTATTCTGTACTTCTTCACCCTAATCGCCCTCTGACAGTTCCTGGAAGTGCTCTCTGGCAATGTGTATGAGGTCAATGACGTGATGGTCACCCAGAGAATACAAGACTGACTTCCCTTCCCTGCGATTTCTTACAAGTCTATAAGACTTAAGCTGTTTCAGATGGTGAGAAATTGTCGGGAGAGTCAACTCCAGAATTTCGGCAAGATCGCAAGTGCATAACTCGGCCTCAGACAGAAGAAAGATGATCTTTGTTCGAGTCTCGTCTGAAATTACCTTGAAGAGTTCTGAGAGGCCTGAAACTTCATCTGCAATCTCTCTATACTTACTTACATTAACATGAACTTCTCTGCTCGGACAAAGGTCGCTCACTGCCTACCTCCCAATCAATTCGATGAGTGTCTAATTGATTGTACTTCGAATATCTGCCTCAGTCAAGTCACTTTCCAAACACCACTGCCGGCGTGGAAATGAGAAGTTCTTTTCCGCCAAAAATGAAGACACCCTCGATATAATAGGCTGTAGGAAGTTCAAAGGAAAGTTCGATTAACTGGTTTTCAGTTATTGCTTCGTATTCGAAGCTGGATTTTCTGAAGTCTCCGTCTGGAGAAGATGACGTGAAAAGTCTGAGTTCATTCAGTTCGGCATCTCCTATCTCCACAACCGGCTGAATTCTGGCCCCTCCATCGAAGGACGCGCTCTGGCAGCTCAAAGCTGGAAGTTCCTCACCGGTATTGATATGGTGAATCAAAGAACTGACAGCCTGTGTTACTCTGAACACCTCAGCTCCATGTCCGGCATTAGGCGCATAGACCATCGAGGAGTAACCGGGGAGATCATCCACATATAATTTGGAAGCGTCTATGGGCCAATAGGGATCGTTGGTCCCTACAACGATGAATTTCGGCATTTCTAAATCCATGCGGTAGGTGTAAGGATCTATGTATTGAATTAGATCTCGCTTGACAGGGTTGTCCAGATCGTCGAGTATCCCTCTCTCAACGTATTCTCTTATCGAAGGGCTGAAGCTTCCCCAAAAATGAAGCTGGTGCTTCATCTGTTCAGCGATATTGAGATTATCAAACGCGATGGGAACGATTCCTTTGACTCGCTCATCCATTGCGGCTGTAAGCCATGTTGTCCAGCCGCGCTTCGATCCTCCAGTCAGAATGAATCCTTCAATCCTGTCGCCCATGTTCTTGACATAGTTATGGAGAAGGTTCATCGAAACAACAGTCGACTGTACCATTGGTAACAGAGCCGGCCAGCTAAAGTCACCTGTTTCGATAAACTTCGAGAAGGAGTAGCTAAGCAGCCAATCCTCTCTTAACCCACCGAAGAGCGGCTGATTTGGTATATCGAAAAGTACGGCAACGTATGCTTTGTTTTGCAGCGCCAGCAGCCTGAAAATGGAAAGCTCTTCCTGGGTAAACTTGTAATCTCCCGCAATGAATATCACCGCGACTGTTGATAGTACGCTTGGTGGTCGTATTATCATAAGATGATTATGCCACTGAATATTCTGCCAAGTAACTGAATCAAACTTTATGGTCTCTATCATTATCAGCCCTTGCGATGGTGATTCCACAATCAAAGCCTTTGCGTCTTCAAGGTTTGAGGGAAGAGTATCCGAATGGAGAAACGCGTCCATTGTGAGCGCTGAAAGTACGGTTCCGACAATCAGTGCAAGAGCAATCACGACAGTCTTCATTTCATGCACCTAAACTCTTCAATAGACTGGCGGTGACTTCTTTCATTTTTTCAACTACATCTTCCGGTCCCGTAATTCTTCCTTCTTCATTTGAGGCAAGGAACATAACCAGGTCCCCAAAGTGAAAAAAGTGATAGACGCGAAAGTCCTTCTCAAATTCAAAGCGAGCCTCACTGAACTTCGCCCCTCGAGGGAACAGCTTATTCCACAGCATTGGCTCTTCGATATATCTCCTGCCTGTAATCTTCGCTTTGTCGACTTCATCCGACCTGACAAAGAGAAGTCCGCCATCTTCTTTAGCTCCGCAGAATCGTTCTTGTCTTTCGTCAAAGCAGGCAGGACTGAAGAAGAACTCATTACCTCCTCGAAGAACAACTTTTACAGCCTTCTTTCGATCAATAGCCTTAAGGAAAATTGAGCTGACAAGATTCTCGCTTTTGTTTTGCGACTTCATGCTGTCTTCGAAGAGGGAGGGCAGCCGATACGTTTCGGAATAGAAGTATTCTTTACTTGTACGTGAGTATTTCAGTGGAGCGCCCAGATTTGTTCTCATGTACCTGAAATCTCTTCGAGCCTGACGACTGGAGATACCGAATTTTCCAGTGTATTCATTCATGGAGGCCGGATCATTGCTTGACAGGCGGTCATGTAGCCAAATGAGTCTCATTTCTCTTGACATATCTGCCACCTCCTGGAGTTCGGACGAAAGCCAGCCAATCTTCGCAGATCTCAATTCGAAGATGTTAGAATTGCAATTGTATTATACAGAATTAGTTAGACTAAATCTAGGAGCTGGCCGATGATGGAGAACAGCTATGATTAAAGGAATCATTCTTGATCTGTTCGGTACTATAGTGAGTAACAAAAGGCTCTTCGCCCCTATTTGCTCAAAAATGGCGGCAGACTCTGGAGTTGAAGCAGAAAAAATCGAGAGAGATTTCGTCGATCTTTACAGACGTCATTTCAAGAACTGTCATCGTTTGCCATTTCAGCCAGAAAGATATTACTATTACCTTCTGTTAACGGAACTGATCGAAAAATACGATCTGCCTGGGGACATGGAATCATACTGCAATTTCATGTACGATTCATTCTCCAAACTTCCCGCCTATTCAGATTCTAAGATACTTAAGAAGATGTACAAGGAGTTCACCACTGCAATTCTCACTAACGCCGATGATGTATTCGTCAAAAAAGTGATTGAGAGAAACAGAATTCCTCATCACGTGCTGTTGACTTCGGAGACTGCGAGATCATACAAGCCTTCTGAAGAGATCTTCGAAAAAATCTTATCACTTACAGGACTAGAGAAACCTGAGACTGTTTTTGTCGGCGACAGTATTCAGGTCGATATGCTGGGAGCTTCCGGCGCCGGGATAAAGGGAATACTTATCGATAGATCCAAATCCTATTTTGACTACGTGCCCAGAATAGAAAGCCTGGAGGAGTTGCCTAGCCTGCTAAGGCAACTTTGAGAGCACTTTCGAATTCTATGATGACTCTTTCAAGATCGTCTCGTGAAACGTTCAGATTCGTTACGAATCGCCACTCACCACCCTCGGGAGGATTGATTTTTATACCCTTTTCCAGAAGCGTCTCAACTATGAGTCGCGAACGCACCTCATTAGTGAGCTTGAAGAAGACCATGTTTATGTCGAGCCTTTCAGAGAAAACCTCTATGCCCGGTATCTTTGACAGACCTTCGGCGAGAAATCTAGCGTTTCTGTGATCCACCGAAAGACGATCTATCAATCTCTCCAGAGCGAAAATTCCTGCAGCGGCAACAATCCCGGCCTGGCGCATGGCACCGCCCATAATCTTTCTTCCCTTTCTAGCTTTTTTTATGAACTCTCGCGTGCCGACAAGCATTGAACCTATCGGTGCACCTAGACCTTTAGAGAGACAGAACATGACTGAATCGGACTGAGCAGCGATTTCTGCCGGGCTTGCTTCAGCAGCAATCGCGGCGTTGAAGATTCTTGCACCGTCAAGATGGAGAGGAATCTCTCTCTCTCTTGCAAGTTCGTAGACTTCCTTCATGTATTCCATGGGGAGTAAACGTCCGCTGGAATGTGCATTCTCCAGGCAGATTAGCCCCGTTCTAGGATAGTGAAGATCTTCAGACCTTATCGCTTTCCTGATTCTTTCGGCAGAAGGCATGCCGTCGTCACAATCAAGGGTTCTCATTTGAACTCCGGCTATCACAGCAGAAGCGCCTGCCTCGTGAACAATAATGTGATTTGAAGCAGGTATGATCACCTCGTCTCCCCTTAAAGTATGTGCCAGGATTGAAAGTTGGTTTCCAAATGTTCCTGATGGGACAAAGAGTGCGGCCTCTTTTCCGAACATGCCCGAGGCTATCTCTTCCAGTCTGTTTACTGTCGGATCGTCTCCATAGACGTCGTCTCCCACTTCTGCATCGGCCATTACCCGGCGCATTTCTTCGCTGGGAACCGTGACTGTATCACTTCTGATGTCTATCCACTTCACGACGGCACCTCCAAAGGTTTGTTATGAAAACAATTATAAACCAGAATCGTTAAGTAAAGAAAAAGCCGGATCTAATGATCCGGACTATATGGGGTTCCTATCTAAGGGGGATAGGGGGGTTATAAACTATAATAATTCTAGTTTGTTTTCATTAATATCGCTTTGTGTTAATAAGGCGAAATCATGCAGGATCAGTTGCTTATAGTTTAATAACAACAAACATTATTAACATGAGTTGATTTCTATGCCATGAGATATGATTTGCCAATTGATCCCGAAGGACTAGGCCTCAAACGGAGGAAGATAATGTTGTGCAAGAGACTGAAGCTCTCGGAAGGCGATTCCTTTCAGTCTTTCAGAACTGGGCGGCAGACCTAGCTTCTACGATTTGCGTTTCTGATCGGAGGAACCGTGCCGCAGTTCATGAACTGAATCCAGTTGTCGCTTCGCTCCGGGTAATGATCTCAAGAACCTTTCCAAGGTTTCACATGGATATTTGTCGCATTCCCCGCAATTAGAAATCCCTTTCTCTTCACAACATCTCTTGAAGGGACATCCATCGCATAGTTTGAAGCGCATGCCGCTGTGACAACCGTAGCAATTGATTTCTGAGAATGCAATATCGAATCCAAAGTCTTTAGACCACCGAATTGCAGTTTCTCTCCTCAACGAATCATCATTGGATGAAGTGGCTCTGTATGTATCGCACTGAGTGCAGTCTATGCCACAGAATGCTATCATATTCATACCACCGTCCTGACCCGCTACAATTAGTGACATCTGCTAACAGATAGAGCATATCATTATGTGAAGCACAAACATAACTATGGAGGGAAGACTTGAAACCATTGGTAACGGAAGAGGTTTACAGAGTACGGTATTATGAGCTGAAAAATGATTGGAAGGCTTCAATTTCATCTATTATGGACTATTTTAACGATGTTGTGACATTACAGACGGTGCAGATTGGCCACGGCGTCGACGTAATGAGCAGTGGAGAGTATGCATGGCTTCTGCTTCGCTGGGAAATAAGGGTCGACAGGTACCCTGACTACATGGAGAGAGTTGTTGTTCGCACTGTCCCGCATTCGATGGACAGATACTACGCTTACAGGCGTTTCGAAATCCGTGATACTTCAGGTGCATGTATTGTAGAAGCCGATTCTCAATGGATCTTGATCGATCAGAAGAAGCGGAGACCGGTCCGGATAGGAGAAGAGTTCTATAGAAGATACGGTGTTGACACAGACTTCCATCAGCCTCTCTCTTTTACGAGAATACCCGAGCCGGAAGCTGTTGATAGGGAAGTCTTTCTAAGAGTCCGCCAATCGGATCTGGACACAAATGGACATTCAAACAATGTATCGTATGTCAAATGGATAATTGAGACAGTCCCGAAAGAGATAGAGAACGGGCATCTGCGAAGGCTCGCTATTAGATACTTGCACGAGTCAAGAAGAGACGATGAGATTGTAATAACTGGCACGTTCAGAAAATGCAGTAATTTTCTTGAGGGAATGCACCGTATAAGCAAAGGCGAAAGATTGCTGACATTGGCCAGGACTGAGTGGATATGAAGGACGGCAGAAACCGCCCTTCAAGGCCACTCCATTAGACAAGCGAATCTGGATCCACGTAATCATCCAGCCAGTAGGCATTTGGGTTTCTATCGAAGGCCATGAATAGATCATATCGTCTTGGGTCTGCCGCTCTATGGTACTTCATGTATATTTTGTCTTTATCGAGTCCTACATACTCTATCTTTCCGGTTGCATGAGACATTACGAATCTAGCTCTCTTCGCAAGGCCGGAGACTCTGTCAATAGACTTTTTGAAAATTGCATAACCCTTTTCGGCGGGAACGGCGTAAGTATGATTTCCCTTGGTTGGTCTGCACTGGAAGACATAGTAAGGCGGTATTCCTATGAATGAGAGTTTTCTGAAAAGTTCTGTCATTACCTCAACGTCATCGTTGACTCCTCTTATCATTGGAGTTTGATTGCAAATCACCGCACCTGTGTCCCTCAAAATGTTTAGGCCTCTAATTGACACGTCCGTAAGCTCTGTAGGATGATTGAAGTGTGCCATTATGTAAATTCTCTTCTCTGGAGTGCTATACTTCTTCACCATTTCAGGAAGATCGGGATCATTTATTATTCTGTAAGGGTTAAAAGCGACCATCTTACTTCCAAACCTGATTATTTTGACATGATCGATTTCTCGAAGTCTCCTCACAATGTCGCCCAACTTTTCCGTAGAGAGTATTAACGAGTCTCCTCCTGTAAGAAGAACATTAGTAATCTCTTTGTGCTCCTTAATGTACTCTATACCTTTTGTGACGTCATTGACAACTTCCTTATTCTCCACTGAAAACAGTCTCTTTCTGAAGCAGAACCTGCAGAAACTCCCGCAGACCTTCGAGACAAGCAGCAAAGCAGTGTCTGTGTATTTGTGCTCCATACCAGGAGCTACCGTGTACTTATGCTCCTGCGAAGCGTCTAAATCTCCCCATTCGTCAAGTTCTTCGAGATCGGGCACGATTATCCTCTTGATAGGATCTTGCGGGTCTTCCCAGTTGATAAGCCCAAGATAATAGTCATTTGCCCTGAATGGATAGACTTCAGTCACTCTTTTCATCTCTCTTATCTGTTCATCATTGAGATCCTCGATTTTGTCGACGTTCGTGAGATATTTTGGTTTCTGCAAATTGATCACTCCTTACCTGGATTAAAGATTTACTTCATTGTCTTTCCATATCGATGCGCAATACTCCTTCAAAGGAGAACTCTCAATGGTCGAAGCACATTGAGAATAAACTTCCTTCTTCTTCTGCAATCCAAAAAAATCAAATGATATAAATCGTACGAGTAAGCCGGCCCCGTAAATGGAAGCATACGTCTACGCACAGATAACAACTAATTATAACATATCGAAAGGATTGATCGATTTTCGGTGATCAATCATCTCTATAGTGTTCTTCAAATGAGCGTTATAGTAGTATGCCTCGCCGGGGTATCAATCCGTGCACAAAAGCCCCTCTCGAAAGAGGGGCTCATATTACTGGAAAACTATTGAAATCAGTTGGTCACTAGAATGATATTTCCTACGTAAGTTCCGGAAGGAGAGTAGATTTTTCTGTTAAGTTCATCGCCGGAGTCTTCGAATTCTGCCGTCCCGATCAGAGTCTCTTGGGACTCTTCTATTTCGTAGAAGTAGATTTCCTCGAAGTTCATTATCCAGTCGATTTCGATTACTGCCTGTCTACCGGTGGAGAAGATTTCATTGGGACCGGCGACGATCTTTATCGACTCTGCATCGACCGAAAGGAGTCCATAAGATATTCTGACGATCTTTTCATTTGGTTCTACAGCAAGCGTAAATGCCGTTTCCGTTTTCAGTCCCTTTTCGTCTGAAATTTCCAGGACAATCTCTTTCAGCCCTATGTCGGATCTTTCTGGAAGGAAGAGATATCTGTCATCAACGATCTCACCGGGCCCTGAAACCAGTTTGAAAGCGACCTTATCACCGTCGGGATCTCCGGCGAAACCTCTTAGATATAAGAAGTACTCACTCCCTGCCTTCACAGTCCCGTCCGGTATGAAGGCGTTGGGAGGTCTGTTGACATTCTCGACGGTCACGGTGAAATTGCCGATGGTTTCAGCGCCTTTACTGTCAGTGACTAATAATTTGACCTCGTGACTCCCTTCGGAATCGAAGTCGGGAGAGAATGTGTAGTTGCCGTCCTCGATAGAACCTGGACCCTCAGAGACTTCGAAAGTCACCTCGTCCCCATCGGGATCGGAAGCAAAAGCCCTAAGATACAACCTGAAAGTCTCGCCCTCTTTCACAACTCCATCGGGAATTGACACCACCGGAGCTCTGTTGACGTTCTCGACGGTCACGGTGAATTTGCCGATGCTTTCAGCCCCTTCGATGTCTGTGGCCAGTAATCCGACCTCATGATTCCCTTCGGAATCGAAGTCGGGAGTAAATATGTAGTTGCCGTCCTCGATAGAGCCTGGGCCCTCAGAGACTTCGAAAGTCACCTCGTCACCATCGGGATCGGAAGCAAAAGCCCTGAGATACAACCTGAAAGTCTCGCCCTCTTTCACAACTCCATCGGGAATTGACACCACCGGAGCTCTGTTGGCATCCAGTACAGAAATGTAAATCGGTAGAGAGATGCTCCCTCCCTTACTATCTGTGGCAGATATAACAACACTCTTTTCACCCGCTTCGCTGTAGCCAGGCGAATATGAGTAAAAACCATTCTCGATTTCACCCGGACCGGTGATGTCAAAAACCAGTTCATCTCCGTCCGGGTCGCTGAACAGCGTGCTGAGGTCAAACTTTAAAGTGAAACCTTCCCTGATTGAAGTTGTCATATCGCTTACTGACAATTCAGGATCTCTGTTTTTGTCTCTAACATCTATCTTGATTAACATGCTCTCCGATAGTCCAGAAGGATCAGATGCCGTAACGGTAGCCGCTTTTTCACCCTGATCGCCGTAGCCAGGAGAACAAGAATAACTGTTATTCAAAATACTTCCAAAACCCTCCACTTCGTAAGACAGTTGATCTCCGTCGGGATCGGTGAAAAGAGTTTTCAAGTCCAGGCTAAGAGTGAATGACTCCATAATAGTTGTGCTCGATGAAGGCAGTATCTTGACTGGCGGTCTGTTGACGTTCTCGACGGTCACGGTGAAATTGCCGATGGTTTCAGCGCCTTTACTGTCAGTGACTAATAATTTGACCTCGTGACTCCCTTCGGAATCGAAGTCGGGAGAGAATGTGTAGTTGCCGTCCTCGATAGAACCTGGACCCTCAGAGACTTCGAAAGTCACCTCGTCCCCATCGGGATCGGAAGCAAAAGCCCTAAGATACAACCTGAAAGTCTCGCCCTCTTTCACAACTCCATCGGGAATTGACACCACCGGAGCTCTGTTGACGTTCTCGACGGTCACGGTGAATTTGCCGATGCTTTCAGCCCCTTCGATGTCTGTGGCCAGTAATCCGACCTCATGATTCCCTTCGGAATCGAAGTCGGGAGTAAATATGTAGTTGCCGTCCTCGATAGAGCCTGGGCCCTCAGAGACTTCGAAAGTCACCTCGTCACCATCGGGATCGGAAGCAAAAGCCCTGAGATACAACCTGAAAGTCTCGCCCTCTTTCACAACTCCATCGGGAATTGACACCACCGGAGCTCTGTTGACATTCTCGATCCTTACAGTGAAGGATGCAGTATTTGTCGCACCCTTTTCATCTTCTATAAAGACCTTTACCGATTTGTCACCAGCGTCTCCGAAATCGGCACTGAATATATATTTACCCTCGACAAGCTCTCCAGGCCCCTCGACTCGAAACTGTACATCATCGCCATCAGGTTCGCTCACTCTGCTGAGGATATCAACTTCTACCGTCTCACCCTCTTTCAAAACCAAGTCGCTCAGCAACAGCCTGGGAGGTCGATTCACATCAAGAACCTCAATCTCAAAGCTTGAAAAGGTCTCGTTTCCGAAGCTGTCTTCTGCTTTTATTGAAACACTTTTCTTCCCGGCATCTTTGAAAGAGGGTTCGTATATTAATAGACCGTCTTCGAGTCTTCCGGGTCCATCTTCTATGCTTAGAACCAGATCTTCAACATCTTCATCAATCACCGATGAAATGATATCGACAGTAAGTCTTTCTCCCTCATTCACAATCTGATTCTCGATCCTCACTTCGGGCGGAGCATTTACGTCAGTAACTTCGAGCTGAATATCTCGTGCCGTTTCATTTCCCTGCGTATCTCTGGCCAGTACCCTCAAGACGGCCTTCCCGGAGTCACTGTATCCCGGAGCATAACTGTAGATGCTTCCTTCAAGCTTGCCGGGCCCTTCGACAGAGAATTCCAGCTCGTCCCCATCTGGATCAGTTGCTATTGAGTTCAGGTCTATCGTTAGCATTTCTCCTTCTCGAGCAACGACTGGGGATGTGTCGATTTCCGGCGGCCGGTTGACTCTGATAATGTTTATCAACATTTCATCTTCAGATTTTTTTCCTTGCTTGTCTGTTGCCTGGACCCTCACTGCGATTTCCCCGGCGTACGAGAAACCCGGTTCGAAAACGTAGGAAAAGCCAGACAACTCTCCTGGACCCTCTAAGATTTCAAGAACAATGTCATCGACTCTTTCATCTTTAACAAACTGTCTCAAGTTTACGGTAAGTGTTTCACCCTGGTTGACAACCTGTACGGGCAATTCCAGTTCCGGTTCTTTATTCATAAGTCCAGGAAGCGTAATAACCAAGATTATTGCAGCTGCCGCCGCTGCAATAAGAACATAGATCATCCATCTTTTCATCATATCTACCCCCCTTAATTGTCGGGAACTACTGCAAACTTTCTTACACCGGTCTAGATCTTGTCACATCAATAGTCCAAGCTTTATTGACTCAGTTCTCTTCTCGGATTATCGATTTTATCCGTTTGTATTTCAGCGTTTGATACGTCATCCTGGTCAAAGAGAACTACTACCTCATCGAAGCCCATACCCAAAAATAGTCCGTGAAAGAAGTTTCTCGCACTCTCTCTCGATGTCTCATCGACACCCATCTCAAAGGCGTTTTGAAGTGCCTGTTTTTCAATCTCCTCACTGTATGACTGAAAGGTTTTCAGCATGTCCCTGTTGCCGAAAATTCTAACCAACACCCCGCTTTGATTGATCACCCTGATATCTGGAATCTTATTCTGCGGGATAGTCACTTCAAGCTTGGGGGAGGGAAGAGTGAGCTTTATTCTCCTTGCTTCACCCTCATGTATTTCTATTGCGTCCTCCTTCAACCTTCTCAAATCAAGATAGCCTCGAACCTGAAACGGAACGATGAAAATGAAGCGCTGAGAAGTACCGGGGACGAAACTTCCCCTTTCAGGTTCAAAGATGAGCAAGGTAGTCATCCTGGCGGTACTTAGTTCGGAGATTCTCTCCACCTTGTGAATTATCGATTCTGATCTGAAACTTGCCTTCTTCCTGGACTGGAAGAAGAATAACAGAAGCACTGCAATCACGGCAAAAAGAACGATATTTAGGACGAGCAATGAGTCACCTCCAAGAACCTGATGTTTCAAAGATTATTCATGTAATCCATCATTAGGTTGCCCATAGCCGCCATGGCAACTAAAGTGATTACTACGAAAACAATTGCCAGAATTATCAGTATTCCCTGTATCCTGAAGTAATATCTGAGACTGTCAAGAGCTATCTCCAGGTTTATTGAAGCCTTTGAATGAATAAACGCGTCCAGCTCCTTTTTCGATTTCCTTAATTTCAGCCCCATAACCAGAGCGATGATTGCACTAACCGCTCCGAAGATAGAGAAGGGATTCGCAACCATACCAGCTATAGATCCTATGATTCCAAGAACGGCGCCTATAATCGTCCAAACACCTACGAAACCGGACCAGTAGCTCAGGCCGCTCAAAGTTTGATAAGAGATGCTTTCAATTCCAGAAGCTTCATTTGTCCTTTCGAACATAAGAAACACCTCCTCTTCTCAACTCATACCAAGTTTATCAGAGAAGAAAGGAAATCCATTCAAATAGGGAAAACCTATTGAATTAACCGACTATACGGTTTCTGTGTATGGACTGACAAGCGCTTTTACTTGAAGTAGCTGGAATGATATAATTAAAACAATCTATATCGGAATTAAAACTAAGGAGGTCTGTTGATAATGGAATATCGCAAGGTTGGAAAGAGCGGTCTTCTCATCAGTGAACTAAGTCTTGGTTCATGGCTCACGTTTGGCGCTCAGCTAGACATTGATAATGCAAGAGAAGCAATGAGAGAAGCATACAGATCGGGGGTCAATTTCTTCGATACTGCAGAAGCATATGCTAGTGGGATGGCCGAATCGATGATGGGTGAAATTCTGAAGGAGTTCAAACGCGAAGAGATTGTTGTATCCACGAAAATCTTTTGGGGAGGAAGCAAACCTAATCAGAAAGGTCTCTCGAGAAAGCATCTGCTTGAGGGTACCTGGAATTCATTGAAGCGGCTACAGCTTGATTATGTTGACTTGTTGTATGCTCACAGACCCGATCCCGAAACTCCAATGGAAGAAGTTGTTCTTGCAATGGACTACATTGTCAGAAATGGAATGGCCTTCTACTGGGGTACATCAGAATGGAGTGCCAAAGATCTGGAAGAGGCTCATAAGGTTGCAGATAAGCTGAATGCAGTTCATCCCGTAGTCGAGCAACCTCAGTACAATATGTTTGTAAGAGAGAGAGTCGAGTCTGAATACTTGCCTATATACGAAAAATACGGCCTCGGTCTCACTGTTTGGAGTCCTCTTGCAAGCGGACTTCTTACTGGAAAGTACAACAATGGAATTCCCGAGAATAGCAGGTTGGCGAAATTTCCCGGTTTGAAAAAGCATCTTGAAGAGAATAAACTCTTCTCGGATGAGAATCTCAAGAAAGTCGCAAGGTTGGCGGACGTTGCCAAGAAACTTGATACCGGACTCGCTCAGCTTGCACTTGCCTGGATACTTGTGAACAAGAATGTCAGTTCGATAATTCTAGGAGTTAGCCGGGTGGAACAGCTGAGGGAGAACTTGAAGGCTCTCGAGCTAAGAGACAAGCTGACAGAAGATGTGATAAAAGAGATAGATTCAATTATTAAGTAGCTTCCGTCTTAGCCGTTTCATTTGGTGATTATTAAGAGAGGAGTTGTCGATTTGAAAAAGGCATTGCTGTTTCTATCGTTTCTATTGGTAATTGCTCTTGGGAGTTCATGTCTCTATATAGTTTCAGTGCCGATTCCAATAGTTGAAGGAACGATAGAGCCAATCGTTATTGAACTTGAAGGGAGTCCGGTGGCCGTTTCAAGCTTTGATTCTGGAACTGAGAGAGTTCCTTCGCTAGATGAAATCATTTCTGAAGCAAAGAAAAGGACTCAACTGGATCTTCCGGACAATTTCGTGGTTACGGATCTTGAAGTTAAGGCTAGAGTTGTCTGGATTCTTGAAGATCCCGGACCAGATGACTCAATCAGTATAGACTTCTATGTATTCAGAGAAAGGCAGACAGCGGAAGACTTCCTGAATTTTTTCAAAGATCCCGATTCCATAATGGATCACAGACTCTTCAACGACGTGGTTCGACCGGGAGAAAATATCTTTGAGATCGATTCAATGGATTCCGTCCCACTGGAAATGATCCTCGAAATTATCAACAAAGGATCTTCTGAAAACATAGATTGGTTAGCTCTTTACGACTATGAAGCATCTTCTGATTCTTCAGTGACGATTTATCTGAGCGGAACTGTCTGGGTCAAGAGAGTAGTTGAGTGAGAGTTTTCGCCAAATACCTAAGGTCCTCATTGAAGGGGACCTTAGGTATTTCTTGAGTGAACTAGAGAATCTTCTCACTGATGGACTTTGCCTGAAGGAAGAGCAAAAGGTAATCTCTCCCACCTGCTTTGGAATCAGTACCGGACATATTGAATCCTCCGAATGGCTGAACTCCAACAAGCGCACCGGTGCACTTCCTGTTGAAATAGATATTTCCAACATGGATTTCCGCTTTCGCTCTCTCTATCCTGCTCCTCTTTTTGCTGTACAATGCGCCTGTAAGTCCATATTCGGTTCCGTTGGCGATTGCAATAGCATCATCGAAATCATGCGCCTTTATTATGGCCGTAACGGGTCCGAATATCTCTTCCTGAGCGATTCTTGCTTTCGGTGGCACATCGGCGAACACTGTGGGTTCTATGAAGTAGCCCTTTCCTTCAATATGATTGCCGCCCGTTACCAATCTGGACTCTTTCTTCCCTATATCGATGTATTTCAGTATCTTTGCCATGGCCTCCTCGTTGATAACAGGCCCCATGTAGTTGTCCGGATCGGTGGGATCTCCGACGGTAAGTGCTTCTGTCTTCTCCTTTATAAGTTGAACCATTTCATCATAGACATTCTCTACGACTATTATTCTCGATCCGGCCGAGCATTTCTGCCCCTGGAAGCCAAACGCACTCGTTACCGCTCCAGAAGACGCAGCTTCAAGATCCGCTGTTTCATCGACTACAACGCAGTCCTTACCACCCATTTCCAATACTACCCTCTTTATCCATTTTTGGCCCTCTTGATGTTTTGCAGCCAGCTCATTTATTCTCAATCCTACTTCTTTCGAGCCTGTGAACGAGATAAATCTGGTCAGTGGATGTTCAACGAGATAGTCGCCTATTTCACTTCCTGAACCAGGCACAAAGTTTACTACTCCATCAGGTAGACCAGCTTCTACCAGAATCTGGACGAACTTTGCTGCAATCACCGGAGCGTCAGATGCCGGTTTGAGCAGCACACAGTTTCCAGATATTGCTGCCGCGCTGGTCATCCCGGCCATGATTGCACTGGGAAAATTCCAGGGTGGTATTACTACACCCACGCCCAGCGGTATGTATCTCAGTTCGTTTAATTCGCCAGGTATCTGAACTACCGGTTTAGATCCTGCATACCTGAGGGCTTCACGACAGTAGAACTCAAGAAAGTCTATTGCTTCGGCAAGATCGGCATCGGCTTCAATCCAGCTCTTTCCTTCTTCAAGAATCATTGTAGCATCGAGTTCGAATCGTCTATCTCTCATTATCTGTGCCGCTTTCAGAAAGGGCTTTATTCTCTCGTGAGCCGGCAGTCGGCTCCAGCTTCTAAAAACATTATAGGCACTCTCCATAGCCCTATTTATTAATTCCTTATTGGCCTTTGAGACTCTACCGATTACTTCTTCAGGAACGGCAGGATTCGTTGAAATGATTCGCTTCTCTGTAGAGTAGTGTCTGCCGCCAATTAACAGATCATAGTCTTTCTCCCGAGATCTTACCGTTGCGATTGCTTCTTTCATCTCAGATCTCACGTGATCGTCAGTGGGATCAATATAGACTTCATTCTTGAACGGTGGAATAATGAAGAAATTCGTTTCATCAAACATCCTCTCGACCTCCTATACTACATTTTTCTCTCTACTAAAGCCCTGCTCGAATCGATTCATACTCAGATTTGAAATATCAACGCTTCTTGGTTCACCGTATGTTATCCACTCGGCAACTGCCTCTCCAACAGCAGGGGCCAGCATGAATCCGTGGCCTGAGAACCCAATCGCACAGTAAAAGGCCTCAATCTCGCATGACCTATCGATGATGGGCAAGCCGTCGGGAGACATATTATAAAGTCCTGCCCAGTGTCGCAGGACTCTCATATCACTGAGGAATGGGAAGAATTCAGGCATCTTCCCAGTCATCTCTCTCAAGAACCTCCATGTTGGAGTGACATCATGTCCGGGGAGTTCTGCTTTGTCCCCCTGCCCCATTATGAAATTCCCCGATTTCGTCTGTCTTATGTAGAAGTTTTTCTCGAAACTTATGACGAGCGGATCCATGAAATGCTCTAGAGGTTCCGTAACTAATATCTGGTGTTTGTAGGATTCAGTCGGCAAATCTATGCCTGCCATCTCTCCCACTTCTTGGGAGTAACCGCCAGCTGCGTTTACGACAATTTCCGATTCAATCTCACCTCTGTCGGTGAGAACACCGGTTACCCTTCCTTTTTCCGTAAGAATTCTTTTGGCAGAAGTATGGGTGAGGATATCTACCCCCATCCTTTGAGCGGCCCGTGCGTATGCAAACGTTGTCAAATGTGGATTTGCGTGGCAATCACTTGGACAATAAGCCGCAGCCTTAACATCAGTCAAGTTTATGAAAGGAAACTTCTTTGACGTTTCTTCTCTTGAGAGGAGTTCAACGTCAAGTCCTTCTTCCTTCTGCATTGAAGTGTTTTTATTGAAGGACAAGACTTCTTCGTCTGTGTAGGCTAGAAGAAGATATCCACCCTGGTTGTACTCAATATCGAATCCCACTTCACTGTCGAATCTTTTGAAATGCTCGACGCTCCTGATGGCAAGTCGCACATTCATTCTTTCTGACCACTGTTGCCTGATGCCTCCTCCGCATCGACCTGTTGAGCCTGATGAAAGATAATTCTTCTCAAGCACAGCGACGTTGCGAATCCCACTCTTCGCTAGATAGAAGGCTGTTGCCGTTCCGATTACACCCCCGCCTATTATTACAACTCTGTACCTACTCTTCACAGCAATCATCACCGCTTTCAGCTACTGCTCTGAAACTTACCGGAATCGCAGGCGGTCTGAAAATCCCGGGAGACAGTCTCTCAATGGGTATGCCTGTTTCCTCAGACAAGATCATCAGGGTGTTCAGCCTGCAAGTTCTTCCCCCGCAGGGTCCCATACTTATTCTCAGGTATCTTCTAAGTTCTTCGAAGTCCGTATAGCCATCACCGATTGCCTTTCTTACTTGATCAACCGTTACTTCTTCACAGCGACAGACAAAAGACTTGGATTCTTCGGAGGGCACAAAGATATGTCGGACATCTGAAGCAAACTCGCAGGGAACGTTTATGTAAACAAGGTTTGTCTTGTTGGGCGATCTGACCACTCTCTCTACTTTAACATTGCAGATTGCCTCTCCATTTCTTCCCAGCGCTGTCACTTGTTGTTCCTCGATAGGAAATGGAAGGAATTCGTAAGGAATTCCAACAGAACATGTGCCATCCTCGTTCTCTCTAAACATGAAAATTGCAAGTCCCGGACATTTGGTTGCGCAGATACCGCATCCAGTACACTTTGAATAGTCTATGATCGGTCTATTGTTTATATTATCGCCAATGGTTATGGCACCGACCGGGCAACTTGTTTCACATGGATTGCAGGGAATGGCTTCGAAACATTCGATTATTGGTCGCATCTTACCCACATACTTGGTGAAATCGTCGGGACTCTCCTTCGCGAATGACGCTTCCTCAAACTCATTTCCAAGTTTAGCTAGACCGGCTCTCGTCTTTGACGAAGTGGGACCACTTCTGAAATTCCTGAGAGTATTCTTCAAGTACGTCAGTCGCTCTTGACTGCAATTTTCGGTTAGGTCACTGACCACGGCAAGACCTGCGATTTGTCCTTCAATCATAGCCGTAGTTGCTTCTTCAATTCCGGCAGCATCACCGGCTACAAACACGTCACGCACTGATGTTCTCATGTCTTCATCTCTTAGAGGGATATACCCTCCGAGCTCTTTGATATACTTCAATTGACAGCCGGCCTGAGCCGCCAGCTCAACTGATGGTGAGAGCCCCACCGCAATGCAAATCGTGTCAACGACTAACTCCCTCTCGCTTCCAGCAACTGGTCTCCATTTTTCATCAAGCCTGGCAATAACGGCTCCCCTCACAGACTCCTCTCCAATTGCTCTTAAGACCGTGTGCTGCAGCAAAATAGGAATTCCTACTCTTTTCACCTTGTCTGCATGTACCTGGTAACCGCCTATCCTGTTTGAAGCCTCAAGTATCGCTCTGACCTCTACACCTGCCTGAAGCAGCTGGTAAGAGACTATGAGTCCAATGTTTCCAGATCCGATCATAAGCACACTTCTTCCGGGGAGAATCCCGAATTGATTCATAAGGGTCTGAACCGCACCGGCTCCATAGACTCCGGGCAGGTCATTGTTTTCAAACTGAATAAACTTCTCCGACGCACCTGATGCGACGATAATTTTTTTTGGGTTCAGAAGTGAAGTCTGATCGTTTTTCATATCATGGACGAGTACTCCATCAGGATAGATAGCGACAACGGAGCTTTCGTTTTGAATCTTCGCAGAGTCCAGGGAATTCAGTTGTTCAGTAAGACTTGTGCCAATTTCGAAGCCTCTCACCGAAGCAAAAAAACTCTCATTTCCAAAGAATTTGTGTGTCTGTTTGACTAATTGACCGCCGGAGAAAACCCCTTCATCGACAACTAGAACCGAGAGCCCGTTCTTTGCAGCTTCTATTGCACTTGAGAGCCCGGCCGGTCCGCCTCCTATGACAAGAAGATCTAGATTACTCACCAATCTCACCCCTGCCATGCTGTCTTCTAACAGTCATTCCGGGTCTTACGAGAGTTATGCAAGTACGCACGTTAGGTTTTCCGTCCACTTCCATCAGGCACGAGGAACACTTGCCGATCGCGCAAAACAATCCTTGCGGACGTTCTTCCTTCGCGCTGTAACGTAAGACCTTAATACCGTTGGCATGAAGGGCGGCAGCTATCGTCTCACCTGAGTATGCTGAAAGTTCTCTCCCTTTGAAAAAGAAAGTAATTAGCTTTCTCCTCTCGAATGAAAGAAGCGGATGCTCCTTTATCCTTTCCAAGGTATCGCCTCCATATAATATCTATTACAAGTATAATTCCTTTTCTTTCCCTGAAGAAAACCAGCATGATAACGCATACTCTTGAACAAGCAACGTATCCTGCTATAATTATGGATATACGCAATTGTCGGAATCGAGGCCGATTAATTGGCAACTCGATCGTAAAATTCCGAGGCTTCGACGTCGGTTAATTTGTTAAATGGAGGTTTCTATGAATTCCAGGCCTTTGATTCTAGGGCACAGAGGTATGGGAACGGGTACGGGGGAGAATTCCCTTCTTTCACTTGTGAGAGCAGTTCAGGTTGGAGCTGACGGGGTCGAACTGGATCTACAACTTACAGGAGACGGAGTGCTTGTCGTAAACCATGATTCCAGTTTGAAAAGGACACTGGGTGTAGATGTTGAGTTAAGAGATACGAGCTTCAAGAGACTCAAGAAAATGCATCTAGTCAATCCCGAAGGAATTACGACTCCCGAAAAAGTCTTCCTTGAGCTTCCTGAGACGGCTTTTGTCAATTTGGAGATCAAGGACCCCAGAGCGGCAGATCTTGTTATTCCTCTTGTCAAGAGCTTTAACGCGATTGATAGGACGCTCTTCTCATCTTTTTATCGTTCCTGTCTAAGAGAAGTGAAAGAGAGAGAGGTTCGAGCCAAGATAGGTCTTCTTGTTGGAGAAGATGCTAGGGGAAAGGATCCAATAAAGTATTTCGAGGAGCTTCTCAAATATGAGCCTTTCTCTCTTAACCTTCCCGTCCAGTTGTTTGATGAGGTCGGTTTCGAGCTTGGAATACGTCTTATCAGGTTTATAAGAAGCAGAGGAGTGAAAGTCGCGCTGTGGACTTTGAATGATCCCGAGCTACTTATGAAGATCAGGGGTGAAGTTGACATAGTAATTACCGACAATCTTCAAGGTATAATGGCTGCACTTGGAGGAAAAAGCGAAAGAAGGTGACGGCGTTGCTGTATATTGAAAAATTCTTTTCGGCTATTCTGACACCACCGGGACTGTTTATTCTCATTCTTCTAGTAATCGCATCGATTCTAATAAAGAAGGGTGAAGAGAGAAGGACAAAGATAACGGGGATCGTAATAATTATCCTGTGCTTCTTTGCTTATCTTCTCTCTACAGGATTTGGAACACATCTGTATCTTCAGCCGCTGGAAAATGCATATCCCGTGCCCCGCACAGTGAGTGGACAGGCGATAGTGGTCTTGAGCAGTGGTATAATCATCTCTCCGGAAGGTCAGGTGCTGGACAATCACACTATTGCCAGGCTGTCAAAGGCTCATGAGCTTCATCTTCAGACGAAGCTTCCGATCATTGTGACGGGGTCGTTCATGCCGGGAAGGTCAACTTCGACAGTTGCGGAGCTGATGAGAGACTGGCTTCTCGATCACGGAGTTGCGTCTGCAAGGGTTATCGTTGAACCTCGAGCTCAGACAACCTGGGAAAATGCGCGTTATGCTTCGGATATCTGCAGTCAGTTCAACTGGTCAAACGTGGTTCTAGTAACTTCGGCCGTCCACATGAAGAGGGCAGTAAGTTCTTTCGAGAAGTTCGGTTTGAGAGTAACACCATTCCCAACAGATTACATGTATGACCACGCTAAACTAAGCTATGTCGATTTTCTGCCAAACCAGGGGGCTCTAAATGCTAACCTGGCCGCAATGCATGAGTATTTCGGACAGTTGAGATATCTGTTCAAGAGTCCGTAAGATGTGAAAACATGTGTGATACTTTTGTGGTTCTAGGAAAGACATCTGCCGATGGCATGACACTCTTCGGAAAGAACAGCGATCGTGAGCCAAATGAACCACAGTCTGTCTATTTCTTTCCCCGTTCTTCGAAAAACAGCGATGAGCTATTTACAACTAATCAAAGAGTGGATCAGGTAGGAGAGACTAATGCCATACTCATTTCGAAACCTTCATGGATGTGGGGCGGAGAGATGGGTGTCAATGAAAAGGGAGTCGCGATAGGTAATGAGGCAGTATTCACCAAAGAGAGCGTCAGAAGAGATGGGCTTCTTGGAATGGACATATTGAGAATTGCTCTCGAGAGATCAGAAAACGCCGAACATGCTGTCAAGATTATTGTAGAGCTGATTGATAAGTACGGCCAGGGTGGGAACGGGGGTTTCTCCAGGTACCTCTATTATCACAATTCCTTTTTGATAGCGGACAGAGAGAACGCCTGGATTGTCGAGACCTCAGATCGTTACTGGGTTGCAAAGAGAGTTGATGGATGCGCCGCGATTTCGAACTGTCTTACGATTGGAGAGAAATTTGATGAGAGCCACCCTCAAGTTGTTAGTAATGCTGAGAATCGAAACTGGCACAAGAAGGGCGAAGAATTCAGTTTCGCCCAATCATATGAAAAAAAGCTGATATGTAAGTTCTCTGGCGCAGGGGCGAGATCAAAGAGAATGAACAGCCTGATTGAAGAAAGCAAAATGGACATTGAGAGTAGTTTCGAAGTTCTTAGAGATCATGAAGGAGGCAGGTTGCTCGGCTCAATGAGTAACATATGCATGCATGCGGGTGCAGGAGTCGTCAGCTCTCAGACTACAGCTTCTATGGTGGTTGTTCTGGGAGACAGAATTGAAGTGTGGGTTACAAATAGCAGTCTTCCTTGCCTTTCAATTTTTAAACCGGTGTGGTTTGATAGCTTCAAATCAAGTCTTCCCTTCGAAGAAGAGGGAATCAATTACTGGGGCAACTGGGAGATATTCAATAGACTGGCACTGTTAAGAAATTCTAAGGCGAAAGAACTATGGAAGGAATACTGTCTGCCTCTGGAGCTGGACTTATTGCTGCACAGGGGGAAGATGTCAGAAGAAGTCCTTACGAGTCAAGCCTTCGAGAAGAGCTGGAATATTGCAAGGAAGATGACTTCTCTTCTCAGAGAGGAGAAAGAAGAGGTTGGGTTCTTTGATAGGAACTACTGGAATAGGCAGAACAAGAAACTTCAACAGCTGAAACAAAGGAATTTCAGGAAGGAGCTTCCTACCTAAAGAAGGGGTTTTCTCTCAAGATAACTTGTGCAGTCACTTCCGGTCCGTGGCCCGGGAAAACCCGCAGACTGGGAAGTTCATTGAAAAGTCGCCTGAGTTGCTGTATGCTTTTCTGCATTTCGATTTCATTTCCACCTGGAAGATCGGTTCTTCCAATGGAATTAGAAAAGACCGTATCTCCGGAAAACAATTGCTTTTCGCCATAGAGGAAGCAGCAAGAACCCTCTGTGTGCCCTGGAGTATGCAAGCACTTCCACTGACCATCAAGAATCTCGGGTGTCCATATCTTGGCTTCTTCCAGTAGCAGCACCTCTTTTCCGAAAATATTCAGAAGACTTTTCTCTGGATCAATCAACATATCTCTATCCAGCTCGTGGATAACGATCTCATCTGAGATTATTTTGTCGAGATCAAAGATGTGATCAGCGTGACCGTGAGTTAGCAGAATACGCACTTGCTTACTTCCTACAAAAGGGAGAAGTTCAGAAGAAACTCCTCATCCCGGATCGATAATGGTCACCCTGTCCGTTTCCTCCACCACGTAGCAATTCTCATCCATAGCTCTAGATAAAAACCTCTTAACTTCAATCACCTACAACACCTCTCTCAGATATCACTAACACTCCATTTCAAATGATTACAGAAGTAGCGAAGGGAAAATGATCCTGAAGATAAGCTTTCTCAGGCAGAAAAGCTTCAGGTCAATTACTCTCATCTCTTAAGACTCCTCAAGATGGCCGTAATCATGCATTATCCCGATTTTACCAGAAAGCCGGTCCCGTGATAGAATACTGAGGGGAAGAGGAGTTGGATTTGAAGAATTCTAGAGTTTGCGGTCTGGCCTTAAGGTTTAACTATGATGATCCCGAGAGTTTTAGGTCTGAGCTGAGGGCTATTCTTGATGAAGAAGATCTCTCGAGAGAAGATATCGGAGTATTGGTAGCTCTTGACTTTGCATACTCTCAGACATTCGATGAGACGAGTGTATTTGACTTCTCCGATGTGGAAAGTGAACTTCTGGCAGAAGGAATATACTCTCTTGCGTATTTTTTTGCCAGGAATTCAGAGGACAAGATTGCTTACCTCGTTTCTAAGCTTGCAGTGGACCTAATTGCAGAGGAATGTGGAAAGGAACAGGAAATCAACCTCAAAATACTCCATATGATGACTTCATTTGAAATGGGCTTCGGAGACGAAACACTCTCGCTTTTCGCCGAACTCGTGAAGCTGGAGGAGTATGTGCCTACCCAGAAGCGCTTTGAATACTACAATGATCTTGGACTGGTCTCGACTCAGCTCCAGACCGGCGACAATCCATGGAAATTCTATGAGAAAGCGAAAGAAGTGGCCGAATCACCGGTAAGAACGCTAATGGTTCAGCTGAACATGATCGACTATCTTTACTCGAAGAACAGATTTGCTGAGGCAATAAAGCTTCTTGATCAGGTCGAAGGATGTAATGTGGTTTCAATAAACGGGTATAAGCTCATGATTAACTTGAAGATTCTTCTTCAAATGAATGACCTCAACAGAGCGGCAGCCATTGCCGAACAACTTGAATCGCTCATGAATTCTCATATCGAATGGACAGACATCGCAGTATCATATATATTTCTTGGACACTTCTATGTTAAGAGTGGCAATGTTTCCAGAGCGGAGAACTATCTCAATCAACTCAAGTCTCTTCCTGATGAATCTATGACCAGTTACATCAAGGGAGAAACACTGATTCTTGAAGCGTCAATAATGCAGGTTAAGGGAGAGCACTTTAAAGCTCTAGAGAATTCAGTTGGCGCATTCGAGTCACTTACTCTCTACAGTACAACTTCTCCCCATTTGAAGGACTTCGTGAACAACCTTTTCGAGAGCATCTCTTCAGTGTTCCGTCAGCTTATTAGAGAGTTAAGGCTTAAGGATGACTATACTGCTCTCCATACTCTTCGCGTCCTCAAAATTTGCTATGAGTTCGGAAAGGAACTTGATCTGGAGAAGATCGATCTTTTCAATCTTTCAATCGGCGCGATGCTACACGATTATGGAAAGGTTGACATTCCTTTCAATACGTTGAATAAGCCGTCATCTTTGACCGAAGAAGAGTTTACGGAGATAATGAGACACCCGGTATATGGCGAACGCTACCTGAGTGATCTGAATTTTCCGAAGGCAGTAAGAGATATTGTTAGGCATCATCACGAGAGAATAGACGGGAATGGTTATCCCGACGGCCTGAAGGGAGACGAAATCCACACGCTTGTCCAAATAGTTGCAGCGGCCGACGTCTTCGATGCACTGACGACCGACAGACCGTACAGAAAGGCCATAACGAAAGCAAGAGCGCTAGAGTACCTAGAAGAAAAAGGCGACCAATTGATCTCAAAAGGTCTCCTCACAAGATTCATAGAATTCTCTCAGCGCAAAGAAATAAGTGTCAAAGAAGAAGAAATAACTGTATTGTGGCGTTCAATAATCTCCGAGCTTTTCAAATGAGTCGGAACAATGTCAACTCGAATAAAATCAATAACCCTCGGGAATTTTCCAGAGTCCAGGTCCGCCGTCAACAGTAATCTCGTCCTCGGGGATCTTCCACAGGCCTGGTCCTGCAAAGGCAAAAGTGCCGAAAGCAACAAGTCCTATAAGCAAAATCGCAATAATCTTCTTCATAAATCGAAACCTCCCATAATCCCAATATAGTGCAATAAAATCGATCAATAACCTTCAGGAATCTTCCAGAGTCCAGGTCCGCCGTCAACAGTAATCTCGTCCTCGGGGATCTTCCACAGGCCTGGTCCTGCAAAGGCAAGAGTGCCGAAAGCAACAAGTCCTATAAGCAAAATCGCAATAATCTTCTTCATAAATCGAAACCTCCCATAATCCCAATATAGTGCAATAAAATCGATCAATAACCTTCGGGAATCTTCCAGAGCCCAGGTCCGCCGTCAACGGTAATCTCGTCCTCGGGGATTTTCCACAGGCCTGGTCCTGCAAAGGCAACACTACCAAAAGCTATCAAACCAATGAGAATAATCGCTGCTATCTTTTTCATTCAATTCACCTCCATAATCTGCTTGTTCGTGTTATCAATTCCTCCAGTTATCATCTTTCAGTGATCTTCTTCTTCTGGTATCTTCCACATACAAAGCACCTCCCGGTCAAGTGTTTGAGTTACAATACATTTCACATCAAGTCACAATTTCCAGATTACAATCTTTGAATGATCAGCTTTTAATAAAAGATAATAGGTCGCTCGGACAACAAAAGAGCAAACCCTGCCGAAACGAAACGAGACGGTAAGTCCATTCTAGATCATAGCCGACCAATTTCCAAAATAATGCAAGAGAAAGTATTTCTTGGATAATCAAGCGCTATCATCCATAAACATCAATAATGAGCAATTTTGGGAAATATAAAAAATATATCAGTTATAATCAAACGCCCGAAGATATATTATGTTTAAATCGAAAGTTTTGTTACTTAGCAGATTGCACTCGCAGTTGATGGCAATACATGTCGGAGATAAATGAATCTATATACTTATTCGAATGAAGAGTTCAAATATTGCAGTCGTAAGATTACATTATTTTCACAACGCAAGGCGGCTAATAAAAGCATTTAGGTATGGAGCTCAGATTCTAGATAGGAAATAGTGCGGTCCAGATTACGCCGACAAGACCCGTTCCCAAGACAATCCAAATGACGGAAAGTTTGAATTTGTAAAGAGTGAGGAAGGCTAGTATTCCAAGAATTAACGCGAAAATACTGTTGATAGACTCAATCCCTATTCTGAATGTGGCCGAAAGAATAAGTGCTACTATACCTAGACGTAGAGCGTTGAAGACCTCCGAAGTATCGATCCATTTAGACGAAAGTTTTAGGAGTCTCAGAATTAAGAATATCCAGAATACGCTTGGAAGAACAACTCCAATGGTAGAACAGACAGATCCGGGCACACCGGCGATCCGATATCCGATGAAAGTTGCAGAATTGATTGCTATTGGGCCTGGAGTCATCTGCGAGATGGAGATCAATGTGAGGAATTCTTCGATATTCATCCAGTTGTTTATGTTGACAATCTGATCTTGAATTAAGCTCAGAGCGCCGTATCCACCCCCAAAAGCAAGAAGGCCGATTTTGAAAAATGACCAGAAAAGCTCTAAGAGAATCATCTGGCCAGCCGCCTGTCGATAATATAAATTAGTGCGGAGCAAAGGAGCAAAATCCATATTGAAGATATGTTGAAGAAAACAATGGCCACCGTTCCAGCGGCGATTACCATCAGAACTAGATACCTTTTCAGACTCTTCTTGAGTAATTGAAAGGAAAGATTTGCCAGTATTACCGTTACACCAACTCTTGCACCAGCAAAGAAACCTTTGAAAACTGGCAAATCCACGAAATCGGTGAAGAATGTCGCAATGACAAGTATTATTAGGAACGGAGTCAGTGAAGCTCCTAGAACTGCGAAGAAAGCCCCCCACAGACCAGCCAATCTGCTGCCCAATATCATTGCCGTGTTGATTGCGATCACTCCGGGCACGGTCTGGGCGGTCACAATTACGTCGAGAAATTCATCTTCCTTCATTATTTTGTATTTGTCTACAATGAATTCCTTTATTACAGGAATCATTGCGTAGCCGCCACCAATTGTGAATGAACTAACCTTGACGAATATCCAGAATAACCGGAACGGGCTCATCTACTTCACTGTTCGTCGCATTCAATGCTTGAGACGAACTTCCTCCTCTCAGATCTAATGGCTTTTTCGAGACAACCCATTGGGCGGGAAGATCGACGTGTTCAATGTCCTCCACCCTTCTGCTCATATATTGTACAACTCCTTCTCTTTTTCTGCAGTCAAACATCTAGTAATTGAAATGGTGTATGTGTTGCATGATAAACTTGACTGAAGGGGGTGAACCTATGGAAAACAGAATCAGATGGGGCGCCAAAGCGATCTCTTCCGACGGTAAAGATCTCGGAAAAGTCATTCGGGTAGTCATACATCCCAAGAGCAACGAGGTTACTCATGTTGTAATAGAAAAGGGAATTTTCAACAGGGTGGCAAAACTGGTGCCGATAACGACTGTGTTCTTTGCGGCTCCCGATGAAGTAAGACTGAAGATTGAGTCAAAGGATGTTGAGACTTTGCAGGACTACGAAGAGACATTCTTCGTCACAGGTGAAGAAATAGAGAATTTGGAGAGCGGAGTTACTCCGGTGTACTGGCTTAGGCCGGTTGGAGACTATGCTGAGCTCTACCCGCTTCCACCACTGAATACGTCGATAAATGTTCCAAAAGACAGCAAGTCACTTGAACCAGGGTGTGATATAGTTACTGCTGAGGAAAAGATTGTGGGCAGGGTAAGAAGTTTCGTTCTGAATGATGAAGGTAAGATAACTCATCTGATAGGTGAGTGTGGTGGCTTTGGCTCAAAGTCGAAGAAACTTATACCGATAGATTGGGTTGAAGAGATCGATGAGTGCAAGGTTAGGGTATCCGCATCTTCGGTAATGGTGGAGAAATTACCGGAAATGGACTGATGAAAAAAGTGACTGTGTACTATTTTGTTTCTTCTGCAATCCTATTCATACTGAATTTTGCTAAGGGCTCTTACTCTCAGCCCGTGTTCTTTTTCATGCCTTTGGTGATCTTCGCTGACTACTTGATTATCATGGGAGTTCCAGGGAAGAGTCGCTCCAAAGAGATTTCGAGATTCCTGGAGAATGTTCAAAGCATACTTACTCTAAGAAGTACTTTCGAAGAAAGCACAAAAGGAAAGATAATCGATTCTGAGAATCTGAAGAACCTCAAAGAAGTGGTGTCTTCTCTCGAAGAGAAACTGAGGAAGCCCTCCGAGTTGCAGAGAAGACTTTATATATTCTCGGCTTACGCTGCGCCGCTATTTCCTCTCGCAGTCATGCTTTCATCCGTACTTATTCAGAGGAGAACGGAGATTGTTGCCGGGTTATTCTCTTACGCTGCATCTGTAATAATTGTCGTCTTGTCGAGAAGGGCCTTTTCAACTCTTGAGAAGACGATTGAGAAGCTCAATGGCGAGATAAAGAAAGCTGTGGACGATATTACTTTGTAGTACTGTTTCGCCCACAGGAAGGAGATTCGAAATGACATTTGTTGAAGTCAGAGACCTGAGCAAAACTTACAGGTCAGGAGAAATATCGGTTGAAGCACTGAAGGGGGTCTCTTTCGATATCTATGAGGGCGAAATACTGTCGATTTTGGGGCCTTCCGGTTGTGGAAAGAGCACGCTCTTGAATTGCCTTTCAGGAATAGATACACCCACAGAAGGGAAAGTCATCATTAAGGGAGTAGATCTCCATTCATTGAAGGATGATGAAAAGACACGCTTCAGGGCAATGCATATGGGATTTGTTTTCCAATTCTACAACTTGATACCCGTCTTGAAGGCAGTTGAGAACGTTGAACTTGCCATGCTCACTATGGGAAGCAATGAGAAGAAGGCGAGAGAGGCCGCAATGGACATCCTTGCAAAAGTCAATCTAAGGGAGCGCGAACACTATCTTCCCTCAAGACTTAGCGGCGGCGAAAGACAGAGAGTCTCTATCGCAAGAGCGCTTGTTCATAGGCCGGCAATAGTATGGGCAGACGAACCTACCGGAGCGCTTGATACAAAGACCAGCAGTGATCTGATGAACTTGATAACAGAGCTTAATTCCACCTTTAACCAGACATTTGTAATCGTTACTCATGATGAAAGAGTTTCCAATTACTCAAACAGAGTTCTTCATATGGACAGTGGCCGCATTCTCAAGATTGAAGAAAACAAAGAATTGAAGGTGCAGTAGTGTTAATACAGATCGTGAGCCTTCTTGCAGGTATCGCTGTTATTGCGACGGTAGTTTCAATGATAGCGAATCCGATAATCTTCAAGATCGGTTACAGGAATATCTACAGAAGAAAGTCCGACACTCTTCTGGTGATCATGGGATCTCTTATAGGAACGGCTTTAATTATGGGTTCAATGGCTATGAACGATTCTTTCCAGAAGTTTCTTTATGCTCAAATCGAGAGAAGCCACGGTGAGATAGATGAAATGGTCTACATTCCTTCCGACAATCAAAACGTTGTCAAAGAGTTCATCCCCAATCTCAAGATCGAGGCTCTTGTCAATTCACTCTCCAATAATGAACTGGTTGACGGAGTGCTTCCAGTTCTCAGCAGAACAGTATCTGCCGGGCTTCCAGGTGAGGCAAGAAGTCAAACTGGTCAGAGTATTCAGGTAAGCATTATTGGTGTAGAGCCGGAAGAACTCTCAGGTTGGCCCGATGTTTCCGAGGTTGAGTTTGCAATGTCTGGCAAAACAGAGGGCGTTCCCGAGGTGATCATCAACAAGGAGCTGTCAGACTCTCTGGGAGTATCTGTAGGAGATACTCTCGAGATTCTTGCCGATCCCGGACAGAGGCTGCTCTTCTGGATACCTCTTCCTGAAGTGAGGATCGCGGGAATTGTCGAAGGTAATGGCGTTCTTCACTACCAGATAGAAAACCAGGGGCCAAATGCATTTACTATGCTGATGGACGTCGAATCTGCCAGAGAGGTTTTGAAGATCGGCGTTGATGACTATTACAATGCTCTTCTTGTCTCAAACCGTGGCGACTTCTTGAAAGGTGAGAAACTCACTGATGAAGTGGTGAAAAGCATAAGAGAGATAGCCGGCGAGGAATTCGTGGTAAGAGAGGTCAAAAGAGACTCCATTAGTATGGTTGACCAGGGCAATATCGGTTTGTTGTTCCTCATGTTGAGCGTATTTGCTATCTTTGCGGGGGCACTGCTTCTCACAAATATATACTTGATGCTTGCTCAGGAGAGGAGAACTGAACTAGGTACCCTCAGGGCGATAGGCTATTCAAGAAGGAAGGTTTCGAAAACGATTCTGTACGAAGGCTTTTTCTACTCAATTCTCTCTTCGGCAATCGGAGTCCTAGGCGGCCTGGCAATCGCGAGGTTTATCCTGGGGAGTTTTGTAAACCTCTTCGAGGACGTTGCCTCACTCATTCCCTTTGAGGGAGCAAATATGGCTTTCAGCTCAATGCAAAGTTCGTTTGTCTTCTTCGTGCGCTTAGATTCTATCGCCTATGGTTTCCTTTTGGGACTGATAATTCCAATGGTGATTATAGTGTACACAGGCAGAAAGATATCCCGAACGAACATTGTTACTGCCGTACGGAACATCCCTGAAGAGCTGGACGACCGTAAGAGGCTTCTCTTGAATATTCTTGCTGCTGTGGGTGTTCTCTTTTCGATTATCATGGCTTACAGCGGTTACTCACTTGGAAATGCGGCCTGGTTCTTCACCGGCGTGGTGCTCGCGGGTCTGCTAATTCCAGTTGCAGTTCCAATGAAGAACAAGAGGTTGATAGAGTCCTTGTTCTCGATTGCAGTGATTGTATTTACAATGCTTAGCAATTCCTTTTCTTTAATTGCTTCCAACACCGGTTCATCTATTTATCTCACGGTAGCGAAAGGCGCCGCCATTCTTTTTGCCGGACTTTTCCTGATTGTATATAATTTGAAGACCTTCGAATTCCTGTTGAATAAGCTATTCCAGAAAGCGAAGGCTGCGGCTCCCGTATTTAAGATATCTGTTGCTTTTTCTGCCAGAAACCGAATGAGAACGGGGCTAACCATAGCTATGTTTGCTGTAGTGATTTTTGTCATCACTCTGATTTCGATAATTCCCTACTCTATGGAGCAGATGCTTGTCAAGAGCCGAGATGCGGTCTTTTCCGGTTTCGATGTTGGAGCCTTCTCCTTCACGGGGAATGGAAGCGTTTCCTTCAGTGAGTTGCAGTCCCAGCCAGAAGTAAGAGAGATTTCTACTGTTGCAGGTATGAATGTAGCAGTAAGAAGGGATGATCGGTACGGTCTCGAGCAAATCTATTCGGTCGATGACAGTTTTATTGACAACAACAGGATGATCGAAATTGATTACGATGGAAAGCTAGGTGTATCAAGTCCAAATGATCTCTGGAAGTATCTGAGAGACAATCCAGGAACAGTTGTTGTATCGAACAGTGTTCTGCCCGATGTCAGACCCGGGGATGTTCTGGAACTTAGAGGAGTGATCGATCAAGGAGATAGCGGACATGGAGTAAGCGGTTTATTGAGGAGAAATGTCACCTCTGAGATGATTGATTCTAAACCCGTCTATCTCAAAGTTATAGCTACGATTCCGGAGAACACCATATCTTTTTTGAATGGTCTGCTTGTATATAGAGGAAACGTTCCGACTGAGTTATCCGGGAATGTCGCTGAGAGGCAGTATCTCTTCAATCTTGCAGGAGCTACCGAGGGTGAAAAGAAAGGAAACTTCGATGCTCTGCAGGAAAAGATCGCATCTGGCAGCCTCTTCATGCTCTATGTAGACGACATAATAAACCTTACTTCTACCATGCTGCAGGGTACCATCAGTATTCTAAGATCCTTCCTGTACTTCGGGATGCTGGTGGGCATTGTTGGAATTGCGATCATCATGTTCAAGGCTCTGCACGAAAGGAAGCGGATTATTGGTATGCTTAAGGCAATAGGCTTCACCAAGAAGATGGTATTCTCTTCTTTCCTTCTCGAAACGTCTTTCATTGCGATCATTGGTATTGTTCTTGGGATAGTAACAGGAACTCTAACGAGTCTGGAGATCTACGCCTCTCCTTTGATGGAGGGCATGAAGCTCTATATCCCCTGGGATCAGCTAATTGCAATGACGCTGATCTTCTATATAGCTTCACTTGTTTCAACGATTATCCCCAGCTATTCGGCCTCGAAAATCGTGCCGGCAGAAGCTTTGAGGTACTTCGAATAGGAAGTGATTAGATGAGCAGAATACTGGTGGTTGATGATGATCTGTCGGTAAGGGTTCTCCTGAAATCGATACTCGCGAGAGATGAACATGAAGTGGTAGAAAGTGCAGATGGTGAGTCGGCGTTCTCCTCGCTGTCCAGGGGAAAGCCAGATATGATCTTGTTGGATCTCATGTTGCCTGACTACAACGGACTGGATATTCTCACAGAGTTGAAGCAAGATCCAGAACTTGAAGCTATTCCCGTTATCGTCCTTACGGGATCTGCCGACCGGGAAAGCAAACTCACCGCGCTTAGTTCTGGCGCAGTTGATTTCATCTCGAAGCCCTTTCTTCCAGAAGAGGTAATTCTCAGAGTGAATACCCAACTGAAGCTTCATGATCTCATAAAGTCGTTGAGGATTGCAGTGGACAATCTTGAAAGCGACGTTTTGGCAGCTGGAAAGATACAGAACGCGTTAGTTCCCCAAAGCAATCCACAGGGCCTGGCCGTTGAATGGATCTATGAACCTTCTTATAGAGTTGGTGGGGACATATTCGATGTTTTCAAATTGAGCGACAATCGTTTCTTTGTATATCTCGCAGATATGTCGGGCCACGGAGTGAATGCCGCAATGCTTTCTGTAATGGTTCACAGGTTCATTGAGGATTTTAGAACCAGTATGGGAGATAGGGATTTCGACCTGGGCGTTTTCATGAAGGAGCTCGACAAGAGCTTTGTATTCGAGAGATTCAACCTTTTCTTCACAATCGTTTCATTGGTCGTGGATCTTGCGGAAGGCTTTGCTCTTCTTTCAAATGCAGGACACCCATCGCCATTGATGCAAAGAAATGGGTCTGTCGAATTACTTGACAGAGAGAGAGAGGGCCTGGTCGGTATAAATATGATTCGGGGAGACGTTGCAAAGATCCCTTTTCTTAGTGGGGATCGGCTCTTGCTATACACTGACGGACTGATAGAAGTGGCGAATGAAAACGGCGAAATGTTCGGTGAGGATAGATTGATAGATCTCTTGGGAAGCTGTTCGAAAATCGATATCAAGAGAGCCTCTGGGCGTTTGAAAAATGCATATGAGAATTTTAAAGGCAATGTGCTTGCCGAAGACGATATTACGGCGCTGCTTATAGAATTCTAGTTTCGCCCCCTTACAAATAGAAATCTATAAAATGAGGAGTTGAGTGAAAGATGTTTGAGTTCAGGTTGGCGAAAGATAATATCGGCGTGATTTCTCTCGTGAAGAGGGCGAGAATTACGGGGGAAACGTCTTCGAATTTCAGAAAGTGGCAGGATACAGTAGATCTGAAGAGCTGTTCGAGAGTAATTCTTGATGGGACTAATATCGAATTTATTGATTCGATGGGCATTGCCGCTCTCATAAGTATTTACAAGACTATCGCCGGGCAGGGTAATGATCTGGTTCTGGTGAATCTCTCCGAGGAGATAAAGAAACTGCTTAACACACTGAGGCTTGACAGGCTTTTTATCGTCAAAGATTGCAGCGTTGAAGAAGCTGTCAAGAATGCGTGCTGAACAATGGGTGAGAAGAACTACCGCTTCATGGTCGAGCCCAATTTGAGCAAAATAGATGCTTTCTCTGCAAAGCTATCCGATATAGTCAGAAAGAGCATAGGCAACGAAACCGGTTTCAGAGCAGGGCTCATAGTGATCGAGGCTTGCTCGAATATCGTGAAGCATGGGGAACTTGGCGAAGAAGACCTCATATCTGTTGACCTAACTATTGGAGAAGGAAGAGTGACTATTACTATCGAAGACACTTCTAAAGAGTTCAATCCACTTGAGGTTGATGAGCCAGACCTCGAGGATATCGAGCTTCTCCAGAGCGGTGGAATGGGTGTTTACCTCATTAGAAGGTTTTCTAGAGGGATAGAATACTCTTACGAAAACGGCAAGAATATTCTTAGAATCATTATTTAACTGACAGATTTACGGCTAATTGACTTGACTAGTCTCGATATGCTATAAGTAAGTGATCACAAACCAGCAGGTGCTGAAATGAAGAATAGACTTCTTTAATCTACAAAACTGAATACTTCCTCAAAAAACATCGAAAGACCGCAATCCTTTTTAGCCGTTCAATTCAAATAACTTTGAGCTTTAAGCCTTACTGGAGGTGATCAATTTGCTTCAAATACACAATCTTTCAATTTCCTTTGGAAGCGTAGACGTTCTTAAGAAAGTCAGTCTCGATCTCGCTGCAGGAGAGATTTTGGCTGTCACCGGGGCAAACGGTGCCGGCAAGTCGACTCTCCTGAAATCCATCAAAGGTGAAATCACTCCCTCGGAAGGGAAAATAACTATAGAGCAAGGTATCGACCCGCTTCTTGTCAACCAGGAGATTGCCGACTTTCATGGGACAGTGAAGGAGTATCTGCTGGGGGCGAGAAAGGAGCTCTTCGATATCCATGATAGACTGGGCAGCTCTGTAGATGATCCTATGACCTATGCGGAACTAATAAATGAATTTCATAATGTTGGGGGATTCGAGTTTGAAACGAAGATTTCTTCATCTCTAAATGAGTTTGGTGTCAATGTTGACAGCCTGGATTTCCCGTATATGAATCTTTCACATGGGCAGAAGAGAATTCTCTCACTCGTCAGGGGAGTTCTTTCCGGTTCGAGTCTTTTCTTGCTTGACGAGCCTACAAACCATCTCGACATAGAAATGACCTTGAGGCTTGAGGAGATCATAACCTCACTAAGCGAAAGGGGTGTTGGAGTTATCGTAGTAAGCCACGACAGGAGATTCATCGACAGAGTCGCTCACAAGACGATCTATCTCAAAAGGGGAGAGGCAATAGGAGCTCGAGGCGGATATTCTGAGATGCTGGCGCATTTGGAAAGCGATTTCCTCTCAAGACAAAAGAAAAGCGAAGAGATAAGTAAGAAGATATGTCAACTGGAACTCGATGCGACCAGAAGGAAGAGCTGGTCAGATTCAAGAGAGGCTTCAAAGAGATCCGCAAGCGATAAAGGCCATGAAGGACATATGGCGGCCAAACTAGCCAGACGTGCGCTGGCTGTACAGAAAAGGACCGAAAGACTGATCGGTGAACTGGAGTTCGAAAAACCCTTTGTGGAGAAGCCAGTTACTGTAAGAATTCCCAAATATGGAGTTCCGAACAGAAAAATGGTCATGGTGGATAGCCTATCGTTCTCTTACGAAGAAAATGAAGTTATAAGGGAGGCCTCTGTTGACATAGATACCTCAGACAGAGTAGGTCTCATAGGCCCGAATGGTTCGGGGAAAACAACTCTTATGAAGTGTCTTGTAGGGATTCTGGAACCGTCGGGTGGCAGGATTTACAGAAACGAGAGTGTGAACTGGATGTATATTCCACAGAATGTCGCAGAACTCTTCGAAAATACGACTCCCTATGAAGAAATCGCCGATCTTGAACTGGAAGAGCCCGCCGTAAGAAGTCACCTTGCCAATATCGGTCTAAAGGGAGAGAAGGCTTTTTCGGAGATAAAAACGCTGAGCTATGGAGAGTTGATGAGACTTGCCTTACTGAAATCTCTTCTTTCAAAGGTTGAGTTCATCTTTATGGACGAGCCAACCAATCACCTGGATATTGAATCTCTCGAAGTGCTTGACAGACTTCTCAACGACTTCTCGGGAGGGTTTTTCTTCATTAGTCACGACAGGCAGTTCATTGCAGAACATGGTGAAAAGATTCTCACCATTGAAGAAGGTATATTGAAGAGCTTCGAGTATTCAGAGAAGATTGATATAGACTCATTTTCACGCACAAAAGAGATTCTTGCGGATTCCTATGACGAGTCGAAATTAAGGAGAAGCGCAAATACTCTCCTTCACAATTCTGAGGAGGAAGGCTGAGAGCGCGGCACCGATGGGGATTTCTTTTATGAGCATATTTGATATATAATATTCCTAACTCAATCCAGGAGAAGGAGCGAACCCATATGCTGGAAGATATTCAGGCCTATAGAAGAGCTATTTTGGGCGGATTTTCAGGTTCCGTGGGTGAATGCTATCTCGTCGAGCCTGGATTGCTCTGAAATCTTAGCTGTGAATCAAGAGGCCGTGACGGGTGTCACGGCCTCTTTCTTTTGGGAGAAATCGTTATGAACAATATGGTTGAGCGAATGAAAAGCAACATAAAGAAAAACTATCTATTTTCCTTCCTTATGAACATGAGACTGTCTAGCGGTCTCTGGATGATCTACATGGCCTCCAGGGGAATGAGTTTGACGCAGATCGGTTTCCTTGAAGGAATATTCCACGTGACCTCTTTGACTATGGAGGTCCCTACAGGGTCTGTAGCAGACTTGTTCGGAAGAAAGCTCAGCAGAACTATCGGGAGGTGTCTCTCTCTTGCGAGTATTCTGGTGTTGATCGGAGCGAGGAGTTTCTTTCATTTCACCATTTTCATGGTACTCGCTGCACTTTCGTATAATCTGGAATCGGGGTCTGGAGAGGCTCTTGTATATGACTCTCTCAAATATCTGAAAAAAGAAGACAATTTCATATCGGTTCTTGGAAGGCAGGAAGCCATATTTCAAGTGTCTTCAGTTTCCGCGCTTCTAATCGGCGGGTTCCTGGGAACGTACAACTATCACTATGCATTTTGGGTTTCCGCCGGGATCATCACATTTTCGGCGGTCTATTCTCTTTCGTTCACAGAACCACCAATCCTCGAATCGGTGGGCCGTAACTCAAAGACCTTCCGGGGCTTCTTGAAGCAGATTGTCGATAGCTTCTCAATAATCGCAAGAGACAAAAAGGTTGCATTTCTTATCTTTTTTGTTCAGACTATATTGGCACTCAGCGCCTGCATATTCTTTTACATTCAAAACTACTGGAAAGGACTTGGCCGCACGGAGTTTCAGATTGGCATATACCTCGCAGCCGGGTCGTTTCTTGCCGGTTTAGTGGCCATGAAGGTTCAGAGGTTATCTCGTCTGCTGAAGGAGAAGCAAGTCCTGATCATACTGCCTCTAGTTTCCGTCGCATCCATGTGGGGTGTGGCTCTTTGCTCGAACAAGTTGCCTTTCTTCATGGTTGTAACTATGATTGAAGCCATGTTGTTCGTAGCAGGTAACGACTACATAAATAAGCTGATTCCATCCAGGAGCAGGGCAACGATAATATCCTTTGCAAGTATGATGTATAGCTTGGTAATGATAATTTTCTTCCCAATTTTCGGAAGAATCGCTGACACAATCTCGTTTGGAGTTGCTTTTGTATCACTGGCTGTGATGGCAAGCTGTCTTTATGTGTTCAGTATGTATTTGCTCAAGAAGATCGGATGAAAGAGTTGATTCGTGTTCCTTAAGGCAATGCCGGTCAAAAACCGCCTTGGGCTCCTGTATCAGGAGAGTGGAATGCTCAGTAAAGGTGACAGCTCACAAAATGTTCTTTCGTTACCTCGGTCATTTTCGGCTTCACACTCGAGCAAATCGCCATTCTCCTGAAACATCTGGGGTGAAAGAAGCATCCAGTTGGTGGATTCAAGGGACTGGGAGCATCACCTTCAAGTATTATTCTTTCGAGCTTATGACCGGTTTCACCGGGAATTGCCGAAAGGAGGGACTGAGTATATGGGTGAAGCGGTGATCTATAGAGCTCTTCAGATTCGGAGAGCTCAACGACTTCGCCAAGATACATGACGGCTATTCTGTCGCAGAAGTAATGAACAACGTTTAAATCATGGGAAATGAAGAGATAGGTTAGAGAAAGCCTCTCCTGAAGATCGTTCATAAGGTTAAGCATCTGTGCCTGGATAGAGACATCAAGCGAAGAAACCGGTTCATCAGCTATTACGACCTCTGGATTAAGAATTAGAGCGTTCATGATTCCTACGCGCTGTTTTTGACCTCCAGAAAGCTCGTGAGGGAATCTTCCCAAGAGATCCTTGTCAAGTCCCACAAGATTCATACTCTCCAGAATCAGTTCTTTGATCTCTCCCTTCTGCATTCCCATCGCTCTCAAAGGCTCTCTCAGTATCCATTCGACCGTTCCTTTAGGATTCAAGGACCCTGAAGTGTCTTGAAAGATTAGCTGAACCTTCTTTCTGAACTCATGTTTCTGATCTCTCTTCATCGAAGTGACGTCGTCGCCTTTGAAGAGGATCCTTCCCTCGGTCGGTTTTAGTAGCCCCACGATTGTATAGGCGGCAGTTGATTTTCCACACCCCGACTCACCTACAAGTCCGAAAGATTCTCCCTTAGAGATACTTAAGGAAACTCCGTTAAGTGCCTTGATCGATCCCGGCTTCTTCAGCAGTCGGGTTCTTCTCAGCCTGTAATGTTTTCTAAGATTATGAATCTCCAGAATATCTCTCTTCATCAAATCTCTCCAGCAAGGAAGCATCTCGCTTCGTGATCACTGGCCATCTTTTTGAAGCCGGGGAACTCTTTCTTGCATTTTTCGACGGAGTAGTCACATCTTGGCTCGAACGGGCAACCGGGAATTGAATCCGCTATTGACGGCACTCGGCCTCGAATGTCAAAGAGTTCTTTGCCTTTTGAGTCTCTCTTGGGTATGGCTTTTATGAGGCCCATTGTGTAGGGATGGGCCGGATCAGTGAAGAGCTTATTGACAGGTGCTTTCTCAACGATATGCCCGGCATACATAACGTAGACTATAGAGCAGATCTCCCGAACCACTCCGAGATTATGCGAAATAAAAATCATTGAGGAGTTTCTCTCACGATTTATCTTTCTTAACAGCTCCAGTATCTGAGCCTGTATTGTTACATCCAAAGAAGTAGTCGGTTCATCTGCGATTATTAGTTTTGGATTGCAGACTATGGCTACGGCTATAGCTATTCTCTGCCTCATGCCTCCCGACAGTTCGTGAGGGTACTTGCCGTATGTCCTTTCTGGATCGGGAAGACCAACAGCTTTCATGATCTCAAGAACTCTTGATAACCTCTCTTCCTTATAGAGAGAAGTGTGCATTTTAAGGTTCTCGTCAATTTGCCATCCGACTTTCAGTAGAGGATTGAGCGATGAAAGTGTCTCCTGAAAGATCATCGAGATATCCTTGCCCCGTATTTGCCTGATTTTCTCCTCATTGAGAGAGAGTAGATCGGTTCCTGAGAAGAAGAGACTCCCTGTAAGGTGCGAATTGCCTGGAAGCAACCTCATTATTGAAAGAGCTGTCACTGTCTTTCCGCATCCAGATTCTCCAACGATCCCGACTATCTCCTTCTCGAGCACCTCCAGAGATATGCCTTTCACTGCGTAGAGCATTCCTTCTGTAGAATCGAAGGCGATTTTGAGATCTTTGATATCTAGCAGAGGCTCTCTTTCAGTTCGCATATGTCTCACCTATTTTCTCTTCTCTCTCATGTCCCGAATTCCATCTCCGAGAAAATTGAAGCCCAGCACGAGAAGCGTAATAAAGATCCCTGGTGCTATTGCGTACCAGGGGCTGACGGTTATGAAGACCTGAGACTCACTCAGCATTCTTCCCCAGCTGGGATTGGGCGGCTGAATTCCAAGTCCAAGATAACTGAGCGCCGCTTCGGCCAGAACTGCATTCGAAAAGCCCATAGTTGCCGCTACTACAATTGGGGAAAGCACATTAGGCAAAATATGTCTGAACATAATACGCAGGTTTGAAACTCCTTTTACCTTCGCACTTCTTACGTAATCCAGTTCTTTATGCTGAACGAAGCCGCTCCTTGTGATCCTGGCAAAAGAAGGAATCGACATGATACCTAGTGCTACGATCGTGTTTCTCAGACCCACCCCAAAGACTGAAACAAACATCAATGCAAGGAGAATGCTGGGGAAGGCCATCATCGCATCGATGAATCTCATGATTATCTCATCGACAATTCCTCCGAAATAACCTGACACGGCACCGATCGTTACTCCAAAGAGAGTTCCGATAGAAACGGCAACTAGACCGACAAAAAAGGCCGTCTGAGAAGCTTTCATGATCCTGCTGAGAACATCTCTTCCGAAATTGTCCGTACCCAAAAGATGGCGGACTGACGGAGGTGAAAAACGCTCTTCCCTGTTGATTTCCGTTACTGAAAACGGGGTGTAAAACAGACTCACAATCATCATTGAGAACAGAAGAGATATCAATACAATTCCAATTCTGAGATTTATGCTTCTCTTGTCCATACTATCCTCATGCGCCCAATCTGATTCGAGGGTCGATTACGGTATAGACAATGTCGATCAGGAAGTTGATGATCACAATTATAAACGCAATGTACAGTACCATCCCCTGGACGAGTGGTAGGTCACGGGTTGAGATCGCATTGATCAACAGTCTTCCAAGACCTGGAAGCGTGAAAACCTGTTCGATCACTATCGACCCTCCAAGAATGTTTGCCGCTATCATACCGAGGACTGTAACGATCGGAATGAGAGAGTTCTTCAGCACATGCTTGTACAACACTGAGTTTATGTTCAAACCCTTAGACAGGGCAAGTTGCACATAGACGCTCTTCATCTGATCCATTACGGAATTTCTCGTATACCTGATAGTCGAGGCAATTGACGGAAGGGCTATTGCGATGGCGGGGAGTAGTAAAGACTTGAAAGCTCCTACGGGGTCCTCGCTCCACGGGACGTATCCTCCAGGAGAAACCCAGCGGAGAACGATTCCAAATATGTACATCAAGATTATCCCGCTCCAGAAAGATGGAATGGCCATTCCGATTTGTGAGATCATAGAAATTAGAATGCCGGGAAGTCTGTGACCGTATTTTGCACTGACTATTCCAAGAGGAATTCCGATTAGAGTAATGAACATCATGGCCATAAGCGCCAGCGAAAGAGTTACCGGTATCCTGTCTAGAATTAGACCAGACACTGGAACTGAGTATCTCATGGAAGTACCGAGGTCGCCCGTCAGAAGACCCTTAACCCACTTTGAAAGCCTCTCGTTGAGAGGATCGTCCAGTCCCAATTCGGCTGAAAGAGCTTCAAATTGCGATTCTTCAGCGTCTACGCCGAGTCTTGACAGTGCGGGATTCCCGGGGATCACCTCGAAGGCCACAAAAGCTATGAGCGAAACCAGAAGCACCGTCAGAATCATGGCAAAGAGTTTCTTCAGATATACATACACAGATGACGCTCCTCGCTAACGATAATAAAGAGTTGACATATCCTGTACGTACAGTGGATAGACCTTGTACCCGAATAGATCGGGAGCAAGCGCCACGATGAAGTTGGGATCCATTATGTAAACTGCCGCAGCATCTTCTGTGAGGATTGTCTGTGCCTGCTTGAATAGAGAGGCCTTCTCTTCAATGTCCGTTTTCTCAATGGCCATTTTGACCACTCGATCGTATTCGCTGTTGAAGTAGTTGTAGAAGTTCCTCGGGTAATCGGAAACGTACCTCCTCAGAATATCGTAAGCGCTTAGTTTCCCAGTAAGACCAATTATTGTCATTTCGTACTCTCTCGACGTATAGACCTTGTCCAGCCATACACTCCATTCTACCAGCTCTATTTCGGCTTCTATGCCAACTCTCTTAAGCTGTTCGACAATTATCTGAGCCGTATCTATGTGAAACTGGTAGTTCGAAGGTACTGTGATCTTTGTGCTGAAACCGTCGGGATACCCTGCCTCAGAAAGAAGCTGCTTTGACCTTATCAAACTGGGTTGATAATAATCCTCGAGACCCTCCTGATAATATCTGTTCATTATCGGCGACATGTTTGAGCCGAGCTTCGTCCCGTAACCGCCAGCCACTATTTCAATAATCTCTTCCTTGTCCACAGCATAGTTAATCGCCCTCCTGACTCTTATATCGTTGAAGGGGCTGACCGCATGGTTCATTGCCATCAACTGGACCATGTTTTGCTCTGCTGTTATTAAGTTGAACCGATTACCCAGAACCATTGCTTGGATTGCATCTAGTCTCGGAAGTATCTGGACTTCCCCGGCCATAAAACTCATGATAGCAGCCTGGTTGTCGGGAATTATTCTGAATTCGACTTCGTCCACTATTGGCAGCTCGGGATTCCAGTATTCGTCGAATTTCTCTATTACAAGCCTCTGACCAGGCTGATACTTGACGAATCTGAACGGTCCAGTTCCTATCGGGTTGACTTCATGGTTGTCATTATTTGCTGGAATTATCGCAATGATGAACTTTTCGAGAAAGTCGGTGTTCAAGGTATTAAGTTCCACCTTTATTGTCTTCTCATCTACCGCTTCGATCTTTGAGACGAATTTTTCGAAGTCTGATGAAAGACCCCGTTCCTGATTGTTTCCTTTCAGCCTGTTGAGAGAGTACAGAACATCGTCAACCGTGACCTCAAATCCGTTATGGAACTTCACACCGCTTCTTAACGTAAAAGTATAGGTCAGACCATCCTCCGATATATGGTAATCCTCGGCCACAGCCGGAACAACACTTCCATTCGAGTCGGGTTTGAGGAGACCCTCAAATACATTGAACATCATTTCGTAAGTGCCAGAAGCAGCTGCCCTGTGTGGATCAAGAAAGTCGGGATCCTGCATCACCGCAACCACTATTCTCTGTGAAAGCAAGCTAGTAACAGCAAAAAGCAACAATATCAAGACTAAGACAATTCTTCTCACTTCATTCCTCCCCAAACTAACCCATTAGCGCATCATTCAATCCGGGTGTAATATTCGGTAAATAGCATCGTTTGATATTTTAACTTTTAAGAGTGGAAAGACCTAACTCTAGCTTTGTTGAGAAATATTCTGGAGTAATTTGCCAGATCTTTCCGTTTCATCAATAGTCTATCGCAGATTACGTTGATCTGCTTTATGCGAAGATTGTTATAGTTTTTTCCTGTTTGTCAACCTTCATAAATATCCGTAGGTAGTCTTCGTTGTTTTGGTCTCCGAGACGGGTGCTTCAGAACTGCATTTGTTGATTTCAAACCTCGGAAAAACGTGGATACGACTGCCCTTAAGAAACTGCGAAAAAGCCTGAAGCTAACATCTTGGTGGAATATCCCGATAATTCTTTCTGAGATGGTCTGCCATAGGTTATTATGTAGTTATACCCGATACTTTTCCCATTTGCAGGAGGTGCCCGTTGATAAGGAAAATTGCTGCATTAGCAATGATTGTCTTGATTTGCTCTGTACCTCTGGTTTCCAATCCCATCAATGATGTGATGCATAGAATTATCGACTTTGAGGGTTTTTGGGGGACTGTTCTTGTCTCCCGGGGAGATGTCATTTTGCATGCAGGTGGCTATGGTATGGCCGACATCGAGAGAAACATTCCCAATACTCCAGAGAAGAAATTAAGAATTGCCTCTATTACAAAGCAGTTCACAGCGGCGGCGATTCTAAGACTCTGTGAAGATGGTTTTATTTCCCTGTCAGATTCACTTGCGAAGTTCATACCTGAGTTTCCTAACGGAGATACCATTTCGATCGAGCAAATGCTTAATCATTCTTCTGGAATCCCAACAATGATTAACACGTTAGAACTTCTCGAAGAAGTCAAGAAATTTGAGGAGGATAGAACTCTTCAAGAAGCCGAAATCGCTTACATATCCTCTCTGCCTCTGAGATTTGAACCTGGAAGCAGCTTTCTATACAGCAACAGCGCTTATTTCCTTCTCAGCGTCATCGTAGAAAGGGCAAGCGGGAAGCGCTATGATGATTATCTGAGAACGAACTTCTTCGAACCACTGGGAATGAATAATACCGGTTATGATTACAATGAATACGATAGCGGATGGGGTCTTCCTTACTACTGTGATTCCTATGTTATAGATCTCTCTAGCGTAAGACCTGCTGATTGGGTCGATAGAAGGCTTCCTGGCGGAGCGGGGGGGTTATACTCCACTGTGTATGATCTGTATCTGTGGGACAGAGCGCTTTCCTCCGGAGAAGTGCTTTCAGAAAGCTCTTTAAGACTAATGGAGAGTCCAACGAATGAACTCTTCGAGGCAGGTTATGGAGTCTTTATCGGTAACGAGCTTATAGATGGCGAGTACAGAAGGGTCGTTTATCACGACGGAGACACGAAGGGTACCTCGACTAGAATAAATCGGTATGTTGACGACGACATCTTTGTGGTGGTGCTGAGCAACATCGAGGGAAGGGATTTCACCGCGCTCGCGCATGAACTGGCGAAAGCAGTGCTAGTGAACGGTATGGGAACGGATTGACTCGACGAGTTGAACATTTTTTTGCCGGAAGATTGAAACAAAAAAGAACCGCTCTCATTCATTTGAAGAGCGGTTCTCCGTTTTGCTGAAAGTTCAATTTGCCAATGGTCTGATCCTTAATTGGTTTTGTACAGAGCTTCTACAGAATTTTTTATGTCGGAGTAATTGAGCATCAGTTTTCCGTTTTGCGGCCGATCAGTGTCGAGGCTGGCCTCGTCGACCCAGTAGCTGTCCAGTTCAACGATAACGCCCTTCGAATCGACGATGAAAACCCTCTCCTCGCCTGGGAAGCCGTAGAAATCGACCAAGCTTCTTTCGTCTCTCAAATAGATATTTTCCAACAGCGCCGCTTCCGGCTCAGCTTGCTCCTTTCCTGTGAGTACCCATAGAACCTTCAGTTCTGCGTACCTCTGGGCTAGATCGATGATTCCGTCCAATCTATATCTTTCGAAAGCGCTCAGAGAACTGCAGTCGCAATCGGTGTATACTGGTTCGACGACTGTCGCAGGCGAGACTTTGCTGAGAACGATCAGGCTGGGAGACCCCTCGAAAAAGGCCGCATTAACACTTGGATCCGTCTGGAGAACTCCGGGAATCGGAAGAGGTTGTCCCTTGAGAAATTTTGGCTTCTCCGTCGGAGTCTCCTTAGTCTCCTCAAAGGAGACCTTTTTCCCGTCTTCGGAAACCTCGCCGAGTCTGTATGCCTTGCCGTTCAAAGAGAAGACTTCTCCATGCTGGAAGATCTCATAAGAGTCGTGGATTAGAGCTATTTCGCCGTCGCCGTCCGTATCGACTCCGAAGTAAACCTGGTCGGTATAGTAAAAACCTTTGGGGTCGAGCGTGAAGAGTTTGATCTTTCTCGGGCCGTCTTCGGCCCAGACTAACCCCTCCATGTGTTCGTACAAACAGTATCGGAACTCGAACTCGCCAGTCAACCCCGTCTTTCTGGCTAACAGTTTGACAGATCTTGATTCCCAATAGCCTTCGAGTTCGTAAAAGACTTTGACTCTTGTAATCCACTCGTAGGTCGTTGTGTCTTGGTGGGTCTCCTTTAAGTCTGGTGCGATCGTCGGGTCGTCAAGCACTATGCCGTTGTTGTTTGCGTCGATCCACAGGAAGGGTATCTCTCCGGGTATGAGCGCGAATGCTATCGGCCTGGCGCCGAGCTCGAGAAGGCCGTACTTCAGCCCTTCTATATATGGAGTTTCCAGAGTGTCAGGTTTTGATTCGCCTAGCGGTACGAGAGTCATTTCGTTTCCGGCCGTCCATGGAATCTGTTGAGTCAAGTAGCCTGTAAGGCCGGCGGCAAAGGTAGTTGCGAAACACATAGAAAGTATTAGAAAAAGCATTGTCCTTTTCATAAAATCACCTCCAGTTATCTGTGACATTTCGGAGAAAATTTATGAGTCCGAACAGGCACACGAGGACTCGTAAGTGAAGCAAGAGCCTTCATAAGGCCCGGTGTTTATGAAACAACCGACCGAACCTTCAACCTCTCCGATGCCGGAAAAATCACCGCTGGAACTGCAGGATTGAACAAGGAAGTAAACGACGTAACAATCGAGATAGAGATGTAATGTTACGGCCAGTGGATTTCCGTTGCCATCGTAGTTCGCCGCTCTATCCGTTAGTACGCAGTCGTATCCCTGATCGCCCCGGAAACAGCTTCCGTAGCATCTGATGATGTAGCAGCCTGGCAGTTCGACTCGCGTCTCCATTTCTTTAACCTGATCGTTTGCGAAAGAGACTGAGAGAAGAAAACAGAGCAGAAGTAGAATTACCGTAAGCCTCATAATACCACCTCCAATAATTGAATTTGGATAGGGCACTTGAGCATGTACACTAATAGTTTACCATAACACCATATAGTAAACCAAAGGCAATAAATAGTTTTTATAAACATATTTCGTGATATTGGAAAAACATTGCTAATCAGGAGGTGAAGGCGATCAGGAAACCGAACTTTTAACTTGAGACGGTCGGAAAGAGTTTGTCGGCTAGTTTTTTTTGTGCGGAGTTCTGTATGGCGCCAGCCATTGATTATTGGAAGGGGCTGGATTGTCGCATTGAAGGGGATTGACGTTGAATTAGACTAAAGGTTGTGACGAACTGCCTAAAGAGTGTATAGAAATATGCGTTTCTGCAGGCATTGTTGAATTTTTATCGAGAGTGGCCCGGTATTGATGGAGAGAGTCTAGATGAGCTTAAAAAAGCTCTCGCTTGCGACTGTAAATAAGAGTATTCGTGTACCGCATCCAAATGACCTTTTTTCGATTTCTTAATTGAAGTAATGGAATGTATATTTGAATAGAGAAGTTTCGCAGAAGGAGTGGACACTTTTCATTTTAGCGAAAGCTTCTTCCTTTTGGATTTTCATCTCCGCTTGCGCAATAAGTGATAGAGTTCACTTCTGGACTCGTGGTATCATAGTTCAATTCCCTTCCCGGAGGTGCACGATGATACCAGAAAAGGTGCTTGCAATACTGAAGGCCAACGACCTGAAGTTCTACGAATTTCCCGAAGGGACTACACCCACAGCCACGACGGCTGCGAAGATGTTGAAGGTGAAAGTCGGCCAAATTGCGAAGTCGATTCTCTTCACCTGCAAAAGTGGAAGAGCTTATCTTGTAGTCTGCCCCGGTGATCGGAAGGTCTCGCTTTCTAAGCTGAAGAAGATAGCCGGTGAGAAACCTCGTCTGGCCGATGGGACCCTAACGCTTAGAGTGACTGGTTTCTCCCTAGGCGGAGTTTGCCCCTTTGGACTCTCAGGAGTCAAAATCATTGTCGACCAGTCTCTTCAACAGTATGAGACTGTTTTTCCTGCTGCGGGGACTTCCGGTTCCGCTGTCGAGACTAATTTCGAAGAACTTGTAAGTATAACAGGTGCCGAGCCAGCTGATGTAAGCAATCCCATGTCTTAATCGTGGAATACTACCAGTGGTAGCCCGCTGATCGGGTTTTTCATGATTTTTGATTTGAGGTCGTAAACCTGCCTAATGATTTCCGGAGTAACGACATCCCAGACCTTGCCTGAAGTAATCACTATTCCATTATTGATGAATAAGAGCCTGTCTGAAATCTCGACCGCCTGATTTATATCGTGGAAGATCGCTATCGCACTTAGTCCCTTTGCGCGGACGAGATCAGTCGCGATTTTTCCTACTCTTCTTGCGTGCCCCGGGTCCAGATGAGTTGTGAACTCGTCCATAAGAAGTATCTTTCCTTCCTGGGCAAGAGCCTTTGCGATTATTACACGCTGTTTCTCGCCTCCGCTGAGCGTGCTGAAGGGACGATCCTTGAATCCGTATATTTCCGTAAGCCTCATCGATTCGTCAATTATCATGTAATCCTCATTTGTTAAGTTTCCCAGTCCCCTCAAATGTGGATTTCTTCCAAACGAAACAATAGTCTCAACTTTCAGATCGAATGACGGTTCGAAGCTCTGTGGTATGTAAGATACTATTCTAGCCAGTTTTTTCGTTGAGAGGCCGTGAAGATCTTCTCCCATAATTTTCACAAGTCCGTTCCAGTTCTTTCTAATTCCACAGATGACACCCATCAGAGTTGATTTTCCGCTCCCGTTTGGTCCAAGTATTCCAAGCACTTCACCGTGCCTGAGTTCCAGATCGATTCCATTCAGAACCTCTACCTTTCCGTAACTGAAATGCAGATCTCTTATCTGTATTGGATCAACCATCATTAGCCACTTCCCTGCTTCTTAGAAGATATATGAAGACGGGAGCGCCTACCAGGGCAGTCACTGCACCGATTGGGAGTTCCGTGGGTTGAAAGAGCGTTCTCGCAATGGTATCGCAGACCACCAGAAAAACCCCGCCGAACATTGCAGTTGCAGGAAGGTTCAGCTTGCTGTCAGTGCCAAAGGCAAGCCTAACCATGTGGGGTATAACAAGTCCCACAAAACCAATCAAACCGGCTGTTGAGACTGCAATTGCCGAAACGATTGATACGGTGAAGAATACGAAAAACTTTATGCGCTCCGGGTGGACTCCGACGGTCATGGCGTGTTCTTCTCCGGCTGCCATTATTATCATTCTTCGGCGAATTATCGTGAACAAAGCATACTGGAGAACAATAATCGGAAGCAGTTTGAAAAAATCATCCCACGTAACACCCGACAGAGAACCGAGAGACCAGAAATGTAAGGTAATGACATTTCGCCAGGCAAATACGACAAGAAAAGTCACCGCCGCGTTGAAAAGAAAGGAGACTATTACTCCGGAAAGAACAAGTGTTGTTATAGGGATTCTCCCTCCCCTGCGTGAGATGGCATAGGTTAGGAAGGAAGAAAACAAGGCAAAGATGAAAGCAAGGAGATCCATGTTCAACGATATTCTGCCGACATCTCTCAAGAACAAAGACAACACAGCTCCAAAGGAGGCCCCCGCCGATATACCGATAATATATGGGTCTGCCAGGGGATTCTTCAGAGTCAGTTGAAGTCCATTCCCACCTACCGCCAACCCAGAGCCGATCAGAAAAGCTACCAATAGTCTCGGTAGTCTGAGATTCACGTAGATACTGGAAGCTGGTTCCGAAGAATCTCCAAAAAATATGCCTAAGATCTCAGTCAACGAATAATTGACTGTTCCGAAACTTGAGAGCCACAGCATCCCGAGTACGGATGCTGTGGAAAAAAACGCGAAAAGTGCAACACGTTTCAATAGAAGAGCTCCTTCAATGTCTTAACGAGATCCACGAAATCAGGGTTTGCATATGCGGTTAGACCGTCATAAAGCGGGTAGACGCGATTATTCTTCACTGCAGGAAGATCTGCAAATGGTTTGTAAGAAGTTATCATTTTTACCGCCTCTTCCTGCCCGCCTTCGTAATAATACGGTACAAGAATTACGTCCGGCTGGGAGTTGAGAACGAATTCAGGGCTGACGGGAAACCATCCGTTATTCCCGCTGTAAGGTGCTCCGACGTTTGCCCCACCGGCATATGCGATAGCCTGGTTAACGAAAGATCCCGTTCCGCAAGTCCAGATATCGCTTACCTCGCCCGCTATCATAACGTACACAACTTTGGGCTTCTCGTTCTGTGGAACATTATAGGAGTCTTTTGCGATTTCAAGAACCTCATCTCTGAAGTTCATCGCCGTTATACGTCCTTTATCAGGTATGCCGAACAAATTGCCGACAACCATGAGGTTCCTGTAGATATCCTCGAAAGAGTTTGGATTCATTACGAAGGTAGAGATCCCGGTCTTCTCTAGCTTGGCAACTTCCTCCTCTTGAAAGCCACCAGAGATCATTACCAGATCAGGACCAAGAGAGAGTATCTTCTCAAGATTGAGAGGAACGAGATTGCCAATTTTCTCCACTTCATTCGATAAGGCATACGGGTCCCAGTCAGTCACTCCTACGATCCTGGACGATACACCCAGAACTTCGAGATACTTGGTGATCGCAGGAGAAGCTATGACAACTCTATCGGGGGGATTGTCGATCGCCACAAGTCTTCCAAGATCATCCACGATTTCAAATGCAAGTGACAGAACAAAGAACAGCACCATAAAGCCGACTGTAAAAAACCTCTTCAAAAAACTCACCCCTCTTGCAAGGAATTTCACCACCCCTCTGCCTCGGAAGGATGGTGATATCTGAGCCTCACACAGGTCTCCTGACTTGCGGATCAATCTACTGTCTGCGCCTTCCCGGTTGCCCAGTGGCATGTGCAGAGTTCGTACCGCTTACAGTGGCGGGACCGTACCGGATTCACACCGGTTTCCCTTGATGTGAAGCATTGTTTCTGAGAGCTATCTGGAGAAGTATCTGTCCAGATCCTCCAATCTTATCACCATGGATATCGGTCTTCCATGGGGGCACACAAGAAGATTCTTCTCCTTCAACTCTTCAAAAAGAACTTCAGCCTGCCCTATGTCAAGTCTGTTTCCTGTTCTTATTGACGCTTTACATGCTATGGAGGCCAAAAGATTATCGAAAACCCTCTCGGGAGTTTCAAGACCTTCCAACCTCATCTCGTCGAGAATTTCCTCGAGAGTTTCTATTGCACCCTCCGTCTTAATGACTTGAGGAATGGATACCATTATGATTTTATCATCGGCGAAATTGAAAGTGAACCCAAGTTTCTTCAACGCTTCCTCTCTCGCGATAATCAGATCCATTTTGGATCTCTCGAGATTCAGCTCAAGCGGCATGAGAAGATTTTGAGGGGAGATTTTCTTGCTTTCTTTTAGAGCCTCAAAGATGATCCGCTCGTGAGCGGCATGCTGATCGATCAACAAGAGACCGTCTTCGGATTCCGCAATTAAATACCGTTCCCCGAAAACGCCGATGAAGCTTGCTTTTTCTCCCCCGATCTTTTCTTTGGTTGCTGATTGTTCGCGCTCTTCAGCAGGAGTAAATGATCTGAAAAGGTGACGATCGAATCTGGACTGTGTGTACGATTCATTGGCACTGTTATCGAAGACTCTCTGGTTCCTCCAAGAGTGTTTGAAGCCGTGATCCCTTGGTAAATTCTCCTGATCAATGTCTGAAATGTCTTTCCGTTCAGCCGATCTTTCGGCGGTGTTGTCTTCGCTATGAACCACATTGATTGTGAAATGACCGGCGCCCTTAACGGCAGACCGCACAGCCCTCTTCACCTGATCCAGAACGGATGCAGTAGAGGCAAATTTCACTTCTAACTTCTGTGGATGGATGTTGACATCGACCTCCTGAGGATCGATATCGATAAAGAGAACTGCAAAAGGGAAATTCCCCTTTTGAAGAGTCTCTCCGTAGCCCCTCTCGAGAGCATAGTTCAGTTCGAACTGCCTAACATATCTGCCGTTCACGAAAATGTTTTCACCCATTCTATTCTTTCTTGTGCGGTTTGGGAGTGTAACAAAACCCCGTATCTTTATTTCTCCCGAGCTTTCCGAAACCGGTATCAAGTCTTTTTCAGAAAGCCCTGGATAGATAAGCGCAGCTCTTGCCTCGACCGATTCAAGACCCCTTGTATCGAATATGACTTGAGAATCCCGAGAATAAGTGAAATCGATCTTATTGAATGCGAGTATAAACCTCTGAACCATCTCAGTTACCATTCGACCCTCAATTGAGGCGGATTTCAAGAACTTCCTTCTCGCGGGCGTGTTATAGAGAAGATCGAAGACTTCGATCGCAGAACCATTCGAACCGCTGAGAGGTTTCTCTCCCGTGATATCCCCTCCTGCAATGTCGAGAGCTACCCCAAATTCCTCTGTATCTGAGACGGTTGACAGCCGCATGCGCGACACCGAGGCTATCGTTGAAAGAGCCTCACCCCGGAAGCCGAATGTAAGGAGAGAATCGAGATCCTCTATGGAGAAAATCTTGCTTGTAGTATGAGGCAGAATAGCAACGCTCGCTTCTTCTCTGGTCATCCCTCTTCCGTTGTCTTTTACCATTATGTATTCTTTTCCGCCCGATTTGATCTCAATTTCAATAGCCGTTGCACCGGCATCTATACTGTTTTCCACCAGTTCCTTCACTACGGAAAAGCATCCCGTTACGACTTCACCTGCGGCAATCTTCCTAACAACGTCGGACGACAATTCACGTATTCTCATTAGTTCTGTTCACTCTCCTCTTACGGCCAGCTGGCGTCGTCTGTCGAACAGAATTATAGCCGCAGCGGCAGCGACATTCAGCGAATCTACCGCCTTCTCCATAGGAATCGAAATGAGAACGTCGCTTCTCTCCTTCACCAGCCGCCTGACTCCTTTTCCCTCATTTCCGAATATTATGGCCGATTTTTCAGAATATTCGTTTTCGTAATAAGGCGTTCCGTCCATATCTGAAGCGTATATCCAGAATCCTCTTTCTTTGAGAGATTTCTCAAACTGCGCCATATTGACTATCTTGATTACCGGGATACTGAAGGCGAGTCCTGCAGAGACCTTTACGACTGCCGGAGTAATTTCGGCAGAGTTGCTCGAAGTTATTGCGATGGCATCGACCCCGACCGCAACCGAAGTTCTGATAATCGCTCCAAGATTATGTGGGTCCTGGATCTGATCTAGAAGCACAATGGTTGCTGTGTTCTGCTCTTCAAGATTGTCAAGCATTCTTTCAGGGTCCACGTATGAGAACTCCTTGAGATCAATCACAACTCCCTGGTGCTTCTTCTCTCGGCAGAGATTTGCGAGTTTTTCCGGGGGCATCTCCTCTATTTTAAACCCCTTAGCTTTCGCTTCATTGGCAAGTTCGAGCAACTGAGAATCGACATTCCTCTGATTGGTGAAGAGTATTCGTTTGATTCTCAATAGCGACGAATCGATTCCAAGCAGTTCTTTCAGCACATTTCTGCCATGGAGATACATTAAATCACCCTTTCGAGCAGATCTTTTATCCTTTTGACTTTTCCCTCAAGGAATAGATGACCAATAAGGACCTCGAGAGCGGTAGCCATTCTATAATCCTCGTCGTCCCCATGTTTTTTCGAGCCTCTTGAATTGTAACCCCGTCTGACGATCTCCCTCTCCTCTTCATCGAGAAGTCCTTCGACCTCTTCGAGAGCCTTTTTCTGACCGGGAGCGCTTACATAGTCTTTCACAATATTGTGCTGATGACCTGCCCTCCGATGCGCCTGCGGGAGAGTCTTCAATCTGAAATAAAGAGTGTACACTGCATCTCCCACAAAGGCAAGACTGTCTAGGGAAAGGTTGTCGGGAGAAGCTGAGACGGCAAAGAGGCTGCCTAAGGAGGCATCGTCAAACTCATTATTAGAGGTATTCATCGATCCTGTCTATGACGGCTTCCAATTTTGAAACATCTTTTCCACCTGCCTGGGCGAAGTCTGGCCTGCCTCCTCCTCCCCCTCCCAGGTCGCGGGCTATCTTCTTTGCGATTTCTCCTGCCTTAAACCTTTCAGTAAGTCTCTTCTCGACCTTCACGACGAAAGAAATAGAATCTTCCAGTTCATTGAAGATAATAACTATGCCGCCGCCTTCCTTGCTGAGTAGAACGTCTGCGCCGTTTCTCAAAGCGCTGGACGGCGCGTTCTCTACTCTTCTGATAAGCAGATTGACGCCTTTGGCCGTCATTCTCTTATCTTTCATCAGTGAATCGCCTGAAAGTAGCTTCTCTTTTAATCTGACAATCTCCTGTCCGCCTGACCTAAGTTCGTCGAGTATCCCCTGAAGCCGCTGAATTATTATATCCTCAGGAACTTCAAGTACTTCTCTGATCGTCTTCTGTCTGTTGAAGAGATTGCGGAAATATTCGAGCGAAGTGGTTCCGGTTATTGCCTCAATTCTCCTGGTTCCGGACGCTACGGAAGTCTCCGAGAGAATCTTGAAGAGGCCGATTTCTCCGGTGTTGTTTACATGAGTTCCTCCGCACAGTTCTCTGCTGAATCCCTCTACAGTGATTACTCGAACCTTGTCGCCGTACTTTTCTTCAAAGAGGGCCATTACGTCTTCGCCCTTTATTTCATCGAAGCTCTTCTCTGCCTTATCAACTGCTTTTGCTTTGAGAATCTCTTCGTTAACCATGTTCTCCACTCTGTTTATCTCATCGGTTGACAAAGACTGGAAATGTGAGAAATCGAAGCGCAATCTGTCAGGTAGAACCAGCGAACCAGACTGGTGAACGTGGCCGCCTATGATTTTTCTGAGAGCCGCGTGCAGCAAGTGAGTGGCGGTGTGATTTCTCATTATTGCTTCTCTTCGGTCTGAATCTACGATTAGCCTGGCTTGATCATTCACCCGCACTGTTCCTTCTTCGACAGAAATTCTGTGGACTATCATCTCTTGATAAGGAATGAACACACTCTCAACTCTGGCCAGTGCTGTCCCGGTCTCAATAAGCCCGGTGTCCGTTACCTGTCCGCCTCTTTCGGGATAGAAGGGAGTCTTTTCGAGGATGACGTCTCCAGTCTCTCCTTCTTCAATGGCTTCCACGGCATCGCCGTCCTTCAGAATGGCGACTATGGTCGATCTGTCTTCAAGTCTAGAGTAACCTGTGAATTTTGAATTGCCGGTCGTTGGAAAGATGCTGGAGTAGACCTCGATGTTTCCAAGATATTCCCTGTCTCCCAGCGCCTCTCTTGCCCTCTCCCTCTGCAACTTCATTTCTCTTTCATAGCCTTCTTTGTCTAGTGTAACGCCGGTATCTGCAACGATCTCTTCGACTAGTTCCAGTGGAAATCCGTAAGTGTCGTGAAGAATGAACAGCTCGGAGCCCGACAGTTCCTTCTTATCTACTAGAATTGATTTAAGTCTCTTCTCGCCGTTCAACAGCGTTGAAAGAAATCTTTCCTCCTCTTTCATTATTATTTCCTGTGTAAATGAAAGACGGTTCTTCAATTCTGGATATACGTTGCCCATCTGTTCAGCGACCGTCTCCACTATTCTGTAAAGAAATGGAGAATCGTAGCCAAGTAAAGAACTGTGCCTAACAGCTCTCCTTAGTACTCTCCTTAAGACGTAGCCCCGTCCCTCATTGGAAGGCAGTACTCCGTCGGAAACCATGAATGCAATTGATCTCGCGTGATCTGCTATAACTTTGATCGAGACGTCGGAATTCTCCTTCTCCTTGTACTTGACCCCCAGAAGCTCTTCGATCTTCCTGATTATTGGTATGAACAGATCAGTATCGAAGTTTGAGTCGACATTCTGAAGAATCGAGGCAGCTCGCTCAAGTCCGAATCCGGTGTCGATATTCTTTCTTTCTAGATAAGATAGATTTCCTTCCTCATCCTGGTTGAACTCTGTAAATACAAGATTCCAGAATTCGAGGAATCTTCCGCAGTCACAAGCGGGACTGCAGTTTTCGGAATCTGGGCAGTTGTTTCCGCGCCCCCTGTCTATGAAAATCTCTGAGTCAGGTCCACAAGGACCAGAAGGACCGGCGGGTCCCCACCAATTATCTGCCTTCCCAAGCCTAACAATCTTCTTTTCGGGGACGCCGACTTCATCTCTCCATATGGAGAAAGCTTCATCGTCGTCTAGGTAAATCGAAACCCAAAGGAGCTCATCTGGCAGAGCCAGATGCTCCGTCACGAACTCCCAACCCCACTTTATTGCTTCTCTCTTGAAATAATCCCCAAATGAAAAGTTGCCAAGCATTTCAAAAAAAGTCTGATGTCTGGGAGTCCTGCCAACATTCTCGATGTCGTTGGTTCTCACACACTTTTGACAAGTTGTGACTCTTTTGTATGTGGATTCGACTTTTCCCCAGAAGATTGGTTTGAAAGGAACCATTCCGGCGACAGTGAACATCAGTTGCGGATCGTTCGGTATGAGTGAAGCGCTCTGTATTCTTTTGTGGTCCTTCGATTCAAAAAACTTGAGATAATTCTCTCTTATCTCAGCTCCGGTCATGTATTTCATTGGTCTGCCTCCTCAAGTCAAAAGAGTAAGGAATATATAGAACATAGGTGTCACAAAAAGAACACCATCTATACGATCTAGCATACCACCATGGCCTGGAAGTAGATTACCGGAATCTTTAACGCCGTGATATCTCTTGAAAGACGACTCAGCAATATCTCCGATAGTGCCAAACACAGATACTACAATCGCCAGCACCATGAAATGAGGTATATCGAGATCGGGTCCGTTGTAGAGTCCCACCAACTTACTTGCGTATACGAAAAGCAGCATGAAGAGAAGAGTAGTAACATATCCTCCGATTACACCTTCGAGACTTTTCTTGGGGCTGTAACTGGGAGATATTCTGATGCGACCGAAGCGCTTCCCAAAGAAATATGCTCCCGTATCAAAGAGCCATACTGACGTGAGTGACATCAACGCCATTGAGGCGCCGAATCCAAGATAGATATGATAGAAGAATGCCAGATCGAAACCCACATAGATTAGCGAAAAGACGGCATTCGCAATTATCTCTTTTGCGCTCCTTACATCTGAAACGGTTACTATTACGATCGAAGTGAGTGAAATCACACCAACCGCAAATATCAGTTCCGGTCTGGGCGCCGCCGATTCAACGTTGCCAAATCTGTCGAGGAGTATCCCATATACGACTATAATTGCGGGGATAACTCCAGAAAGGGCAATTCGGACGGTTTGATGATTATTTCCCTTCAAAGTGAACTTCAGGTATTCGTAGTTCGAAAAGAGGACTACGGCAGATACTAGACCTATAAAGGAGTAGTAGTTAGCGAAACACAGAATCACGAAAGGAGCGACCACAGCAGCTGTAACTATTCTGATACTTGTCTCCGAGATCTTCTTCATCAGCTCAATGCACCAAACCTTCTCTTCCTCTTAGAGTACTCTTCAACTATCTTCACAAATTCCTCTTCCGTGAAATCGGGCCACAACGTTCTGGTGAAGAAAAGCTCGCTGTAAACCGACTGCCAGGTCAAGAAGTTGCTGATTCTCTCTTCTCCAGAAGTTCTCACTATGAGGTCCGGTTCAGGTACATCGGGGAGATATAGGTTCTCCTTTATGTCCTCCTCCGATACCTTCTGCTTTCCACCTTCCAGAACTCTGTTGACGGAATCGACAATCTCGGCCCTTCCTCCGTAATTCAGAGCAACGATAACATCCAGCTTTCTGCACGAGGAAGTCTTACTCTCGATTTCTTCGGTGAAGTTCATGAGTTTCACAGGAAGCTCACTCAGTCTTCCAATGAAACGCATTCTTACTCCCTCTTCCAGCATGTTGTCAAGCTTGCTGCTTATGTAAATTAGCATAAGCTCGAAAAGGAAATCAACCTCTTGTTGCGGGCGCCTCCAGTTTTCTGTGGAGAACGCATAGAGTGTTACGTATCGTATTCCTAAATCGGCACACCAATGAGAGGCCAAATCTGCAATTTCTGCACCTTTCTTATGTCCCTCAATTCTTTCAAGTCCTCTTTTCTTTGCCCAGCGGCCATTTCCATCCATAATAAAGGCAACATGAACTGGAAGTGCCATTAAAAGTCCATAATCTCCTTGCTCTTCTTTTCGAAAGCATTGTCCATCTCTTCTATATACTTATTCGTAAGATCTTGAATATCATCCTCGAATTTCTTGAGGTCGTCTTCAGTCATCTCTGAAGCCTTCTCCAAATCTCTTGCTTCCTTAATTGCATCTCTTCGAATGTTTCTAATTGCTATCTTCCCCTTCTCGGCGTTGTCTCTTGCAAGTTTTACCCATTTTTCTCTCTGTTCCGTTGTCGGTATCGGGAAATTCAGTTTGATGTTGACCCCATCGTTGATGGGTGTAAGATCGAGCTTGGAGCCGAATATTGCCTTCTCTATCTGTCCGAGAACGGTCTTGTCCCACGGCTTGATTATAAGAGAGCGGTCTTCTGTCGCTGTGACCGTAGCCATCTGATTGATCGGAGTCGGGACGCCGTAGTAGTCGACTTTTACGGACTCAAGAAGGGCAGGAGAAGGTCTGCCCGTTCTCATCTGACCATACTCTTCGACGATCTTTTCAACACTCTTCTTCATTCTGCTTTCAGCTTCTTTCAGCAGGCTACTCATGATCTTCCTCCCTTTCATCCGTTTGTCAACGGAATTATATCATGTAAGCCGTTTCCTATTGGCAGCGACGGAACTCCGAAAAGGTTTCTTAGTTGAATTGGGTAGTCTATTCTGGTAAAATCATACAGGTGCTCTAACCATGACAGGAGGTATGTAAATGTTTTCAATCCTTAGTTTCATAGCATATGCCCCAGCAGGAGATGTTGCAGCTCCCACGGCAGATGCAGGGGCTGCGACCACCGGGGGCTTCTCAGGGATAATCATCTGGCTAGTCCTAATGGTTGCTTTCTTCTATTTCTTGATTATTATGCCTCAGAGAAAGAGGGATAAACAGTTCAAGCAGATGATGGAGAAGCTTAAGGTTGGTGATAAAGTCGTAACGGCCGGCGGAATAATCGGGAAGATTACCATGATAAAACCGGATAGTCTGAGGATCAGGACCGGCACCGGTACGGAACTGGACGTCACAAGAAAGGCGATCGCCGTTGTAGTGAACAAGGGCGAGAATGAAAAGGAAGAAGTAGAACCCGATGTAAACGTTAAGCAGTAATAGTTTGAGTTATATTCGTAGATATTGGAAGGGGGTGTCTGTCCGAGTCTTTCGGGCAAAGTCCGTATGAGAGCAAACCAAAAACGTTTGATCGTTACCGTTGTGGTTTTGATAGCAGCATTGCTTCCGCTGCTCATACCTCACGGTAGTGCACCAGCCGATAGCAGCTTCCTTGATAAGCTAGCTGCAAACATCAAGTTAGGGCTTGATATAAAGGGTGGAGCTCTTCTTGAGTACCAAATGCTTACTGATGTCTCGGATTCAGAGATGAATGCTCTTGCAGACAGAGTTATTGAGGTCTTGAGGGCAAGATTGGATGCTGCGGGGTTCACTGAAGCGACAGTCGAAAAAGTGACCGCAGGAATTTCTTTTGGAGAAGATATTCCGCCTGTAAGAGTAAGGGTCCAGATTCCTGGAATAACAGATGTTTCCAGAGCGGAGAACCTGGTCGGAAAGACCGGGAAGCTTTACTTTGCAGATGTTCTGGCGATAGAAACGTCGGTCTCGACTCCCTCTATCCCGGCAGGAATGTCCCTGGAGATAAGCAGAAGAAAACTTCAGGGAGCCGAACCCTATTGGGTCAAGGAGCTTCACTACGGTGAGTACGTCGGTGGAGTACAGAACAACACCTGGTATTTCATCAGTCCGATGGTGAGCGTCGGTTCGAGCTATGCAGAACTTGATGGAAGTGTAGTAACTGATGCCAAGGCCCTCGTCAATAATCAGCCGAGGCCCGGTCAGGGCAGATTCATGGTTTCTCTGAAGTTCAGTTCCGAAGGGGCGAAAACCTTCAGAGATATTACGTCAGTAAAGTCGACTTATGCCGACACGGATATGAAGAAGAGACTCGCGATAGTACTCGATGACAGGGTAATAATTGCGCCTCTTGTTCAGTCGCAGATTTCTGATGGGAACGCAGTGATTGAAGGACTGAACACGATTGAAGAGGCTAGAGAAGTCTCGATTTTGGTCGGAAGCGGAAATCTTCCTGTTGATCTTGCGTCCTTCAACAAGAGGGTTCTCTCTCCCACGCTTGGAAGAGATATAATCAACTCAAGTCTTTGGGCCGGAGTGGCCGGAATAGTTATAATTATGATCTACATGGTTATCTTCTACAAGAAAATGGGTCTTGTAGCCGATCTGGCTCTTCTGTACAACGCGATTCTTCTCTTTGGAATGATATCTTTGACCGGTTCGATCCTCACCTTGCCGGGTATAGCGGGTATTGTTCTTACGATTGGAATGACTGTTGATGGAAACGTACTTATTTTCGAGAGGATAAAAGAAGAACTAAGGTTGGGCAAAACACCGGAAAACGCGATAGACTCTGCTTTCTCTAAAGTCGTGTGGACCATTTTCGATGCCAACCTGACCACGATACTTGCTGGACTCGTTCTCTATTACTTCGGAACGGGGACGGTCAAGGGGTTCGCCATTACCTTGATAATAGGTGTTATAGGTGCGATGTTTACCAACATAGTTGTATCCAGAACTGTGCTCACTGGCATGGCGGGAAGTCTCAAGCCTCATCGCTACGTTGAAGTTGAAGCAGAAGGGAGAGATGCGAGATGACCTTCAAAGCAGACTTCGTTGGAAAAAGAAAGTATTTCATTGCTCTTTCCCTGGTTTTGATAGTTGTTTCGATCGTTTTTATCTTCACTAAAGGCTTCAATTTTGGTGTGGATTTCACAGGCGGAATCGAAATCAGCGTATCTGTTCCCGATGTTGACATGACTGTGGCAGAGATGAGAGAGCGCCTCAGTGCAGAGGATCCTGACTTTGCGGCCGCGAGGATAATCAAGCAGAGGCCTCTGATTGAGGAGGGTTCTTCTGAACAGAGAAGCAGATTCTCAATTATCGTCAACACCTCTGAAAGCGAAGAATCGGTGACAGATAAGATGATAGCCGGTCTTGAGAGTGAAGGAGTAAGTAGAAGCAATATACTCTCTGTAAGCACTATCTCCGGCTATGCTGCGCAGGAAATAAGAGGATATGCCTGGATCGCCGTCATAGTATCCATGGCGCTTCTTCTGCTTTATATAACCATAAGATTCAAGTTCTCCTTTGGAGTCGGCGCACTGTTGACACTTGTTCATGACGTCATAATCGTCATGGGTTTCTACAGTGTTTTTGGAATCGAGTTCAATGCGCCGGTCGTTGCTTCGATTCTTACTCTTGTTGGATACTCCCTGAATGACACAATCGTAGTCTACGACAGGATAAGAGAGAACACCAAGAAGATGAGAGGCAAAACCATAGAAACAGTAGTCAACACAAGCATCAACGACGTAATTGTCAGGTCTATCAACACCTCCTTGACGACATTCCTTGCGGTTCTAACGCTCTTCATATTCTCCGGAGAGGTTTTGAGACCATTCGCCTTTGGAATGCTGGTCGGTGTTGTAGTTGGAACATATTCCTCTCTGTACATCTCGAGTCCGATCGTTATCGAATGGCTCAAGAGATCTGAGAACAGAGGACATGTTTGATCGTTGTCTACCTCTTGAAAAGTGAAACTTGGTAGAGTATAATTTTTCTTGAGTGGGGACGTAGCGCAGTTGGGAGCGCGATACAATGGCATTGTATAGGCCGAGGGTTCGAATCCCTTCGTCTCCACCAGGCGGGGAACGTGAGTTCTCCGCTTTTTTGTTAAGGTGATCCGGATGAAGAAGATTGTTCTTGCTTGCGTGTTGCTTCTCGTTGTGGAGGTATCGGCTCTTGTCTTTTTCACCGACGACGGGAGAGCCGTAGAGAGAATAGTCGAGGTTCTGGAGAGTGCGGAGGAAGAAGTCGTCCTGGTTTCATATTCTTTGGATGAGCAGGAGATAGTAGCTTGTTTGAATCGACTTCAAAGGGAAGGCGTGAAGATCTCGGTAATGATAGACAGTTCAACTGTGTCGAGGGTCTTCGAAAAATCTCCTGAGTTCATGATTTCCAGCGATACTTCTGCGGCTCTTGTTCATTCGAAGTTTCTTGTCGTAGACAGAAGAATCGTAATCTTCGGAACTGGAAATTTCACTGAAGGTAGCCTCAGAGAGGACTCAAACAGCTTCATGATTTTCGAATCTGCCAGTCTTGCCGCGTTGTTTCTTGATTATTACAGGGCCATTGAAACTGGCGGCTCGAGAGGAATGACCAGAATCGAAGACATGGTCTTCTTTCTGTGTCCCTCAGAAGAAGCGCGTAAGCGTGTAATCAATGAGCTAATGAAGGCGAGAAAGGAAATCCGATTTGGCATGTTTGCTTTCACCGATCCCCAGGTGCTCGCCGCTCTGAAATTCTGCGCTTCTAGGGGTGTAAGAATAATAGGGGTAGTCGACAGCTGGAACGACGACTCTCCCTTGAAGGATTATCTCACTTCTGGAATGGAAGTGTCAGAATCGACTTCTATTACAGTTCATGACAAAACATTCGTGGTCGACGGAAGAGTTGTGATAACTGGCTCTGCAAATGCTTCTCTGAGCGGCTGGGGGAAAAACCGTGAAATTGTTGCTATAATCGAGTCCAGAGATCTTGCATGGGAGTTTGTGAACCACTTCGAATACATCAGGGGGGTATCGAAATGATAGTAAGAACTGCGCTCGCCCAAATAAACACGACGGTTGGGGATCTTGAAGGAAACAAGAAGAAGATAATCGAGGCAATAGATAGAGCAGTGGCTGTTGATTCTGGAATTGTATTGTTTCCCGAACTTACGGTTACAGGATACCCGCCCGAAGACCTTCTGCTAAATACGGGGTTTCTTAGGGAGAATCTTGCCACTTTGAATGAAATAGCTCTGCACACTGCACGGAGCGAGATTATGGTGGTTCTCGGATTTGTCGACTTTTCCAATGAGATATACAATGCGGCTGCCGTCCTCAATGCCGGTGAGATAAGGGCTGTTTACAGAAAAATGAGCCTTCCCAATTACTCGGTCTTTGATGAGAGGAGATATTTCTCTCCTGGAAAACATCCGCTTCTTGTGAGATATGGGGGGACGAGAATCGGAATCAACATATGTGAAGATCTCTGGGTTCCTTCGGGGCCGATAAATGATCAGGCGATTGCCGGTGCCAACCTAATACTGAATCTCTCCGCATCTCCGTTTACCGCCATGAGAGATAGAACCAGGTCCTCTCTTTTCCTCACCAGAGCTATGGAGTATTCCAGCACTATAGTGTACTGCAATCTGGTCGGCGGCCAGGACGATCTGATTTTTGACGGTAGGAGTTGTGTGGCAATGCCGGACGGAAGAATATCTGTGGGAAAGGCATTTGAAGAAGACCTGATGGTGCTGGATATTGACACAGATGTCTCGACTCGATACAACCTCTTTGAGGGAAAGAGGAAGGACTATTCCATGCAGGTTGCTCTTGAAGAAGTCTCAGTCAAACCAATCCATGGACAGGGTCCTTCTATATGCCCCGTTATGAAGAATGAGGAACTGGACAGTCGCGACGAGCTGATAGCTGCTCTGGAGTTAGGTATAAGTGATTACCTGAAGAAGAACGGTTTCAAAAAGGTCGTTCTTGGTCTCAGCGGAGGAATGGATTCTTCTCTTGTCGCCGCCTTGGCTGCGAGGGCGATCGGCAAAGACAATGTCAAGGGTGTCATGATGCCTTCTAGAATTACCTCGGAGGAATCAAAGAGAGATGCGCTGGAGCTTGCTGAGAACCTGGGTATAGAAATACTCGACATTGAAATCGATGGAATCATGCGTTCGGTGATAAAAACCTTGGAACCGGCATTTTTCGGTACGTCGCAAGATGTCACTGAAGAGAATTTGCAGGCGAGAATACGCGGAATGATATTGATGGCTCTCTCGAACAAATTCGGCTGGTTCGTCCTGACTACTGGCAATAAGAGCGAGATGGCCACAGGTTACGCAACTCTTTACGGAGACATGGCTGGCGGTCTCGCGGTTCTAAAGGATCTATATAAGACTCAGGTCTACAAAATCGCGGAGCGAATAAACGACCTTGAAGGGAAGAGCGTAATTCCATCAAATGTGTTCTCCAAAGCTCCATCGGCCGAGCTGAGAGAGGGTCAGAAGGACCAGGATTCGCTGCCATCTTATGAAGTTCTCGATCAAATCCTGAGGCTTCACATTGAGGAGGGTTTGTCGGCTGAAGAGATAGTTCTTGAAGGTTTTGACGAAGGAACAGTGGAATACTCGCTACGCCTTTTGAGGAGGAACGAATACAAGCGCAAACAATGTCCTCCGGGCATCAAGGTTTCCAAAAGAGCCTTCGGTAAGGATTGGAGGATGCCGATTACAAATCATTATCGAAATATGTGAACAGAAAGCAGGACGTCTATCTTCAAGGCTTCAGCTACAAAGGCGAAATCATTCTCTTGGAGTACAGAGAGCAATATCTCGTGTTCTGACGATAGTGAAAAGGGAGCCCGATTTCTTGAAATGCCTGACGGCTGAAATGAGTACTCATGGCAGGATTATCGAAGGAAAATGCAGCAGTTTAATGATCAAGAACTGTTTCTTTAATTGAGCCGTCTTCCTAAAAAGATTATGCCTACTTCTTTGCTGGAATCGCGAACTATCTTGCTGGTGAATTCAATTGAAAGATGAGAGTCGTCGCTTCTGGGGAGCATTATCCTCTTTTCGTTTGAATCAGAAAACTGCGAGCCGGCAATCTCAAGAAAGGACCTCAGCGTTCTTGAGTTGATTTCGTCGGTTCTTCTTCCCTGCTCATCTTTCAGACTTGTATCGAAGAATCTCTCTGCGGCCTTGTTCATGTAGATCAATCTGTTCTCCATATCGGTTGCGACTGCGAGGTCTCCAGTACCGTTAAGGAGCAGCGAGTGAAGGTTATATCGTTCTTGAAGCTCGATATTCTCGGTCACGTCTATCCCTATCACAAGCTCATAAACATTGTCGTCAACTCGAAGTACGCTACGTTTGGCTTCTACCGTGAATATCGAACCATCTTTGCGTTTATGAAGCTGTCGGCCCTTCCATTTTCCCGACTTCATCATCGAAAACTGCATTGATTTGGCTTCTCCCTGATTCTGTACGAGATAAGAAGTAAGATTGTCCCCAATCATCTCTTCTAGATCGTAGCCATGAATCTCTGCAGCAAACCTGTTCAGGTAGACTATTCTTCCCTTCTCGTCCACGGCCATTGCGATCTCTTCCGCATTATCCAGAAAGCGCCACTGGAATATCAACTCTTCTCTATCTCTCTTCTGTTTCGAGACATCCATAAATGTCAGCTGAACGACTCTCTCCGCACCGTAAAGCATCTCAGAGGTGTTGAAAATTACGTAGATCTTTCCGCCAGACTTTGTCAGCATTACGATTTCTCTATCGGTGTCGAAGTTCTCAATTCCCAGAATCGTCTGCAAGGCAAAGGGTTCATCATAAACAAGATCCTGCAAGCGCATCTTCTCGATCTCATCTTCTGCGTATCCCAGAAGACTCTGCGCCACTTTGTTACAGAAAATCACATTCCCATCTCTCTTTCTCAGAATAAGCATTCCGCAACCCATGCTGTTAACGAGCCCCATATACTTTTCTCGTTCAAAATCGAGGGTCTTCTGAAGTCGATGCTTCTCGAGCATCGAGTAGACAATCTCTGGAAGATAGTGCAGATATCCCGGCCCTTTGAGAAGATACTCTCCCGCTTCAAGAGCGTACTTTGCTATCGACTTCTCTGTTCCGATTAGGCACAAATATGGAATCGAACCTGTGCGAAGATTCTTGATGATGTCTTCACTGACGTAGTCGAAGATCATTGCGTCGGAGAAGCGGCCAAACTCGTCTGACACCTCTTCAACATACCTGACATCGAAGCGATCGTCGAAAGCCTCAATTAACCTTCTCGCATCCTTTTGGCTTCTTCCCACCAGGATTATTCTTGGCTTTGAATAGAAATCAAACACAGACTTCACCCCTGAATAGAACGCACCTATCAAAGTGAGTACCCACAACATCCACCCAAAAAGAAAAGAACTTCCAGATCCAACCGGAAACAGCTAGGCTTACAGTGTTCTTACCGGAGGTTACAGTCGTCTTGCTCACAAATGCCCTTCAAAGCCTTGCAAAGAGAACTGGATGGCTATAGCTACGCAAAGAAAGTTACATTTTTATTCTAGCATAGATTGCAAGAAGATTCAAAATTAGTACTTTATGGCAACCTAAAGAAGAATAACCGGATTTTCATCCGGTTATAGAATGGAGCAGGCGATGAGACTTGAACTCATAACCTCCGCCTTACCAAGGCGGCGCTCGACCGATTGAAGCTACGCCTGCTCTGCTGAAACTATGATATCACAGCATTTTTCAAGTTTCAATATCAGGTGTCTTTGCTCCACCTTGTCTTTGGCTTTCTTGAAGCCGTTGCTTCATCAAGTCTTCCTACAGCTGTCTTCTGAGGAGCAGCCTTAAGTATGTTAGGATCATCCTTTGCTTCACCAAGAATCCTCTCAAAAGTGTCTGCAAAGGCATCTAGCGCTTCTTTAGTCTCTGTTTCTGTGGGTTCAACCATCAGAGCTTCATCTACAATTAGCGGGAAATATATTGTAGGTGGGTGGATCCCGTAATCAAGAAGTCTCTTGGCAACATCCAGTGTCTTCACTCCGTATTCGGAAACCAACTTGCTTCCTTTAAGAACGAATTCATGCATGCAGAGCCCAGGATAGGCGGTCGGTATTAGTTTGCTCAATCTGGCTCGAAGGTAGTTTGCATTTAACACGGCCATTTCGCTTGCTCTTTTGAGACCGTCACCACCCAGCGTCAGAATGTAGGCATATGCTTTCAGGAAGACGCCAAAATTCCCATAGAAGCTCCTGACCTTCCCGATCGAGTTCGGCAGATCATAATCGAGCGAGAACTTGCTGCCATCGAAACGAACCACCGGAACAGGAAGGAGATCTTTCAGAATGTTCTTCACTCCTACAGGCCCGCTACCCGGTCCGCCCATTCCATGTGGGGTTGAAAAAGTCTTGTGCAGGTTCAAATGAACGATATCAAATCCCATATCGCCGGGCCTTGCGTGACCCATTATTGCGTTGAGATTCGCTCCGTCATAATAAAGCAGTGCGCCCTTCTTATGAGCCATCTCTTGAATCTCACAGATCTCGTTCTCGAAAAGGCCTACAGTGTTCGGGTTCGTAAGCATTATTCCAGCGACGTTCTCATCAAGAATCTCCTCAAGGCTTCCCAGATCTACTCTTCCGTTGCCGTTCGAAGGGACCTCGATAACTTCAAATCCCGCCATTACTGCTGAGGCCGGATTTGTTCCATGAGCCGAGTCGGGAACGATAACCTTTCTTCTGTTATTCTCACCCTTGAGCTCGAAATACTTCTTCATCAGAAGCATGCCGACCAATTCGCCATGAGCGCCAGCGGCAGGCTGAAGAGTGAAGCTATCCATACCGGTGATCTCGCACAGAGAGTTCTGCAAGTTGTACATCACTTCCAGGGCGCCCTGCACAGTTTCTTCAGCTTGATAGGGGTGAATTTGGCTAAAACCCTCCAGACCGGCAATTCTCTCGTTCAACCTTGGATTGTACTTCATCGTGCACGATCCCAGAGGATAGAAGCCGCTGTCAACAGAGTGGTTCTTCTTAGAAAGTCCTGTAAAGTGTCTCATAACTTGAAGTTCACTCAATTGAGGAAGAAGGGGGCTTTCCTTTCTAACAGAATTCTCGGGCAGCGTGTCTGAAGGTTCGTACCCATAAGACTCTTCTCTTGGGAGATAGAAGCCCGTTCTCCCTTCGGTTGACTTATCGAATATTGTCATCCTATCGCCTCCAGTCTGCCGGCAAAAAATTCGATTTCCTCATTGAGATTTGCCTCTGTTGCGCAGATTAGACCGTAGTTTTTCATTTCTTCACTAAAGCGTTCAAGCTCCAGAGGTCCCAGTATCTTCTCTTTCAAGAGCTCTCTGTTGAATTCTTTTAGGTCACAATCGAACCGGGCTACAAATTCGTTGAAGAAGGGACCGGTGAAAACGAGCCTCACATGATCCGTCTTGCCTATTCTCTCCGCCAAATAATGAGCTTTGTCAAATGATCTCCGTGCAATCTCCCTCAACCCTTCAGAACCTACCACACTCATATATATTGAGGCGACCAATGCATTGAAAGCGTGGTTCGAGCATATGTTTGAAGTTGCTTTGTTTCTCCTGATATGCTGCTCCCTGGTCTGAAGAACCATCACGTAACCGGTACGACCGTCACTGTCTTTGGTCTCCCCGATGATTCTTCCAGGCATCTTTCTTATGTGACTCTCCTTAGAGGCAAAAAAACCGAGTCCCGGTCCGCCGAACGAAGGAGAGTTGCCCAGTGGTTGAGCGTCACCTACAACGATGTCGGCGCCGAGCTTTCCAGGAGCTTCCAGCATTCCGAGCGAAATCGGATTTGCGCTGACAATCATCATAATGTTCTCGCCGATCAGTGTCCTTATCTCGGCAAGATTCTCAATTATTCCGAAGAAGTTGGGATAGCCAAGCACAAAGCCTGCCGTATCCTGGGTCAATTTCTTCTGGAGATCGGCAATATTGATCTGCCCGGTTTCGGAATCGAAGGAAACAGTTTCCACATCTATGTCGCTTCCAAAACAGTAGGTCCTGATTGTTTCGATATACTCGGGGTGGAGTGCTTCAGAGAGAAGAATCTTCTTTCCGCCTCTTACTCGGACAGCCATAAGAGCAGCTTCTGCAGCTGCGCTTGCGCCATCGTACATCGACGAATTGGCTACCTCCATTCCCGTTAGTTCACATATCATCGTCTGAAACTCGAACAGCATCTGAAGAGTGCCCTGTGAGACTTCTGCCTGGTAGGGTGTGTATGCAGTGAGAAATTCGCCTCTCGATGCTATTGCTTGAACCACACTTGGAACGAAGTGTTTGTACACACCGGCTCCTCTGAAGACGGACAGGTCGTTAAGCGACACATTATTCTTACTGAGTTCGCTCAAATCTCTCAGTACTGTGAATTCATCCTTGCTTTCTGGTATCGAGATATCAACTTCGAATTTCCCTGGGATATCTCTGAACAGCTCTGATACGCTCTTGACACCAACTACCTCCAGCATTTCATCGATGTCTCTGCCAGTCTGGGGTAGATAGGGGAAACCAGGCATCTTAGCCCTCCTCTTCACAGTGCTTTTTATATGCCTCCAGATCCATCAAACTGTCAAGTTCTGATTCATTGCTCATTTCAATTTTGACTATCCAGCCTGCGCCCTCGGCATCGTCATTGATCTTTTCCGGTGAAGAATCAAGTTCTTCATTGATTTCAATGATCTTTCCGCTAACTGGTGCATAGATGTCGCTTGCCGCTTTCACAGATTCGATAGTACAGAAGACTTCACCTTTCTTGAGTGACTTGCCTACTTCCGGGAGATCCACATAGACAATGTCTCCAAGATGATCTTGAGCGTGATCCGAAATTCCTACAGTTGCAGTCTTTCCCTCTACCGATACCCATTCATGAGTTGCCGCATACTTCTTCATTTTCAACTCCTCCTTAACTCTTAGATTTCACAGAACCTCTATAAAAAGGTGTCTTGACGACTACTGCGGGAGATCTCCTCCCCCTTACATCTACCTGCACTTCGGAGCCGCTCTTCCAGTAGTCTTTCTTCAGATAAGCCAGAGCCAACGGTTTCCCAAGTGTAGGCGAGAAGATGCCGCTTGTCACCCAGCCGACTTTGCTTTCTCCATCGAAAACCTCATAACCATGCCTGGCAATGGTCTTTCCTGAAAGTTCCAGCCCCTTAAGCCTGTACTCCGTACCGCTTTCCATCTGTTTCTCGAGAACGCTCTTTCCTATGAAATCCTTGTCCATCTTCACTGTCCACTTAAGACCGGCTTCCAACGGAGTCGTTTCATCTGTAAGTTCATTGCCGTAAAGCATGTAAACCGCTTCAAATCGCAATGTATCTCGCGCGCCCAGGCCAATCGGCTTCACTCCGATCTCTGTCCCGGCTTCGAGAATTTTTCTCCAGAGTGGTATCGCAGCTTGAGGGGCGATATACAGTTCGAAACCGTCTTCGCCCGTGTAACCCGTACGAGAGACAATTGCCTCGATCCCGTTGACTCTTCCAAATTCAAAATGGTAAAAGGGGATCTCCGCCAATCTGACCTGCGATATTTCCCGCAATATCCCCTCTGCATGAGGTCCCTGAAAGGCGATCTGCGCAAAGTCGCCGGATGCGTCTTTGACTTTTACATCGAAAGCGCCCTTGTTTTTCTCTATCCACTCGAAATCTTTGTCTTTGTTTGAGGCGTTGACTACGAACATAACCTTTTCGTTGCCTATTCTGTAGACCAATACGTCATCGACTATTCCACCATTTTCATTGCACATTGGGGAATAGACTATGGCCCCGTTCTTCAGCGAAGAGACTGAGTTTGTTATCAGGTAGTCCGAAAATCGAATAGCGTCGGCTCCTACAATTTCGATTTCTCCCATGTGCGAAACATCAAAGAGGCCGGCTTGTTTCCTGACAAGTTTGTGCTCGTTGATTATCGAATCAAATTGCAAGGGCATCTCCCACCCAGCAAAATCAACCAACTTTCCCTTTAGTCTCACATGTTCGCTGTAAAGCGGCGTTCTCTTCAAATCACTCATCCGTTTCTCCCCTCCCCCTCTCTTGCAAATCTTCAAAGATCTGGACGGCTTCTTCGAAATCATCGTCGGGTATAATAATGTCTACTAAACCGCCCGAACCAAAGTATATGCTGTCGGTGTATGCGAAATGAGAATCCACCAGTTCCGAAAAGATTCCTTCTTTTAGAAGGATTTCCTGGTACATTTTTGCTTCAAACTCCGGAATTCCTGACTTGAGGACCTTCATTCGATCACCTCCTGTTTCACCTGAAATTATACACCAAGTAATTAGATTAGTTAACTTCTGAACGCATTTCTGATTGGTGACTTTAGACCCCCAATGTGCTAGAATGTAGTCAGTTAGCTAAGTGTAGTCATCGTTAGGAGGGATAATGATGATTAAGAAGGTCGGGGTCCTCACCAGTGGAGGGGATTCACCGGGGATGAATGCGGCCATAAGGGCAGCTGTAAGAACTGCCCAGACAGATGAAATTGCCGTCGTAGGAATCAGGAGAGGGTACTCTGGTCTACTTGATGAAGAGTTCGTCGATATGGATTACTCATCTGTTGGAGGAATAATGGAGAAAGGTGGAACGGTCCTCAGGAGTTCCCGATGCGAAGAGTTCAAGACCGAGGAAGGCAGAGCCAGGGCCGCCGAAGTCCTGAAAAAGAATCAGATTGAAGCTCTTATAGTCATTGGAGGAGAGGGAAGTCTTTCCGGTGCAAGACTACTTATGGAGGAAAACGGAATTCCAGTTGTCGGGATTCCGGGAACAATAGACAACGACATTGCTATGACAGACATGTGTATTGGGGTGGATACGTGTTTGAATACCTGTGTCGAGACAATTCAGAAGCTCAAGGATACGGCTTCTTCGCATGAAAGAGCCTTTGTGGTAGAGGTCATGGGGAGAAATTCAGGCTATGTGGCACTTGCTTCAGGCATGGCCGTTGGAGCAGAAGCAATTATCGTTCCGGAGCTTCCAGTGGATTATGAATCAATAGCCGATAAGATCTGGAAAGAAAGGAAAAGAGGAAAGATTAACTGTATCATAGTAGTCGCCGAAGGTGCATCTAGTGCCTACACTGTTGCCAGACATGTAGAACACAGAATTGGTTATGAGACGAGAATAACCATCTTAGGTCATATTCAGAGAGGCGGATCTCCAACTGCTTTTGACAGGGTACTGGCCTCAAGAATGGGATACGCGTCGGTCAAGTCGCTTGAAAAAGGAGATTCAGGAATCATGTTGGCCCTCCATGGCGGCAAGATAGTAGGAGTCTCTTTAGAAGAAGTACTTTCGCACAAAAGAGAACTTGACATGGAACTGGTGGAAATGGCGAAAATTCTCTCATGACGAGGTGAAGCAGTTTGAGAAAAACGAAGATCGTTTGCACAATCGGGCCGGCTACCGAGTCCCCTGAAATGCTCAAGTCTCTTCTTCAAAGGGGGATGGATGTCGCTAGACTCAATACGACTCACGGCGACATCACTGAACACAGGGAGAGAATAAGAAGGTTGAAGGAGATTCGCAAGTCTATGAATTCGCCACTGACAATTTTACTCGATCTTTCCGGTCCGAAAATCAGAACTGGCTTATTTGAAAGATCCGAGGTTGAACTCCGAAAGGGGAACGAGTTTCTCTTAACGACTGAAGACCTCAAAGGAAGCGAGAGTATTGCCAGCGTGAACTACAAGAAGCTTCCCGAAGAGGTGAAACCAGGAGACCTGATTCTTATGGATGACGGCAAGATCAAGCTTAAGGTCTTATCCGTCACAAAGTCCGAAGTCAGAACAAGAATCTTGAGTGGAGGAGTTATTACTCACAGAAGAGGAATCAACCTCCCGGGTATAGATATTAGCATTCCAGCGATTACAGATAAAGATAGGGAGTTCATCAGACTTGGAATTGAGGAAGAAGTCGACTACTTCGCACTTTCATTTGTCAGAAGGCCCGAAGATGTCGTGCATGCCAGAAGGGTTGTCGAAGAGTCTGGAGGATCTATCCCCATAGTCTCGAAGATAGAAACGGAACAGGCGTTGAAACAAATCGAAGCGATTGCCGAGGTTTCCGATGGACTTATGGTCGCTAGGGGTGATCTTGGAGTAGAGATTCCCGTTGAAGAAGTCCCGGTTGCTCAGAAGAAAATCATAAGACAGGGAAACCAGAAGCGAATTCCAGTTATAACGGCAACTCAGATGCTGGAATCTATGATAGAGAATCCCGTGCCTACAAGAGCCGAGGCAACCGACATAACAAACGCAATCGTAGACGGAACGGATGCGATAATGCTTTCCGGAGAGACTTCGATTGGAAAGTACCCTCTGGAAGCCGTTTCTATTATGGACCTCACTGCTAGATCGACCGAACGATATCTGAAACAGAATCCCGGGTTGCTCAGATGGACGAGAGAAAAAGTCTCTACAGATGATCACACAGACGCCATCTGCAGGGCTGCGTGGGATATAAGCGAAGAACTGAAGGTGAAGGTTATCGTCAGTTCGACTTTCTCCGGACATACTGCAAGAAACGTATCCGGGTTCAGGCCTAGAGCGTACATACTTGCGGTCACTCCCAATGAAGATACTTACTACAGGCTGAACCTGGTTTGGGGAGCCCGGCCAGTTTTAATGGGCCTTGGCAATTCCACAGACGATCTCGTCAGAGTCGCCGGTCCTCTCGCCAGACAGCTTAAGCTTGTGAAGAAAGGAGACACGATAATTCTCACCGCAGGTATTCCTTTTGGAACAAGTAACTCCACCAATATACTGAAACTTGAGACGGCATAGTGATGTCTGAAGGATTGAAGAGTGAGAAAAAGAGAGATGCAGCGGAGATAGATGGAAAAACCGGAAGATTTTACGGAATAATCGCCTTCGAATACCCTTTATCTTTCATATTTACGATCATTTAACACAGAGAGTGCTTGAAGAAATCGCGATGTTGTTTTATCATTTATTAGCAGACGGTCACTTTGAGTGCTAAATATAAAATTCGAAAGGAGGCTTTTTATGAAAGTAGTTCCCCTTGGTACAAGATTATTGATTAAGCCTTATGAGGAAGAAAAGAAAACATCAGGTGGTATCGTTCTTCCGGACGCTGCAAAAGAAAAGCAGATGACTGCGAAGGTAATTGCGGTTGGCGAGAAAGTCGAGGATATTGACCTTAAGGAAAACGACAAGGTCCTCTATTCTAAGTATTCAGGTACGGAGATCAAGATCGATGAAGACGACTACATAATCATCGATCAGGATGATATCCTGGCAAAGATCGAGGAATGAAGGAGGAATCAGTATGGCTAAGATTCTGAAATACAGCGAAGAAGCACGAAGATCACTTGAAAGAGGCGTAGATGCAGTAGCAGATGCTGTTAGAATTACGCTTGGTCCGAAAGGGAGAAACGTAGTTCTGGAAAAGAGCTGGGGCTCTCCAACGATAACCAACGACGGTGTGTCGATTGCAAAGGAAATCGATCTGGAAGATAAATTCGATAATCTTGGAGCACAGCTTGTTAAAGAAGTAGCGTCCAAGACCAATGACATTGCCGGAGACGGAACTACCACAGCTACCGTTCTTGCCCAGGCGATGATCAAGGAAGGTCTGAAGAACGTTACGGCCGGAGCCAATCCTATTCTCATGAAGAAGGGAATCCAGAAAGCAACCGAGACGGCCGTTTCACACATAAGATCTCTATCCAAGAAGATTTCTTCGAGAGAAGATATAGCTTCAGTTGCGGCTATTTCCGCCAATGACACTGAAATTGGCGAACTTATCGCCGAAGCCATGGACAAGGTTGGTCAGGATGGAGTAATAACGGTAGAAGATTCAAAGACTCTCGAAACATACGTTGAATTCGTTGAGGGTATGCAGTTCGACAGGGGCTACATCTCTCCGTATTTCGTTTCCGATCCTGAGAAGATGGAAGCAATAATCAAAGAGCCATTGATTCTCATAACCGATAAGAAGGTCTCGGCAGTTAAGCCCCTTGTTCCGATCCTGGAAAAGGTCGCGCAGGCAGGCAAGCCCCTTGTCATAATTGCAGAGGATATTGAAGGCGAAGCTCTTTCCACTCTTGTTCTGAACAAACTGAGAGGAACACTGGATTCAGTGGCCGTCAAGGCTCCCGGGTTTGGTGACAGGAGAAAGGCCATGCTCCAGGATATCGCTATCCTCACCGGTGGCACTGTAATAAGCGAAGAAGTAGGACTAACTCTTGAGAACGCAACAATTGACGATCTAGGTAGCGCTGGCGTCATAAAGGTTAAGAAGGACGATACGATAATCGTTGATGGAAAGGGAGACCCTGAAAAGATCAAGCAGAGAATCGGCCAGATCAAAGCTCAGATCGATCAGACGACTTCCGAGTACGAAAAAGAGACTCTTCAGGAAAGGCTTGCCAAGCTTTCAGGAGGCGTAGCGGTAATCAAGGTTGGCGCTGCTACTGAGACAGAGCTGAAGGAGAAGAAGCACAGAATCGAAGATGCTCTCTCGGCAACAAGAGCTGCAGTCGAAGAAGGAATAGTTGCCGGAGGCGGAGTTGTCCTTGCAAGAGCAAAGAAGCCCGTTCAGGAGCTCTTTGACAGCACGGAGAATCCAGATATCAAGATAGGTGTCAAGGTAGTTCTCAAGGCTCTCGACGCTCCGATTAGACAGATCGTTCAGAACGCAGGCCTGGATGGTGCCGTAGTTGTTGACAAGATACTTCATAGCGATGACGCTGCATACGGCTACGATGCATTGAACGATGTCTATACAGACATGTTCAAGGTCGGTATCATTGATCCTGCAAAGGTTACTAGAAGCGCTCTTCAGAACGCAGCTTCTATTGCCGCAATCCTTCTAACGACCGAAGCGGCTCTGACCGAGAAGCCCGAAGAAAAGCCTCAGCAACAGATGCCACAGATGCCCGAGTACTGATAAATAGCGATAAATCTGAAGGGAGAGTACGCTCTCCCTTTTTTGTTACCTGCTTTCAGATGACTAACTAACTGTGATTTGACCGAGACCGATCTTCTACTCATACAATCAGGGTGAAAGTATTTCTGAGACTAAAGTAATCAGTAATACCTCCTTGTTACAACATTGAGTCTTTCACTGTCCTGCAGCTTGCAACTCGGAATTTGTGACGCGTTCCATCAGCCTCCAGAGTTAGGCCGTTCTTCCCACTAGTAACGCCGTATTCTGCAGACTCGTCTCTTTCATGGAATCAAAACCCGAAGCTCTTCAGGGATATATTGTGAAGAATCACAGGCTCCTTTATGGCAGAATATTCATATGAGAGATTTCTTTGTAATCATCAAGTGGCGAATTATAGAAGGCTTCCGAATGCTAACCCGCCAGGGAAAGAAGACAGTAATAGTCTCTCTCCTTGCGATTGTCTTAGTAATCATGATAAGCATTCCGATATCCTTCTACTTGAGAGGTTTCCTGATTCCGAACTTCTCACGTGTCGCCGGTCTTTCCGATCAGCTTAAGGAGCTCACCGGAATTGACCTGAGGCTGATAGTCATCTCATTTTTTTCCGCGATAATATTCTCCATACTTCTGGGTAGCGATCTTCCATTCGTGGTTTCGAATCTTTTCTTCTCCGATAGGGCTGAGATGCTGCTCAGCTTGCCGGTTAAGAAGTCTACGGTTGCGAATGTGCAACTGCTTGAGGTTCTCGCTGCGGGAGGGTTGCCCATACTCCTATTTGCGCCGATCTTCATGGCTGCACTGAGAGGGCTTGGCTATTCGGGAGGGAGATTCTGGATGGCCCTGGTCTTGTTGTTTGTATTTGTGCTTGACACACTGGCGATAACAGCAATTATCTCTTTTGGAATAGTATTCCTTTCCAAGGGGCGGTTTCTCAAGACTCTTTCTGCCATGATGACTATGGTGACTCTCTTCGTCTTCATATTCACGCTGAGATTCATGGATTTCTCTTCAATAGATCTTGCACAACCCGATCAGGTGGCCCATCAGTTCGGGGGTCTCCAAGAGCTCATAACATCCGCGTACCTTCCATGGTCTCCCTTCGTCAGGGCGATTGCCGGTGATGTCGCAGATCTCTTGTTATTCGCAATTGCTTCTCTGATGATTTTCGGATTGCTGGCTTTGCTTCAAATCTTTGTGTATCCTAGAGTACTTCAGAAGCTAATGACAAGACCTATTGGAAATTCCAAAGTCCAATATAAGGTAAATTACAGGAGGCGCGGCGTCTTCTCGGGACTCCTGATTAAGGACTTCATTCTGCTGATAAGAGAGCCGAAACTCACGTTTGCCTTTCTCTACCCTTCGCTATTTGTTCCGGTGGTAGTCATAGTCAACCCAGCCCTTCTAACTAGCTTCGGGGTTTTGCAGCTTCTCGGTCTGATCGTTTTTCTGTTCGCCAACTACTCGACCGTCTCATCGACTGCTCTGTTTGCTTTTGAAAGGCAGCTCGGAGATGGTACGTGGCTGTTCCCTATCAGCAGGGTCAAAGCCGTTTTTTCTAAATCTCTTGTCGTGAGTTCACTGTACTCTGTGGTTATTGTCATTGTCGGTCTGTATGTATCTACGAACGCCTCTCAGTACAGAACTTTCATGATGGATTTCCTGATTCTAATGATTCCAACAATTTTTACGCTCTCATTGTTCGGGGGCTTTCTTGAGAAGAGCTTCGGGACCAAAGATACAGGAAATGTCTTCAAAGCGCTCAGCCTACCGGGTGCAATACTCTCGTTCTTACTTTCCACGCTGCTGCCGGTTTTTTCTACCCTTCCACTTACCCTCTATCTTGCTGAAGATATCGGCCTCTTTCTTGGTTTCCTCAATGTTCCGGTTGCTTCTCCATTCACATGGTTGTTTGGACTGGTATTCCCACTCGCTCTATGGGCAGCCATTACATGGGCATCGTTTAAGTCGCTGTGCTATAATTTTGTCTGAATGAGGATTTTGGAGGGATAGGCTTGAAGGTTCAGGACGTAAAACACTTGAGCAGGAAGATTATGGAATCCGGGGAGATCCCGCTTCTTTGGGGTCACTTTGGGGTAGGAAAGACCGATCTTGCCAGAGAGATTGCAGCTGAGACGGGCAGAGAGTTGATAATCCTGGTCATATCACAGATGGAGCCGGGTGATCTTATTGGGATGCCGTCGAGAGACGGCGAACGGACCTTGTTCTTGAGGCCCGATTGGTGGCCGACTGAAGGCAATGTGATACTCATGATAGATGAGATAAACAGGGCTCATAGATCTATCAGGAATGCAATTATGCAGCTTCTAATAGATAGAAGGATTCACAACCACTTTTTACCCGAAGGTTGTTGGTTAATGGCCGCGGCAAATCCACCGGATGAGGAGTACGATCAGGTCGAACTGATAACCGATCCTGCCTTCATGTCAAGGTTCTTCCACATAGAACTGACTCCCGATCCCGAAGAATGGCTTAAGTGGGCCGAACTGCAGAAGATGCCGGAGACTGTTACCAACTTCATAGGTGAGTATCCAGAGTTTCTTTCAAGAGACACGGTTGTCTCGATGCGGCTGGAATTGAGACCGAGCCCCCGCAGCTGGTACAAATTGGGGAGGGTATACGCGGGTCTTTCAAACAAGGAGATTGAAAAGTTTGGCTATGTAATCGCCGCGGGCATAGTAGGACCGGAAGCGGCCAGAACTTTCATGAGTAAGATTCAGGGAAGCGAGCTCCTTCCTTCTCCTCGAACTCTGCTTCTCGAACTGGATGAGAATATCCTTTCTAGACTCTCGGATGGTGATATCTCGGCGACTAGCGCCTCGATTCTGCGTATCACAAAGCATCTTTCTGAGATAGATGATTTACAGGTTCAGGAATACTTCCAGAATGTACCTGTAATCTCGGAAAACCTTCTCAGGATAGGCAGAATCATCCCGAAAGACTCGTTCTTCTCGATAATAAGACACATCGTTCACCAGGTCGAGGGGGAAAAGGGATTAAAACGGGCCTTCTACGAGAATCTTCTCGAAGAACTTGCCATGGACCATGATGTTCTGAAATTTCTTCAGAGGAGCGAAAAGGATGAGAAATGAGGAGTTGATGGAAAAGGCTGTTTTCGAACTTGGTAAGGACAGCCCCTTCTACAATTTCCTGCTTCTCTTCATCGACAGAATCCCCTCTCCTTCGGTCAGGACGATGAAATTGAGGGTGAGCTCCAGGGGGAGATTTCAGCTTCTGTACAATCCGGATACACTTCGAAACAAACCACTTGCATTTTCGAAGGCGCTTCTGAAGCACGAGTGTCTTCATATAGTGAATGGGCACATTCTGATACCCGTCAACAAATCCAGAGAGAAGATGCTCTGGGATATATCCATGGATGCCGCAGTAAATCAGTTCATACGAGAGCTTGACGCTTTCAGTCTTCCTATGGACTCTCTTCTCCAGGAAGGTTGTGGAACCGATAATGAGAGATTTTTCGTTGGACCTCCAATGCAGCATCCGGGAATGACGGCAGAGTTCTACCACGACTGGGGCCTTGACTTCATGAAGAAAAACAAGACAATTGATCTTGAGCTTCTGGACTCAAACATGTCCAGACCCGATTCACATGAAGACTTTGGAAGGTTTGAACTCCCTAAAGAGTTCGTTGAGGATTTGCTAAAACAGGTGATCTCAGAGACTTTGGAAAAGGCAAAGGACGGTATGCCGGAGGGTCTTGAGGCAGTAATGAAACTGGTTCTTGACAATCCGATCCTGGACTGGAGAAACATGATTAGGCGGTTCTTCGGTTCATCGATGCAGGTAGGCAGATACAGAACTCCCATGAGACCTAACAGAAGATATGATGACCAGCCCGGCTGGAGAAACGATTACGCAGCGAAACTCGTTGTCGTAGTCGATACTAGCGGGAGCATAATTGAAGAGGAGTTCAACGCCTTCTTCAGTGAGATAGATGAGGTTACCAGAGTCACAGACTCACGGGTCTGGCTGGTGCAGGTAGACGAGACGGTTCAGAGTGTCATGAAGTATGGAAAAGGTATGTGGAGAGATCTTAAGTTGATGGGTAGAGGGGAGACCGATCTTCAGCCTGCCGTTGACTACGCCCAGGAAAAACTCAGACCTGAAGGACTTCTGCTTTTCACGGATGGATTTACCGATCTTCCTACGATTTCGAGAAGGGCGTTGTTTGTACTTCCGAAGAGTCATAATCCAGAGTTCGTCGAAGAGGCAAAATCGATCTACGGACGATCATCGGTGGTGTTCCTGAAGTGACATATTATGCTGGTCCAGAAAGTTATAGAGACAGACTCAAGGCGGTTTACGAGAGTGTTGAAGGTAATTTTTCATCTTACGCGAAACTGGTTGCTGAGCGATCTGACAGACTTGACAATGCTTTCGGCCATTTCATGACGCTTGTAGTTCAGGCTTCGAAGGGGAATGCGCCGGTTCTTTCGGTTTTCGTAGACAGTGAGGGCAGGGGCTTTGTAGGACTCTCCAATTCGTCGCCTTTCGAGACGGCCAGCGCCTTGTACAGATTCCCAAACGAAGAGAAAGAACCCATCGATGATGACTTCTCCGGTGTCTTCGAAGAGGGAACTGAGCTAGTATTCCACAGAGCGATCTTTCAGAGTCCGTTGAAGTTGTACTTCCTCGCTTATTTTGGCAATGAAAGACTTCTTCGCAAAGAGATTTTGAAGGATTCTCTCCGTGGAAAGGACTACTTCAGGCTGCCTGAAGTAATTGACGATGCCCTCCTTTCTATATGCAGAGAGAACTATAGAAGATGGATAGAGTTCGATGACGGGGAGGTTCTAGTATTCCCCTTTCAGAATATCTTGAAGATTGCTTTTGGGCCACCCAAAATAAACGAGAGCATCGACCGTTCAATAATCCTGGAACTTTCAAGATTATTCAGGATCGAAATCATTAAGAAGTGCGGTGTCCTTAGAAACGCCAGCGTCACTCCTAACATGAAGATCGCGAGACCGGTCGCAACCGTCTTCGAAATAGATCTGGTTGAATCCAAGCCGGTGTACGATAGACTTGAGGAATTCTACAAGTTCTACTCGAAGTTCATATCTGAGACGGTAGAGAAGATGCTGGAATTTATTCACAGAGATTTTCCGCTTGGCAGATAGGGTGGTGTGTTTTGGCAAGACAGACTTTGAAGATGTTTTATCCGATATCTATAAAGAACATCCGGAGATTGAAAGCCGGGGATCTCATCGAATACTCCGGACAGGTCTTGCTTGCAGACGAAAAAACAATCGATAAGTATAGAATGTATGAAAGGCTTGAAGGAACACCCTTTCTAAATCTTTCAAGAGAGTTGATTCTCTTCTGTTTGCCTGTTGAGGGGACACTATGCTCTGAGTCAATGAAGATCGAACCCGACGAGCTTGAATATCTCTTCATGTCTGGAATAACGGCAACCGTTGGGCTGAATGTCGAAGAAGAAGAAATAACGGCAATCTACAGGCGGTTTTCCAGAGTAAACCTTTCTCTGTGCGACCGTACGGCCCTATATCCGCTGGATGTAAGTGAATCAGTTCCGGAGGAAGTGGAGTGTGGCATGAGCATATCTTTGAAAGACGTGCTTCTGTATGTCGATGTTTCGAGTCAGGGAACGAAATTTGGCAGTGATGCCGATGCCGGACTTTAGAACGCATGTCTACTGGGGAATAGCTACTTATCCTGTCTTCATCTTTCTCTCACTGACTTCAATCGAACTCCTGCATGTCTCTCCTCTTCAAGACAGCAGGCTGATAGGCTATGGATATCTCTTGTTTTTATTGGGAAGCGATGTACCTGATATTGATTCAAAAAGCGCCTTAATAAAGAGAATCTTCGAAGTGCTTATCGCCGGTCTCTTTGCCTGCGTCTTTTACTCTTCGGTGATTTCGCCAGAGATTCAGCCTTTCATTCTTTCCCGGCTAAATTCTATGTCTCTTGCGGTTGCGATTTCCTTTTCTCTCTCTATTGGACTGGGCGTGATCGTCTCAAAAGCGATAAATCTTCTCAGTCACAGAGGCTTCTTCCACTCAGTATGGGGAGGATTTCTCTACGGTCTAATTATCGTGACAACGGTGCTTCTAAGATCGGAACTGCTTGGGGGCGAGCTGAACTACACAGAAGTGTTGTTTCTCGGTGTTGCGGGTTCTGTCGGCTACTTTCTTCATCTGATTCTTGATGGAGTCCACGGTTTTGCAAGAGGCCGGAGAGTACCTGCCGCTCAAAATGAAAAGGGCAGTGTGTGAGCTCAATGTTATATCCAACAAAGACCTTCTTCCGCGAAGCCATTGAATGAAATAGACTTACAAGAGATGTCACTGCCAAAGTTCCTAACGGATGTACTATTCACTTGCTTTTCGGATTCTGCCCATAATATGCGTCTTTCCCGTGCTTTCGGAAATAGTGTTTGTCCATTATGTGTTTTGGAAGGATGCTTGTTTCCGGGTTTATAAGCAGTGAAAGACATGCCGTTTTAGCTATCTCTTCAAGAATTATGCCGTTCTTTACTGCGTCCAGCACGTTCTTCCCCCATGTGAAGGGTGCATGACCGGCAACTAGGACGCCTGGGGTTCCGAGGTAATCTCTCTCTGAAAATGCTTCTTCGATCACCCTTCCTGTGTTCAACTCGTAATCAATCTCTGTCTCTTCGGCGTTCAGCAATCTCGTACAAGGTACTTCGTTGTAGAAGTGATCGGCATGAGTCGTCCCAAAGCAGGGGATGCTCTTTCCTGCCTGCGCCCACGAAGTTGCCCAGGTTGAGTGGGTATGGACCACACCGCCGATTTCGCCGAAGCATCTGTAAAGAAGGACGTGAGTTGGAGTGTCGGAAGAAGGCCTTAACTCTCCTTCTATCACTCTTCCTTCAAGGTCTACAACAACCATATTGTCGGGTGAAAGATCGGAGTAGTCTACCCCGCTCGGCTTAATAACTACGAGACGCTCCTTTCTGGAGATACCGCTTGCGTTTCCCCAGGTGAGTTTTACCAGTCCAGATTCAATGAGCGCGATATTCGCTCTGTAGACTTCCTCCTTTAGTTCACGCAGCATATGCTTCCCCCTAACAAGAGATTAGCGTCCACTTTCAGTGATTCGAACCTGTAAATCACAGCTTCTTCAACTTGTAGTATAACTCGTTGTACCTGAGCTCCTTCTTGAACTCCGTGATATCCGTCTTGTCGTCAATTACTACTATCTCGATTCCAAACATGTCACTAAGGTCTTCAAGCTGTTCGGCAGTAACGGTGTAGCTCATACTTGAATGGTGCGCCCCGCCGGCAAGTATCCACGCGGTCGCTGCTGTCGCCAGATCCGGTTTTGGAACCCATAACGCCCTTGCAACAGGGAGTTTCGGCATGTCCTCGTCCTGCTTCACTACTTCAAGTTCATTGACTATCATCCTGAATCTGTCTCCAAACTCGACTATGCAGACCTGGACGGCAGGGCCTTCCTTAGCATTGAATACCAGTCTCGCTGGAGGTTCTTTCCCTCCAATTGAAAGGGGGTGCACTTCTAGAGAAGGTGTACCGTCCGCAATGGATTCACAGACTTCCAGCATATGAGATCCCAGTTCTTTTGTGTTCCCCGGTTCGAAATGATAGATGTAGTCTTCGATGAATGAGGTTCCAATATCGACGCCTTCTGCCATCACTTTCATGATTCTTACAAGGGCCGCGGACTTCCAGTCACCTTCACCTCCGAATCCGTAACCATCTCTCATGAGTCTCTGTACCGCAATTCCCGGTAGCTGTCTCATTCCGTGCAGGTCCTGAAAAGTGGTCGTGAATGCTTTGAAACCGCCCTCTTCCAGAAACCTGCGGAGTGCGATTTCGATTCTTGCGGCCTCCCTTATAGATGCCTGAAAGACCTCTTCAGAGACTGTTGACTTCTTGATAGGGTATTCCTCCTGGTACCTATTCACGAGTTCCTCAGCTTCGCTTCTCTTGACTTGTTTGAAGTATCCCTCGATGTAATCTCCAACAGCAAAGCCGTGAACTTCATAACCAAAATCAATCTGAGCGTCGACCTTGTTTCCCTCAGTGACTGCAACATCTCTCATGTTGTCGCCAAGCCTTGCAACCTTTAGAGTATGAGCTTCATTCCAGCCCAGCGCCGCCCTAATCCAGTCTTCCAGCTTCGATATGACCTTAGAGTCACTCCAGTGTCCTGCGATGACTTTGCGCTTGAGTTCAAGCCTTGCAGAGATGAAACCAAACTCCCTTCCTCCGTGTGCGGACTGGTTTGTGTTCATGTAGTCCATATCGATGGTATTCCAGGGTATCTTCTGCTCGAACTGCGTATGGAAGTGAAGGAAAGGCTTCTCAAGTGATTTCAGTCCGGCAATCCACATCTTCGCGGGTGAAAACGTGTGCATCCAGGCTATCAAACCTATGCAGGTTTTGCTGGAATTAGCTTCATCAATTATTCTCTTTATCTGATTTGCATCCTTCAAGACCGGTTTCCAGGCAATCTTTATAGGAGTTGAAATCGCATCGTTGAGTGCATCGACCAGTTTCTTTGAATTCTCTTCAACTTTTTTCAAGACTTCCTTTCCATAAAGCTCCTGACTTCCCGTTATAAACCACACCTCAAGGTCTCTAGTAATAGTAATCAGTCCTCCTTTTTGAAATACAAATATTCATCCAGAGAGTTTTGATCTCAGTTAAGGTTCCAGGTTTTAGACTTGGAATGATTTATAGCTTATGCTCTTTCTGTTTGCCGATCCTATCGGTCACAGGAGAGCTGTTGAATGATCAGGATCTCCGTGTGTATCTCACTTTGACCATGAATATCTCTCACCGCTTCCAGTCAAAAACAGATTGTCTGACCCCAAAGATCATAGGGTGCCGTTTTACCGGCTGCTCCCTGCCGGAAGTCATTCCTCGCAGTCCAAATCTCTCCCGTCGCTTCGCTGATTCTTCACCATCACAGTCAGTTCTTAATTCTGTGTTTCAGGCCATGTAGCGTGAATCATTTCCTGGAGCTCTTGATCTTGTGCCCTCTCTTTGTGGGTGAAGACAAATCGAGGACTTTATGAAACCGACAGGATTACATACCAGTCACGACTGAACCATTGACATACTCTCTTGAAATAGTCTGGAAGACAAAAGTACCTTTACCAGTCAGCTAAAGCAGACGATCAGCGTTCTGATCGAGGCTGGCGCATAGGTGTGGGCTGAAGTTGCGATTAGACCAGGGACCTGCCGTAGATGCATCAACCGAAAATACATCGTAAGAGGATTCTCGACTGGCAACCTCTCTTTCTGGCCCTTACTCCTTTCCCATTCCTAGTGCATCTTCCACATTATCTCCTTCGTTTTTTCGTAGAGTTCGCGGAAAATCAAGTACTGTTTCTCGTAAACCCTCTGGTTTTCGGAATTTGGACTTATAGGATCTCGAAACTTCACCCACTCCTTTATCCTTTCCGGCTTGTCTATCAATCCGACACCAAGTCCTGCTAGGAAGGCATCGCCAAATGGCGCCTCAACTAGACTGGATACCCGTCTCATTTTGTAACCGGTTATATCTGCAAAAATTCTGTTCCAGGCTGTTGATTTCGCAACTCCGCCAACTATCCAGCATTCGTCGTCGAGCTTGAGTCCTGCCTTAATCCCGTTTTCTATATTATGTCTGAGAGCGTATGCAGCACCTTCCATAAGTGCCTTGTACATATGGGCTCTTGTGTGAACGAGAGTGACTCCAAAGAATACACCCTTCGCAAAGGGATCCCAGATTGGCGACCTTTCACCCATGAAATAAGGAAGAACTACGATTCCATCGCTTCCGGCAGGAATACTCTCAACTTCCATGTCGAGGAGCTGATACGGCGACCTGCCTGTCCTTTGTCCAACAGACTCTTCGCTGTCGGCAAACTCTTCCTTGAACCACTTGGCAAGGGCTCCGGTAGTTGCCGAGCCTCCAAAAGAGTAGATTCTTTCAGTATCGTTCACCACATATGGGAAGCTCACCAAACCAAACGGCAGATCCTTGCCGTCATGTACGGTACCCCAGCAGGTAGAAGTTCCGACCATTGCAACGTGTTCGCCTTCTTCAAGCGCTCCGGCCGAAAGCTGAGCTACCGGGGCATCTATCCCCCCTGAGACCACAGGAGTTCCTTCGAGCAGGCCGCAAAGCTTTGAGCTTTCGGCAGTTACTCTGCCGACGACATCACTCGACTTGACGATTCTTTCAGGAAGGTATTCAATGGGTATACCAAGGGCCTCACACATCTCCTTCGACCAGGTCAGCTTTCTTATGTCGAATACTCCGCCAATATTACCTGCCGAGGAGTAATCAATCGCGTTTTCACCTGTAAGCTGATAAACCATGTAATCCTTCGGTGTCACGAATTGATATATCTTTTTCCAGATATCCTGTCTGTTGTCTCTGAGCCACATTATCTTGGTGAATCCATAATAGGAATCCACATAGTTTCCTGTGATCGAAAAGATCTTGTCTCTTGATATGTTTTCCTTAACCCAGGAGGTCTGCGACGTCGCTCGTCTGTCCATCCAGATGAGACAAGGGTGCAGAGGTTTCATTCCACTGTCAACAGGGACTCCCGACCCTCCATAAAGTCCGCTAATGGCCAGGGCAGCTATTTCCTTATTTTCGACTCCCGACTTCTCAGACACCTCTTTTATGGTTTCGAAAGCCGCCTTGACCCAAACATCGGGCCACTGCTCGGCCCAGTTTGAACCGGGCTTAATGACGTCATATTCTCTCTGAGCTTCTACCAGAACCTCTCCTTTTTCATTCACCATCACACTCTTTGTTCCCTGGGTACCAATATCACATCCGATTAAGTACATACACATCACCTTCTAGATTTCGTCGATTTTATGCCTTAACCACGATTTTACCTCATCCAGTCCGGACTCGTTTAAGTCAAGCTTCAGGCCTTCGAGGTATTTCGTTGCTCGCTAGACGGTAGACGTCATGCTCACTTGAACACCGGCAACACGATAGATTTACGGGCAACAAACAAATTCCTTCTGGACTCAAGGGCAAGTTGATTTTTTTGCTCAGTTCCAGACTATTCTCAGTTGAAGACTCTTCCTTTCAGAGCCTCCAGAATGCTTTCTCCTCAGATCTAGAAAGCTCATATTACCCGAACCTATGCTCCAGGTAATCCGCTTTTCAATGAGTTACAGTTTTCCATCCAGGGAAAACTCGATTACATTTGCCGACATCGGATCGAGCTTCACAGTCATTTCCGGAGAGCAGGAGGTCAGCTCCTTTCTCTCAAGTTTTATTCGCTCTGGATTTTCAAAATCATTCATCTCATCGGGAGCAGATCCCGTCAGAACATGCTGGACGGCCCTCTTCTGAACCTCGATTCCCGAAAGATCGAGACTGACCTCTACATCCTTCTGATAGTAGTTGATAAGGGCGACGCTCAAAATATTCTTGTCTTCGTTAAAGGTGGCCGATCCATCAACATAGGGAACTTCGCTGAGCTTGAAGCTGTTTCGGCCCTCGACAAACGTCTTGGAGCTTATTTCGTAAGTTTCTGAACCAATCGCCATGTCCAGGACAGTTCTTCCGGTATGATTCACAAATAGATCAAATGCATGATAGATGGGAGTCAGTACCATTTCGTCGCCCCTGGTCTTTATCATACCGAGCGCATTTACCATTTGCGCAAGATTGGCCATCTGAACTGTATTAGCCATACGATGCATCACAGCGAAAATCCCTGCCGCAAAGAGACCGTCTTTCAAAGCGTAGGGTTCCTCCAGAAGCACGATTTTTTTCTCGGCGCCTTCCCTTTCCGCGCTGATTTTGTACCAGACGTTCCATTCATCAAAGGAGATCTTTACGTGATCCAGACGCAGGTGTTTTATCAGCCCCTCCAGGAGTTTAAGTCTCTGTTCACAGTAGTAGACGGAGGCAACGGTTCCAAAGTAGTCGTCACAGCCGTGATACTGATGGATGGAGATGTAATCTATCAGATATCCTGCGTGTTTCAGCACGGTCATGTCCCAGTCGGGGTTATCTGCTCCGACTGCGATTACCTTAATAGAGGGATCCACACCCTTCATGAACTGAGTGTACTGGCGGAGTTTTTCAGCGTACTCGGCCGCGCTGCAATGACCTACCTGCCAGGGGCCGTACACTTCGTTTCCGATTCCCCAGTATTTGACGCCGTAGGGTTCTGGATGGCCATTTTCTCTTCTCATTTGAGCAAATTTCGTCGGGGTGTCTAGATTACAGTATTCAAGCCAGGCCATTGCTTCGTCTAGAGTCGCCGTTCCGAGACTAACGGCCAGATATGGCTCGGCATCTATTTCGCGACAATACTCTATGAATTCATCAGTCCCAAATCTGTTTGACTCCACGCCTCCCCAGATGTAATTCAGAAGTTGAGGGCGGTTTTCGAGAGGGCCTATTCCGTCTTGCCAATGGTAGGCAGACACAAAGTTTCCGCCAGGCCATCTTAAGATGGGACACTTAATATTCTTCATGGCGTCCATTATGTCCCTTCTGAAACCCCTCGGATCTGATTTTGGAGACTTTTCGTTATAAATGCCGTCGTAAATGCACCTTCCTAGATGCTCTGTGAAGTGACCGTAGATCATATTGTCAATCTTTCCGATCTTCCTGGGCCAGATTTTTACAGATGTCTGCACTTCATTCCCTCCCTGGTAATTAGATGATTACTCTATAAGCCAACTGCATTCAATCTCAGTATCGTTATGGAATTTTCTGCAAAGGTAAAAGTGAACTCGTTTGATAGACCCGACAGATCATATTTTTCGGGCAGTACCTTGTCCGGGTTCTGGAAAGTATTTTCATCGAAGATGCTGTCGGACGTCATCATAATGACTTCTGCCTGCCCCTTGATCTCAATTTGCTCGCCAATTTCGACTCTGACCTCTTTCTCTTCGGGCCATGGATTCACAATCTTTATGATCAAGTTCTCCGTTTCACGATCATACTCGCAGACGTGGTACAGGGACTTGAACCAGTAACCGATAACCTCGAGATTCTCGTCGGTAAGCTTAGAAGGTATTACCACATCTCCGAGATTCTCGTTGAAGAGTTTCTGAACATGATAACTTGGGGTTCCATACACTCTTGTGTTGTCGAACCAGATGAGGTCCGGCGTCCACTGCGACCAGCCCGGCCTGTTGAACAGGGGCGCGTAAGCCGCCATTATTACGATGTCTGAATTGCGTTCAAGGCCAGTCATCAAAGCCGCTTCCGCCATTGCTGCTTGAAGGGTGTTCCTTGTCCCGGCCGCGTGGGCTGCGTATTCTCCAAGCATGACCTTTGGACCGGATCTGTCGTACTTGTCGTATCTATCTGTGTTCCTTAAGATCCATTCCGGAACGGCATACATGTGCTCATCAAGAATTTCGACACCGTTCTCTCTTGCCCATCTCCATGCTCTGTTGAATGAAGCTCCTTCATATGAAGGCGGGCCGCTGAAAACAATGATGATTTCAGGATACTTCGCTTTGATAGCATCTCTTAACATCGGGAAGCGATCATGATATTCCGTGCCCCAATTCTCGTTTCCAATACCAATATACTTGACGTTGAAGGGCTCGGGATGACCCAGCTCGACACGCTTTGAACCCCAGAATGAATTCTGTGGCCCATTTGCAAACTCTATGAAATCAAGAAGACTTTCAATCCATTCGTCCATCTCATTAATCGGGCAGTACTCGGCTCCCCGAACCTGACAGGACATGCCCGAGTTGAAGATTGGTATGGGCTCTGCTTCCAGGTGTTCCGACAGGAGGAGATATTCGAAGAATCCGATGCCGTATGACTGGTGATAGCCCCACAGATTGTAATTTGCTTTTCTCTCCTCTACAGGTCCGATAGTATCCTTCCAGCGATAGGCGTTCTCCAGGCTGTCGCCTTCAACAAGGCAGCCGCCCGGAAACCTCACGAAACCAGGCCTAAGTTCTTCAAGCATCTTTAGAAGATCTATCCTCATGCCGTTCCAGTTCTCTTCAGGAAAAAGCGAAATCATGTCCAGGCAGACCTCGCCGGCCCCTCTCAATGTAAGTAAAAGCCTGCCGTTATCGCAGTCTTCGGTGATCTCAAATTCTACCGAATACTTCTCCCACTCAGCGCCGAAAGCCGACGCGAGGCTAGCTTCAACGATTGTGTTGCCCTTCGCATCCGTCAGTAAAACTGTGATTTCACCGCTGTATTCTGAATTACCTCGAATGAATGCTGAAAACACGTACCGTTTCCCTTCCATCATAGGAATGCCGTCGTAACCGTTGTTGGAAAGCGATACTGATCCGCTATCAGATGCAATAGCAAAACTCAAATAATGGGGATTGTTCTCATTAAGCGGCAGTTCAGAGTCAATCGAGAAGGTGGCCTGGCAACCGGTTTCAAAGTCTGCAAACCAGCCTTCGAGAGGATCTTTGTGTTCGAAGGATCGATTTCTTATCAATTCAGCGTATAGACCGCCATCTACTGCATGGTTTATGTCTTCGAAGAATACGCCGTAGAGGAAGGGACTTATCTCGGGACCGGGATTGCTGGGATCTATTGTCAGCACATGACCGGCATTAACAACAAGAGTTTCCGGAATAAAAATCATCATGAGAACAAAGGTCAACAAAATGGCGGCTTTTTTCATTTAGATCACTCCATTCATTGCCCGAGAACAAGGGTGAATTCATTCTTCTCACCCTTCTTAACGTCAATAATGAATGTCTCTGACAGCGCTCCGCTTTCCACCGAGACCTCGTACCTACCGGCAAAACCGTTGAAGGCCACTTTGCCAGAAATATCCGTCTCGAGACGGACAGAGGTTTTCCATTCTTCGTGAATAAGCCTCTTCAACTCATCAAAGATTGGTTTTATCGAGAGATCGTCGCGCAGAAATCCGCTGCCTGATTGCCACGCCCTATAGAAATTCCAGTACGTTATTACCTCGACCGACGGATGGCTGAAGAAGACTTTGTAGAATATCCTGGCGATCTCGGCCTGTATCTCTTCTGCCTCGCTTATGGAGACGTCGAAAGCATCTATCACGGCGGGAAGAGGAATCTGAAACTCCGATATATGAATAGGTTTCCCCAGCTGAGCCAACTCGTCAATTGCAAGATATATGCTTTCCAAGGATCGCAGCTGACCAAGTAGATCCTGAGCAGTGAAAATATGCGCTTCGGACCCAATCACATCTATGGGAGTTCCTTCATTTATGAGTTGTCGGGCTCTCGAAATGAAAGCTTGCCTGGTCCGCTCATTCACCAACACTCCGTATTCGTTTAGTACTGTAATGGCGTCGGGATCAATTTCCTTAACGATTCTAAACGACTCGGCAATATAGTCCGAACCTATCGAGTCGAACCAGGGTTGAACAATAGGCTCATTGACGACATCCCAGTACTGAATGAGGTCCTTGAACTCTTCGACTTCCCTGGTAACTCTCGAAAAGAGATATTCCCGTACTTCTGCCCATTGACCGAGCTTTCCTTTCACTTCTATCCAGGCGGGGACGCCGACGCTCGGCGGATTCCCCCAAACAAGTGTGTGCCCCTTAACCGGCACTTCGTTTTCACTCAGCCACTGTGCAATCTTCTCAGAGGCTTCGGCCAAGCGTATTCTTCCTTCTGTGGACTCATAGTCTGCCCAGTAAAAGGAGGGAAGAGTAGCGAAGTTGAAAAGCTCAAGATACAAACGCTTATATTCCTGGAGATCTTCCTCAGGCAGCGGCCTGATCCCGAATCTCCTTCCGCGGTTGTAACTGGTTTGAGCGTAAGCGTAAAGCAGGTATTCGGGAGCATTTCCGAAGTAGAACTCATGTGAAAGTTGCCTGGCGGACACCGAAATGTTCTCCGATTTCTCTCCATCTCTATCTATGATTTCTATTTCAACCTGTACTTTTCTATCGGTCTCTATCCTTTCTTCGAAAGTGCTTACATCGATATCGATAGGCAAGACACTACCTCCAAAAGATAGACTGCAAACAAGAAAGCCCAAGATTATTAGCAGACAAGCTCTTGAGGTCATTGCCGACTCTTCTTCTCCTATTCTCCGAAAAGACTTCAGTGTTTTTGACATGGCATCTACTCCTTTCCAAGAGATCCCAGGGAGATTCCTTTCATCAAGTATCTGTGGAATGCGATGAAGATTATCAAAGACGGGGCTACTGAGAAGAAAGCGCCCGCCATCATTGGTCCTATTCCTCTATAAGGATCTCCCCACCCCGCGCTGAATCTTATCAGCGCTATAGGCAATGTGAATTTATCTGACTTGCTCAAGATCAACAGCGGCCATAGAAAGCTGTTCCAGGAACCAAGAAACGTCATGAGAGAAAGCACGAGCATCGCGGGCTTGATGTAAGGAATCACTATGCTTATCAGAAACCTTAACTTGGAACACCCATCTATCCACGCGGCATCCTCCAGCTCTTTGGGTATGTCGAGCATGTACTGCCTCAAGAGAAATACCCCGAATGTTCCCCCAAGGCCGGGCAATATCAGGGAAAGGTAGGAATTAGATAATCCCATACCATTTATTATGAAGAAATGAGGTATTAGAAAGAGAACGGCAGGGAAGGCCAGGACAGCGACATAAATCCAAAAGATGAGCATACGTCCTCTAAATCTCAATCGAGACAGCGCATAAGCGGCCGGGATTGAGAGAACCAGCGTTGCAAGAGTGGAGCTCACCGCCACAATCACGCTATTGAGAGTTGCTTTGATCAGTGAAAGGCCCCCTGAGGGCGCGAAGATAATCTGATAGTTCTCCGCTGTCGGGTTCTTAGGTATCCACTGGGGGGGAGTCTCAACAACCGCAAGCGTCGTTGACTTCATTGAAGTTGACAGCATCCAGAAAATTGGCGCAAACCAGAAAGCCGCAAAGGCCCAGAGAAGAACAGTGATTATCACTGCAGTAACTCGTTTGCTGAGCTTTTTCTTGTTTTTCACAACAGTAGAAGTCATCTTCTCACCCCTCCGTCGATCGTATCGATTTGGTGACCAGTACAAGTTGAATCACAGCAAAAATCAGTACGATCGCAAATATATACCAGGAGATCGCTGCGGCCCTTCCGAAGTCCTGTCTTTCAAATCCCACAAGGTAAAGGTAGTAGACCAGTGTACGGGTCGTCCCTGCGGGGCCCCCAACCGACAAAATGTAGGCCTGGTCGAATAGTCCAAATGCCAGTATTGCCTGGCGGACTACGTCAAAGAAAAGCACGCTCCTGATCCATGGCAGTGTTATGTAGATGAACTGTTTCCATGGACCCGCGCCATCGAGTTTTGCAGATTCATACTGCTCGGGCGGAATTCTTTGAAGAGCACCCAGATAAAGCAGAATGCTGAATCCCACAATCCACCAGACCGTAACCAGTATAATCACTCCCCACGCGACGGAGGTGCTTCCGAACCATGAAACTGCGTAGTTAATGAAACCGGCCTTATTCAGATAGTAATTGGCAAGACCCGAAGGGAATGAGGCAAATATCCACTTCCAGGAACTGAGAATTCCTACCGATCCAAAGAAAGCGGGCGAAACAAACGCAATAAGCAGCCAGAGTTGACCGAATCTCTTCTTCTTGAGTATGTGCGCAAATAAGATCGCTACAATTATCGTGAGGGGAACGCTGATTATTGCGAAGATCACCGTATGCTGAACAGTGGGCCAGAATCTTGAATCATTCCACGTTCGAATGTAGTTGTTAAAACCGATGAACACATTTTCCTTGAGAAGACTCCAGTTGAAAAAACTAATTACGAGACCGAAAACCAGCGGAACCACAACAAACAGTGCGAAGAAGAACAGGTGAGGGAGAAGGAACAACCACGATCCTACCTCCCTGCGGAACCGTCTAGGCGATTTAGAATGTGATTGTGTCAATTACTCCTCCTCCCTTCACCAAGTAGAGCGATTACTTATTTACGATCAGTTTCTTGACCAGTAGTCGTCGAGGATTTCCTGAACGGCAAACGCAGCTTCCTTCATACCGGCTTCAGGAGATATTGAGTGCAGCACCAGTACTTCCTCAAGGTAGACTGCTATTTCGGCCTCGATTTCCGATATCAGCGGGAACATCTGGAACTGCCTTACGTATTCGGAATCCTGAGACACTGCGTAAATGTGAGGCAGTCTATCTTTCAGCTCCTGACTCTCGGCGATCGATTTTCTCGCAGGAGTCTGTCCCGCTTCGTACCAATCTATCGCATGGTCCCACAGATACTTGATGAATGTTGTAGCGGCATCAAGTGTCTTCGGATCCTCGACCATGACTCTTGGCATTGCCAGTACGTGAGAGCCACCAAAAACAGCCTTCGTGGTGCCCAACTGCGGAGACACTGCGTACCCGAAGTCTTCGCCGAGTTGTTCCATCCATGGCTTGATGGTCCAGATACCGGTAATCAATACAGTGCTCTCCCCAGACTGGAAGGACACGCCAGGGTCGGCGACCTGCATTGGAAGAATGCCCTTTTCCTGCATCTCGAGCATCAACTTGCAGACTTCGATTCCGGCTTTCTCGAATGCCGGTTCCTTGAAGTCGTCTGTCAACACTTCTCCGCCATGCTGCCAGAGAAGGTGGAACCAGATCCATGTCCAGGCAGGGTTTTCATAGTACGGTGTAAGTCCTGGAGGTGTAATGGGAATTAGGGCTTCCATTGCGGAAATAAACTCTTCTCTGGTTTTCGGCGGGTTGTCAGGGTCGAGGCCGACCTCTGCGAAGTTTCCTCTGTTGTAGGCCATGTAGAACAGCCATATGTCCATTGGAATACCGACAACTTTGCCATCTACTACAAGTCCATCGAGAACACCCGGGAAGATGTCGTCGGTGTCGATTCCATACTTGTTAAGCCATTCTTCTGCTGTGAAGCCCTTGAAGTGTTCCAGATAGAGAGGCATGTCGAATTTCCTGATGAACATGATTTCGGGAGCGGTCTTGGATGCAATACCCATCGAGAGCTTGTTCTTCATATCAAGAGAAGACTCTACAACAACATGGACGACTTCAATATCCGGATGTTCGGCATTGAACTTCGCAACAATCTCATCCATATACGCACCGTCAGCTCCGGTAAGCGGTGTCATCATCGTAATGGTTACACCAAAAGAGAAGCTAACAGCGACAACTAGCGTAAGTGCCAAAAACATCAACTTTCTCATTTGTTTCACCTCCTAATAAAGGTAGAAGTTCGATAGTCGAAAAAGAACAGATTGCAGCCAGGCGTTCACTCTTCAGCTTGTCATATCACCCCCCAAAAGAGTGGATTGTTCAATCTGTCAGACCTCTAAACAATTAAGATATTTCTTCCGTGAACGAGTATTAGGTATGAGTTGGATTCGAGAGTCAAGGCTTAGACGAATGCTGATCGGAAAACATTTATATGTACGTACCTAATTGCAAAACAGAAAATCCCCAACAAATCAGTTCCGCAATAAAGTCTAGTTCCGAATGCTCCAAAGCCGAAATAATCGATGATGTTAAGAGAAGAATCAATTTACGGTCATATTCTAGCAAAATATCTAATGACTCACCAAATTGAATTAGAGGCATTCTGCGATGATCTGAGTCCGGTTTTGGCCGAAATCCTTGCCATTCATAGCTCGACTACTCAAAAGATCAGTTCTCTTCGATTTCTATCGTGTTTTCATAAAGTAATGTCCGTACATATATGGAGTATAGAACTCAAGGAGGCGATAACAGTCTCCGTGTGTCGAGCAGACAATATCTCTGAACTCCCGAGTTGTGTTAAACCGGTCGCTGAACATTAGGTAAATTCGCTCAATGCTGAACGCTGTGAAGAGCCGTCATTCGAAGAGCAGTTGAAGGTTTCCAGTTCCAAGTTGCAGTCTGAGTTTGAAAAGAGAGTCAAATGACGTCACGACTAAGTAAGATCCATTCTTCGAAAGACCCTCTATATGCTGATAAAACCACTTGGTCCGTCATGGGTTCAACGTCCTCCGCGCGTGAGAGCGGAAAGAAGGGTGCTAGGTTCCTATGCTTCGCGTCCAGGTTCTTGGTTAGGAACCGCGTCTGAATTTGAAGTGGTTCTCATCCCCGCGGAGCGGGCCTTGCGTCCCCGGATGCATCTCCGGGCATTGCGACCTGGCGTGGTCTTCGCCAGCCTTGCGTCCACTGACATCTTACTGGGGACACTCCTTCACTCTAGCTACGGAGCTTCTCTCTATCAGTTCCGGTTTGTGAACAACTCTGTGAGTGCTGGAGCCATTTAGCATATCTAGAAGAATCTCGACTGATTTCCTCCCAACCTCTTCTTTGGGGTGGGCAAAGGTGGTGAGGACTTCTCTGAAATCACCGATTGGTCCATCGTCGAATCCGATTACGGAGATATCTTCGGGTATGTTCAAGGCCAGTCTTTTAGCTACTAACTGAAGCTGAAGAGCGGTTGCGTCGTTGTAGCAGAATACTGCTGTCGGACGCAGCTGAGCGGGGAGAGACATGAGTTCGTGAGCTATCTGCATGGGTGCTCCGGTGAACTCCGAGACGTTGAAGGACTTCTCGTAAATCTTTGTGAATCCAAGCTGCTTGCAACGATCGACAAAACTCTTGGCCCTTATGACGCCAGGCAGATGAGTCGACTTGTAGATTACAGCAACTCTCTGGTGACCATATTCAAAGAAGATTTCCGATGCCTTTTCCCCTCCGTATGCGTCATCGAGGACATTGCAGCTTACGTTATCGATATTCCAGTCACTGTGGACGAGAACGATCTTCACTCCAGATTTGGCCATAGACTTTACGAGATCCTTGTTTGACCTCTTCGTCGCGCTGTAGACTGGGTCGATTATCAAGCCCTTCACTCCCGATTCGATCCATTCTGAAAGAATCTGCCTCTCCTTCACAGGATCTTCCGCAGAATTACCTAGCAGCATCTTGTATTCGTTCCGGAAGAGATGGTCTTCAGCTCCGAGAACGATGTAAGGGAATATGTAGCTGGTTATCTGTTGCACAAGAATGCCGACAAGGTGGTTGTCGCTGCCATAGCTGACGAAGGTTCCAAGGCCCGGTCTTCTCACGATAGCCGCCTTGAAAGAGAGCCGATCCAAAGCTTTTCGGACTGTCTCTCTGCTGGCGCTGAACTTGTTCATCAATTCCTTCTCTGTGGGGAGTTTATCCCCGACGGAGTATTTCCCTGACTTGAGTTCTTCGAGCAGGTAACGTTCAATGACAGTATACTTTGGAGTGATGGCAATCGCCCCCAGTTAGAATGTACGTACATATAGAATTTTACACTTCAATGTTAGTTGAGTCAAGTTTTCTTGGCAAGGAGTAGTCTCGATCGATATTTGCCTTTCAAAGGGTTATTCGGAGAACAGACCCTTCTGACAGAAAGGAGAACACCTGCCGGTGAGAATAGCCGTAAGGCCCTTTCCAGAGTTTCTTTTCGAGAAGATCGAGATGATATACTTCAATCGGGAGGTGGAAAAATGAGGAAATTACTGCTTGTACTATTGATAGCTGTGGTTCTTTCTGTTTCTGCGTATGGATACACTTTCAACACAAACAATATCGGAGCTTCAATCGCATACTTTCCCTTCATCCTTCAAACTTTCTCGGCAAGGGGATATTATCACTTCGGTTTCAAGATAACGAATCCCTGGAGTATTGGCCCGATAGATTTCACTCAAGTCATGTTGTACGCCGGTCCCACAGTTTCTTACAGCTATGACAACGTTCATCACAGTTTTGAAGCAGGCATCAGCGGCAGACTCTTTTCTGGAATCGAAAATCTCTCTTTCAATCTTTTTGGCAGAAGATTCATGATTGCCGTAGGCCTAAGAGGTTCATCTACCTTCTCTTTCTCGACACTGAAGCTTTCAAAGCCTCAAATATCACCGGCGCTGAGCATTATCGACGTCACCAAAATGACAGACAGAATGAATTACTCGCTGTTCTTCTGGCCGCTGCCGGTTCTGCTGGGATTTGATCTGTACTTCTAATTGTTCAATGATGTTGTTCCTTTGTACTTCTGTCTCTCACAGCAAACAGGAGTAGGCAGAGAAGAATGAACTCTTCCGACTGAAGGATTTTCTGATATGAAAGCTACTGAGAGGATGTGGTCCGCTTATGAGAGTATTATCTGTTATGGGCAGTCCAAGATTGAAGGGCAATACTATGGATGTTCTGGATAATTTCGTGAAGGGAATGAGAGAGGGACATGAAAAGCTGGAACTGAAATCCGTCTTTCTTCATGGGAGGAAGATCGAACCGTGCGCGGGCTGCGACAAATGCAAGAATGACAGTGAATCCTGCGTAATTGATGACGACATGCTTGATCTCTATGGTGAAGTCGTTGCAGCCGATGTGATTATCTTCTCTACACCTATTTACTGGTGGAACATGAGTGCTCAGTTGAAGACTTTCCTTGACAGATTATACGCGCTCGACTACGAAAAGGCCTTCAAAGGAAAGAAGTTCGTTCTTCTCATGACTTACGGTGGTGAGGATCCTAATTCTGGAGCCGAGATTGTCGAAAAGAGCATGAGGGAGATCTGTGACTTCGTTTCTATGGAGTTTTCTGTGAGCTTCGGAATGTGCAGTGAACTGAGTGAAGATGAAAGAGCTCAGGCTCTTGAAAGGGTATACAATCTTGGTTTTGATCTTTGAGCGCTTCACGCTGAACCGGCAGAACTTTGAAAGAATCGATTTTGCTTGAGTACTTTCAGAGTCGAAGATAGCGTTGAATTTCCTCTAAGGGAATTATGAGATTCGAATCTCTGCCACATTCAGATAGCGCTACTTTCTATGGTAATCATTACCCACATTATTTTTTCTGAAGCTCAATCATCTTGTTCCTCAATTCCAGAATCCCCTAGAATTCACGCATCTCTTCAGTCTAGCATCTCACCTATTCGCTCTCACTTTTCTTGACTTTATCACTTGAACCCATAAAACCTGCATTCCCGGAAATTATAACGAGGGAGATTGCACACCCAGTTTGGCATAGATATCCTTCTGCTTTTTGGTGACTTCTCCGATCAAGCGGCCATGT